>JGI26470J50227_1000020_pt1 | contig 84517 bp, 100 predicted proteins | sample FreactTroBogLake_FD_50227 | JGI IMG/M metagenome (IMG submission 50227)
GGATTAGTAACTGCTACGGGTAATGTTACCGGTGGTAACTTATTAACAGCTGGATTAATTTCAGCAACAAGTACTATTACTTCAGCGGCAAACGTAGTTGGTGGCAACATCACTACCGCTGGTTTAGTAACTGCGACAGGTAATGTAATCGGTGGCAACATCAGCACAGCTGGCCTAGTAACTGCTACTGGTAACGTAACTGGCGGTAATATTCTTACAACTGGTTTAATATCAGCTACAAGTACAATTACATCAGCAGCAAACGTAGTTGGTGGTAACATCACTACTGCTGGATTGATAACTGCTACAGGTAATGTTACCGGTGGTAACTTGTTAACAGCTGGATTAATTTCAGCAACAAGTACTATTACATCGGCTGCTAACGTAGTTGGTGGAAATATTACAACCGCAGGTCTTGTAACTGCTACAGGTAACGTAACTGGTGGAAATATTCTAACAGCCGGTTTAATGTCAAGTACTGGTAATGCGATACATGGTAATATTTTAACAGCTGGATTAATTAGTGCAACAGGTAATATAACTGGTAACTTTATACTTGGTAACGGTTCACAGTTAACTGGTATTATTACAAGTGTATCTAACGTAACAAACGGCAACAGTAATGTTAATATTTCGGCTGCTGCTGCTAACGTAACTATATCGGTAAACGGCATTAGTAATATTGCTGTATTCTCACCAACAGGACTCAGTGTACTGGGTAACGTGTCTGCTAACGGCAACGTAGTTAGCGGCAACGTATCAACAGTTGGATTAATAACTGCTACTGGTAACGTAACTGCTGGAAATATTCTAACAGCTGGATTAATTTCAGCAACAGGAACAGCAGCGACTGGTGTAAACGCAGCGCAATTTGGTATACCAAACGTAGCGTTACATGCCGTATCAGTAATTACATCTGCTGGTAACAGTAATCAAAGCGCACAGTTTGCGTTCCAAAACTTCAGCGCATTGTCGAATGCTTCTGCTGATATTGCTGTTTATAACAACTTAGGCACAGATAGTCAATACTTTATTGACATGGGTATTGTATCAAGTACATATAACGGTACCGCAGCTGGTGCTAACGTGTTTAATCCTAATGATGGATACTTATATGTAGCTGGTAACTCAATCACTGGCCCAGTTGGTTCAGGTGCTAATATTGGTAACTTAATATTAGGTGCTACAAATGGTCAAGTTATTGTTTGGCTAGGTAATACAAGTACAGCAAACATTGTTACTGTAACAAGTAACACAGGATTTGCGGTAACTGGTGTTGTAAGTGCTAGCGGTAACGTAACAGGCGGAAACATTGTTTCAGCTGGAATTATCAGTACATCAGGTAACATTTATGGTGGCGGTATCCGTTCAACATCAAGTGCTAGTGCTCCAAGCAGCCCAAGTGTTGGTGACTTCTGGTATAACACTACTACAAACGTGCAGTATCGTTATACATTTGACGGCACAAGCTATTACTGGATTGATGATTACGGCCCAACAGCAGGAGTGAACGGTACATTTAATGCTATTACTAACGGTACAAGTAATGAAACAGTGGCAGCTAACGGTAATATTACTATTACGGTGGCTGGTACTGCGATAGCAGCTTGGACTTCGGCTGGTCTTACAAATATGCAGGCCAGTGCTGTTGGTAATATTGGTAACACAACCGTACCGTTTAACACAATTTTCGCCAAAGCAACTTCAGCACAATATGCTGACTTGGCCGAAACTTATATTGCTGATGACAGCTATGCTCCTGGCACCCTGGTTATATTTGGTGGCGCTGATGAAATTACTGCTTCGACAGTATCACATGATACTAGAGTAGCTGGTATTATTTCAACCGATCCTGCTTACTTAATGAACTCAGGCGCAGTTGGTTTACCAGTAGCGTTAACAGGGCGTGTTCCATGTAGCGTAGTGGGTACGATTCGTAAGGGAGACAGATTAGTTGCTAGTGATATAAAAGGTGTAGCGACTGCTTTAGATGCTACTAAATACTTGCCTGGATGTATTATAGGTAAAGCTCTAGCTGATTATGATTCAAATTCAACAGGAGTGATTGAAGTAGCTGTCGGAAGGTATTAATGGCATTTCCCGTATCGCCCACAGATGGGCAAACTACAACCGTAAACAACATCGTTTACACATACTCGTCCGGTAATAATACCTGGACGAGGTCTGCGACGGGGTTTGTCAATTTAGGCGCATCGGGTAATATAAGTGCTATTGGTAATATCTATGGCGCTTATATTATTGGTAATATTTCTGGTAATATTGTAGCAAACACAGCTATAACTGTAACTGGTAATGCTCAACCTAATATTACATCAGTAGGAACATTAACTAGTGTAACATCTTCTGGTTTAATCAGTACAACTGGTAATATTTCAGGCAGCTACATCTTTGGTAATGGAAGTCAATTAGCCAATGTTAATGGCAACTCAATAAACACAGTATTCAGCGGTTCAGCAAATACATTTTACGTTGATTTTGTTGCTGCTGATGGTGCAAACACACAAACAGTTTGGAATTCACCGTTTTTAACTTATGTTCCAATTAGTGGAATATTAGGTGCATCAGCATTTACCGCAACTGGTAATGTAAATGCCGCTAATATTATATCTTCTGGATTATTGACTGCTACTGGTAATATCGCAGGCGGCAATATTTTAACTGCGGGCTTGATGTCAAGTACTGGCAATGCGATACATGGAAATATACTAACAGCTGGGTTAATATCAGCAACTGGTAACGTAACTGGTAATTATATTTTAGGCAATGGATCACAACTTACTGGTATTATCACAAGTGTATCCAACGTAGTAAATGGCGGAAGTAATTTAAATATTGCTGCTGCTAACGCCAATATAACAGTATCAGTTAGTACAGTAGGTAATGTAGCAGTATTTTCTCCTACTGGTGTCAGTATATTAGGTACTATAGCTGGCAATGGAAACGTAACCGGCGGTAATATACTAACAGCAGGATTGATTTCAGCTACATCAACTATCACTTCAGCGGCAAATATCGCAGGTGGTAACTTATTAACAGCTGGGTTAATATCAGCAACTGGTAACGTAACTGTTGGTAATATTTTATCAGCTGGCATAATGAGTAGTAGTGGCAATAGCATAGCTTCTAATCAACTTACCTCTGGTATTGCTTCGGCAACTGGAAATGTCTATGGCGGTAACTTATTAACTGCTGGATTGATTTCGGCTACATCAACTATTACTTCAGCGGCAAATATCGCAGGTGGTAACTTATTAACAGCTGGGTTGATTTCCGCCACAGCTAACATTATAGCAAATTATCACATTGGTAATGGATCTACATTATCCAGTATTACTGGTGGTAATGTAACGGGTACTGTGGCAAACGCCACTTATGCTTTAAGTTCCGGAAGTGCAGTTGGTACTGCTGCTACTGTTACAACTAATGCTCAACCAAATATTACTTCAGTTGGTACATTAACGTCATTAACATCAAGTGGATTGGTCAGTACTACTGGTAACGTTGTTGGTAATTATATTATCGGCAATGGTGCTTTATTAACAAACATTAATGCCTCAAATATCACAGGTGCTTATAGTAATGCCAATGTGGCTAATTATTTGCCAACGTATTCGGGTAATATTACAGCTGGAAATATCAGTATTACCGGTAATATAATAGGCAATTATTTTGTTGGCAATGGTTCTACATTAACATCATTAACTGGTGCTAATGTAACTGGTACTGTAGCAAATGCTACATATGCAGTATCGGCAGGTAGTGCAGTTGGTACTGCTGCTACTGTAACTACAAATGCACAACCAAATATTACTTCGTTTGGTACATTAACTTCAATTACATCAAGTGGATTGGTCAGTACTACTGGTAACATTGTTGGTGCTAATATTTCAACAGCTGGTTTAGTAACTGCAACTGGTAACGTAACTGGTGGTAACGTACTAACGGCTGGGTTAATTAGTTCAACTGGCAATTTATTATCAAGTGGCAATTTAAGCGTTTCTGGAAATGCTACAATTGTTGGTAATTTAAACGTTCAAGGTAACGTTACATTTATCGGTAGTAATGTAATTACTACAAACGATTTATATATTGAATTAGCTAATAATCAATCAACGTATGCGAATATCAACAATGCAGGTTTAGCAGTTGGCCCCACTGGTAACGTATTAACTTATTGGCAGTATCAAAATTCATCAAACGCATGGAGCACTAACGTAGGTATTAGTGCTACTGCAAACGTAACAAGTGGTAACTTATTAACAGGTGGTATTGTTAGTTCAACTGGTAACGTAACCGGTGGCAATTTATTAACAGCTGGTTTAATATCAGCAACAAGTACCATTACATCAGCAGCAAATATTTCAGGTGGTAATTTAGTTACATCTGGACTAGTAACTGCTACAGGTAACGTAACTGGCGGTAATATTTTAACAACAGGATTAATATCAGCTTCAAGTACAATTACATCAGCAGCAAACGTAATCGGAGGCAATATTACTACTGCTGGATTAGTAACCGCTACAGGTAACGTAACTGGCGGTAATATTTTAACAACAGGTGGCATAGGTATTGGAACCAATTCTGTTTCGAATAGCCAGGCACTAATAATAAGTACTGCTTTCACAAAAGCAGGTATTACTTCTATATCGAATAATCCTACATTATTAAGCGGCACTAATACTTTGTATGGGTCAGCTCCTGCTACAGCAAATAATCTCACTGTTACCAATCTAAGACACATGTATTTTGCAAGTGTAGGAGCCTCAATAGGTGCCAACGCAAACGTATCTAATCAATTAGGACTTGTTATAGATGACCTATCTAGCGGAATAACCAATAGAGCTACTGGAATTTCATTAGGCATTAGTTATACAACAGGTGGATTTGGTATTGCTTCATCAGGTAATGCAGATAATTTATTTTCTGGTAATGTTTATTTAGGTGGATTAGTTGGCGCACAATCGTTATTGGTAGCACCTATTACTAGTGCAGTTAATTATGTACAAATAGCAGGCGGTAATACTGGTAATGCTGTAGTCTTATCGGCACAAGGATCAGATGCTAACGTTGATATTCAAGTAACTCCTAAGGGTACAGGTGCTATTAAAACAACTGGTAATATTTTAACTACTGGTTTAATTTCGTCAACTGGTAATATTATTGGTGGTAATATTACTACTGTTGGATTAATAACTGCTACCGGTAACGTAAATGGCGGTAATGTCCTAACTGCTGGATTAATGTCAAGTACAGGCAACGCTATACATGGAAATATTTTAACTGGTGGTACAATTTCTTCAACTGGTAATGTATACGTAGGTAATTCAACTGATCAAGTACAACTTGCCGGCGGATATACCGGAGCTGTTTCTGCTTTAGGTATTGGCGGAATAGGCGCAGGTACGAGATTTGGTATTAGTTATGACCGTTCGACTGGAATAACTTCATTCTTAAGTAATACTATTGCTTCGCCAACAACTACAGCAACAATTTCAGCAGCTGGTGCATGGGCTATAACTGGTAATTTGTCAGGTGGTAATTTATTAACTGCTGGATTAGTATCAGCTACTGGTAATATTACAGGTAACTATTTCATTGGTAACGGATCGTTACTGACCGGTATAAGCGGCGGAGGATCAAGCAATAGTATCAGTAACGGAACAAGTAATGTATCAGTAGTTTCTAGTGGCGGCAACGTTACTGTTGGGGTTGGTGGCACTGCTAATATTATTTTAGCTACTACTGCCGGGGCTAATGTTACTGGTAATATCAGTGCTACAGGCAACATTGCTGGTAACAATATGACTGCTGGTAATACTGTAGTAGTAGGCGGGTTTACTATCAAAGCAAGCGGTACTAAGTTAGTATTCAGTTATGGTGGTGCAAACATATTCAGTTTAGACAGCGGCGGTAATATCATAGCTGCTAATAACATCACTGCATTCGGTACACCATAAGGATAAAAAATGGCAACTAAAGTTGTATTTGTAACTAGCACTGGAGCTGTTACTGTACCAAGCGATTTTGGTTCACTGATATCAGTTGAAGTAATCGGCGCTGGCGCAGGCGGTAAACCATCTACAAGTGGAGTAGGCGGCGAAGGCGGCGGTGGCGGAGCATATTCAAAATCAACCGCAGTCACAGGAATAACAGCGGGTAGTACAGTTTATGTATCTACTGGCACAGGCGGAACATCTGGAGTAGCCGGTGGTGACACTTGGTTCAATGCTGCATCAAATGCTGCTCCTACACTAACAACACAAGGCGCATTGGCAAAAGGTGGTGCAATTGGTGCAGCTAACGTCGGCGGACTTGGTGGTTCGGCAGCATCTGGTGTAGGGACAACAAAAAATTCAGGTGGTAACGGTGGTGCTTCGGTAGCAGGAGCATTTGGCGGTGGAGGCGGCGCAGCAGGTCCAAGCGGAGCTGGAGCAGCTGGTGGATCTGCTACTTCAGTAAACGGTGGCGGTGGCGGTGGCGGCGGATCTAACGGCGGATCAGTTGGTAGCAATGGCACATCAGTTGGTGGAAATGGCGGTAACGGGTTAAGCGGTACAGGTGGCGGTGCTGGTGGCAATAACGCTAACGGCACAGCAGGTACAGCAGGCACTGGTGCAGGAGGCGGCGGTGGACAAGGTAGTACCTTTGTTGGAGGCAACGGGGCAACCGGAGCAATTTATACACAGACAAGTAATAGTGCTACAGCAGGCCCCGGTGGCGGTGGCGGTGGTACTTGGTACTTTGGTACAACCGGCGGTTCTGGTGGCTTATATGGCGGTGGCGGTGGCGGAGCTGTAACTGGAGGCGCAGGTGGAGGCGGTATCATTGTTTTCACCTACACCACATCTGGAACATCGGATATTACAAGCGGGGCAATATCGTTAGGTAACATCAACACGCAGTTTGGATATACTTCAAATGCTCAAATTTCTATGGCTACTAATCCTATAGCTTTAGGTGCTGGTTCATATAGTAACAATATTACCACAATGTCTGGGTTTTATTATACGCAAAGCGGCACTCAACAGGGCAGTAAGTTAGTAGGAACAGGCTATACTGGTAGTGTTAAGCAAGGCTCTTCTGTGTCACTGAGTTCAGATGGAAATACACTAGCAGTTGGTGGCCCTAACGACAATTCAGGTGTTGGTGGTACTTGGATATTTACCCGCAGTGGTACGACATGGACACAACAGGGCAGTGAGTTAGTGGGAACAGGTTATACTGGTCAATCTTCTCAAGGCGCGTCCGTATCCTTAAGTGCTGATGGCAATACACTAGCGGTTGGCGGGTATGGCGACAATTCAGGTGTTGGTGGTACTTGGATATTTACCCGCAGTGGTACGACTTGGACTCAACAGGGCAGTAAGTTACTCGGCACAGGTGTCGCAGGTGGTAGCTCCGCTCAAGGCCAGTCTGTATCGTTAAGTGCCGATGGCAATACACTAGCTGTTGGTGGGTACGCCGACAATGGCAACATAGGTGCCACTTGGATATTTACCCGCAGTGGTACGACATGGACACAACAGGGCAGTAAGTTACTCGGCACTGGTAATACCGGCACATCCAACCAAGGCTACTCTGTATCTTTAAGTGCTGATGGCAATACACTAGCTGTTGGTGGGTACACCGACAATTCAGCTGTTGGTGGTACTTGGATATTTACCCGCAGTGGTACGACATGGACACAACAGGGCAGTGAGTTAGTGGGAACAGGTTATACTGGTCAATCTCAGCAAGGCTACTCTGTATCTTTAAGTGCTGATGGCAATACACTAGCAGTTGGCGGACCCTTCGACAATGGCAGCATAGGTGCCACTTGGATATTTACTCGTAGTGGCACGACTTGGACTCAACAGGGCAGTAAATTAGTTGGAACAGGTAATACCGGCACATCCCTCCAAGGCTACTCTGTATCTTTAAGTGCTGATGGAAATACATTAGTTATTGGCGGCCCCCTCGACAATAGCAGCATAGGTGCTACTTGGATATTTACCCGTAGTGGTACGACATGGACTCAACAGGGCAGTAAGTTAGTGGGTACTGGTGTTACTGGAAGTACTTCCCAGCAAGGCTACTCTGTATCGTTAAGTAAAAATGGTAATACAATAGCAGTTGGCGGCGCCGCTGATAACAATCAAGGCGGTAGACCTGCGGTAATTATAGGTGCCACTTGGATATTCACATAAAAATAAGATTATGAAGTATATAAATTAATCAAACAAAATAACTAAATAAAAATATGCTTAAGGAAAAATTATGCAATGGACTATTAACGCTTTATCAACACTAAACACACCAGAACCAAATACTGTTGTGATGAGTAATTTTATTATCAGTGATACACAAGATGGATCGTCGGGTTCGGTATCTTATTCAGTTCAGTTATTACCAGCTGATGCAGCAAATTTTACACCATATGCACAAATTACGGAAGAAATGGCAGTTCAATGGACACAAGAGGCATTGGGTGCTGATCGTATAGCTTCAATGGAAGCAGAAGTACAAGCACAAATTGATGCACAAAAGATACCGATGCCTCAACCAACACCCTTACCTTGGGCGCCAGAATCAATTGATTAATATTACAACAATATTTGATTATAAAATAATATAATGGAAGCTAGATACAGACGAGATTATCCAGGCGAATTTGTAATAACAGAAACTAAATTTTCCGGTGGCAGAAAACACGAAAAACGTGAATGGATAGCAAATCCCATCGTAAATCAACACTTATCAGGTCGTGCTGTTGCTATAGGTAGCAGCAATGATCAATCAAGATTTGATTATCGCATATTAGCAACACATCGCGGAGGATTACTTGGTAGTTTAAAAGTTCAAACATATGGCACAAGCGAAATAGCTAGACAAATGAGATTAGATTTTACTGTAGATACTGATTATGTTAAACTAATGCCACTTGTGGAAAGTAAGTATGTGGTTGATAATATTGTATACACAACTGCTAAAAATTGCACAAAACAACCCGGTGAATTTTATTTAATACCTCAACATCCGCATTTATGTACTGAAGTATTGCCCATTTATCTTGCTGCATTTGATGGACACAATGAAGTTTACTTAATAGGTTACAGTAAAGAAATGACAGCAGGACATGATAACTGGGTTAAACAAATTACAGATATCATACAAGCATATGCTGGTACTATGTTTATTATGGTGGGGAATGAATTTAATATGCCATCTGATTGGCTGTCTTGTCCAAATACAAAAGCAATGAACAACAGAGATTTTGTAACTTATTGTGACGTTTGAAGCTGTGTTTGTATAATAGCTATCTTGCTTCGTACTGCTTCAAAATTTACTGTGCTCCACAATCCAGGGTGTAGTGGCTTAGGCCAAGTTCCTGAATCAATCCAAGCATACCCTAGATGTTCATCATTTAAAATAGGTTTAAATTCATCTGCTACAATACAAAAAAATGTGTTATAAACAAATCCATTATCAGCACTTGTAAATTTTTCTAAGGGCATTAGCTTGATATAATCAGGCATTGATCCTAATTCTTCTTCGCACTCACGAACCATGGCAGCCATGATACTTTCGCCTGATTCTATTTTACCGCCTGCTAATCCCCATGAGTCAGGATGTTTTGCATCATTTCTCAATAGATACAGATAGCGATTAGTAGATTGACTATAAAACCAAATGCCAACAGCATGTATAGTTTTTAAATTATAAGACTCCATTGGCCTCCGGGATATTGACCCTGATATGACTTAACCCAGTTATAACCTGTCCACTTATATTGGATTTCCGTTGTGATATTAGTAACGTATTGTGTATTTACTGGACTTGATGTACTATCAAAAGTAATTATCCATCGTTCGCCATCGTACTGTATAATATCATTTGGATATGCTACTAGTATTTCACCTGACGTGCCAGCCCAAGCTTGGGCATAGCCATTATTACTTCCCGTAGATTCAGTTAATAGATATCGTTGTCCTATAGTGGCAGCTGGCAATCCTTCTCCTGGACCACTGACACGAGGATTAATTACTGAGTTAACTGGTGGCATTGTGTTAGCAGGAATAGATTCTGGAATTACTGAAAATAGTAAAAATTGATCGTTTGTGGGATCAAAACTTACATTGCCATACACTTGGCTGCCATCTTCTTGTGTTAATGCTACAATACTAACACCAGGTCGTAATACTCCATACATATTGACAACAGGAGTCCATAATACGTTACTAGGCTCAACTGGATTAGGAGGTGCTAGTTGTTCATTGTTTTCATCAACTATAGCAGAACGAGCTAAAATTTGTAATTTATTACCAATTAACACTACTTGATAGCCATACGGGGTGATGTACTGTCGTGTGCCTAATAGTAGATCGTTATCAGCGATAGCATTGACTAAATCACCTGATCCGTCAAATACAGAAGCAATAATTGTTTCAACAATACCCAACTTTTTAACCTTGGCAGGCAATGATAACCATATAGGCAGAGAAAATTTAATGGTAGAAATATCAATAGGATCTTCAGTGCCCTGAGGAATACTTCTACTTGACCATCCTGTTGAAACTAATTCTACTATACTTAAACTAGACCAATCTAGAAAATTATCTGTACTTTGTATCTCAAGACTAGGATTAAACAACGGCAATATTTGTTCTAGTAACTGCATTTTTTGATTGGTATTACTAGTCCAAACATCTAAATTGATTGATAATTTATATGGAGCTGGCATGTATCGTTCAACAGTAAATGCGTTGCCCTGTGTAGTTTCATAAGTGCCTGTTGCTTCATCATATTCCCGTTGCCTAATAGATTTATTATCAACATAAGTTGGATTCTGCATACGGGCACGATCAAAATCCAAGCCAGTAATGTGAAATGTCATTAGTGGAGTAGATGGCATACTGCTTGCGCTGTTTTCTTGTAAAATAGTTTGAACTTGTCTTGAACTGTCGCCATACCTAACTGGAACACGATATAATGTATCACCTGTGTTTGCTGCACCGGCTTCGTTACGACCGAATTCTACCTGAAATCCAGAAAACATTCTTGCAAATTGAGTTAGATAACGACGAACTTGTCCGTCGAAAAAGTATTGTTGCATTATCGCCCTTTAGGTCTTGGTTTAGGTGGCAAATTTCCACCTTGATTGCCGTTATCAGCTTGTGGTCTGAGCAATTCTGATAGTGATTGGCGTGAAGGAATATTACCTTGATCAGATGTATTTACAGTATATGTATTGTTAACAAACGAACTACGCTGAGTTCCATTCTGTGGGCCCCAATCTAATGGAGTACGAACATCTTCGCTAATAGCTAGCCAATTTGCTCCGCTGAATCTGAATAAACGATTTGGATAATAATCCAATCGTAAACAGTAATCACCCTTGCTTGGATTTAATGGAAAACTAACACCAGGTGTAACTGGCAAACCGTTTGGAGCCAACTTATCGCCTGTCAAATAACCCATTGTCCAACCAAAATCTGTCGGAGTATTGCCTTCGCCAGATTGTGCGCCGTCTACTGTAGGAGAAGTTTGATCGGTAAACAATCCTTCTCCACTAGGTTGATCACTCGGAGTAGTCGGTAATATATAAAATGACACGTTATCATATCCTGATAGTGGAACTTCAATGTTTGCTTGTACAACCAACGCATCATTGATGGCTAATTCTTTATTTCTGGTTGAATTTACATCACCCATTGTGGTTGGCTTTTCAATCAGTGACCAATATTTTGGATCATTGATATCAGTGCCAGGAGGTACATTTTTTGCTGCTTCGTAATATTTTCCACCATTATCAACTACCATTCCTTGCGGATAAAAATTTCCATTGTCCCAGATATTGTCGGGCATTAGCGGCTGATTAACGATTTGTTGGTATTCTTGAGCGTTAACCATAGGAGTAGCCTTGACACGCCACACGTGTGGTAACCAAGTTTGGCTAAATCCTTCGGCAGCATAGGATGCATCTTGGACGACATAATATTTGGGCAATGCTCTTGTTATATTTTGATTTAGGGGATAATAGTCTTTCATATTTGGCAATTCTAACACATCACCTGTCATCAATTTACGTCCAAAACTATCAATCATATCATTGTAATGAAATGTAATGTATAATGTATCGTTATTTAAAAACAACCCAAACTGGGTTAGGTCAAAGTTAATATCTTGATGTAGATACACGCCACGCATGATGTAAATATTAGGATCATACGCACGATCTCTGTTTTCTAGTAGCAACAAATCCTCGATAAACATGGGATTTTGCGATGTATATACTGGTAAAGTGGCGTCTTTATTACCTGGATTGTCTGTTGTATCTACAATCGGTCCCATGTACTTGTGTACAAAAATGTCAAGACCTCCGACAGTATATCGCTCAGAAATGATGCGATCTAAGTATTGATAATCTGAAGTACGGTTTGGGCGGTAGAGGCTGAGTCTTGGCATAGTCTAGTATTTAGTTAGGATTCAATTGACAATTAATTAGAAAATACATATAATTACTTTATGGATGAAATTTTAGAACGACTATCAACGGCAGAAAAACAGCTACATAGCGTCAGAAATAAGGTGGCGCTACGTGATCTTCAGAAAATGATAAGGAATATTGACTCGGTTGTTAAAGAAATCAGTAAGGAATCAGTGGAATGTAGACGACTTAAAAAAGATACTGTAAGATACAATGACTTAAAAACATCAGCAGTAGTACTACTAGACAACTTAGATCATCACATAATTTTTGCGATGTTGCTAAGTTGACATTTTTTAATTTATACTATATAATAGAACTATGAAAAAACTATCAACTACAATCAAACGACTGGTACCACGCGGTGAAGATGCCAAATTTATTGGATCAGAACCCGAGTGGCTTACTCAACCCGCAGATGATGTTCGTGTCGGAACCTTGGCTAAGGCATTCAATTGGTATAATTATTCCTATGGTCGCAAGGATGCAAAGGATCTAATTATTCAATATTTTGAAGTTAATAAGAAAGCTAAAGAATTAAAACTAATGCGCGGTATTCCAGATAGTCGTGTAAAAACAACAACAGGTTGGATCTGTAGAATGTCAGTAATGGGTCTACAGCTTAAAGATTACGAACAATCTATTCTAGACGAGCATCTTGCTGAATTGTTAGCGGGTAAACAAGAAGAACAAAAAGTTGCTGCTACCACAGAAGAAACTGCTCAACAAAAGCTAACTATCCAAGATCATCTAAGAGAAAAAGCATCTGAATGTGCCGCTGAACTTGACGGTATGTATGATGATTTTATCGATGCTGACGCAAAAATGTCGGCAAATTTCAAACCTATCGCCTTAATTCGTGGCATGAATATTGCCATACAAATGATTCCTCACATCACAGCTGTTTGGAAATTACGCCTAGCAGAACTTGAAGAAGTAGTAGAGGGTAAAGATCCGCAACTAGCAGAAGGCTATAGTCATCTTACTAAAACTCAGTTAAAAAGCTGCGTAAAATTCTGTGAAACTGTTCTGGCAGATTGTCAATCTTATATTTCACTTAAGAAAGTAGAACGTAAGCCTCGTGCTAAAAAGGCAGTCAGTCCTGAAAAAGTAGCAATGAAATTTAAATATCTTAAAGAATTTGCCGAACTTGGACTTAAATCTTTGTCTCCTACCAGTCTCGTGGGTGCAGCTGAGGCGTTCATTTATGATACGGCAAAACGCAAGTTGATTTATGTTGTTGCTGATACTCACGCGGGAACCTTTACGATTAAAGGATCGTCTTTACTTGCCTTTGATGCGCTGGCAACGGTACAAAAAACTCTCAGGAAACCTGCCGAACAAATTAAGGCTATTATGAGTGTAGGTAAACCGGCTGCTCGTAAGGCTTTTAAAGAGATTAAATCTACTGAAATTAAGTACACAGGCCGTAGTAATGACAATCTGGTTATCTTAAAGGCATGGTAAATCTGCTAAATATATGTACATGGAGTCCATATGGCAGAACAATCTCAATCTACGTTAGAAACGCTTAAACAAGATCTAATTGAATACGTTAGGCTTCAATTAGGTGATGATATTATTGATATAGAGCTGGATGCCAGCCATTATGAGTCGGCATACCGCAATACTATTGGTACCTATCGTCAACGGGCACAAAATGCCTATGAAGAAAGTTACACGTTCATGGAACTGGTAACTAACGTAAACATTTATGATCTTCCTGATGAGGTTATTCAGGTAAGACAAATCTTCCGTAGAACATTCGGTGACTCTTCTGGTCCTAACGCCAGTAACTTTGATCCATTTAGCCAGGCTTCGTTAAATGTATATTTGATGAACTTTAACGTGGCAGGTGGACTAGCCACATACGATTTCTATTCACAATATGTTGAATTAGCGGGTCGTATGTTTGGTGCGTATATGAACTATACTTGGAATCCAGTTACCAAAAAACTCCAATTAATACGTGATCCTAAAGGTTCCGGAGAGAATGTTCTGTTATGGACTTATAACTTAAAGCCAGAAGTCAACCTGCTTAGTGATTATCAAATTCGGCAATGGATTCGTAATTACATGTATGCAAATTGCAAGATGATAATTGGTGACGCCCGTGAAAAGTTTGGTACTATCGCTGGTCCACAAGGTGGAACGACACTAAATGGTGCCGCAATGAAGGCTGATGCTAAGGAATTAATGGCTCAATGTCTTAAGGATCTAGTTGACTATGTTGACGGATCACAGCCATTAACTTGGGTAATTGGCTAATTAAATAACCAAAACATTTGTTTTTTAGTATCCATTCTATTATAATAATATTATGGATATTATGATAGATTTAGAAACTCTAGCTGCCTCACCTGACGCTGTTATTTTAACTATAGCTGCTCAGTGCTTTGATCCTCTTGGCAAGGGATATAGCGAAAAATTTCAATACTATGCTCGTGTCACGCTGGACAGTCAAGAAGATCGTGCTATTAGTGACAGCACTGTTGAATGGTGGGGCACACAACCGGAAGCTGCTGCAGAAGCACTTGCGGAAGATAATCGCATTCCTCTTGAACAAGCTCTTGATGAGCTACATAAATTGTGTTGGAAATGTGATTTAATCTGGACAAACGGAATAACTTTTGATATCTGTATATTAGAAAACGCTTATACAAAGTTAGGAAAACCTCTTCCATGGCAGTTTTTCAAAGTTAGAGACGCTAGGACTGTGTATAGTCTATGGCCAGATTGTCCAAAACCTGCTACTAGCCATCATGCGTTAGAGGATTGCCGCAGACAAATTGCTATGTTACAAAAAACTCTTAAGCACTTAGATGTAACGAAACTTAAATGATTTCCATAGAAATTGTCAATGAATTAACAGATACAGTTGAAATAGGAGAGTTATTAACACGATCTTTCGTGTATACTCCTGTTGGCAAAATGCCGCCATTGCTATCAAAAAATGTAGAACATAGAATTGAAATAGAGAAAATAACGTATCTAATCAACTTAATTGAGAATCCAAAGTTTTATATACTTGCAAAAGATCAACAAAAAACAGTTGGATTTGGAATAGTTAGTGAGTCAAGTTTACAATACTTTTATGATTTAACCTGGGTTTGTGTTGACCCTGGGTATAGAAATCAAGGACTAGGTAAACAAATAACAGCAAAGGCGGTAGAATTTGCTACAAGTCGTGATAGAACAATTATAATTACAACAGAGATTCCTAAGTTTTATACTGACTTGGGATTTACACAACTCGGATCTTATCGCCCCGGGTGGTATTTAATGACATCATCTATACTAAAGGACAACATATGATTATTGGAATTTCCGGTCTAATAGGCAGCGGCAAAGATACAGTAGCTGATTATTTGGTAAACGTACACGGATTTCGTAGAGAAAGCTTTGCTGGAACTCTTAAAGACGCCGTATCAGCAGTATTTGGTTGGGATAGAATATTGTTAGAGGGTCGTACCAAAGCGTCTAGGGAATGGAGAGAACAAGTAGATTTGTGGTGGGCAACTCGTTTGAACATGCCCCACTTAACTCCACGCTGGGTATTACAATACTGGGGCACTGAAGTAATGCGTAAGGGCTTTCATGATGATATTTGGATTGCCAGTATTGAAAATAAAATAAGAAATCTTAAAGATAACGTAGTAATTTCAGATTGTCGTTTTCCTAACGAACTTGCGGCAATCAGATCTTCTGGAGGATTATCGATTAGAACCAAACGAGGGCCTGACCCAGAGTGGTTTCATGCTGCGGAAGTAGTAAATGGTGGGCCGACACAGAATTTAAGTTGGGCTAGTAATAAATCAGTGCTAGATAATTATAAAGTGCATGCCAGTGAAACATCATGGGCTGGAACTGAATTCAATCATGTACTAGACAATAACGGCACAATGGATGAGCTATATGCTCAAGTTGATTCGTTAGTGCTAGACATTAAGAATTCTTAAACGTCTGATTCAAGATCACCCTGTTTCCAGGGTAGATCAGACTTAGCGACATCTATTACACAATTTTGACAAATTGTTTTTAGATTTTGTACTACATTGTTGTTTAGATTTCCATCCATATGGAATACTAACATCTGGGCAGCCCATCTTGATCTAAACCCACAGCGATCACATACAGTTTTCTTTTTGTATCCAGTCAATTCCCATCGCATTTTTGGAACTTTAAGTTTTTTATTTTTTCTTAAACACTGAGAGCACATACTGCGATAATAAATTCGTCCGTACTTATGGTATGCTATAGCCCGTGGACGCTGTTTACAAATATTGCATGTTGGACGTTGTGGTGAAATATTAGCTTTTTTCTCTTTTTCTTTTTGCAAATTTAGTGCTAAAACAGCTTTTTCTTGTTTAATCTTTTCTTCTTTTTCTAATCTATACTGTGCCCTAGCAAGTTTTCGTTGTGCTACCGCTTCATCATGGGCTTGTTGTTTTTGAAGTTTTTTTTGTTTTCTTGTTTCTTTATTAGCTGCTACTTGATTTTTTCGCTCCTGCTCACGTAAAACTTTTCTGTCTCCGTATCTTATTAATCTGGTATTTTTTGCTTTTTTTAATGTATCTGCGTCACGCTTTTTTCCTTTTTGCCACCCGGGCCCACGATGTCCGCCTATTGCAATATTCCACCCTATATTTTTACATGATCTTAGAGTATTTTCTAATATATAGCAATATTCTTCTTCGCCATGTAAAAAAATATCAACAATAAATTTGTCCCATCCGTACTTTTTGAATGCATATTTTAAGTGTGGATTTGTATGAGTATCATTGGTTAACCTTCGTATATGATGAGTTACTCGTCCATCTAAGTTTTTAGATACTCCAACATAGCCTTGAGTATAAATATCAGTATGAGTAGTAAGATGAATCCAATATATTACAGCTTCGTTGTAGATTGCCATGTCTATATTTATGCGGTGATAACCAATAAAAAATTAATTTTTGTATATTCATAAACGCTAGCAATTAGAGTTTTTTTCAATAATTTAATAAATATTCTTATATTCATTATAAGGATTTAAATTATGTCGAACACACTAGTTTCCCCAGGCGTTCAAGTTACTGTAGTTGACCAAAGTCAGTATCTTCCTGCAGCTACAAATTCAGTACCTCTAATGGTCATAGCAACTGCGTCTAATAAACTGTCATCAGACGGCGTGGGCATTGCTCAGGGAACATTGGCAGTTAATGCTGATAAATTATTCCTGGCAACAAGTCAACGTGCATTACTTGCGAACTATGGAGTTCCATTCTTTTATCAAACAACTAACGGCACGCCTATTAACGGGTACGAACTTAATGAATATGGCCTACTTGCTGCTTATTCTGCGTTGGGTGTCACTAATCAATGTTACGTTATTCGTGCTGATATTGACTTAGCTGCTCTTTCAGCTAGCTTAACTCGCCCAACAGGTAACCCAAATAACAATACTACATGGTTAGATACAGTTAATACTACATGGGGAATTTATCAGTGGAATCAATCGACTTCTACTTTCACAAATCAAATTCCATTAGTAATTACCAGTTCAACATATTTAAATACTGGATCTTCAGTGCCGTTACAAAGTTATGGCAGCATTGGAAATTATGCGGTAACAGCAACATATAATACAAATCCTAACTACTTCAAACGCGGTGGACCAACAACAACTCAGTCAGATGATACAAGAATTACAAGTCTGTACAATACATGGGTACTTGTGGGTAGCGCAGAATGGCAATCAGCATGGGCAACAGTACAGGGTTCTAATACTCCTACTAGTTTAATCGCTGGGAATACATTTACCATTAACGGAGCAACAATTACTGTTCCTGCTGGGCCAAATAATACAGTAACGGGTGTAGTTGATGCAATTACAGCAGCTGGTTTAACTGGTGTATATGCTGCTAATATTGGCGGTGCACTTAATTTATACGCTGACTTTGAAGCCACAGGCGTTAATATTGCGGTGACTGGTGCTTCAGGCACAGGTACTGCTGCGACACTAACATTTGCTACACAAGGATCTGCGCCATTTACAGTTGGCAGTACAATTTCGGTAGACAACATTAATCCATCTGGATATAATGGAACTTATACGGTTACCGCTTGTGACACAACATCAGTAACATACGAGTCAACCGCAGTTGCATCATATGTAAGCGGTGGTCAAGTTGGTACTCCAACTGGCACTATTGTTATAGCAAACGGCACTGGAACTGCTTTGACAACTTTGGGTATCACAGCAAAAACTTACACATGCCCACGTTTCCAAGCAACACCTAGCTATCAAGTTCCAACTTGGAGCCAAGGTGGTTCAACTGCAATTGGTGTAACTGGTTCTATTTGGCAGAAAACAAACAACGTTAACCTAGGTGTTAATTTAGTACTGAAACAGTATAATGCAGCATTAGATGTATTTGTAATTAAAAATGTTCCTGTATATGAAAATGGTAGCGCCGCAATTTATGGCTTAGATCCATCTGGTGGTGGAGAAAATATTCCTGCTGGCTCTTTCTATTCAAAATCTATTCCACGTAATAATGGCACAGCTGGGTTTGAAATATTTGAACGATATATAACAGGCTCAACAGTTGTTACTGGTGATACAGTTAATCAAACTTTTGTATCTGGCAATACGTTTACTCTTGCTGCAACACAGCCAGGAACTTCAACATTAACTACAGCTACAATTGAGCTTACTGGAACTACTCCAAGTAGTTTTATTGCTGCAGTAAGTTCAGCTGCTGTTCCTTACGTTAGTGCTTCGATTGATAGTAACGGTGCGATTGTGTTTACACATAGTGCTGGTGGTAATATTGTTCTAACAAACGTTACTGGCACACCTGTTACTACAGCTGGTTTTACTAATTCAACTTTCTTGTGTTTCCAAAATTATGTAAATGGCATTGCTAATGGTATCGTATTGAGCAACTGGGTAAGTAGCCCTACATTTACATATACTGCATCTGGCACAGCGCCTGATCAAAATCCTTCAACCGGCACTTATTGGTATTATAGTGATCCTACACAAGTTGATATTATGATTCAGCACAATGGATCGTGGGTTGGTTACCAAACTGTGACTTCAGATGCTCGTGGTTATAATCTAACACAATGTAATGCTGCTGGTCCTATCATCAGTCCAACTGCTCCAACTACGCAAACTGATACAGCAGGTAGTCCATTAGTATACGGCGATTTGTGGGTTAACACAAGCGACTTAGAAAATTATCCAATGTTATATCGTTGGCAGTCTATAAACGGCGTTGACCAGTGGGTCGAAATTGTTAATTCTGATCCAACTCAATCTAACGGTATTTTATTTGCCGATGCACGTTGGTCTCCAAATGGAGTAACAGATCCGGTGAGTGATGCGTTGCCTTCAATAACAAGTTTATTGACAAGTAATTATCTAGATCCAGATGCACCTATGTCTGATTTATATCCATCTGGAATACTATTATGGAACACTCGTCGTTCAGGATTTAATGTTAAATCATTTGAATTAAATGCTTGGAATAATCAAGCATGGCCAACTTATGACTGGGTATCTTCAACATCTTATACAATTGGTCAATATGTTCAATATAATAGTGTTGTGTATGCCTGTATTTTAAACAATACAAATCAACAGCCAGATACAAGTCCTACATATTGGTCAGTTCAAACTGTAACAAACACATGGAATTCTGTTGCCGGCACTCGCCCTGATGGTTCGCCATACATGGGCAGGCAAGCACAAAGAGAAATTATTGTTCAAGCCATGAAAAAGGCTATTGACACTAATGCATCTATTCGTGAAGAGCAAAATTCATATAACCTAATTACGGTTCCTGGATATCCAGAGTTAGCAATTAACATGGTTGCATTGAACAATGAAATTAACAATGTGGCATTTGCTATTATTGATACTCCATTGCGCTTATCACCTAATGATATTGCCACATGGGCAACCAACAATAATGGTTTAGGCTTAGCAACTGGCGACGGTAACTTAGCTGCAGGTGATAGTTATGGAGCAGCATTCTATCCAAGTTGTCAGACAACTGATTTAACTGGTAACACTGTTGTTACATATCCAAGTCACATGATGACACGTACTATCATCCGCAATGATGAAATTGCGTATCCATGGTTAGCGCCAGCTGGCACTCGTCGTGGCTTGGTTGATAATGCATTCCAATTAGGTTATCTAGAAGCTGTAACAGGAGTGTTTACTACTTTAGGTGTAGGCCAGTCTATGCGTGATGTACTTTACACAAACAATATTAATCCAATTACCTTTATTCCGGGCGTTGGTATTACTAACTTTGGTAACAAAACATTACAAAAAACTGCGTCAGCATTAGATCGTATTAACGTAGCAAGATTAGTTTGTTATATCCGTGCAAGACTTGAGACAATTGGTAAACAATATCTGTTTGAGCCAAATGACCAAATCACTCGTACTGAAATCACTAATACCATCACAGGTTTATTAATTGATATAGTAGCTAAGCGTGGCATTTACGACTACCTAGTAGTTTGTGATGCTACAAATAATACTCCTACGACAATTGATCAAAATCAATTATGGGTTGATATTGCGATTGAGCCAGTGAAAGCAGTTGAATTTGTTTATATACCATTACGAATTCAAAATACTGGTTCTATAGCAGCACAAACAGTAGCATAATATAAATTGGGTAGAAAACTACCCAATTATATTGACTAAATAAAGTATATAGGAGATTAACCATGGCAGCATCATCATTACTTAACCTGACAGTTCCGCTTGGAGCAAATGGTCAGAGTCCATCAACTCAAGGCTTATTAATGCCTAAGTTGTCATATCGTTATAGAGTTTTCTTTAATAACTTTGGCATTGGCAATCCAGCATCTACTGAATTGACAAAGCAAATTATGAAATTTGATCGTCCGCACGTTCAGTTTGAAGAAATTAAACTACCAATTTATAACAGTACTATTAAAATTGCTGGAAAACATTCTTGGTCAGATATTACATGTGATATTCGTGACGATGCAGCTGGTAATGTAAGTCGTTTAGTGGGTCAACAATTGCAAAAGCAACTAGACTTCATGGAACAAAGTTCAGCACCTGCAGCCAACAATTATAAATTCGTAACACAATTGCAATTATTAGACGGCGGCAACGGTCTTAACCAAGAACGTATTCTAGAGCAATGGGTAATTGAAGGATGTTATTTAAAAGATGTGAATTACAATGCTATGGATTATGGTCAATCTGAAGCAGTTAAAATCACAATGTCTATAACTTATGATAACGCAATTCAAGTTAACGCTTATAGTCAGCAAGCAGAAGGCGTTGGTTCATCTCTTGGTGATGCTAGCCCTTCAAGAAACCCTGGATCTCTTGCTACTTCTACTGCAATTTAAACTGTTAACTAAATGGGAACAGGTTACCTAGGTCAAGGCGGAGACCTCCAGCAAGATGCTGCGAGTCTCCTACTTAAAGACTACAAACACGCTTCAAATATTTTCCTAAACAACGGATATCAACTTATCCCTAGGATGAAGTTTTTATTCCATGTTAGGTTTAATATCAATACAGCTGAAATTAAGCAACTTAGGGACAAATATGGAAGTCCTACCGTCGCCACTCTTGGCATGATGGTTAAGAGTATTGACCTTCCTAAATATAAAATTGAGACTGATGTTATGAATCAGTATAACCGTAAACGAGTTATACAGAAAAAAATTCGATATGAGCCATGTAGATTTTCTCTGCATGATGATCAATCAAATTTAATCCGTGGCATGTGGTATGATTATTATACATATTACTATAAAGATGCTATTCAAAAATATGATGGTGTACCTAACCAAAGTGGCACGTTAGGAGAAACTGCTGGCGTAAGCAATGGATACAATTATAATGTATCTGACATTTATAGCAATGCCCTACAGTCTGCCGATTGGGGATATGTTGGGGAAAGTTATACTGATGGTACAAATCCTAGTACAAGCTCAAACGGCAAACCTCGTTTCTTCAGAGATATTACTATATATGGCATGAGCCAAAAAACATACGCATCATGGGTGTTAATAAATCCGTTAATTACTTCGTGGGGCGAAGATACATACAACTACGAAGAAGGCGGTGGCACGATGAAAGATGATGTCACTGTTGAATATGAAACTGTAAAATATTATAAAGGTGCTATCGGTGGTGAACAGCCATCTACTACTGTATCTGGATTTGCTATACCCGGTTACTACGATACACAACCATCTGGAATTACACGCCAGGGTGCAACTAATTCGGTATTCGGGCAAACTGGAATTTTGCCTGCGGTTCAAGGAACAGTACAAGATTTACAAGCACCAAATTCAGGATCAAACGGATTACAGAATACAATAGGCGCAGTTCAACGAGCAAGTGTTGCATCTGGTACTGGCGCTCAACAAGATTTAAGTGAATCAGAACAGCCTCAATTGCAGCAAGAAGCAACAGCAGCAGCATTGAATAGTGCTCCGAATTCGGCGAGAGGTGCTGTTAATGCTAATAGTGGCATGGCATTTCCTAGAGCAACTAGCACTGGTTTTAATAGTGCTAACAATCCAGGCACTGTGGGTAACGCATTAGCTAATGGCACATTAACTGGTGAGCAAGCACGTGCAGCAGCAGAGCGAGTAAATGCACAACGAGCTGCTTTCAATATTGATGATTATTAATAAGGTGTATTCATGTCCAATATAAACACTTTAAATTCCAACATTGATCTAACAGTACATATTTTTGATAAATTTTATAAATTTCAACAGGCAGTGCCAGCACAAGAATACGATGCTGTTCATAGTTATTTTTTATCTGTATTTGATACAGTAGAGCAAGCAAGTAATTTTACCACAACAATGTTTCGTATATCAGCTGCATCTGGTATTCCAGCTATGCAACTATTACAAGATATTCAAGGCATGACTAAACCACAAATTACATTGAATTTTGCGTTTTATTTAAACACGTTTCAAAGTCCATCCACAATGTTAGGTGTACAAGCTACTATAACTCCTAATTATTACGTGGCTCATAATATTAAGCAATAATCATGCCAAATTTTCGCCAGGGTTTGTATGAAGTAAATAATGCACACAAATATGTCGGCAAGGGTAAACCTAGGTATCGTAGCGGATGGGAAATGACTTTCATGCATTTTTGTGATAACAACGAAAATGTTATAAATTGGGCAAGCGAACCTGTCAGAATTCCATACCGCAATCCTCTTACTGGCAAAATGACTATGTATGTGCCTGATTTTATTGTGGTATATCGTGGTCCAAATAACACTACCAAAGCTGAATTAATAGAAATTAAGCCAAAGAATCAAAGTGTAATTGAAGGAAAAATGAAAGATAGTCAGAAGGCAGTGGTAGCAGTAAACTATTCTAAATGGGCTGCCGCTCAAGCATGGGCTAGACAAAACGGGTTGACTTTTAGAGTTATAACTGAATCTGATATATTCTCAAATAGTCGCAAGAAGTAATTGCTATTGCCAAAAATACTGTAAATAACAGTATGATATATTATCTATATAAAAAAACACACCGAGATACTGGCTTGCAATATTTAGGCCAAACCACGCAGAATCCACATGAATACAAAGGATCTGGAGTTCGTTGGATAAATCATATTAGAAAACATGGATACAATGTAGACACTGAAATTTTATTAGAAACTCAAAACAAGGAAAATCTAAGTAAAATGGGAATCTATTATTCAGAATTATGGAATATTGTAGAAAATAAAGATTGGGCTAACCTTAAGCCAGAAATAGGCGATGGTGGTGGAGCTAAGTGGAAACTGGATACATATGCTAAAAGATCTTTAACTATGTCAAAAAAAACTCACGAAGAAAAAGCAGAAAGTAAAGCTAAAGAAATAACATCTAGATCAAAAAAATCATCCGAAGAAAAAAAAGAAAGCAAAGTAAAACGACAAAACACATGGGCAAAGAAAACATTAGCGGAAATGGAATTAATTAACCATAAAAGACAAGAAACATTTTTGGCAAAGTCACCAGAAGAAAAAGAATCTATGTATAAAGCAAAAAGTAATGCTAGAAAAAAGATATTTGATAATATGACCGACGAAAAAAAATCAAATTATGTAAAAGATAGATGCTGTCGCCCAGATACATATACCCCAGAAAGAAGTAAAAATATCAGCGATGCTCTGACTGGAACAATTAGAACTAATGAATNTAAGAAAAAACAATCTAATTCAAGAAAAGAATTAGCAAAACATATGACAATAGAAGAAAGAAAACAATTTTTTGGTGGGCATAATAAAGGCAAGCCATGGACCGAAGCACGGCGTGCAGCACATAAAAAGAAGGAGGAAGTATCATGACTCGCAAGTTAGAGCAGCTTTTTAAATTTGACCAACTTGACGATAATCAAGATATTCCTGTTGTTGAAAATATGACAGTAGAAGAAACTCGGCATGCTATTGTAAATATTGATGAAACACTTGACAAAATTGACGATGCGTTACCTGCTATTAGAGATTTAGCTGCGTCAGACAGAGAATTAGATGAATTATCGGATCTTGCTAAACAAAGTTATCAAGATTTAAGTGATCTTGCGTTCAATGTGGACAGTAGGTATTCCGCTGAATTGTTTGCTGTGGCTAGTACTATGCTAAGTCATGCTTTAACAGCAAAAACCACTAAATTAAACAAAAAACTAAAGATGATTGATCTACAGCTTAGGAAATTAAAGCTGGATCAAGACGCAGCCAAAAAATCCGGCGAATTAGGCAACATTCCAACCGCGCAAGGTCAGGTGTTATCTCGCAATGACTTGTTACAGCGTCTATTAGACGCAGGTTCACAAAAAGACAAATAACATAAATATAACATAGGAATTAATCATGAAAAATTTTAAAGACTACTTAGCCGAAAGCGAAAGAACTTATAACTATCGTATCAAGATGGTTGGTGAATTGCCTTCAGGATTTTACAATTTGTTAAAAAATAAGCTGGCACAGTTTGATCCATTAAAGATTGGTTCAGAAAAAACTACTCCAATTCAAGCTAAACCTGCTGATTTTCCTGCATGTGAAAATGAAAAAGTTACTAGCGTTGATGTTATGCTTCGTTATCCTGCAATTGAACCACAGATTAAACAAATTGCTCGTTTGCTTGGGTTTGATGAAAACAAAATTATTATGCAAACTTCAGTTTATGGTGATGATATTGCTGAATATCAGAAAAAACTTGAAGATCAACCAGAATCATTACTGACCGATACTAATTATCCTGCTGATGATGCAACACAAAAAGAACTAAAAGCTGATTATTCAGCTGATCCATTTGATCATGCTGTACTAAAAAATTCTTATCGTTCAAATTTTACTATTGCCGGCGGAAGTCCTAAGGCAGCAGAAACAACTAACGATTTTAAAACGGGGAATACTAGCCCTATGACACACGCAGAAAAGCGTCCAGCAAGACCAGCCACTGGCGCAAAAACTAAAGGATAATAGTAATGAACCCATTTTATGCATTGAATAAGACACTAGATGATATTCGCAATGAGCCTACTGAACAGCAGAAAGCACTAGTAGAAAGCCAGGTTCCTAAGTCACCTGCTAAAAAGACACTTGAAGAAGCATTGCGTACTGACTTACGTAGTCTCATGGAAGATGCTACTGGCGGAATGTCTGGGAGTAATACTCTAGAAGCAAAAGATAAGTCACTAAGCAAAGCTGCTAAGACAATTAAAAAAGGTGCATTACATAAGCAAGAAGGTATTCCTAAAGACAAAAAAATTGGCGACAAGAAATTAAACAGTCTTAAGAAAAGTGGAACACCTTTAGAAAAGAAACGTGCTAACTTTGCTTTAAATATCCAAGGCAAGGGCAAGAAGAAAGTTAACGAATGGGAAACTGATCCAGACGAAAAAGAAGCTGAAATGTTAGAAGCGTGGCATGACGCAGTAGTTAATGAACTAGAATTTTATGATATTAAACTTCCTGTGCCGCCTGGCCAAATAAGTAAAATAGCAGATAGAATATGTAATGATTTTGAAGGTGAAGGGTGTAATCCAGCAATCATTGAAAAAATTATTGCTGGCATGAACGATCAATACATGCATGATAATGAATCAAGCAGCGAAGAAGACATATGCACTTCGTGTAATGGAAGTGGCGAAGGACAGTATGACGGTACTCGGTGCAGTTCCTGTAGGGGCAAAGGTGTAGTTTTTACTGGTGGTGATGATTATGATGATTATGATGATTATAATGAGCCAGACGAACCAGAATATTATGAAAATGTTAATGAACTAAGTAAAGGCACTCTTCAAGCGTACAAAGACAAAGTTTCACGAGGTAAAGTAATAGGAAATCATAACGGCTGGACTCAAATTGCGCCAGGTCATTACCCGCCAACTAGTGGAAAAAGACTTGCTGGTTATAATAAAGCTACTGATAAAATAGCAAAAAAAGATAAGCAAACTGATGATTTTGAAGCATGGTTAGCACAACGTGATAATGAAAATGTTAATGAACTAAGTAAAGGTGCTGTTGTTGGATACAAAACTGGCGCTCAACAAGATTTAAGAAAATTGAAACAACAGCCGGTTGATGATTTTGTAAGCAATATGCGTCAGGGTCATCGTATAGGAGATGCAGCTAACATGGCAGTTCAAACTAATCTTAAAGCAATCAAGAAAGCTAAAAATAGAGGAGCTGGTATTGATAGAGCTAATGCTCGGTTAGGTGAAGAGTACGCCTCAGAAGATGCCGATCAAGTTAGATTTAAGTCAGGCGACCGTGTATTGTATATGAACACATTTGCCACAGTAATTAAATGTGATGGTGAAACATGTGGTATTAAAATTGACCATACCCCAGGCACTATGATGGTGCCAGTTAGTCAAATTAAGAAGCCTAGCTATGACGAAAGTGTTGACGAAGGCGCAACTCCTGATCAGCTTGACCAACAAAAAATAGCACAAATGAAAAGAGCAGCAGCAACTAGAAAAAATAGTCGTGCTGTACAACAACAACCAGCACAAGGCGGCCCACGCCGTTCAGAAGTGCCGGCATTCATTCGTAAGGGTCGTGGAGATCCTGGATTAGATCACAATGACCTAGAGGAAACAGACATGCACAGTGAATCAGATAAAGATATTTTAGATTATTTAAAAGCTAAATTAGCGCCAACCGGCGGTAACGCTAAGGCAAAAAGTCGTCCTTACAATGGATCAGCAGGCGATGCTGACGCATACAACGGCATGGAATTTGAAGAGGCTGAAAGCAAGTTTGACAAGCGTGAAGTTTCTCCTGGTAGAACTCAGTATACAAGAAAATATGATCCAGACACGGGTCATAGCATAGGCTCAGAAACGGGTGGTTCAGCTCCCGCCGGAGTGCCAGGCAAACGCGGCCGTCAAGCTGGTTCTAAATTTGCCAATGGCTATGCAGCTAGACATAGTGGATCGCATGTATCAAAAGCAAAAATGGATTCTCGTAAAAAAGACATGGATGAAGATGAATATTCTCGTCATACCGCAAGTAAGTCACCAGCTGGTGGCACAGTTTATACTCGTAAATATGATCCTGATACAGGACATAGTATAGGCACAGATACTGGCGGTTCAGCTCCTGCGAGCGATGGCCCACGCAAGCGCGGTCGTCAGCCCGGTACTAAATTTAGTAATGGTTATGCTGCTAGACATGATGGATCGCATGTATCAAAAGCAAAAATGAATTCACGCAAGAAAGATATGGACGAAGGCAGTGCTACATGTCCACATTGCGGCCATGCTATGGCTGATGAAGGCCGTGAAGTTGACATGGAAGGCGTTAAAGGTGGCATGAGTCATTTTGTTAAAGCTGCCAAAAAAGTAGCTGGTGTAGCATCAGCAGTTAAAAAAGCTAAGAAAGACTATGACGGTGATGGCAAAATCGAAACAGGTCCAGAAGAACATGCTGGGTCAGTAGACAAAGCTATCAAAGCTAATAAAGCTAAACCAAAAGCTAAATCACCAGCTAAACCAGCGGCTAAGCCAGCTAAGAAAACAGAAGAAGGCAAAGGCGACGGTAATTTAGCTAATAATGCTAAGCCATATGACAAAGTAACACAGGGTGATGTTATTGCTGGTCGTTTAGGCAAAGATGAAGAAGGCGGTAAAAAGAAAGTTAAAAAAGAAAAGAAAGTTGAAGAAACAACAACTTCAGGTTCAGTGTCTACATCACCTGCTAAAAAATCATCAGGCGGCAGCGGCGTTGGACAAGGCATTTATGATTCATGGGAACGCAAATATGAAAGCTTACTTAAGGAAGATGTAAATGTTACAACTAATTCATCAAAGAATGACCAGGGCGAAGAAGAAGAACATATTACTATTGACGTAAGCGGCGATGATGTTGCTCGCATTAAAGAAATGTTACATAGCATGGGCGTTTCACATGGCGATGAAGCTGGACATGAACATGGCGGTGAAGAAGCATGTGATTCATGTGGTGGCGTTCCTTGCCAATGTGACGAAATGGACGAAGCAAAACAACATGATCCAGATTATGAGCAAGACGATGATTATGATGGTAACGTTGATGATGTTGATGATGGTCCACAAGATTATTATAACAGTGATGAACGTACTCGTAGTGATCAATTTGAAGATGGCATGGAAGAAACAACTAGTTTCAAAGATGCTGGTGCGACAGTTGGTCGTATAGGTGGTACTATTGCTGGTGGATTAGGCGGAGCAGCAGCTGGTTTGGGAATCGGCACAGTCCCTGGCGCAGTTGCAGGTGGCATAGCTGGTGGTTCAGCTGGATCTGCATTAGGCACAGCAGCAGGACGTTGGCTTGATAAGAAAACAGGCGCACCAGAAGAAACTGATGAAGACATGAGCGGTCATCAAAGAATGATGGAATTGGCAGGTCTTGGCGAAGCTAACATTACTGTTAGTGACAACGCGCCAGATTATCCTAGCAATCAAGAGTATTCTAATGATGAAATGCAATATAGTGGTGGATTAAATCGACAAAAGACAAGCGGACAATCTACTGTGCCTGTTGTCGCAAGTCAAGTAAATCGTTTGCATAGTCATGTATCTGAAGGTCAGCGCATGAATGATTTATACAAAGCTATCCAAGCGATAGAAAATAAGGAAGTATAAATGTCACAGGCAAACGTACTAACATCAGCATCAAATGTAATTTGGTACACTGATAAATGTGAAATTGTTACAGGCAATACTGCTGTTACATACAACATTTATCAGGTTGCATTGCCGCCACAAATTACATTTAGCGGCACTACTGCTAATCTTAGTAAAGTTATTACTACTAGTGCAGCAATGGCTCTACCTGCGGGTAGTACAATTTCTGGCACAGGAATTCCAGGTGGAGCAACTATAGCTTCACAAATTCCATTTACTAGTGTAACAATAAGTGCTAATGCTACAGCAAATGCTACTAATGTGTTTACTGTAACGACACCTCCCAACGGCAACCTATATTCAGCTGCACCGCAAGTTGCAGCTAACTCTCGGCAACAAATTTATGTTGGAGCAGGAAATTATTTAACTATTACAGGTGCTAATTTCACAGCTCGTGAATTAGGAACTGCTTCATCTGCGACAGCTGGTGTAAACGGACAAGGCTAACCATGCGAGCCCGTGAATTCATATCCGAAGAAAAAGAAGGAAAAATGCGCTCTGATCATAAATCAGTGATGCCAACTACTCGCCGTATGCGAGATAAAGGCGGATATGATCGTACTAATCATTTAAACCGTATGTTCATGGCAATGGCTATGCATGATGGCAAAACAACGGAAGCTATTCATAAAGATAAAATGGATCCAAATAGTTGGGTTGAAAAATATAATACGGCTCATCCATATACTAAAGAAGAAGATAACATGATAGTCGGTGCTATGAAAACTATAGGTTCTGATCATAATCATATTGTTAGCGATCATCGTAGTCTTGAACCAGATCATGTGCATAAAGTAAGTCCTGTCACAGGATTTAAAGGTTATAAACGCAAATGAGAGCAAAAGAATTTATAGCTGAAGATGCTCAAGGGCATACTGGCAGTATTACACAAGATGTAGCTTTAGCATTGCCAGGCGCATTCAAAATTCCTAAATTAAAAAATAGTGATCCATATTGGCAATATCGTTTTGGCGTAGCAATCGCAGGGGCAAAAGGTCGTGCTCAACGCAAAAAAGACGGTGTGCCTGGTTACGAAAAAGATAGCATCTTTGGTGAAAATGAAATTGTAGTTAGTTACGATCCTAATGTTGAAGAATGGATTGATGATGCGTTACAAACGATGGGTATGAGTTCAAAAGATTGTGTTCGTATTGCCACTCAAGACAGTGAAGAAATGCCGGATGTAGAAAAAGTTAGTCCAGTGGTATCGTTTAAAGGTTACAAAGGAAGATAAATGAAAAAAATATTTGTTTTATTATTACTATCGATATTATCATCTATAGCATATGGATGGAATCAACGAGAACCTAATCCGGTGGCAACATGTCAAGTACATGCTCCATACGGTTTTCCACAGAGTGCTAAAACAATACAGCCAATCTGCCGACAAGCATACCTAGTGGGATATGATGCAACAGCTAAATTACCTCAATTCGTAATGTATGAACTTACACCGCCTAACGCATTGGGATGTGTTGCTCGTACTAATGCATTTGCTGCTGATCAGTCTATTTCAAATGGTGCTACACCCGCGGATTATATAGGAACAAACTATGATAAAGGACATATGGCACCAGACGGTGATTTATCATGGGATACGCAAGTTGAATTTGAATCATTTTTAATGACTAACATGAGCCCTCAGGCAGGATCATTAAATCGTGGCATTTGGAAATTATTAGAAACTTCGGTACGTGGATGGGTGGTACAACACAATCAATCTTACACGATTGTCTCGGGTGGATTATACGGACAAGGTGATAAAACAATTGGCAAAGGAGTAGTTGTGCCGCATGGTTTTTATAAAATTGTAATTAATAATCAAACTAACGAAATTGCAGGATGGGAATTCCCACACGTGGCACCATATCCTAATCTAGGCAATGACTTAACTAAATTTCGTGTTCCTGTAGTACAAATTATGCAAACAGCCGGTGTGAAATATGCATTTCCACAAAATGCAATAGAGTTAGCTCCAGGTAAAGAATGGGCAGTTGATTTTGGCAAATTAGTACAGGCTAAACGAGCTAAATGCGGTGCTAATACAACAGATGACTAAACAATACAGAATTACAACACAAAATCTAATTCAAAGTAGCGAAGATGATTGCTATCTTGAGCCAGATGATCCCATTTACCAATTATTGATTGCCAGTCATATGGGTGGGTTAGGAAGTCAATCAAAGTTAGCAGAATACAATAGAATTACCGCAGAACGTCAAAAATCTAAAATATCTCCTGAGCTTGAATATGCTAAATCAACTGGAATACGCCCGGGAACTCCAGCCTGGTATGCGCTGTTTCCTAAGAAGTAACACATTTTAAAGTAAATATAACATGGGTTTTGATTCACATTCACTAGCGAAAACGCCTTATAAACAAGAAATATACACCGAGCAACAGCTTGCGGAATTTGCTGCGTGTGCTGATCCAGTAACTGGACCAGAGTACTTCATGCGTAATTTCTTTTACATTCAACAGACTGTTGGCGGTAGAGTATTATATAACCCCTTTGAATATCAAGTAAGATTAATTGACACTTATCATAATTATCGTTACTCAATAGCCATGATGCCACGGCAAACAGGTAAATCAACCTCGGCTGCTGGATATCTATTATGGTACGCGATGTTTATACCGGATTCAACCGTTCTTGTTGCTGCTCATAAATTTGATGGTTCTCAGGAAATTATGAAACGTATTCGTTTCGCATACGAACTTTGTCCAGATCACATACGTGCAGGAGCCACTAATTATAACTTAGGATCGATAGATTTTGAAAATGGAAGTCGTATTGTATCAGCCACTACCACTGAAAATACTGGTCGTGGTATGTCAATATCACTTCTATATTGTGACGAGTTCGCATATGTACGACCTAACGTAGCACAAGAATTCTGGGCTTCTATTAGCCCGACACTGGCAACTGGTGGATCAGCTATTATTACTTCTACCCCAAATAGTGACGAAGATCAATTTGCGTTGCTGTGGAAAGGTGCTAATAAACTAGAAGATAGTCACGGTAATCCACAAGATTTAGGTATAAATGGGTTTAAAGCATTCCGTAGTTATTGGCGTGAACATCCTGATAGAGATGAAGCATGGGCCCAATCTATGCGGGCACAGTTAGGCGAAGATCAATTTCGTCGTGAGATGGATTGTGAATTCATTATTAATGATGAAACACTGATTGCTCCTACTAAACTTATTGATTTAGAAGGTATTGAACCAACTCATCGCACAGCACAAGTACGTTGGTATAAAAAACCACAAGCGGGCAAAATGTACTGTGTGGGCCTTGATCCTTCGTTAGGAACTGGTGGCGATCCTTCTGCTATTCAAATTTTTGAAGCTAATTCGACAGAACAAATTGGTGAATGGAAACACAATAGAACACCAATTCCTGAGCAAGTACGCATACTTGCTGATATAATAAAGTACATTTATAGTTTTACAAAAGATGAACAGTCAATATACTACTCGGTTGAGAACAATACAATCGGTGAAGCAGCACTTATTTCGATAGAACAGTACGGCGAAGAAAATATTAAAGGATATTTCCTGTCAGATCCTACCAGAGGTGCGGGTAGATATCGCAAGGGTTTCAATACTAGTCCTAAAAACAAACTTACAGCATGTGCCAAGTTAAAAACACTGATAGAATCAAACAAAATGAAGCTACGGAGTCGTCCTCTTATATCTGAACTTAAGACATTTGTGGCAAATGGCGTAAGTTATGAGGCAAAACAAGGGTCAACCGACGATTTGGTCATGGCTACATTACTAGTCACACGTATGATGATACTTTTACAGACATATCATCCAGAAATGGATACCCAGATGCGTGATCACGGAGAGAATATTCTTCCTCCTCTTCCATTCATTGCTGCGATGTATTAACATAAATAATATACTATGACTCAGCAAACTCCATCTAAAGTATTATACGACTTATTGGTTACTAGAAATTTTAACCCTACGGCTTTGCCTGGTGAAAAAACAGATAATTCGTCTAATAATGTATCTTATAAATTTGACTACAAAGCGCAGTCCGGTAAAGATTATGGAACAGCAGTTGCTATGATTAATGCTGAGGGATTAACTCTTTATTTCGGTGATAATCTAGGCAAAGGCATGGAGTCAAGCGACAAAGATGGCTGGTTTAACTTCCTAGGTCAATTAAAGAATTTAGCAATGAGCAATAGATTAGATGGATTTCATATTCAAGATCTAAGTAAATTAAAGTATAGTATGCAAGGACAAGCAGCAATCAAAGAAGGATTATTTGAAAGCTGGGTTGGCACAAAAACTCGTTCATGGAATGGAATTGAAACTGAAGCCCGTTTGATGATTAAACATAAGCGTGTTATAGGTGAAAATGACGCCCGCTATCGCTACATTGAAAGTTTATTTGTAGAAACAGCAGAAGGCGAACGTTACAAATTACCATTTACAAAATTAGCTGCAGGTCGTGCCATGGTAGAACATGTACGCCAAGGTGGCAAACCATACGATGTTCGTGGCAATCACATTGCTCAAATCGTAGAAGAAATGAATGTACTCAGTAGATTTAAGCGTGCCAATCAAGGCAAAATTTTTGAAGGTGTGACTGCTGAATTAGTTGAAAGTGCAGGCACATATTATGAGAATTTACAACATAATTTAAAAAGTTTAAGTACACGCGGTGGATATGCCAGATATTTTGAAGCATGGGATCCAGCTGCTATAACGGACGAAGATGTCATTATTGAAGATCTACGTCATATGTTTATTGAACAAAATATTGACTCACGAGTTGAGCAAGCATTGCCTTTACTGGCAAGATTACAAAAGGAACAGGCAATGAAAGAAGCTAATATATTTGAAAGTTGGGCAAATCTTATACTTGAGGGCACAGTTGCATTGCCTGATACAAAAGAAAAACAGGCACAACTTATTGAGCTTTTAAGTCAAGAACTGCCAGTAGGACCTGAAGCTATTAATGTCACAGAGCAACTTGCTGATCTGTTCAACGATGATGAATTATTTGATAGATTAAACGAACTAGCAAGAGAAAATGCTGATGCAGACGCACGAGATATTATATTACAAAGATTAGAAGAACTAAAAGATCATCCTGATGTGGCGCAAGTAATAGGTCAATTAGCTAATTCATCTGACGAAGAATCAGAAGAAGAAATGTCTGAAGGTGGATTCAATCAAGATGGTAGCTATAATACATCTGATGATGAAGCAAATGAATTTAATGATTATGAGTCTGATGCTGAAGAAGAAGATCCACTTATTCAATTACGCCGCAGCGCGGGTATGAAAGATGAGGGCGTGGGTAGATCAGCTGGAACAGCTCTAGGCGCCGCAGCCGGCCTGGCTCTCGCGGGTGGGCCCGAAGATCCATTAGCGATATATACTGTGCCAGCCGGAGCTGATATTGGTGGCGAAGTTGGCGACTGGACTGAAAAGAAAATAAGAGGGCATGGAGATGAACATGCTAAAGATTATGAAGATGAAGATGTTGACGAAGGCGCATTTGCGGACGCACTCAAGCATTTAGGTGGAGCTGCGGGTGCAGTAATTGGCAAAAAACTACATCCAAAAGGCGTGAAAGGTGGACATTTAATGGGTAAAGCAATTGGCGATACCGCTGGTCAGTACCTTGATAATAAAGTAGACAAGTTTTTTAATAGATCTCCTGCTGCTAAAACTGACACCTCACACCCAAGATCAGCTCCCTCACAAGAAAAACCAGCGGCACCTGCGCCTGAAAAGCCAGAAGCAACAGCAAAACCACGCACAGGCGGCAAGAAACCAGGCGAAACAAGTGAAACTCCTGAAGCTAAAAGAAAGCGTGAGGCTAGAGCTAAAGCAAAATCTGCTAATACTTTGGGCCCTGCGACAGCTGTGTCAGAAAGTGGTACTTCATTAGAAGGACAATATGGTCACTCTGGCAAGATGAAACCAGTTACCGGTGGTGATCCAGATACTATTGCTCGCCTGAAATTTTTATCAGGTATTACTAAATAGATAAATAGAACGTAAGAATAAAATGGTAAAGTTACTAAATTAAGTTTACCATTTTAGTAGTGAACACATACCTACCTGTGTATAATTAATAGGCAAGCAACTAACATCTAAAATAAATTAGATAGGCATCACATTTTATAACTTAAAAGGCATCTTAAAATGGCATCATTAGCAGAAATCCGTGCTCGTTTAGCACAAGCAGACAACAAACAAAGCAATCAATCACAAGGCGACAACTCAATTTATCCACATTGGAATATTGCAGAAGGCACCGCCGCAGTACTACGATTTATCCCAGACGGTAATACAAAAAACACTTTCTTCTGGCAAGAACGTGCTATGATTCGTCTTCCGTTCGCTGGCATTAAAGGCGAAGCAGAATCCAAACAAGTACAAGTTCGTGTACCATGCGTAGAAATGTGGGGTGAAGCATGTCCTATTCTTGCAGAAGTTCGTACTTGGTTCAAAGACAAATCACTTGAAGATATGGGTCGCAAATATTGGAAAAAGCGTGACTATATTTTCCAAGGCTTTGTACGTGAGAATCCTATTGCCGACGACAAGACTCCAGAAAATCCAATCCGTCGTTTCATTATCGGTCCACAAATCTTTACATCAATCAAATCAGCACTTATGGATCCAGAATTGGAAGAATTGCCAACAGACTATTTGCGTGGCTTAGACTTCCGTATCAGCAAAGGTACCAAAGGCGGATACGCTGATTATAGCAGTTCTAAATGGGCTCGTAAAGAGTCAGCACTCACAGAAGCTGAACAAGCAGCCATTGAACAATATGGTTTGTTTGACCTTTCATCATTCTTACCTAAGCGTCCAACTGAAGTTGAGTTGAATGTAATGAAAGAAATGTTTGAAGCATCAGTTGATGGACAAAGCTATGATGCAGAACGTTGGGGTCAATATTTCCGTCCAGCTGGCTTAAGTGCTCCTGCCACATCTGGTTCCACTTCATCAGCAGCATCAGCAGCAGATGATGAAGAATTTGAAACTCAAAAGGCATCTACTGTTGTCAAATCAAGTAGTTTTGATGAAGATGATGATGTTCCAGCAGCATCAACCGTAGTAAAAACTCCAGCTCCGTCTTCAGACAAAGCTCAGGATATTTTAGCACAAATTCGTGCTCGTCAAAAGGCCTAAGCACTAAGCCATCAATAGTACAGGGGTAATTCCCTGTACTATTAGCAGTACAAAAATAAAAGGATTAAACATGGCTAAGCCCTATGATTTTAGTAAATTTAGGAAAGACATAACCAAATCAATTGAAGGTATGTCTATTGGATATAATGATCCAACTGATTGGATCTCAACAGGTAATTATGCTTTAAACTATCTTATCAGTGGTGATTTCAATAAAGGTATTCCATTAGGCAAAGTAACAGTATTTGCAGGCGAATCAGGCGCAGGCAAAAGTTACATTTGCTCAGGCAATATCGTTAAGAACGCACAAGATCAAGGCATTTTTGTCGTATTAGTTGATACAGAAAATGCACTAGATGAATCTTGGTTGCAAGCACTTGGCGTCGATACTGACGAAAGCAAGTTACTTAAACTTAACATGGCTATGATAGATGACGTAGCTAAAACAATTGCAACATTCATGAGTGATTATAAAACACTACCAGAAGGCGAACGTCCTAAGGTATTGTTTGTTATTGACTCACTAGGTATGTTGTTAACTCCGACTGACGTTAAGCAGTTTGATGATGGTGATATGAAAGGTGATATGGGTCGTAAACCTAAAGCACTTACGTCACTAGTTCGTAACTGTGTAAACATGTTTGGTAGTTATAACGTTGGCATGGTATGTACAAATCACACATACGCAAGTCAAGATATGTTTGATCCCGATGATAAAATCTCGGGTGGGCAAGGATTCATCTACGCTTCTAGTATTGTTGTTGCTATGAAGAAAATGAAATTGAAAGAAGATGAAGATGGCAACAAAATCTCTGATGTAATGGGTATTCGTGCAGGATGTAAAGTAATGAAAACACGATACGCAAAACCATTTGAAGGCATGCAGATCAAGATTCCTTATGAAACAGGTATGAATCCATACAGCGGCATGGTAGACTTAGCTGAAAAGCGTGAGATGTTGAAGAAAGAAGGCAACAGTCTAGTGTTTACTACTCCAGACGGCGAAGTTATCAAACAATTCCGTAAAAAATGGGAAGCCAACGATGATGGTTGCTTAGATAAAATTATGGAAAACTTTGGAAAACATCCAGAACTAGTAAGTACTGATGACATAACTACGGAGGAATAAAAATGTCAGTAGATTTATCAAGAGAAATTTATAACGAGTTAAAACGTTTTATTAACGTAGTTGATCGTGATGAAGCAGCAGAAACATTGGTATCAGTACTAATTGACAACGATATTTCCGCAGATGATATCAAAGATGCGTTTAAGGGTGAAGCAGATATTAAGCGAGCACTTACCAGTTATCTTAAAGATCATTTAGAAGAAGAAGAGGAAGACGATTACTACGATAACGAAGACGAAGATTATGAGGACTAGTCATGTGGTATAGTCGGGTAACAGCTAACTTAGGTGCGATACCAGATTTTATCGCACACTATGAAGCTGAACACGCAGATGCTAAAAAAGAATGCAAGGTAGGCGGGCTTATTGAAAAAAATATTACTGCCTTACCTGGCATTACTGAACATAGATTTAATCAATTACAAGAGATTGAGGCTGTATTAAACCATCTTAATATTCAATTACGAAAAATACGACGAAAACATTTTCAGAAATATCTAGAAGGATATGCTCGTGCTTTAACTAGCAGAGATGCCGAAAAGTATGTAGATGGTGAAGATGAAGTTATTGACTTTGAAACTCTTATAAACGAAGTTGCATTGTTAAGAAATCGTTATCTAGGTATTATGAAAGGACTTGAGTCTAAAAACTTTATGCTCGGTCATGTTGTTAGACTTCGTGCAGCGGGAATGGAAGACGTACAGGTATAAAATGTTTAAAAATCCAGAAGAATCACACCAGCATAGTTTACAAACCTTAAATCAGTTATATCAATACGAGGATTTTATGATGTCTATAAAAACGGTCGTTGATTTGGGTTGTGGAACTGGCAAAGATTTAGAATGGTGGGCATCTAGAACTACTCAAGGCGATCATGTTACCCCATTAAATATTAAATGTACCGGTGTTGATATTTTGAATAGAATGCCAGTGGCTACACAATATCCAAACATGATTTATCAACGTGCTGATTTTGAAGTTAAAATTAATGCGCCTCCAGAAAAATTTGATATTTTATGGTGCCATAATTCGTTTCAGTATGTGACTAGTCCATTTCAAACATTAACAATGTGGAGGGATATTAGTTCCGAAGGAGCAATGCTAGCATTAACTGTTCCACAAACAACTAATATCCATCAAAAAGATTTAGATTTTACTCAACAAGACGGATGTTACTATCATTATACCATAGTAAGTCTTATGCATATTCTTGCCATGACCGGATGGGATTGTAAAGCAGGATTCTTTAAAAAGAATTCAACGGATAATTGGCTACATGCTATTGTTTATAAAAGTGGGCAAGCTCCGTTTAATCTAAAAAAAACAAGGTTATATGATCTAGTAGACGCAAAGTTATTGCCAGAATCCGCTGATAAATCAATATTAGCAAAAGGATACTTAGATCAGAAAGATTTGGTTCTACCATGGTTAGACAAAAGTTTAAGTAAAATGAACACACAGTAATATGTCAGAAAAATATATCTATATGCCAATTGGCGTATAAGTAAAAGGTAGCTCCTGTATCGCCTCAAAAAGCGATGCATTTTATCAGGTGTCCTTAAAAAAGACACCTGTTTTTTTGACTTATTAGCATATGTGTGTTATTATAACAACATGAAAACATATAAAAATGAAAACAGCTACGATTGTAATTAAAGACGAAGTTAATATCAAGATTGAAGGGCTTGAGCTTGATGCTCGCAAGAAATTAGTCAATACTTTCAAATATGAAGTGCCAGGAGCCAGATATCAGCCTGCTGTTAGACTAGGCAGATGGGATGGAAAAGTTGCCTATTTTCAATTAGGTGGTAGTACTTTTGTGAATCTGTTGCCTGAAATTATACCTATTTTAGAAAATTATAATTATGATATACAACTGGATGATCAACGAGATTACTCAACTAATTTTACATTTGAGCAAGTAACAGAAGAATCATTTTCTCACATTAACTGGGCTGAAGGTCATCCCATGGCCGGGCAGCCAATTAAATTGCGAGACTATCAAGTTGAAATTATCAATAACTTTTTAAAGAATCCTCAATCTATACAAGAAATTGCCACTGGTGCTGGTAAAACTATTATGACAGCAGCACTGAGTCAACGCTGTGAAGCGCATGGTAGAACTATTGTAATTGTACCGAACAAATCTTTAGTTACACAAACTGAAAAAGACTACAGAGGATTGGGATTAGATGTTGGCGTTTACTTTGGTGATCGTAAAGAATTAGGCAAAACTCATACAATTTGTACTTGGCAAAGTTTAAATATTCTATTAAAAAATACTAAAAATTACAATGCTGACATCACTATACAGGAATTTTTAGAGAATGTAGTATGTATAATGGTAGACGAATGTTTTTCTCCGGATAGCAAAGTGTTGACTCCTACTGGGTATACTGCAATTAAAGATATTAAATCCGGTGACAAAGTTATTAATTATTCTGAAGATACTAAAGAATTTAAAATAGATACGGTAATTAAGCAACATACAAATTTAACCAATTCCACTAGCGAAAAAATGTACGAACTAGAATTTGACAACGGAAGTAAGATAAAAGTTACCGGCAATCATAAATTTTTAACTAACAAAGGATGGATTCGAGCCGATCTGTTAACAGAAAATCACGAAATAATAAGTCCTAGCATAAATACATATAACTAAAGCAAAAGCATTTATGAAAAAAACAACACAGCAAATGATGGATAAACTTAATAGTAAATTGTCGTACTATAATCAAATAGTAAGAGTTATGGTTTATTCTACCAATTCTATAGAACTATCGACAGGACATATTTTAATAGGAAATAGTAAATCTAAGTTCTGTAAAAGAATACTGAATGAAAAGACTACGCTGTGGGTTGAAAACATAGATGAATTGATATCGGGTGGTATGGATGAAAAAATAATAAAATCTAAACTGGCATCTATTGGTGGTAAATCTGTGCAAAAAATATATGGCAATGCGATTAAGCAAAATCTTAATACTGGTACATCATGGAATGCCGGTACTAAAGGACAAAACATAGGTACTAGTACTCCTCGTTCGCAGGCCGTTAAAGATAAAATTAGTAAAAAAAATTCCGGAAGTAACAATGGCATGTATGGGGTTAAAATGTCACCTAGCGATAAAGAATTTCGCTCGTTACTGATGAGAGAAAAAATATTAGAAGGAACATTCACACCTAATTCTAATAATAGAAACACACATTGGAATGCAACTCTCGATGGCACGAAGTATAGATCGAGTTGGGAAGCATTGTATCAATTCATCAATGAGTTTGCCGAGTACGAAAAATTAAGAATACAATATAAATTAAACTCCAAGAATCATGTATATATTGTGGACTTTGTAGATCACCATAACAAATTAGTCATTGAGGTCAAACCAAAAGAATTATGCTTTGGTGAGAAATTTACTGCAAAAATATATGCTCTTCGTGAATGGGCAAAAAATAATGGATATGATGTATTATTAGTTGATAAAGAATGGTTATGCAACCAGATAATAGATATTGATTATACTCGGTTTGATGATAAAACAGCAATAAAAATAAAGGCATTATATGAAACTACGTAAACGAACCGAAATCACTAAACCGGCAGAAGTGTACAATTTGCATATAGAGAATGATCATAATTATATTGTCGAGGGTGCAGTTGTGACAAATTGTCATATGGCAAAAGCTGACGCACTTAAAACTTTGCTTACCACAGTAATGAGTCGTATACCAATTAGATGGGGTCTTACTGGCACAGTACCCAAGGAACTATTTGAATTTCAAGCATTAAAATGTAGCCTAGGTTCAGTTATTAATCAGTTATCAGCAAGCGAATTGCAAGATCGCGGAGTGCTAGCGCAATGTCATGTGAACATTGTTCAGATGATTGATCATGCAGAATTTAGCAACTATCAAAGTGAACTAAAGTTTTTATTAGAAAATAGTAAAAGATTAGAAACTATGGCTAAACTTATTGCTCAGGTAAACTTAACTGGTAATACATTAGTATTAGTAGACAGAGTAGCAGCAGGACATTCTCTAGTAGAATTACTAGGAGATCAGGCTGTGTTTGTCAGCGGGGCAACAAAAGGAACTAAACGAGATGAAGAATATAATGAAGTGGCAACTAGCACAGATAAAATTATCGTGGCAACTTACGGTGTTGCCGCTGTTGGAATCAATATTCCTCGTATCTTTAATCTGGTCCTTGTTGAGCCTGGCAAATCTTTTGTTAGGGTAATCCAAAGTATAGGAAGAGGTATTCGTAAAGCTGAAGACAAGGATCATGTGCAGATTTGGGACTTAACATCAACTTGTAAATTTGCCAAACGACATTTAACTAAACGAAAACAGTTTTATAAAGAAGCAAACTATCCATTTACTCAGGAGAAACTAGAATGGAAATAAAGTACTTGATATCTACCAACTTATATTGTAAAATAACAACATGCGTATTTTAACACTTGACAACGAGCACTACGAATTAGATCATCTGCCAGAAGAGATAGATGATATGCGATTTGCTATTTTAGATAACTCAAATCCGCAAGATCCAGATTATCATTATATTCCATTAATCTTTCTGGAAAGCTTTAACAGTCCTGCACTGGTATTACAGATAGGCGAATATAAAATTCGTATGCCAGTAGATTGGCAATTACTTATTGGTGATCCAGCAGCTGGTGATCTAGAAGTTATTCCTTTATCTGCTCTTAACGACAGAGGATTTCAAGCATTTCAATTTAATCCGCTTACTAGTTTCAGACCTAGTTTTCTAGATGTTGAAATATTAGATGTATATCAAGATGTGGCATGGTACGCTCCAAAACTTAAAAATGGACAGCTATTGTGCGTACCATTGAATGACGGCGAAAAGCCTGAGTGCGTTTATTTCGTTAAAGATATTAGTCGCACTTGTGAAATAGTTAACTATGGAAAATCGTTTTAACATGGCAAAAATTACAGCAAATAAAACTAAGGATCAATATGATCCGGGTGATAATCCTATTGCTCCTAATAGAATGGCAGTTAAAGAAAAGATGGTTGTGGACTTAGAAAGTATGGTAAATAGTCTTCAAGCAGCAAATGCTGCTAATGTAAAAATTATTGACAAAATGCAGAGAGACATTACGCGACTTAAGGATCAAATCAGCGAATTAGCAGGAAAAATTACTCGTGGATAAGCTCAGCATTGCCAATGAAATGGCATCGTTTGATCGAAAGGATCGTGATTTTTACGACAATCTTACTGATGAAGAGAAGAAAAATTTTAAAAATTTCTTAATGATCCGATGGGGAAGCAGCGTAAATGGTAGTAAAGAAATGCAAGAATATTACCTAGTTGCTACTAATGAGCGATTAAACAAACATTTTTTTAATATCAACAAACATCCTAAGTTACAATGGTTATGTGCTACTACGGTAAGTCCCGGCATGGGACCACAGCGCCATAATTGGATTTCACTTAAAAAGAAATCAGCGGGTGCTAACAGTATTAGAAAACAACTGGGTGAATTATTTCCTCATTTAGAGGATGATTCACTTGATTTAATGGCAACTCTCAATACTCAAAAAGATATCAATGAGTATTTGAAAAAATTAGGTATAGGAAAGTGAGTTATATTTGTCAATATTGTAAAAAATCTTTTGTAAAAGAATCCAGTCTTGCAGTGCATTCATGCGAGCCAAGACGTAGACGACAAGAAAAAGATGAAGCGGGTGTGCGTTTGGGATTCCATGCGTACTTAAAATTTTACGAATTGACACAAGGATCTACTAAATCAAAAACTTATGATGATTTTTGTGAGAGTCCGTATTATAAAGCATTTGTAAAATTCGGAAGATACTGCGTAAGTACACGAGTCATCAATCCAGCAAGATTTACTGAATGGGTGTTGAAGCAAAACAAAAAACTAGACTATTGGTGTAGTGATAAACTGTATGAAGAATATCTTTTATTTTATCTTAAAGTAGAAACTATGGAAGATGCGTTAGCTAGAGCGATTGAGCATACAATAACATGGAGTGAAAACAAAGGATCTCCATCTCATGATTACCTAAGATATGGCAATCATAATGCCATAACACAAGCTATTGTTGCTGGTAGAATTAGTCCATGGGTATTATATAATTCTGAATCAGGACAAAAGTTTTTGTCAGATATGAATACAGAACATCAAGCTATGGTATGGCCATATATTGATCCAGATGTATGGACTAAAAAGTTAAAAGATGATCCAGCTAATCGTATAGCAGCACAAGAGCTACTTAAAAAGGCAGGTTGGTAATGTCAGCAGATATTGACTTAGATTTAGCAGATAGAAATCAAGTATTAGAACTTATACAATCTATTCCTGCCATGCAATTTCAGCAAGGACAGGTGCGTAGACACAATTCTGGCATATATGCTACAGATATTCCATATGATCCAATTAATCAATGTGCAGCAATAGACTATGAAACTGCAGCACAACGCGGCTATTTTAAAATTGATTTGTTGAATGTGTCAGTTTACCAGCTTATTAAATCTCAGACTCATTATGAAGAGCTATTGGCCAAAGATCCACCTTGGTCTAGGTTATGGACTGATCCCGAGTGGGGTAAACAAGTGATACATGTTGGAAGTTATACAGATTTATTGGCAAAGATGAAACCAGATACTGTGCCGCGCATGGCAGCTTTTATAGCAATCATACGTCCTGGCAAAGCACATTTACAAAACTGTAGTTGGTCTGAAGTATTTCAATCTGTTTGGGATGGCGATAATAGCAGAGGCTTTATTTTTAAGAAATCTCATAGTATCTCCTACGCTACCCTGGTTGCATTACATATGAATATATTAGATGAGATTAGTCAGGCATCCGGCGAACAAGTGTAATTGATTTTCTCTTGCTCTTTTTGCGAGCTAATTCAGCTAAACTACATACGGGCCCATGTAATATTTCAAGATCTTTGTTTGCAAAAGTTCGTATGTAAATACGAAATGGTTCCCATTCCTGTTTAAGAAATATGTTAATGGGTATAGATCGATTACTTTCCCACCACCAAATGTTGGCCAGTTCTAAAAACAGTTGTTTTTCCGTTAGATTTGCAATACTGCCAAAGTCGTAAATTGTGGTAATAGCATCATCTCTATTTTGTATTATGCCGACGTATTCTTGAGAAGAGTATACACATAGCGTTATAAACGGATATTTCTCGCTTAGTTTTTCAAAAAGTTCTTTGTTCATTGTGAGGCAATTTTCATATGTCAATATTTATGTTACCAAAATAACTTGTTAAATATCGCTAAATAGTATCATGTATTCAACCACCGCTTACCTTTTCCAGCAACGAACACAAGTACTATTGCTTGACAGCAGTGGTCAATACTTTACTATGAGGTACAATCCCGTGTACGCCAAACGCTTAACCCTTAATCTTGGAGTAGATAATGTACTCTTATTTTCTTTTGTTAATCAGGACGAAAAGCCTGTTAACGTAAATGGATGTACTTTTACATTCCGTGTAACCAACACAGCAGGCACGACTTTATTGCTACAAGAGCCCATGACTATTCTTAATGCAGCAACTGGTCAAGTTAAAGTATCTATTCCGGCAGAGGATACCTTAGAGTTAATTGCTCAACCAGCTAACTATTCAATTAGTGTACAAAGTGGTAATTTAAATCAGGCAGTATTTACTAACGCACAGTCTGGAGCACGGGCTCCTATTGATCTTGTTAACTCAGTTTTTCCAAGATTTGTGCCTTCTATTCCATGTACTATTCCTACAATAAGTTTAACTTCACAAGCATCATTAGACGGTTCAGCATTTCAAAACTATCCCGGGTGGGCGGGAAATTGGTATTATGGCGGTAATGGCAGTAACTTCTTTAATAACTATCAAAATACAGAATTTCATTCAAGTTTTATACAGCCACGTAATTATGTTACCACAATTCAATTAGATTTAATTGGATATACTGGCACAATTAAAGCTCAGTGGGCACAAAATTACGAAAGTATTTGGTATAATGTTACTGAATCCACCACATATCTAAACAAAACTGGAACTATCTATATGAATGTTATAGGATGGTATCCATTGTTGAGACTATGTTTTAATAACAGTATCTTCTCTACACCAAACCCACCTGGCTATCCTGCTTCAGCTTATGCAGTTTGTGAAGATGGGGTGTTAGTAGGAATGAATGTTCAGAACGGCGGTGCTGGATATTTAGCACCACCTAAAGTTGATATTTTAGGCAATGGATCTGGTGCTGTAGTAGAATCAATAATAAATCAGTATGGTGTTGTCACTGGATTTAATATTCTAAATGGTGGACAAGGCTATTGGCCTATTCCTTCTGGCGGAATTAATCCTGCTGCATATCCTGTTCCTCCTGCAAGCCAGGGCGCATTCCCGGTAATATCAACTGGTTATGCTACCAATATTTTATACAGATAATTAATTTGCTTTAACTGTGAATTAATATAAATAGTTATATGAAATATATCTATCTTATTACATCGCCATCTGGTAAACAATATATTGGCAAATCTACAATAACATCAGAACATAAAGCAGCAATGTACCAGTCAGCTGCTAAATATTTTCCAAAAATTAAAAGGCCTATATTAATGGCAATTAGAAAATATGGGTGGGAGAATATGAAATTTACAATAATTGAGAGTAATGATGACTGGACAACTCAAGATTTAAATAAAAAAGAAAAATATTGGATACAATATTATAATACATTATACGATGGATACAATGCTACTAATGGGGTAGACGGGCATGATTCAGAATCAGCTAACTTATTTTGGAAGAATGTATCAAATGAATGGACACAAGAAAGAGCATTAAATTGTAGCAAGGGACAATTAAAAAGATTTAAAGACAATCCCGAATCAGAAAAAACCAAAAAACTCAAAAGTGATGCACACAACGGATGTTATAGGATTGAATCTCCAGACGGTAGAATTTGGGAAACCAACCTTGGGTTAAAAGGGTTTGCCGAAAAGTTTCAAAATGAGTTAAAAATTTCTTATTGGGTCTTGTTTAATGCGTATAGAAAATGTTATAATAAGCAAGATATAAAAGTGATTAGAAAAAATACTAATAATTGGAAAGTAACACGAATTGATAAACCAGCTAGTTGAAACTTATTGGAGGCAAGGTAGAAATATTAAGAAAACATCTTCTGGGTGGCTTTCTGGAAATGCCCCATGCTGTATACACAATGGTGATAGTCAAGACAAAAGAAAGCGCGGTGGGCTACAGCTTATTCCGGATGGAGGATTTGTATGGCATTGTTTTAACTGTGGATATACTGCTAGTTTTATATTGGGTCGAAACCTAAGTATAAAAGCTCGTAACTTGTTGAACTGGCTTAATGTGCCGCAAGAAGAAATTGAGCGTATTAACTTAGAAAGTATGCGCCATAGATCGATAGATGGTATGTTGTATGATCGTGAAAAGCGACAAGTAGCAGATCAATTAGCGGGTGTAAGATTTAAAGAATTTCCACTTCCAAAAGACTCTCTGTTACTAGATGAAGATGATCATCCTATGCAGTTTGCTTACTTGCTATCACGCAAGGCTCCTACAGACTATCCCTATATGATTAGAGCATCAGATGGAGTACATTGGACTCGACCACACATTATGATTCCATTCACATATGATAATGTGATAGTAGGTAATACAACAAGATTCTTAGATGGAAAACAACCAGTATGGCTTAATGATTTTCAGCCTGGATATGTATTTGGAACTGATTTACAGAAGCATAATTGGCAATATGTAATAGTAACTGAGGGTATATTTGACGCACTAAGTATTGATGGATTGGCCCTGATGCACAATACAGTAAATGAAGGGCAAGCTAAGCTTATAAGAAACATAGGCAAAGAAATAATAGTAGTACCAGATCAAGACAAAGCTGGTCTAGAATTGATAGACCGCGCTGTAGAATTAAGATGGGCAGTTAGTATTCCCATTTGGCCAGAAGGTATCAAGGATGTAAACGATGCTGTGTGTAAATTAGGCAAAGTAGCAACGTTACTTACCATATTACAAGCCAAAGAAACTAGCAAGATTAAAATTGAAATAAGGAAGCAACAGCTTGTTAAACGATTACGGAGTTGAAGTACAACGATTATTCTTAGAAATGATGTTACAGGATGCTGAATCTTTTGTTCGTGTACAAAATATTTACAATCCAGAAAATTTTGATCGCAGTATTAGGCCAGCAGCTGAGTTTATTAAAACTCATTTTCAAGATCATAGTTCTATTCCTATTTTGCCGCAAGTATATGCGACAACTGGTATAAAATTAAGTGAAATAACTGACTTGCCCGAGGGAAGTCTAGGTTGGTTCATGGAGGAGTTTGAGAAATTCACTCAACGACAAGAACTTGAACGTGCCATTCTTAAGTCAGCCGACTTATTAGAGAAAGGTGATTTTGGCCCTGTTGAAAAATTGATCAAAGATGCTGTTCAAATCAGTCTACAAAAAGACATGGGCACTGATTACTTTGCTAGTCCTAAAGACAGAAATGACAAATACTTTAATAGTGGCGGCCAGGTAAGCACAGGCTGGCCTAGCTTAGATAGAGTATTGTATGGCGGATTTAGTCGTGGCGAATTGAATATTTTTGCTGGAGGTTCAGGATCTGGTAAGTCATTAGTCATGATGAACATAGCTATTAGCTGGCTAGAGCAAGGACTAAGCGGCGCATATATCAGTTTAGAACTTAGTGAAGAATTAGTGGGCTTAAGAACCGATGCCATGTTGTCTAGTATGTCAACAAAAGACATTAGAAAAGACATGGATACGTCAGAATTAAAAGTTAAAATGTTCGGTAAAAAAGCAGGTCAATACCGAGTTAAAGGATTGCCGGCACAGAGCAATGTCAATGATATCAGGGCATATTTGAAAGAAGTTCAAGTGCAAACTGGTATTAAAATTGACTTTGTGATGGTTGATTATCTAGATTTGTTAATGCCTGTGTCTGCTAAAGTTAGTCCTAATGATTTATTCGTAAAGGATAAGTATGTTTCAGAAGAATTACGTAACTTAGCTAAAGAACTTAACATATTATTTGTAACTGCCAGTCAGTTAAATCGTTCCGCAGTAGAAGAAGTAGCATTTGATCATAGTCATATTTCTGGTGGTATTAGTAAAATTAACACAGCAGATAATGTATTCGGTATTTTCACGAGCCGTGCATTAAAAGAACGTGGTCGATATCAAATTCAGTGTATGAAAACTCGTACAAGTACGGGAAATGGACAAACAGTGGAGTTAGAGTATAATGTAGAAACGATGAGAATCACTGATTTGCCAGAAGAATCGTCTCCGGTAAGTTCATTTAAGCGTCCAACTGTGTATGATAGCATTAAAACGCAAAGCAAAGTGGTTAGTACTGAAACTATAGATCCGGAAACAGGAGAAGTTAGTAAAATTACAGCAGAAATACAAAGTAATAAGTTAAAATCAATGTTAGCACAAATTAAAGGCAATTAGTTTACAACTTTATATTTGAAATTGCAATAAATAATAAAAAGGCTTAGACTAATGCAAAAGAAAACTCGCAGTTTATTGGAAGAATTAGATTCTATGTACGTTGAACGTGATCAACGACATATAATTGAAAATCGTGCCAATAATCTAATTTCATCAGCAATTCGCTTACTAGAGCAAATTGATGAAACGTATACGCCTGAGCAAGCAGAAAATCTCACCCGTAAGCTAATAAATGCTATCAAATTACGAGATCCAGCCAAATTTACTCGTAGCGTAAGGAAAACAGATGCAAATTCATGAATTAACTAAAAAGCCTCGTCGAACAGATGAAGGCATTCTTGATAGCATTAAAAGTGCGGTGGGCCTAGATGACAAATCAATGGACAAAGCCCAGGATAAGTATTGGAATAAAAATCAGGCTGAGATAAATAAATCCGCACAACAATCGGCAGCTGCTCTAGCTAGAAAAGGATTTAAAGTAAATCCACATAATCTTCCGCTATCTGCTGCTGATACTCCTAAGAATATAGCAGCTGGTACTGCTGGAACAAGAAGTTGGCATGATACCAAATTTCAGCAACAGGTGAGAACTAAACGTCTTAAGTCAGAGTTTGATAGAGATTTCATAGGTCCTATTCCTCGTCCAACTACAGAGTCAGCTGATTCAAATACGCTAAATGAAGTTAAAGATATTCAGCGAGATTTTCCAGAATGGATTAATTCCCGCATTCCTGAATTAAATCAAATTAAACAAGATCCTAGCGCAAAAACAATTTTAAATAAAGCATTTAATTATCTAGTTGCTGCGAAAAATAATCCAACCTCGCTGTTATCAGCGTTTGACAAATATGTTCAACTAGCAAATAATTTTATTACAAAGCTAGAACCAAGTACTGGTACCCCGCAAGCTGGAAATTCTCAGCCAGCTAGTCAATTTCCAAGTAGTGCAGACTATCAACAAGGTGAAAGATTGGCCAGAGAACTAGCTAGATATGATATTACTCCTGATATCGCAAAGAAAGTATCACAGGGACTACGTGATGGCGCAATCAGGCCGGAATCCTTGATATATGCGATTAAAAAAGCAGGACAAGGTTATTGATATGATATTTAAGAATGGTGATGGACAATCAATTACACAGCGTATTAATCAGACCGATGTTAAAACAACATTAGGCTGGCTTGAGCAGATGGTCGATCTTGATTTAATCAATAATTTGACTAATACTGATGAACATAGTTTAGGAAAACTAGAACTAACCGTGGATTCTAGTAAAATATCTCCTGATCAATTAATGGCTGAGCTAACGCAATGGTGTAATAGTCATGAAATTAAGGCACGTGAGTATGTAAAAAACTCAGGATCAAGAATTTATTTTAGAACTCCCATCAATGGCAATCCTGCTAATGGATATGTACAAACTGATTTTAGCTTTGTAAAACCTAATGAAACCCACAATGAATCAGACATAAACTTTTTATCTAGATTACGTGATCGCATAGTTAACCAAGGTATGTTAAAACTAATTGAATCAGATGAAGCTAAAGTTAAAGGTGGTAGAGCAAAGGGGATTGATCATATTGAAGATTTAGTTTTCCGTAAGGGCACTGCCGGCATCAAAGAAGCTGTGCGCCATATACAACATCTACGTGATGATACTCCAAACAGTGCTACTGTAAAGTGGGATGGCAAGCCAGCAATTGTATTTGGCAGAGATTCAGACGGAGCATTTGTTCTTACTGATGTTAGCGGATTTAATGCGNCAGGGTACAATGGTTTATTCAAAAGTTCAGCTGATATAGCAGATCAATTAGCAGAACGTGATGCTAAATCAAGCACCATCGGGAAGTCCGCTAATCGCACAGAAGAACTCGCGCCCGTGTACGACACTTTATGGCCCTTATTAGAAAAAGCTGTGCCACAAAACTTCAAAGGGTATGTGCAAGGCGACTTACTTTACTCTAATACTCCACCCGAGGAAGCAGGAGCGTTCGTTTTTAAACCAAATACGATAGAATATAAGATTCCTGCTACTTCTAAGCTAGGAGAAGAAATTGCTAACAGTCAAGTGGGTATTGCTATTCACACCTACTACAAAGAACATCGTGCTGAAAAGCAACTTATTAGTAATGTAAAACTTAAGCCAGTAAAGGACTTGTTATTAATAGAGCCTATTAAGCCAAAAGAAAATATCAGACCAAGTGATTCAAGTTTAATCAAAGAATTAAAAAGTTTATTGAAGGATCACGGCGAGGCAATAGACGCATTGTTTAATCCAGCTGAGCTTAGACAATTACAAATAAGTGATTTTCCTAGATTGTGCATCGATTACATCAATGGCGTAGTCAATGATGGTATAGAATCTAATTTTGACGTTGATACATTGATTCCTGGGTTTGGCGGGTGGTTACAAGATAATGTTACTCCACGAAAATATAGAAATATAGTGGAATACTTACAAAGTCCACGCTCTAATATGGATGGCATAAGCGCAGCTTTTGCTGCGTTCACATTAATTCATGAAATTAAAATGGACTTACTACAACAATTAGACAGACAGAATCCCGGGCAAGAGGGATGGGTAATTGCTACGCCCGGTGGTATCACTAAGTTTGTCAATAGATTTGATTTTACTAGAAATAATCGCCAAAATAACTCATAAATTTAGACCAAGAATGCTGTTTTTTTATTACCTAGCTAAATAGATGTAGGACCTTAGAGTCCATCAACTAGGAGATTTAAAATGGCACAAATTCCATTAGTATCAGGTGGTTCACAACCAGTATTCGCAACTGACACGCTTAACGGCCCACAGTTAGCAGCAAACGCAACTTACGCACCAGCTGGTGTACCAGTTAACTTCATGGGTCCAAAACTGGACTTCTTTGGAGTAGACTTAGGTGCTGATCCCTCAGCACAAGCAGGTGTTAACGGCGCAATCCAGACAATTCTGCAGACAATTCAGCAAACAGCTACTATCGCAATTTATCAAGTTGCTGCTACTGCTAACGTTACAAACTTGTCATTGGCTGTATACCCAACCGCAGCTTACACAGCAGCAACATTGCAAACAGCTATTCGTTCATGCGGTTCGAACGTAGCTGGCACAGGCTATGATGCTTCTGGCGCAACTGTAACAGACGTTGGTTTCCGTTTAGCTTCAACAGCTACAGCAGCAGCCTAATTTTAAAGTTATCTTTAAAAACACTAAACCCGCTCAGGCGGGTTTTTTGTTGATTAACATAAATAATACACACACACACATACACACACTCTTGAGCTTTTATTTTTAAGGAGGTGTTATGCTCAACGATTGTTTAATATATTGGATCCATAGCGATCTAGAAACTGATATAAACTCACACGGATATATTGGGATTACAAAAAATTTAACTCGCAGATTAAAAGAACATTCTAGGAAAAAGAATTTTCTGGAAAACAGAATAGTTGATGTTTATTTACATGGCGAAACTAAATTTTGTAGAGAGATAGAAAAAAATCTTAGGCCAACCAGCAATATTGGACTTAACAAAGCACCCGGTGGCGGATTGCCACCAGACCCAACCGGAATTAAACGAAGTTTTGAAACTAAACAAAAAATTAAAGAAAATATGGTTGGGTTTAAGGGAAGAAAACATAGTGAAGAAACTAAAACTAAAATGTGTAACGCAGTACGTGTTGCTCACAAGCATACCGAAGAAACCAAAAATCGTTTATCAGAGATAGCAAAAAATCGTACTACTCCAAATTCTATGTTGGGCCGCAAACACAGTGAAGAAACTAAAGCCAAAATTCGAGCCAAGGCTATCGCAAGATGGCAATAATCAAAGGCCCCGAAAGGGGCTTTTTGTTGACACTACGATATAATCAGTTAAATAGACATATATTATGATGGTCAGCAAAATTACAGAGATAACTATTTTTGAAAGTCCAGATGGAGGGCGTACAGTGTATGCTCGCAAACCTGGTGAAGAAACGCGACATTTACGCACTAATAATGAAAGTCACGACAAAGAAAGAGCCGAGTATGAACGTTGGATGAATATCTTTAATGCTAGACGTAATAACTCAGCACTCAATGATGTATGTTCACAAGCTGAGGTATTGTATGAACTGTCTAAAGATTCGGAATGAGATTTTCTTGCAAAACTTTGTTTGATATTACTGCTACTGGTGTTACTGGACACTATAAATCCTCACGAATTCCATTTAAAGATTTAGCGGGAACTGAGATAATAAATGAAATTACATGGAATAGATCTAGAAATCAACAACGCAATTGGGAAACTTTAACACAATTAATAGGATTACGTACACAAATTGCTAAATTATCTAACCCTATACAATTAGATAAAACATGGAACTTTGATTTTGAAGTAGATGCTCCTTATGTATTCGGATCTGAAGAAAATCCAACTGAATTGTTATTGTCAGACTGTAATAGTGTTCCTATGCTGATAAATTTAGAAAATAAACCTGAATTATTTCCATACTTGGTAGTTATCGGCAGTAATCAAAACATATGGTTTAGTTCATTAAGCTAAATATATTATTGGGAGACATTATGGTTGAGCCTACAGATATTGAGAAAAAAAGTTTAGAAGCACATGTTGAATTATGTGCCGAACGATATAATGCAGTCGAAGGAAAATTAACTATTTTAGATGATAAAATTACTCATCTTTGTTCGGAAATTGTAGATGTCAAACTTGCGTTATCAAAAATGACCGAAAAAAATGCTGATAGATTAGTTACCTGGGGTATTGGAATTATAGGCACTATGGCATTAATTATAGGATTTTTTATAGAGCACTATATTATAAAATGATGAATGAAATGGATATCGACAAAGCCTTTAGGAAAGAATTTCCTAAAATATTAACTAACCTTATTTTTCCAAATGAGGATGGTAGCTTTGAAGTTTTCGGAAGATATGTGATAAAGAAAGAAAACTCTGTATATCGGGTATATTGCTCAGGTACTAATATGGGTATGTTTAGTAGCACAAAAACAGCATTAAGCTGGTGTATAGCTTCAAAGTTTTCTAACTATAATTTAGCACGAGATATCTTAATTTTGGATAATAAATTAAGATCTTTATCTAATGATATTACAACACGGGTAAGTGTGGCGGAACGTAGTAAAAACTTTATATTTCGTGAAACCGTAGAAACTAAGTTAGAGACCAAAATTATCCATAAAAAGCAGGTTGAGCAACAATTAAACAAATGTGTCAACTACGCTAAATACTATCAACAAAAAGGATTTAACAATGAAAATGTTCGAACTGGCCGCGACCAAGCCATCAAAACAAGCCGCTAAGGTATATGAGAGTTATTTCGGAGACAATATTAATGTCGATGTAATTTCCCCACGACAAGCTCGTACTATGCTTTCTAAAGTACAGAAGCTAGTGACTGAGCATCGTTCTACACCGGCTTTTCATAGCAGTGAAAAGAATCCAACTTATTTAAAGTTGATGATGCTGGAGCGTGTTTTAAAAGCAAAAGTAAAAGAAACAGCTACTATTGGCATTGGTGATGCCGCTGGAGCTAATCAAAATACAGCACAAAATGCAGCTCAAAATGCTCAGGCTACTCCTAATGCTAACGTAGCAGCTGGTGATGCTGCTGCCAAACAAAAAACACAACAGTTAATAAACACTAAGTTTAAAGATCCTAAGGTCAAAGCAGCTGTTCAAAAAAGCACATCTGGCCAAGCATTGACTACAGCCGATCAACAATTAGTTGCTCAAGCTGCATTGCAAACAGAAAGCAAAACAATGCGCCGCCAATTGTATCGTTTACTACGTGAATCAGAAGTTCAGCAAGCTCAGGTTGTTATTGCAGCCAAAGCTATGGTTGATGACATTCAGACAATGCTAGAAGAAGTTTCTACTATGCAATTCAAGACTTTACCCCCACTGGTTAGCGAAATGCAAAATCAAATCGGCGTTGATCAAGCTATGCAATTTAACGCTGATGTAACAAAGGTACTTGCTAACTTAGTTCAAACTGTACAAGCAGCTAAGCTTGAAATGGATCGTGCCCTTGGTGTTGTAACAGGCGAGCAATCAGCAGCCGCTCCCGGTGAAGAATCAGGATTAGGTGCTGAGCCAGGGTTGGATGCTGAGCCAGGTCTTGATGATCCTGAAATGGATGCTGAGCCAGGTCTTGATGATCCTGAAATGGATGATCCTAATATGGATGGCGCCGGCCTAGGTCGTGCTAAACGCTAATGTTAATTTTTGAAGTAGAAAATACTGAGAAGGTAGATACTAGTAAATTAGGAGCATTGGCGCAATTCTTATCTGGAATTGCTGATGACAATGATTCAAAAAAACAAATATCTACCAAAGCGTTTATTGAGCTAGCTCAACGCCTTGGTGTTAATGTCACCGATGGTCCACAAGGTAATCTATCTCAATTAATCTCTCAAGAACCATTGAGTAAACTATTACTACCAATTGATCCCGCCAGTCCAGATATAATTAAGTTTGTTGGGAATGAAGAAGCAGCACCAGAAGCTGGCCAAGATCCTATGGACTCAGAAACAATAGTAGCTGCAAATGCCAAAGCCGCTGCGAAAAAAGGGTTTGGCAAAAAATTAAACTAATCTGTTGACATTTAACTTAAAACTAAGTACAATTAACATAGCAACTTAACTAACAGAGTTACGAAATGAAAAAAATTATTTTAACATTATTAGTGACAATATCATGTATCAGTGCAGCACCATCATACGCATGGAATCGCGGTGGTAATGGATATCATGGTGGTTATAATGGATATCGCGGCGGATACAACAACAACTATCGTGGTGGATATAACAACAACTGGATTGCACCAGCTATTGGTGGATTAATTGTCGGCGGTGTAGTTGGTGCTGCATTAGCATCTCCATATTACTCTCCCGCACCCGCACCAGTGTACGTGCAGCCTGCCCCAGTTTATGTTCAACCTGGATCGGTATATACATCTCCGCCAGCCGCACCAGCTGGCTATCATCATGAACAAATGTTAGACAACAACTGTAATTGTTATGTTACTGTATTAGTGCCGAATTAATCAAGTATAAGTAATACCACAAAAGGAGATTTATCATGTTTGAAACACTATTATGGCTTGCAGTAGGAGCATTTATTGGATGGAATTTCCCACAACCAGATTTTGCTAAAAGCATCCAAGCAAAACTAACTGATTTAATCAAAGGCAAATAGAAAACTGGTATGGCTTATAGCGAAAAAGTTTTAGACCATTATGAGAACCCGCGCAACGTAGGGTCCTTTGCTAAAGACGAAGATAACGTTGGCACTGGCATGGTGGGCGCACCTGCTTGTGGTGACGTGATGAAGTTACAGATAAAGGTTAAAGATGGCATTATCACGGATGCAAGATTTAAAACATATGGGTGCGGATCAGCAATCGCAAGCTCCTCGTTGGTCACTGAGTGGGTCAAAGGAAAATCTCTTGAAGATGCTGGACGAATTAGAAATACAGACATTGCCACGGAATTGGCACTTCCGCCCGTTAAAATCCATTGTTCTATTTTAGCATCTGATGCCATTGCTGCTGCAATCGCGGACTACAAAAAGAAAAATAACATAGAGCAATGAACTTTGATAAATAAGTTCATGAATACATGTAATTGTGGTTGCAGAACAAATCTCAGAAAAGATAACAAAACAGGTTATCAAAAAGGTCATAAACCATGCCTCGTGTGTGGTAACTTAGTCAAAAAATCTGGGTTAGAATGCTGTTCAAAGTCTTGTTCTGCTAAACTTCATTGGCAAAGAAATCCAGAAATGAAGGCTAGCAGGTCATTTAACGCTGACAGATTCGCAACTAGAGAAAAGAATCGCGAGGAATGGATAAAAAATCTATCAATAGCAATGAAAGGAAATGAGCCTTGGAACAAAGGAAAGATTGGAGTTCAGGAAGCATGGAATAAAGGTTTACCAAAAATACAGCAACCATTTTATGGAAAAACTCATAAAGAAGAGTATTACTTAAAATGTGAAAAAACTATCCTTGAAAAATACGGAATCACAAATACATGGAGTTTGGCAAAAACTTCTTCTAGAAGTAAGGTTGAAAAAAGATTACAGCCACTACTAGAAAACTATTCATATAATGTTAAGTTTGGCAATTTTAAACCAGATTATATAAACTATGATACACATCATATTATTGAGGTTTACGGAGATTATTGGCATTGTAACCCAAAAAAATATAGTAAAGAATATTATCATTCCCAGTTAAAAATGACAGCAGAAGAGATATGGCTAAAAGATAAAATAAGACTTGAATATTTTGAATCTATGGGATATGCTGTAACTGTTATCTGGGAAAATGATGTAGACAAGTTTATTAAAGATTATATAAGCAAACATGATACACAAAATACTGAAGTGGCCAGATCCGATTCTACTAAAACCATGCCAACCGTGGGACTTCAGTAACCCTCCTGTTGAAAACATAAGTCAAGATCTTCTTGACACTATGAATAGTCAGATGGCATTAGGACTTGCTGCTAATCAAATAGGTATCTCATACCGAGTTATTGCAATGAATGTGCAGAACGGTGTATACGCAGGCCAACAATTAGTGTTAGTAAATCCAGATATAAACAAATTATCAGAAGATCTTTGGGAGCACAGAGAAGGGTGTCTAAGTTTTCCTAAGATAGATCTTACTGTCGCTAGATCCAAATATGTATATGCTCGTTGGAGAGATATAAAAGGTGCTGAACATAGTACAGTATTCAGTGAGATTGACGCTAAATGTTTCCTGCATGAGATAGATCATCTAGATGGCAAAGTGTTTAAGGACTACGTAAGCGATTTAAAGTTTCAAATGGCAGTTAAAAAAGCGAAAAAATAATGGATGTAAAAGAAAAAAAAGCACTAGACACTAGGTTTCAATACTTAGTTAACGAAATTTGTAATGTTGCTCCCGCAACTCGCAGTGAATTTCCCATGAAGCAATGTAATGCTAAACTTCGTTTAGCGATACTTAAAGAAGAATTGTCTAAGGAAATTTCTGAACTAATAGAAAAACTATAATGATAACAATAACAGAAACAGCAGCAAAGAAAATAATTAGCAATATTGCTAAACGAGGGCATGGTCAAGGCATCAAAGTTGGTGTTAAAACTACCGGATGTAGTGGACTTGCATATGTACTTGAATATGTAGATCAAGTTCCATGTACGTGGGATTGGGTAGAATATGATATTGGTGAAGGCGCCAAGGTTTGGGTAACTCAAAAAGATTTAGTTTATATTGACGGACTTGAGATTGATTATGTTCGTAAGGGTCTTAATGAAGGATTTGATTTTATCAATCCAAAAGAAGCAGCCCGGTGCGGTTGCGGAGAATCATTTACCATTTAACTTGATATTTGTGCAGTACTAAGTTAAACTAGTGTAATGTATATACCTAAATTTGATTATAAAGACTTATCACGTACCACTGAAGCTGGAAAACGTTTGTATCAAACACCAGATGGACGCCGTGTTCCTTCAGTAACTACTATTCTAGGTGCTACTCAGCCCGAAGAAAAAAAGCAATCCTTACAAAACTGGCGCAATTCAGTCGGCGCAGAACGAGCACAAGCTATCACAACAGAAGCTGCCAATCGAGGCACCAGAATGCACAAATATCTTGAAGATTACATACGCAATGGTGTAATAAGCGAACGAGGATCAAATCCTTACAGCTGGGCTAGTCACAAAATGGCACAGACTGTCATAGAAGACGGTCTTAAAAATGTCAATGAAATATGGGGTGTAGAGATTCCATTATATTTTCCTCAATTATACGCCGGCACCACTGACGGGTGTGGCATGCACCTTGGCGAAGAAAGCATACTTGATTATAAACAGACAAACAAACCAAAGAAAATAGAGTGGATTGATGACTATTTTCTACAATTAGTTGCGTATGCATTAGCTCACAATGAGGTTTATGGAACAAAAATTCGCAAGGGTGTTGTTCTAATGTGTGTAAAACCCACAGTAGATCCTACCACTATGGAACCTACTGATCGTCCGCAATACCAAGAATTTATATTAGAGCCCAAAGACTTTGATAAGTGGGAACAAGAGTGGTGGAAACGTTTAGAACTCTACTACATGATTAGCTAAATACTTGATATTAAGGAACCAAGTAATGGCAATCGTCCAAATTTCACAAATCACAAATCGTTTGGGATTAAACATAGATTTACCGCAATTGGCAGGTGCCGAGTTAGGTTGGTCTACAGATACCCGTCAGTTATATATAGGTAATGGCACCTTAGCAGAAGGTGCTCCTGTTATTGGAAATACTGAAATTTTAACAGAATTTTCGGACATTTTAAACTTAGCTGCTAGTTACACATACAAAGGAACAGCAGCGGGATATACAGTACAAACTGGCCCCACCTCTGGTACTCCTGTGACACTGAGTTTACAAAATTGGCTAGATCAATTCGCTTCTGTATTAGATTTTGGAGCAAAAGGTGACGGATTAACTGACGATACTGCCGCGATTAATCGTGCGCTAAATCAATTATATTGCATTCAATCTAATCCACAAGTTCGCCGTAGTTTATTCTTTCCAGCTGGTGTTTATGTAGTTTCTGGAACTATTAATATTCCGCCGTATGCTACATTATATGGCGAAGGCCCTGACAATTCTATTATTCAACTAGTGGCATCTGGAAGTGCTGCTGACACAATGTGTGTAGCACAAACTGCTGATAGTTTACAACAAACAGGAGCTAATATTGGTAATGGAGGTGCAATTCCTCCTACTGATATTAATATTATCAACATGGCTTTCCAAAGTCTTGATGATACAATGAATGTATTTTTAGCACAATCGGTTACTAACAGTGAATTTCGTAGTGTTGGATTTTATGGCGTAGGGACTACTGGAACATTGACATCTGATACAGCTAATACATCATGTGTATTATTAGAAAGCCAAATGGTAACTACATCAGGCATTTTATTTGATGGATGTAGATTTAGTGGCACAACATACGGCGTTAATACAAACGATGCTACTAATGGCGTGGTAGTTACTAACAGTAATTTTAATATCTTGTATCAAGGTATTGCTTTGGGATCAGGTGTTATAGTCAATGATGGCCCATCTGGAACACGAATTACTAACAATGTGTTTGATAACATTTATAGCTTTGGCATTAATATAGGAGACGTATCTCTTAACATAAGCGGATACAATATTTTTTATAATGTTGCCAATCATTTTTTAGGTATATCAAGTCCGCAACAGTCAATAATTAACATTACTGGCAATAATAATGCCAGTGTGGGTGACATGTTTGAGCGATCCGACGCTTTTGCTACACAATATCCTCGCATATCTTTAGGTACGTCGGTAAGTATTGCAACCACGAATGGGTCACAAATACAGTTAGGTACTAAGACAGTTCAGTCTGGATTAATAGTATCATTGGCGGCAAGTGTACCAGAAGGTTCAGAAGAAACAGCTTTCACTATAGATACAGCAACAACAGGTCCAAGTTTTAAAATAGACTATTCAATTGTACTTAATAATACAGAATATAGATCTGGATCGTTTGTATTGGCAAGCGGCACGGTTCTTAACTATAGTGATGATTATGTTGAAAATAGTAATCTTGGAATTATTTTATCAGCATCACAAGTTGGATCTGTGGTTTCAATTTTGTATAGTTCTACAACGGGCTATACATCTCAAATGAGTTATTCAATCAGCTATTTCAATTAATGTGGCACAAAGATTTTGCTAGTAGACTAGGCGCATGGGCTGAACTTCGCAAAGAAGTTCAATCTATGCCGCTAGAACAAATCCTTCAAACAGTTAATTCATGGTGGTACCAAGCGCCATGGACGGGATATTATTTACACTGGGACGATATGGCAAAATGGCCAGATCCATGGCAACTTTTGAGTGATAATATCTACTGTGATGTTGCCAGAGGGCTAGGAATACTGTATACTATAACTTTACTGGATCATGCAGATTTAACATCTGCAGAGCTGGTTTTAACTGAGGACAGTCGTAATTTAGTCTTAGTTAATGAAGAAAAATATACGCTTAATTGGGACACTGATGTTGTAGTAAATAATCATTTGCCGCACAGCATCAAACATCGTTTTATACAGCCCAGTATATAGTAGTATAAGTAGTACACAATACAAAAAGAGAAAGAATGACAAAGATTACAGTTGTAAAACGTAATGGAGATAGAGAGCCTCTCCAAATAGAAAAATGGCAAGCTCAAATAGCAAAAATTTGTAAAGGCATTGCTGATGTTAGCCAGTCAATGGTTGAGATTAAAGCGCAGTTACATTTTTATGATGGCATAACTACAGAAGATATTGACAGTATTACTCTACGAGCTATAGTAGATTTGATTGATGTAGGATCAAATCCAGATGTAGGACACACTAACTATCAGTATGTTGCTGGAAAGCAGCGACTGTCAATGCTTAGAAAAACAGTATATGGCACATATGAACCGCCACATTTATATGAAATCGTAAAGAAAAATGTTGCTTCAGGATTTTATACTCAAGAACTATTAGAATGGTATACTGAAGAAGACTGGAATCGAATGAATGATATTATTGATCATTCAAAAGATGAGCAGTATGGCTATGCTGCAATCGAACAGCTTATTGAAAAGTATCTTGTTAAAAATCGTGCTACTAAAGAAATTTACGAAACGCCACAGGTTCGCTATATTGTAGCTGCAGCCACTGTATTTCACAAAGAAGAGCCTAACTCGGCTCGTATGCGTTACATTAAGGAATATTATAATGCCGCATCAGACGGTCTCTTTACTCTTGCTACTCCTGTGCTCGCTGGTCTGGGCACTCCTACAAAACAATTCTCATCTTGCGTTCTTATCCGTAGCGATGATAACCTCGACAGCATTTTTGCGTCTGGGGAAATGATGGCCAAGTATGCCGCCAAACGTGCCGGCATAGGTCTTGAGATAGGTAGATTACGTCCACTAGGCGCACCCATTCGAGGTGGCGAAGTAACGCATACAGGGATGATTCCATTTTTAAAGAAATGGTTTGGCGATCTGCGTAGTTGTAGTCAAGGCGGTATCAGAAATGCAAGTGCTACAGTTTTCTATCCTATATGGCATTATCAATTTGATGATCTTATTGTTTTAAAAAATAATCAAGGCACTGACGAAACTCGTGTGCGCTTTATGGATTATGGTGTTGTGTTATCAGCATTTTTCTGGAAACGATTTAAGAACAAAGAAAATATAACCTTCTTTGATCCAAATGAAGTACCTGATTTATATGAAGCTTTCTATAGCAATACTGCTAAATTTGAAGAACTTTATGTTAAGTATGAAAAGAAGAAAGGTTTAAAAACTAAAACTATGGCCGCTGAAGATGTATTCAAGGGCGGCATATTAAAAGAACGCACAGATACTGGTCGTATCTATCTTATGTTTACTGACAATGTTCAGAATCAAGGACCGTTTGATCCTGAATTCCATACCATATATCAAAGCAATCTTTGCATGGAGATTTTGTTGCCAACTGTTGCAATGGGTACTACAAAGAAGAAGTTTATTAAGGTTAAAAAAGAAGTAGCAAGTGACTTTTTACTAAACAAACCAGAGCAATTTGTTAAACTGAAGAAACTGAAATAGTTAAATGTGCCTAAAGTACAGAGTAATGATAAATAAATGTACAGGAGGCACATATGAACTACTCGGGTTTTATATATGAATGGACAAACAAGTTAGATGGTATGAAGTACATAGGATCACATAAAGGTACTATAGACGATGGATATACAGGAAGTGGAAAACGCTTTGAAAATGCCAGAAACAAATATGGTATTGAGAATTTTGAAAGAGTCATTGTAGAATATATTGAAAAAGAAGAAGATATTTTGATAAGAGAGCAACATTACTTAGATATGTTTGGGTGTGCTAAAAGTCCAATATATTACAACATCGCTCCTAATGCTGGTGGAGGTGATTGTGGTAATGGCCCTAAAATATCTGCTTCTAAGAAAAAGAGATTTGCTTCTGGAGATTTGATAATCAATAATAAAGGTAAACAAATGAAGGATGAACAAAAACTTAAATTAGCAGATGATTGGGAAGTTACTACTCCTGCTAGCGAAGTTTTGTTGATTACCAACATGCTTGAATTCTGTCGCCAACATAAATTAAATGCCAGCGCCATGAGTGCTGTGGCTCGTGGTAGAAAGAGTATGTACAAAGGTTATAAATGTAAAAAATTAACCAACAAGCGTGATGTAGTATATGAACCGGCAGAGTACGTGTTTATGACTAAAGAAGAAAGAAGTCAGCAACTAAAAGAGGTAGCGGTCAAGGGCGGCGACCATCACGAAGCAGTAAAAATTGAGTATGATGGTATTGTATATGATAGTATTGCAGAAGCAAAAGAAACCACAGGTAAAAGTTATTACCTAATCACAAAATACGGAAAGAGAATATGAACAAATTATATGAAGAAATAGAATATCTACCCGAAGATACAGATGATGAATATGAGTATTATGAGGTGGATGAAGATGCCGCGAGGATTAGTTTATGTACACTTGGTAGCCTTAACTGGGGCGCTTTCCGTAATCCAGAAGATATGCGCCGTGCTGCTCGCATACTACATCGCAGCCTAAACAATATTCTGGACTATCAAGACTTCTTGTCAATCCAAAGTAAATTAAGCAACGATGAAATACGCCCACTAGGTATTGGTATCACTAACTTAGCATACTGGCACGCCAAGCGTGGCCTTAAGTATGGCGAGCAGGATGCATTAGCAGAAGTTAAATCTTGGATGGAACATCAGGCATTTTACCTAACAGAAGCCAGTGTAGAGCTGGCAGAAGAGCGTGGTAAGTGCCTGAGCAGCGATCAAACACGCTACGGACAAGGTAAGTTTCCTTGGGAATTACGTGCTGCTGGAGTTAACGAACTCACAGACTTTACCGCAGAACTTCCTTGGGAACCATTGCGCGAACGCATGATCGTATCTGGTGTACGTAATGCCACTGTGACGGCAATTGCTCCAGTCGAGTCTAGTTCGGTAGTAATCAACAGCACCAACGGTGGTGAAATGCCCATGAGCTTGATTACAGTCAAGGAATCAAAAGCTGGAAGTTTAATCCAAGTGGTACCTGAATACAATAAACTCAAGGCTAAGTATCAACTAATGTGGGAACAAACTGACTGTGTGGGATACTTGAAGACCATGGCTGTACTTGCAGCGTATGTGGATCAAAGTATTAGTACCAACACGTTTTATAATCCAGCACACTATGAGGGTCGTAAAGTTCCAGCTACCTTAATTGCTAAAAATTTAATGTTGGCTCATTACTGGGGATTGAAAACATTATACTACAGTTTGATTAACAAACAAGGATCAAAGTCCAAATCAGACGGTCCATTGCCAGATATGCTACTTGAACAGATTGATTTTGATGATGAAGAATCATGCGAATCCTGCAAACTTTGAGGATAGATAATGTTAGAAACAATATGTGATATTATGATAGACGCATATAAGCGTAATTGGATTACCAGCCGTGATGGTAATGTTAGCATTCGGCATCATGACCGTGATCACTTTTACATTACACCAAGTGGAGTGCGTAAGCAAACGCTACAACCTGATCAGTTTAAGAAAATTAAAATTGAAAAATGGATCAATAGTGGAGTTGGGGTAGGATCGTACAACTATGGTTGGCGTGATATGGAATACACCGATATAAGTAAAAATTTAATTCCTAGCGGAGAGATTCCATTACATTTTGGATTACAAAAAGAAATGGGACAGAATACGAATGAAGTTCGTGTAATAGTACACGTACATCCTACTTACTGTATTGCAGCCATGCATGCCGGAATAGATTTAAGTACTATCAGTGATTCATTTCCAGAATTAAATCGATATACTAAAGTAGCACCAAATGTGGGAGATGTAGCTCCTATCAGTCAAGAACTTGCTGATGAATGTCATAAAAATTTACAATTAGACAAACATGGCAATATAGCATATGACATAGTAGGCATTAAGGGACATGGAGTAGTTGCTATTGATACCACTCCATGGCGAGCCTATGAACATATAGAAAGATTAGAACATATTTGCAAGATAGTACTTGCATCAGGAAAATATTAATGAGTATAGCCCAATATAACTTAAGTACAAAAACAGACTATCTTAGTCGTAAAATGTTTTTGGATCCAGCTGGACCTGTTACTGTGCAACGATTTGAGGAGGTTCGTTATCCTAAACTAACAAAATTTGATGCTGAAGCTAGAGGATTCTTTTGGGTTCCAGAGGAAATTTCGTTAACTAAAGATGCAGGAGATTTCAAAGACGCAAGCGATACTGTTAAGCATATCTTTACAAGTAACTTGTTACGACAAACAGCATTGGATAGCGTACAGGGTCGCGGTCCCACACAAGTGTTTACGCCTGTATGTTCTATTCCAGAACTTGAAGCACTGATGTATAACTGGGGATTTTTTGAAACAAATATCCATAGTCGTTCGTATAGCCATATTATTCGTAATATCTACAATGTGCCAAAGGATGTCTTTAACACAATTCATGATACACAAGAAATTATTGGCATGGCGGCAAGTATTGGAAAATACTACGACTATCTACACAGATTAAATTGTCGCAAAGAACTAAATGATAACGGATATGCGGTTGATGAACGAGAACACATCAAAGCAATTTGGTTGGCTCTACATGCTAGCTACGCACTTGAGGCATTCCGTTTCATGGTTTCATTTGCCACAAGTTTGGCAATGGTTGAGAATCGTATCTTTATTGGCAACGGTAATATTATCGGCTTAATTTTACAAGACGAAATCTTACACAAGGAATGGACAGCTTGGATTATCAATCAAGTTGTTAAGGAAGATGCCAGATTTGCCAGTATCAAGGGTGAATGCGAAGCCGAAGTATATCAAATATATCAGGATGTTATTCGTGAAGAAAAAGAATGGGCGGATTACTTGTTCAACAAGGGTCCAGTCATAGGTCTTAACGCTAATATTCTTAAAGAATTTGTTGACTTTACTGCTGTAGCAGCACTAAAGGAAATTGGTATCAAGTATCAAGGTACAGCACCAAGAACTACACCAATCCCATGGTTTAACAAACATGTAAATGTAAGCAATAAACAATCTGCATTACAAGAAACCGAAAGTACAAACTATGTTATTGGAGTTATGGGAGATACTCTAGATTACGATGAGTTGCCCAGTCTTTAAATACGAACTGTAGTCCACTTTGCGCTGAAAGATTTGCCTTCAGCTTTATGTTTGACAATCTTGCGGAATTCTTCTTTACGAAGTTCCGCAATTTTTTTATCGTCGTGATCAAGACAGGCTTGGTATAATTTAGTAATTAATTTATTTTGTTTCATGATTTTTCCTTGTAACAAAAATGCAATATTGCAACTGTATTTACTATATTAATGCTTCTTTAACTAATAGCAATGCCTGTTCTTTTTCATAACCTTTCTCTGTACCTACTTCACCGGACTTAACTGAGATCATAGATGCGAACAACCCTTTAATCCGTTCTCTACTGCGCGGATTTTTAATTGTATTATTGATTTGCGAAATCAAATTAACAAAACTACAATCAAAATTGTATTGGTATAACAGACAAGGGATATTATAGAATTGTGTAGAAGTCCATAGTATTTCTCTACTAACTTGTTTGTATGTACCTGGTTCATACTGTACTCGTCTTAACTGTAGTTCACTGCTAGATAAATTAAATTCGTACTCTTGATCTTGGCCTAATACTCCTGGATCAGCAATTCCGAGTCTGGTAAAGAGTTTGTCTTCAGGAGTTTCTAATACGGCAACTTTGACTAATCCTAAAACTAGTCCTTGGATTGATGCTGGCATATTTAAAAAACTTTGTTTAAAGCCGGCTTCATTATTATTTGTCGCAATAATATTATCAATCTGTACTGAATATCCTAATTCATTATCATAGTATCTTACAGTTACAATCTCCCCTGAGTTGTATGTACGCCGACCTAAATATTTAAGATTACTAAATGGTACAATGATATTTTCAGATTGACTATGGAAAAATTCAACCAACGACTTTTTAAGAGTGGTCTTAGTAAGCATAGTGGGAATATAAGTCACTAAATCTATATCACCAAATGTCTGTTTAGATTTATCAGAAATATAACTACCGGTAGGATACAGCATAGCATCTTCACAAAACTGATAAATGAGTTTTGAATAGCTTCTCGTAAATTGTGCATAGTCTAGACGACTTCTGACTCTTTCTGCTCCTGCTACTCCGCTCATAATACCACCTTTAATTTAGAATCTTCTGGTAAAAATTTTCCTGTTAATACTAAACGATCCTTACGGCCAATCCATTCCTCTTGTAAGTTATCAGGAATGTCTGCTCTAGTAGAATCTAAAATCTTGAAATATGTATCAAGCATCCTACTGTACTTTTCAGAATCTAATTGTTTAGCCAGAGTTTCACCAAGAACATAATAATCTGCGACAATATCCGTAGTAAGCGTAGTGCCTAAACGTTCATTGAGAATGGTTAATGCTTGTACTGGATCTTTTGCTAACCATTCTTTAGTAGTTTTGTCTCTAACGCCAATGCCATGACTAAATGATAAGTCAGCAACTTGGAACGCAGACAACATTAGCTGTGTGCGATGTAGACCTTTTACATTAGAATCATCTGGATACGCTGCCGAATAGTAACTGAACCGTATCCAGTCTAGGTTGCCAATCATCCAATCAATCTGAACGCATTCTCCTGTATCATCACCATTCAAATCTTTTTGTGGATAGTATCCAAAAATGCTGCTGTCTGTTACTTTCTTTTCATCACAATGAATATTGGGAGCGTGTAGATTGATATAGCGAACAAGGTTTAGTAAAAATGCCTTCATACGCAATTGATCATCTGATGCTGTTTTTGCTCGGCTCTTTAACAATGTGAATGTTTGTTCGAACTCAGGAACAGTAAGGTTCCATGATTTTAATTGATTTGGTAAATTGTCGTTATGTACATCAAAAATATAATGATTGCTAATACCTAGATCAATATCACCGGAAACTGGTTTCTTACCAACCGAGCCTAAAGTTTCAAAATAATGGATATTAAAAATTACTTGATGTGGGAATAGATTCTCTAACTCGGCAAAGTATGCTGTTAGCGTAGGAAGAATATTTTCTCTAAGAATTGGTGCTGTCTTGTCAGCAAATACGTTACCACCCATCATTACTCCAGATTGTTTATTATGGAGTAATTATAGTGTGAATTTATCTATTTGTCAAGTACAGGATTAAACTAAAACTGCTGTGGTAGTATCCGCATCCGAGTCGTAAGTTACCAGCACAAGATTGTGATCAACTGAATTAACATAGACGCTATAGGTAAAGGTGTATGCTGGAAGCGATGGATTAGTTACTTCCATGAATTTAGCTGAAATGAAAGTAGTAGGTTGTCCGCCTGACTGGGCAACCATATCTAATAATTGAGTGGTGTTAAGGTTTGTAAAGTAGGCTAATTGTGATGAATTGATAGGCATGTATTTCTCCGTTTAATTTATTTATTAGATAATTGTCAAGCACTACTAGTAATCCACTAAATATTGTGCTAAAATACAACGTTATAAGGAATAATATGATAACAGTTTATACCAAAGACGATTGCCCGTTTTGTGATCGTGCCAAAGCATTATTAGAAAGCAAAGGCATTGAATATACCACAGTAAATGTAAGTGTTCGCACAGAAGCTCGTGACTACTTGGTCGAGCAAGGATTGCGTAGTGTGCCGCAGATTTTTAATGACACAACATTAATTCAAGGTGGGTACCAAGGATTGGCTAGTAAGCCAGAAGAATTTTGGACAGAATTAAAAGGATAATATGGAAATTAAAGACAACGAAGTATATACATTTAAAATGGCATCAGGTGAAGAAATAGTCACAAAAGTATTAAGTTCAGATACCGACTATATCTATATCACAGAACCATTGGCAGTAGCACCTAGCCCACAAGGGCCAGCGTTAATGCAAGGGATTTTTACTTCAGAACCAGGGACAAAAGTATCACTAAATATTAAGCACATTGCAATGTTTGCTGAAACTGAAGACAGTATTAAACAGCGTTACATTAAAGTTACTACAGGAATTGACATTCCAAGCAAAAAACTTATTTTAGGATAATATATGGCAGGTGGAGTTGTAAGAATGACAGACCCGAATTCATGCGGTGGTGTTCCTATGGGCGGAGTTAGCTCTGTACGAGTTAACGGTATTCCAATTGTAGTGAATGGCGCTAGCGTTACTCCACATCCTAATAATAAACCGCCACATACTAATGCTCGAACAGTTGCAGGATCTTCTTCCGTACGCGCGGGAGGGCAACCGGTAGTAAGTGCATCAGATGTTGATAGTTGCGGACACTCTAGAGTAAATGCCAGTCCAAATGTTAGGATAGGATAATGGCACAGGCTCCTAGTTTATTAACGCCATTTCAATTAACTGTTACCTCTGGATTACTGAATAATCAAGGCATAAGCGTTAATGCTCAATTTATATCTAATGTAAATACATTTAACAATTTGCCGTATATGTTAGCGTTAAGTGAAGCGATAGCAGCTGCTAGTATTGTACCAGAATTATCTCAACCTATATTATTAGAATTATATACACTAGGGTCAAATACATGTGCTGCACTTGGTGATAGTATCCCGCCACATACTGGCAATATAGTTTATCCTGGCAATGTATTATTCTCAAGTCTGTTGTTAGAAACAGGCTATTCTTACATGGGTCAAAATGCCACTGGTGCAGGCAAAGATTTAAGTATATTTTGCCAGGGATTTGGTGCGCTAGTTGGCTACAATGGTATCACTAACAGCTTTGTAAATTCAGCTGTTAACAGTCAAAATTATCTAGCAGGCACTTACACAAATGCTGATAACATGGTTAGCGGTGGAATTACCAGCGTTAATGTATGTACTGAACAATGGGGCAATGATCTTGCTAAGCTAGGTGGATTAATTAATCTCAAAACTCTGCCAGAATTAGGAACGCCATTAGCACTAGTGCAACAATTGGCATCGCTAGGCGGAGTTACGCCTGATCTTACATTAGCTTTCTCAAATGCCGGAGTTAGTTTAGATGTTGTAATTAATATATCATCGCCAGATGTTGTCGCATCAACTGCAGATCAAAAAGCCATGTATACTGCAATGACACAAATAAAAGGCGCCGCATTAACTGAAATATTACAAGTATTAGGTGTTACAACTCCTAATATTACTACTATGGCTGATTTATTAAATCCATACAAAATATTTCCGACAAGTTTCCAAACATTAACATTTACAGGAACTAATGGCGTTAAGCAAAACATCTATGTAAATCCTACTGGCACTGTTAACGCTACTATGCAACAGTACTTGCCAAATATCGCATTGAGTACAATATCATGACCGCATTAGATAAATTAAGTCAAATAATTCCTCCTGATCAAGCATTAGCTAACAAGGCATTATCTACTGCGCTTCAGCAAATTACAAATATTTCTTCCTTAAATTTACCTAGATTAGCTAATGCTGTTAGTAATGTACAAACTAATTATGGATTGCCATTAGTCAACGCTCAAAAAACAGCAGTGGATCCTGCTGTGGCAAATAATATTTCTAACACGCTAGGTATAGGTTCAGGACCAAATGGCACACTTACTATTGATAATAGTATGGGAATTGCTGCTGGGTTCGTTGTGACTTCTGCTTTTAACAATGTAGTTACACTTGTTAATTCAATGGACTTGTCTAATTTAGCAAACATATACACCGATATGACTGCTACTGCAAATGGCACTTATGGACCTGCGACGGGGCCTATTACTATTATAACTGGACCAGCTGCTGGCACTTACGATAATATTAATGCTGCATTCTCTGGACAAGAAGCTAATGCCAATGCTGGCACAGGCGGAAATGGACTTATTCCATCAGTTAATTCAAATGTTATACCTAATATTATTGCTGCATATCCTAGTCAAACTACCAGTTTAAATTCAAATTGGGGTAATATGATGACTCAGTTAAATACTGAAAAGAAAGTTCAACAAAGCGCGACCATTGACTTTGCGAATTTAACTCCACATAGTAATCCTCCAATTTATAGTTTTGTACTATCATTGCCGCAATACGGACAAGATACTGCTGCAAATGGAGCATTTCAATATCTAGAATCAGTCGCTGATCTTACTAATTTAACAGGACAAACTCTGGTGGCAGCATTGAGGCAAGGACAGTCTAATATTGCTACCACAGGAATTGCCACTACAAGTAATGTTCCGGTTAATCCAAATCCACCACCACCGGAAGCAACTTTAACCAAATCGCAATATCCATATCCGTTGCCACCAACAACTTGATTTTTTTATAAATAATATTATTATGAAATATAACGAATTTATCACTGAAAATCTACGCACTGAAAATCCTTGTTGGAAAGGATATAAAGCCATCGGCACCAAAAAGAAAGCGGGCAAAACTGTTCCTAATTGTGTTCCTAAAGAAGGTGTTGAGGAAGCGGCTAATGCAGCCCAACAAGCAGCCATCGCGGTTAATATGAAAAAACATCATAAAAAGCCTAAGCATGTGACTGAAGATGAACAGATAGATGGCATGGCTAGAGGCGAAATAAAATCTATTATTGAAAATGCTTTACATATTCAACAGGCATTAGAGCAAGGCGTTGAACTAGATGGATGGATGTATAGTTATATTACTATATGCAATGATCATTTGAATAGTGTGGCAGAACAAATTGGTAATCCTGATATTGATGAAGTATACGCCAACGAACAGTTTGATATGATTGAAGCAATGATGGAAGATATTGCTGAACATCATGGGCTAGATTCTGATACGATATGGGATTTATTTGAAACTGTGTCTGATAGTGAATTACTATCTGAAACAGCAGCATGGCAAAAATCATCTGGAAAAAACAAAAACGGTGGGCTTAATCAAAAAGGTGTTAATTCATACAGAAGAGAACACCCCGGTAGTAAATTAAAAACAGCTGTAACTACTAAACCTAGTAAATTAAAACCCGGTGGCAAAGCTGCCAAACGCCGGAAAAGTTTCTGCGCTCGTATGAAGGGTATGAAGAAATCTAGAACTTCAGCTAAAACAGCGCATGATCCAAATTCAAGAATTAACAAATCACTGCGAAAGTGGAATTGTTAGGATGAGGGCCAACGAATTCATTACAGAATTATACTTTATGGGCAGTCCGTGTACTAAAGATTGTAGTGGTCACAAAGCAGGATACTCATGGGGACAAGCACATTCTGGCAAAGAAGAATTTGGTCCTAGCCCTAGTTTTAATAAAGGCACATATCTAGCAAAGAACTACACTCCACGGGCACAAGGTGGTGGTAAAGTTAAAGGTACATTAAGTCAAAATCCTAATGCTGTGGCAAAACGCAATCGTCGTGCTCAACCAAAACCTGAGCCAGTAGCTACTCCAGTAGCGCAGCCAGGTGCTGAAAAAGTTGATGAAGCAACAGGCGATAAAGATTTTGATAGCATGATGGGTAAGCTTACCAATCCAAATGCTCTTGCTGCTCATGCGCGGGACGAACGTGCAAGAAACGCCGATCACGAGTTTTTACAGATGGGAGATCATATATGGGCTCATTTGGAAAAGCTAGGTAAACAAATTCTGAAATCTCCAAGTCGTCTTACATGGTATGCCAATGCTATCAGAATAGGCGACTATGCTGCTATTGAAGATTGGCTAACAGAAGTATTACAAATTACTCCAGAAGCACTAGCGAAATTAGATGAGTTATGCTATGATTGGGGTAGACCACTAACAGAATTCGTAGAATCTGTGCAAGAAGGCACGTTTACCCAAGATTACATTCAACATTGGAAACGTTACAAAGCACATGCTGAAGGTAGTAATTAACGCTTGACAATTAATTCCTTGTTAGTTATAATAGCTGTATGATTAATTAACTAGGTGTTGTTATGTATAATTTTCTACCTCGTAGTAAGTCTTTCGCATATCGTAAACCAGTGAACAAAAAAATTCCTATTACTGTTAATTTAGTTCAGGCCGATCGGGTATGGGCAACTGTTGCTTATGCTGACCGTATCAATGGTGGACTTTACTTTAAAGAAACTCAATACAAAGATGGCGAGATCACACATGAGCCAAATCGCACGATTATATATCGTGAATTGGATAAAGCCGTTGTTAACTCTGCCATCACAGAAGCAGACTACGAAATCGGCAAACTCGCCCGTGACTGGCACAAAGGTCGTACATTAATGACTGCTATCAAGCGTCCACTGTCTGGCTTTGAAGCTAACTTAGCTAAAGCTGCTAGCATGGAAGAATTTGCACTAGAAGTACATAAATTAGAAATTGCCACAATTGCAAGTCAAATTCGTAGTTATCGTACAGGTGTTGTACATGAAGAACGTATGTGGGGCACTGATACTACACCACTAGCTGAAGTTGGTGCCAAGGTACAATGCCAAATTGAAGTTGTTAAAAAAATGTTCAGTCAGCAATATAATTGTACTTTTGTTCATGCTATTACAACTGATACTCGTAAGGTATTATCATTTGCATACAATCATGAATTAGATACTAACTCAATAGTTACAATCAAAGGCACAGTCAAAGCACACCGTGATGACTGCACTCAACTTAATCGTGTAAAGGTGTTATAATGGGTCTTGACCAGTATATGTATGTCGCAGCAAAAGCTGGTGCGTATGACGAATATTACGAAGATGAAAATTACGAAAAAGCAGACGATGATCCAACAAAACTTAGTAAACCTCGCGAGTTGGGATACCGAAGAAAGCACCCGAATTTACATGGTTGGATGGAACGACTATGGGTAGAAAAAAACCCAGGCGCCGATAAAGAGACTGGGTATATGTTTAATGGTGTTGAACTAGAACTTACATGGGAAGACCTTGATAGGTTAGAAGCTGATGTTAAGGCTGGCAATTTGCCAAAGACAAGTGGATTCTTTTTTGGTGATGGTTCCGATGATTTTTACAAAAAAAATGATTTAGATTTTATTAAAGCCGCCAAAGCAGAAGTTTTTCTTGGCCTTAAAGTATTTTACAACTCAAGTTGGTAATGTATGAACTACAAATATATTGGATGGTGTAGTGACGGTGAACACGATAAAGTGTGGGTTTGTATTCAACTGTCCGGAGATCGACACGGAAAGTTTTTAACGGTCTGGGGTCGTCGTGGCAAAAAGCTACAGAGCAAAATAGTTGAGTCTACCACTTATGAAATGGGAAAACTGGCCCGTAGCAAAGATGCTAAAGGTTATGTTGAAATTCCCAAAGATAAACTACACGAAGTATACCCAGAATTTCAACAAGATTTAGAAAAAACTACAGCATGGGCGTTATTAAAATCATGAATACAAGCACAACCTCTACACATATAGATTATAGCGCAGAGCATTTTGAAGGAATTAAATTGGCAGCAGACTGGATTAGAGACCTTGAGAGTGACAACGGTAGACTACATAAGGAATCAGTAATTGAAAAAGCATTGATGGCAGCACAATTGGGTTCAACTAATGCTCAATGTTTTCTTTTCAATTGCTATCAGGCATACAATCCGTACTATGTATTTGGTGTAAAAAAAGTTCCTGAGACAGACGGACTTGTTGACAAACCTAATCCATGGCCTAAATTTTGGGCCATGTTAGAAGGACTACGTACACGCAGTTTAACAGGCCATACCGCCCGCGATGCGATTGCAGATATGAGTCAACAGTTTGATTCCATTGAATGGAATCAATTGTGCCGTCGAGTATTGATCAAAGACTTACGCTGTGGCATTACTGAACGTACACTTAATAAAATTTTAGGTAAAACTGAATGGGCTATTCCTGTATTTGAATGCCAGCTAGCAACAGATTCAAATAAGAATGTGTCTAAAATGAAAGGCGAAAAACGCCTTGAAGTCAAGCTAGATGGTGTACGTGTATTAGCATTAGTAACAAAAACCAGTGTACGACTGTTTAGTCGTAATGGCAAGCCGTTTGATAACTTTCCGCATATCGCGGAAGCTATTATGTCTGTTATGGATATGGATAAAATTAAAATGAGTTTTGTACTAGATGGCGAAATTGTTGGGACCAGCTTCCAAGCACTAATGACGCAAGCTCAACGTAAAACTAATGTTGACTCTACTGACATGGTATATAATGTATTTGATTACATACCATTAGATGACTTTGAACGTGGATATTGGAATGCCCAACAACACAAACGGCTAGAGCTATTGGAAATGATGCGTCCAGCATTTGATAATACCAATTGCGTTAATATTATGGATGGCATTAATGTTGATCTTGATACATGCGAGGGGCACAATCAGTTAAAACGGTACGCAAATGATGCGGTAGTAGCAGGATTTGAAGGCATTATGATTAAAGATGTTGATGCTCCATATGAATGTAAACGTTCAAGTTTTTGGATGAAGTGGAAACCTGTTATCACAGTAGACTTAAATATAATTGGCTTTGAAGAAGGAACTGGCCGCAATGAGGGAAGACTTGGTGCGATAGTCTGCGAAGGGGTTGATGATAATAAGACTATCAAGGTTAATGTAGGCGGAGGTCTTACTGATGAGAATCGTGATGAGTATTGGCTAAACAAAGATAATCTCATGGGTCATGTAGTTGAGATTGCAGCTGATGCTGTTACCCAAAATCAAGACGGTACTTATAGTCTTAGATTTCCAAGGTTTGTTAGATTCCGTGGCACTGAACCCGGTGAGAAATTATAAAAGGAAGTATTATGAAAGTAAAACGAAGAAAGTTTAACATTTTTGAGCAACTAGAACTGGCACATACGGATGCTACCGCATCTGGGCCGGTTGAGGAATATGTACTGACACCAGAAGAATTCTATGAATTTAGTCTGGATGCTAAGAATCGCCCGGGCACAAGTTTTAGAAAAGTAGTAAACCGCCCCGATGATGAAATCGGCGGCGATTGGTATTATCGTGGCGCAATTATAACTGTTGGCAAGGCAACTAAAAGAAATGACAAATCCGGAACATGAAGATCTTATCCGCCATCTGCGTGGGATACAGTACATTGTAATCAATGAAGTTCACGGTGGATTCGGATTAAGTAAAGAAGCAAAACTTCTTTACTTAGAACGAGCAGGAATTGCATACACACTGGTGCCAGGTCCAGATAGACATACCGAGTCATTGTACGGTCCTCAGGTCGAAGTCAATGGAAATATTTGGCGTGATAATGATATTGCTAGAGATGATCCTATATTAGTTGACGTAGTTCGCCAATTAGGTAGACAAGCTGATGGCAGTCATGCTATTCTAAAGATTGTAGAAGTTCCCGCGGGAGTTAAATGGAATGTCGCTGAATATGACGGTCTAGAGTGGGTAGAAGAAGTACATAGAACATGGAACTAAATACATAATGATATTTGGATTAATAACTTTACTAACTGCTCTGGTAATCAGTATATCAGCAGCAGTATATTCAATTTTAGGGCTAACAGCTATATTTGCTGCTGCCTATTGGCCTATTGTTATACTTGGTGGATCATTAGAGTTTGGCAAAATTATAACCACATTATGGTTACACAAATATTGGCTAGTTGCTGAATTAAGGTATAAGCTATATTTGTCATTTGCTGTTATTGTTCTAATGGTAATGACTTCTATGGGGGTATTTGGATTCTTGTCTAAAGCACACTCTGACCAAGCAGTTCCGACCGGTGATATTGCGGCGCAAATTGAATTGGTAGATACTAAACTTCAAACTCAAAAGGAGAACATTAGTGCAGCACGTAAAGTTCTTTCTCAAATGGATGGTGCAGTTGATCAAGTCCTTGAACGAAGTAAAAATGAACAAGGTGCCAGAAACGCCAATACTCTTAGACAGCAACAAGCCAAGGACCGTGCGAAACTTGCGGATGATATTAGCAAAGCGCAAGTTGAAATTGCAAGACTCAACGAAGAGAAATCAGTAATAGCAAAGGATTTACGTAAAGTAGAAGCTGAAGTAGGTCCTCTTAAGTATATTGCCGCTCTTGTGTACGACGATAATCCAGATGTTAATGCGTTAGAACGAGCAGTACGATGGGTAATCATATTGATTGTTATAGTATTTGACCCACTTGCGATAACCTTGTTGTTAGCTGCCACTAAGGGTATTGGTTGGGAACGAGAAAAGAAAAAGAAAAAGGAAGAACCTAAGATTGATACAGCAAAGTATGAAGAACAGCTGAAAAATCTAGCCTATGAAAATCAAGCTCTTGCTCAGGAAAATAATAATCTAGTAGATAAGATAGGTGTAGTAGCTAAAGAGTCTAAAGAAGTTGAACAGGATTATAAAGATAAAATTGTCCAACTAATGAATGCAAACTCAAAAATCCATGAACTTACAGAACAACTACAACAAGTTGCAGTTACTGCTACTCCGGTAGATCATACAGAAATAAACAAAAAAATTGCCGAGTATTATGATGAGATAGAACCGCAATATGAGCCAGACGAAGGGCCATTAACTGATGAACAAGTTACACAGATAAAAGAAGTAGCAAGTAAAGATTTGCCTATTGGTAAATTAAAAGCGAAACAAGAACTATTTGGAGATATTGAGCCACATGGCAATCTACTACAGAAACATGCTATGGCAGTTTGGAAAGCAGAGAATCCAGGCAAGACATTCAAAGAATATATTGATCAATTCAATCAAGGACTAATAACAGAATTGCCATGGCATCACATGGATCATATTGACAAGCTAAATCTAAGTGACAGAGAATTGATTACTCTTAAACTAGGGCTTGAAGCAGATAATGATCCTAACACCGGTGAATTAAAGGGCTTTGGTATAGAATTTCCTAAGGTAGCAATTAAGGGAGATATGTTCTTACGAGTAGATAACTTACCTAGTGTGCTTTACAAATTTAACGGCAACAACTGGATTAAAGTAAATAAAAATCTAAGCGATAGCTATGTATATGATGATGCTTACATTAATCATCTCATTGAAAAAATTGAGTCAGGTGAGTATGATCCTGATTTGTTAAGCGATATTGAAAGAGAACGTATTTTAAATAAGCTTAACAATACTAAAAATCTAGGATAGTATGACGGAGAAAAAAATTGAACACTGTTCATTTTGCGGCAAACATAAAAATTCAGTAGGAACATTTATCGTGGGCGAAGATGTCGCTATTTGCAATACTTGTGTCGAAGGCTGTGATAAACTAATAAAAAATAAACAAGGATCAGGAAAACTTATTTCTTCAGTAGAAGTACCTGATCCACGAGATATTAAAGAATATCTTGATCAACATGTAATAGGCCAAGATGCTGCTAAAGTAGTTTTATCAGTTGCGATCACTAACCATTACAAAAGAATTGGTAATGCTAGTAATGAAATTGACAAGGCCAATATTTTAATTGTTGGTCCTACCGGGACAGGTAAAACATTATTGGCTAGTACAGTGGCACAATATTTGAATGTTCCGTTTGTTGTTGCTGATGCTACCACTCTTACTGAAGCCGGATACGTAGGCGATGATGTTGAATCTGTTATCTTACGACTATACCAAAATGCTGACTCAGACATTGAGCGAACTCAACGTGGTATTATATTTCTTGATGAAGTAGATAAAATTGCCAGAAAAGGTGAAAGTGCCACTGTAAGCAGAGATGTATCTGGAGAAGGAGTACAGCAAGCACTGCTGAAATTGATTGAGGGCACTAAGATAAAAATTAGCCCAATCGGCGGAAGACGCAGCGAAACCACAGTTGAAATTGATACAACTAATATCTTATTCATTGCAGGTGGCGCTTTTGTTGGTTTAGATGGAATTATAAAAAGCCGTTTGCAAGGCACATCAATGGGATTTAATGCTAACATTGCTAAGTCGGAGATATCGGCAAATAATATTGCTTCTCCAGACGATCTAGTAAAATATGGCATGATTCCAGAATTTGTAGGACGATTCAGTAATTTGGTAAGTTTGCATGGGCTAACTAAAGAACAATTAGTCAGTATATTAACTGAAGTTAAGCACAATTACGTGGGGCAATACCAATGGTTATTTAATCAAGATGGAGTTGAACTTAATTTTGAAAAAGAATCACTTAACTTAATAGCAGAACGTACTCTTAGTACAAAGACCGGTGCCCGCGGACTACATACTGAACTAGAACGTATATTACTTCCACACATGTTTGATCTACCAAAGTATCGTAAACAAAGTATACTATCAGTGGCGATTACATCAAATCTAGTAAATAAACCCGAGACACTCGCAAGGGAGAATGAATGAAGCTTTACGGACACACAGTAATTGTCAATGACGGAAACGTTGAAAAGGCACTTAGAAAATTTAAGAAAAAGATACAGGACTCAGGTCTATTAGACGAGCTACGTGCGCGGGAGACCTATGAAAAACCTACTACTACCAGAAAAAGAAAAAAGGGCGCAGCCAAAAGTCGTTGGAAAAAGAAACTTCGTGCCCAAGAACTTCCTAAGAAATTCTACTAATTTTACCAAATAATATTAGTAGTTAATGATTTTATAGTATAATAAATACTATTGTAGGTGCCGATTCTCGGGCTTACAATATGTCACTTCGTTTAATTAAAGGAGAAAACAATGACAAAAATCACTACCCTGGACCTCAATCCATTCTATCGTAACGCTATTGGCGTAGATCAATTGTTCAATCGCATTATCAATCAAATTGATCATCACAGTAATGACAGCACTAACTATCCCCCATATAACATCATTAAGACTGGAGAAGATACTTTTGAAGTACAAGTAGCTACTGCCGGCTTTGGTGAAGGAGAAGTTGACGTTGAAGTTAAGGATAATACTCTTATCGTCAAAGGTGTAAAAGCTGACAAAGATTTGCCAGAAGGACATGAATACTCTCATAAAGGTATCAGTGCCCGCAATTTTGTGCGTACTTTTAGTCTAGCTGATTACGTAGAAGTCACCAGTGCTTTCTCAAAAAATGGTATTTTAACTGTAAGGTTAGAACGCCATATTCCAGAAGCACTTCAACCTAAATCTATTGCTATTACCTACGAATCGTAATATAATATAATTTAGTAAATACAGTACGGGATAATGGTGTCCCGTACTAAACAAAAAAGGAATTTGTATGTCACAACAAGATGTAATTACCCGTGTTGAAATTAATCACGACCTTAAAGAACCTTCATTATTTAAAGTTATCTATTTGAATGATAACGCAACCACTATGGAATTTGTAGTTGAGTCATTAATGAACTTTTTTGATTATACGCCAGATACCGCAGTAAAAATTACACAAGATATCCATGAAGCAGGCTCTGCTATTGTAGCAGTATTGCCATACGAAATTGCAGAACAAAAAGGAATTGAAGTTACAATTTCTGCTCGTTCAGCAAACATGCCCTTACAGGTTAAATTAGAGCCAGAAACAGATTAAACTGTTACTGTGATTCTTTTTGGATAATATGTAGGCTGTGAGAATTCAGTATCTCCTCGCCCGCGAGGGTTACTCACATATCTAATGCCATCTATGACAGTATCCACCGGTCTATGATAATGACCAAAGCACCATAGTTTAATTTTATTTTCGCAATCTTCTTTTATTGCATCTTGAATACGACTATTACCCATAGAATTAAATCTCCATGAATCTACTAATTGTAAGTCATGCTTGATAATTTCTGTCGTTGGTACAGTATGTGTAACTATAATAATAGACTTTACATCTTGGTAAGTTTGTAATTTGGCAACACTGTTTGCTAGATATCCAGCATCACGGTACGCCGTTGCATTTATGCCTATCGCAGCCATTTGACTAATTTTATCTTTGTGTTGGACCCAGGTTACTGATTGTTCTAAATCTAAACTAGGATCAAAATCATAACTCCACCAGCCATTGGTCGCTAGTATTGCAATCCCATTCATAACTACAACATTATCATGAAGATATATTACATTCTCCATAGGAGCAATTAATTCCGCTAATTCATTGTAGCTGGTAGTTAAATCTTCTGCATAATTTTTATGTTCATCATTGCCATCAACATAAAATACTCCTAGATAAACTTTACTAAGTTGTTCTAGTGTATCTAAGACAAGAGTTCTATCTCGGGCAACATCTCCTGCTACTATACAGTATTGTGATGTCGGCTGACCTTCCCAATCAAAGTTGTCCCAAGTTTCTCTATGTATGTCGCTGATAAGATCAAAATTCATTGAGATGCATCTTTTTGTATGGTGTATGTGTATTCATGATAATTATTTAACAGGAGATACAACATGAATATTATTTTTGGAAACAATGAAGTAGAGCAGTTACGAGACAAATACATTGTACTTGAGTTAGATACTGTTACTATCAAGAGCAGTAAACCTATTACAGCATACTGTATTATAGAAAATATACCTATAGATGAAATGCCAAAGATTGACAACTTTAAAAAAATCCATGCTGAATTAATGGAAAACTATCGCAATAGAAACTGGGATTTTTGTATACAAGCGATTGAAAAATTGATGGGATTTTGGGGTAAACAAATTGATTCATTTTATACAGTATTACTTACCAGGGTCGCAGAATACAAGAAAAACGAACCGGATGAAAGCTGGACAGGAGTAGTTCCTAAAGGATAGATATAATTATGTTATTATTTTTGTTAAATACTTGTAGGAGCGAGAGTATGATAAAAATAATAACAACTCTGCTAATTACCCTTGCGATCTCCTTACAAGCCGTCGCAACACCGATAGCAGATTATCAATTTAAAAGTCCAAGTCTTAACGGATCTGGATATGGAACATTTCAAATGGCTATTGAAAATGAGCAATATTCACGTGCTCAAGCCATTCAGCAGGCTTTATTAGCAGCAGCACAGCAGGCAAAGTCTGATGCGCTTAACACTCCAATTAATCAATTTCTAACTAATTTAGAATCTCGCATTTATGCTCAAATTAGTCAAAATTTAGCCACAGCCATGTTTGCCGGTGGTAGTAGTAGCACAGGGCAAATACAATTTCAAGGTAATACGATATTCTATAACAATACAGGAAATAGCATTCAATTGCAAGTTACTGACAATCTAGGCAATTTAACTACCATTAATATTCCGTTAGGACAATTTAACATTATGGGAGGGTCAACACCATAATGAAAAAAATATTATTAGTTATATTAATTTGTTTTTTATCAGGCTGTGCATTATCTCAAAAAGCAGGACAAACAGTTGGAGTTGAACATAAACCTGAAGTTACAAAAAGTAACATGGCAGATGAAATGAATAGTATTCCTCCTCCTGCCAAAGGCAAAATTACTGTAGCGGTTTATCAGTTTACAGATAAAACCGGACAAAGAAAAGCTGTACCTAATGTGGCTAGTTTTTCAACAGCAGTTACACAAGGGGCTGATGCATTGCTAATTCGTGCGTTACAAGATGTAGGAAATGGCCGTTGGTTTGATGTAGTTGAACGTGGAAATATTGATGCTTTAACCAAAGAAAGATTAATTATAACGCAAATGCGACAGGCCTACGAGGGCAAAAATGCGGAAAAATTAATGCCATTAACCTTTGCTGGTATTCTTATAGAAGGCGGAGTTATAGGTTATGATACAGGTTTAGAATCTGGTGGCACGGGTTATAATTTTTTAGGTATTGGACCAACAACACAATATAGCAAAGATGTAGTAACAGTAAGTCTACGTGCTATATCTGTCAACACAGGAAAAGTATTGTCTAGTATAACAGTTACTAAAGTTATATATAGTACCAGTGATACTATTGCAATTTTTAAAAGTGTTGACCCTGTTGCCGGAGATATAGCAGGGCAAATATTTAATAATAAAACTGGAAGTCAAGCTATTACCGCTGGAATATTTCAATTTGAATCTGGAATTGTTGTCAATGAAATTACCACTTTGGCACTTAAATCAACGATAGAAGCAGCAGTAGTTGAATTGGTCAAGGAAGGTGAACGTAAAGGCGTTTGGGATTTTATTACTAAAATTAAACCAGTTGATATAGAATCTAATGCTAGCGGAAACGCTACAATACCGTTAGGAATGTCTAAGCCCATCGAGACACCAGCGGATCAAGCTGCAAGGATGGGCACAATCAAATAAAGGCCAAAAGCCAAGGAGAAGCAAATATGAAACAACGTCTAGCTAAAATAATTACAATAATGCTAGCCATAGTATTGTTTTCAGGTGCATATGCAGGTGACAATAGCATCTATATCAATCAATCAGGCAGTAATAGTACCATTACTATGACACAAGATGGTGCCACAAACATAATTGAAGGAATTCAGGGTGTCGGTACAGGATCAACTACCCCTTCTGTAATTGTGGGTAATAGCAATCTAGTTGCAATAAATCAAATCGGGGTAGCTAATACATTACAATTAGGCATTCAAACTACTATAGCAAATGGATACACAGGTAACAATTATATCTATAATGTAACAGGAAATAATGCTACGGCAGTCATTAATAGTAATGCTGACGGTACTGGTACAAGTGCTAGTAACAATGCCACTATTAATCAAACCGGTAACAATGCTAATTTGAATTTGAATATATTAGGAACAAACAACAACTTCACTGCCACTACAGCAGGCGGGTCTAATAACTCAGTTGTGGCCACTATCAATGGTAATAACAATACAGATACTATTGTTATGAACGGTGGTGCTAGTAATAGTCTAATATTAAATCAAGGATCAGGTACTATTCCTACCGTTAACTCTACAGTAACACTTAACAGCACAGGTGCAAGTAATACATTTACATTAACTCAACTAGGTGCTACAAATGGTGATTCAATCTCCATTGGTGGATACAATGCTACTGGTAATACTGTTAATGGATCGTTAGGAGG
>JGI26470J50227_1000021_pt1 | contig 83915 bp, 72 predicted proteins | sample FreactTroBogLake_FD_50227 | JGI IMG/M metagenome (IMG submission 50227)
GATGCTGGGGGCTGAGGGCTCCAGGGCCAAGGCTAAGGGCTGCTGAAGGGTCGGCTGAGTCCCAGGGAAGCGGAGGTTCTCTCCCTCCAAGGCCTGGCGCAGACTCTGGACCACGGTCTGGTGCAACGTAGGGAGGATTCGAAACCTGGCCTCCCGTTTGGCCGGGTGGATGTTGAAATCGACCAAACTCGGGTCGATCTCCACAAACACCACCGCCCACGGGTAGACTCCTCCAGGCAGGTATCCTTCAAAGGCGTAACACACCGCCTGGACCAAGGCGTACTCTTGCAAAGGTCGGCGGTTTGCGTAGATGCGGATCCCCTTGCGGTCCGACCGTCCCTCCGGGGGCCGAAGGGCGTAGCCCCGGATCTGGAACCCTGGCCCCTCGCCCGTCCACGACAACGTCTGGGCGGCGGCCCACGGGGTTCCCTGGACGGCCAGGACCCGCTGCAACTCGGTCTGCCCGGGGAAATCGGCCTTTCGATGTCCGTCGACCCACAGGGAAAAGGTGACCCCGGGGGCTCCCAGGGCCTTCTCTTCGAGAACCCGTCGACAGAGAGTTCCCTCGGCGGCGGGGGACTTCATGAACTTCCGCCGGGCGGGAAGGGTGGCAAAAAGGTCCTCGACCAAAACCCGGGTGCCCCGGACTCCGGCCTGGGGCAGAAAGGTCGGGGTGTGGCCCTCGTCGATGACCATCTTGCACGCCGGCCCTCGGTCCGAGTCCGAGCTCACAATGGTGAGCCGGCTACAAGCCGCGATGCTGGCCAGGGCTTCCCCCCGGAACCCCAGGCTCGTGAGGGTGTCCAGGTCGTTTTCGGTCTCAATTTTGCTCGTGGTGTGGGGCAACCAACACAATTCCAGATCGTCCCGATTCATCCCGGCTCCGTCGTCCACAACTTCGATGGTCTTGAGGCCCCCGGCCTCCCACCGGACCTCGATCCGGGAGGCCCCGGAATCGAGGGCATTGTCGAGCAACTCTCTCAGGACGGCCTGGGGCCGATCGATGACTTCCCCCGCCGCGATCTTTCGGGCCACCGAGTCCCTGAGGACCTTGATCCGACGGGGAGAACCGGAACCCATCAAAACACGAGCCTCGTTTCCAGGGTGAGGGTGGGGCCCATGAGCGGTTTGCCCGTCGCATCGTATTTGACGTTGCCACCCCCGTCCCGGACGACCGCCGTGCTGAGGCCGGCGACCAACTCGACGCTCTTGGTCCAGGCGTAGGCCACCTCTCCCCGGAAGACGGTGTTGGCATCGAACAGGTTCGTCCCGTTCTGGAGGGAGGAGACAAACGAGGTTCGCTCGTACGACAGCTCCCCAGAAAGGGGCACCAGGGGCAATTTCCCCCGGGGGACTCCCAAGCTGATCTTGAAGACATCGGCGTTGGAGGTGCCGACGGAGCCATCGGGATTCAGCACCATGGGCAAGCGGTACGAGGCCTCCCAGCGGACGACATCGAAGGCCGTGAACCCGGCACTCCCCAACACGGCCAACGTCAGGATGTCGTTGGGGGCCCCGAGGTACTGGACCAAGTTTTGCAGAACCGCCACCCGAGAGCGGTAATAGTCCCCTTGGAAGAGGGCATTGGAGTAGACGCCCCGATCCATCTGGAAGGCCACGCGATAATCCACCACCGAGATGTTGCCCTGCAACCCGCTTTCGCCTCCGATACTGCCCAGGCCTCCATCGTGCCAGATGGTTTGAGGATTGAAGCCCTGGGCCGAGGAGGCCGTGGCCGACCGAAGATACGGAGCGAGGGTGTTCACGTCGGCGTAAGCGGCTGCCCGGAACGGTTCCCCGAGGTTCAGATGAAAGAATTGAAGGTCGACCCCTCCCACCAACAGGATAGGGTCTCCATAGGTGGAAGGATTCGGGCTCAGGGTGGGACTCAGGGCCAGATCCTGGGCATTCGCCAGATGCAGGTCCGCCACGGTTTGGAAGCCCAGTCGAACCTGGTCTCCGATCAGGTCAAAGCCGACCCGACCCCCGACCACCGAGGGGTTGGTGGCGTCGTCCACCAGGCCCTCGGCCGAGAAGCCTCCCCACTGGGCCCCGGCACTGACGCCAATCTTGCGGACCGAGGGAAAGTCTTGGTTGTTCGCTAGGTCCCGGACCACGCTGCCGTGGCCCAGGGTGAGGGAATCCAGGTTCCCCACCTTCAGGTAGTCCGGATCGACCCCCTGGGTTCCCCACTCCAGAAACTGGATCTTGAGGGCAAGGTCGGTGAAGAAGTCACCGACGACGGCGGTCCAGGTGGTCTGATCGGACCCGAACGACCATTCGTTGTTCCCCTGGGGATGGTACCAGGTCGACGGGTCCACCAGACTATTCGTCGAGAGAACGGGCAGGTAGAGGCCCATTTGGAAGTGGTCAGCCCGGAACACCGGCGAAAGGGCCGCTTCCGAATAGGTGGTCCCGTTGATGGTGAGCGACCCTATCTGCAGGCGCAAGGCGTTCTTGAGCCACTGGGTCAGGGGGTCCTGGCCCTCCGCCAGGGATTTCTCGGGGGCCGGGGGGGCGACGGGGGTTGGTTCCGCCGGGGGCGTCGTCTGGGCCGGGGGCGTTGGCTGGGCGGCCACCACGGGGGGCGGCAACTTTCCTGGAACGTCGTACGGGTTGAGCTTCACAAAGGCCACGTCCGAAAACAAGGCCGTGACTTTGCCGGGTTCGAGGGCCGCCGCCTGGAAGGTCGGATCAAAGGTGTTGGCGATCTGATTGGTGGCCACCGGCACCGTGGCCCCGGTGGTGATGTTGGTGAAATCCACCTGCCCTTCTTGGACACACACCCAATCGGCGCTCTGCCCGGGGTCGTACTCCATGGCGAAGTCGGTGCCCCGGACACCGCAATTCGCGGTCGGTGTGCGGACGTTGTACCCCGGGGCATTGGAAAAACCGGTCAGCTTGGCGGCGACCGCCCGGATCTTGCCCCCCAGGAGGGCAAAGTCGTTGGTCCCAGAACCGTCTTGGTCCCGGAGGCTCTCGACCTTGAACGAGGTGGATGGGGCTAACTTGACGATGGATCCGTTGGGGTGCAATTGCAGCTCTGCGGTGGTTTTCAGGGTTCGGATCACCGANCCCACGGGGAGAACCATTCCGTCCGAGGGGACCAAGGCATTGCCCTGGGTGTCGGTGATCACCAGTTGGGTCTCGTCGTCCGAGTACTCCAGGGTCACGGACGCTGGGGTAGCACCCGGGGACGTTTTGGACTGGGCCACTCCGGCGCCGGGCAAGGAGGTGAGCAATGCGATGAGCAGGACGGGAAACAGTTTCATTGCATACCTCCTAGTTAAACCTGACCGAGGTTTCGATCCTGGATGTGGCCAGCCAGCGGTTGCCGTTAGGGCCCAACCCGTTGGCGGCGACTTCGGAGTCGCTGAGGTAGTGCAGGCTAGACACGACGCTCAGGGTCACGGAGTCGATGCTGTACCCGACCTTCACTCCCAAGAGGACATTTTGAAGGCTGCCCAAATCGGCCCAGCCATTTAGTCCGTCTTTGATGTAGAAGGCGCTCAGATCGAGGGGCAACAGGCCCGATTTCACCCGGGCATACGACTGCAGCGACGGTTGAACATACACGCTGGACTGCGCAGTCCAGGGTCCCGACAGGGACAGCCCCACCGTCACGGCGTCCCCGAGGAAGGCCGTCCCCAGGCTCCCCTCCCACCCAAGGGTCCCGGGAACCGAGATGGTGCCGTTGTAGAGGAGGAGCTTGTCGACGCGGTTAAGCTCGTACCCCTGGTCGAAATAGTCCGGGACGAAGTTGTTCCCTAGGAACCGGTTCTGGAGGCCCCACTCCCAGGTACCGAAGGCCTTGCCCTGGAGACCCACAGAACCGCCGGCGTTGGATCCTTCCAGGGCTACGTCACCGGTGGTGGCCGCCGAAAACAGAGGATCGGTGTACCAGGGGACGATCACGTCGAGGCCTTCGGTCAGCACCGATCCGGAAACTTGGTTGGGGGCGTTGGGTAGTTGGGCGTAGGGGTTGGTGTCGGCTGCCACCGTGACGCCGATCTGGATCCCCTCCCAGGGCTGCACCGAGAGGCGGCCGCCGACCACGTCGAAGGCCGCCACGTTTCCGACGAAGGATTGGAATTCGAGCCAGGGGACCTGGATCACCTCACCCTTGGCGTCGAGGTCGAGACCAACGGTGTCAATTTCAGGACGAAGCGTTCCGTTGGTGTAGCCCCCCACCAGGAAACCGGTGCCCAAGACAACGGGCGGAACCAAGCCGACCTGGGCGTACAGCGGATCTCCCGGGTGGCCCCACCTCAGGTAGGCCAGTCTGGCCAGGTATTTGTTGATATTTTGTCCCAAGGAGAGGCTGGAGTCCCACCAATCTTGGGCCCGGGGATAGATGCCAAAGGGGCCTCCGGGCTGCTGGAAGAACTGGAAATGAAACGAAAGGTCCNCCCCGATCCCCAGGGGGCCGTAACCCAAGTCGGGGATGAACCCGAAGGTATCGTAGTTCACAGGGTTGGTGTTCCCTTCGACGATGGTTTGGGTGCCCAGAAACGTCGAGAGGCCCAAGGTGACCTTGGGTTCGGGGTCCGACGCCTCTTGGGCGGCGACCGAGGGAGCCAGCCCCATCGTGAACAGAACGGATCCCAGGGCCCACGCCCTCCATGAGAACAACATTCGGTTCATAAACGCTCCTTCGTGGCTACTATACAACATGGAGGCATGGATTAAAACGACAGGATGAGGTCGAACGCTAACTCGAGGCCCAGGCGATACAAGTCGACGAGCCATTCCTGACCCCAGGAAGTGGTGACGTCAAACTCACTTTTCTCTGAAAGGAGGAACCGTCCCTTCCAAAGAATTTCCAGATTGCGGATCTCAGGTTGCAGGGGCCACCCCAGGTCGAAGGTCGACGACAATTCCTGGGCAAAGACCCGTTTGTACCCATGGGGACTCACCCAACTGGGGAGGGTGAACGGAAGGTTCGCCGGTCCCCGGAAGCTCCACAGGGGTTTGAGGTCGAGGGTGGACGTCCAGGAGGCTCCGCCGTTGGCCGCCACGGTGGTGGCATCCGAAGGACCCCAGGTCCCTTTGTAGGTGACGGGCATTCCCAGGGATTCCACCTGAGACAGGGAGAACGTCGTCTGCGTCGTGATTCCCACCGTGCTGACGTTGTCTGTGTTCCGGGTCCCTTCGCCCCAACTCCCGTCCAGGGTCCACCCTAGGACTTCGCTCCGGTACCAGGTGAACACCGGGGTNCCCCCGAGGGTGCCAAACAGGTTGATCGCCTTCGCGATCAGGGTCGTCGTCGTGGTGGACGAAAAGTATTCGGCCCCCGACGCCCACCCACGATTGGTTTGGAAGGCCACCCGGCCCGAGACGGGAATCCAAAGATCGTTCCAATCCGTGGTGGGCGTCCGCTCCCAATCAACTCCGGCCGTCGAAAGGATGGACCCCGAGTACAAGGTGCTGTCGGCGCCCGCCCACGGGGAAAGGGAGGCAAACTGGTCACTGTAGGGCAAGGCGACGAGACCCCGGTTCCACAACTCGCTGGCCGTCTGGTTCGCCGAACTCCCCACGTCCGTGGGACTATTCAGGTTGTAGACGACGTCGACTTCCCGGGCCAGGGACGGGGTAATGGTCCAGGGGNGGTCAGGCAGGATCTTAAACGGGAGCTTCAACGACCAGGTGCCGGTGGGGGTCCAGGTGTTCAAGGACCCTTGGGTCTGGGTGGTTTCTGCCGATGCGTTGGCCCCAAATCCCACGGGAGCCGGGTCGATGGAAAAGTCAGACTTGGCGTGGACTTGGAAATAGTCGGCGATCTGGGCCGGGGGAGGCAACCAGGACCAGCTATCGACCCAGGTTTCGGCAAAGCCATGGAGGGGATTGGTGATCGCTGACGTCTGGTCCCAGGTCCCCAACAGCGAGCCCTTCCACCCCTGGGGCCACTCGGCGGGGTCGGTCCAGCTCGTTTGATAGTCTTGGGTCAGGGTCGTGGGAGGGCCCGACGCCTTGGCCGCCGCCATGAAGGTTCCCACCCAGGGGAGCCCGAGGGTAATCCGCTCGGACCGGAGTCCCTGGTCGCTGAACTGGTCGAACAGCTCGAGGCTGGGCCCCCCCGTCCAGTTGAGCGGCAGAGTGGCCTGGTAGGCACCATGGGCCGTGTCGCCGAGGGGGGAATGGGTGTACAGAGCTTCCCCCTGGGCCCGGACCAACCCAAACGTCCCACTGATGTTCGATTGCCCGCTCCAGGTGAAGGTATCGTCTTGGATACCATCCTGGTTGGATTGAAAGGTCCACTTGACCCCGGTGATGAGAGGGTTGTCGACCGACGGCCATGGTTTCGTCTGGGTCCAGGTGGCCGCTCCTTTCGTGCTCGCAATGGGTTCCCAGACGGCGTCCACGGCCTTGATTTCGCTCACGATCAGCTGACCCGTCGTATCTCCGGTGGAACTTCCCTTGGTCAGGAGCACTCGGTCCCAACTGGTCGCCCCGGACACCACATTCACCGAGGCCCCGGCCACCCGGGCCCCGGCCACCGTCAAGGAATTGTCCTGCAATCCGATCCGGGCCGTGACCCATGAGCTACTGGTCGTCGCGTTCCAAAGGGCCGTGACCCCGTGACCCTGGCCATCGCCGAGGTAGAGAGTCAGGGGTATGGTGCTCCCGGGGGTCGTGGCGTTGGTGCTCACCACCTGGTACTGGAACTCGAGCGTCCGGTAGGCCCGGGGATCGAGGGCAGAGTTTCGCCCTTGGATGGTCCACTGGGACCGGGTGGACCAGTTGACTTGAAGGTCATGGCCGTCGGTGCGGTTGGCGTCGGCGTACTCGACGGGGGTGACCACCGAGGTCGTTGGCTGGCTCGTGTCGGCGACCACGGACCACGTGGTTCCCTCGAAGAGCACGGGGCCCACGAGGAGGGTTTTGGTTTGGGTCCCGGACCAGCCCGTGGGCGCCACCATGACCAAACGCCAACCGGTGGCGCCCGTCAGCTTCTGTCGGTCGGACGCCGAAAGGTTGACGGTCACGGTTTGCCATCCCGTGGACGTGGTCGACAGGGGACTCGAGACCGCCGACGAGGTCACCAGGTCGTAGGCGACGAGGGGGGCATCCGTCCCAGCCGAGCCCGATCCATCGGCGTCGTTTGTCCAGATGGTGCCCTCGGGGATGGGGAAAAACTGGCCGATCGAACTCGCTTGGTTGTAAAAAGGCAACGCCGGGAACGTGAGGTAGTTGATCGATTGGACCGCCCCGGTACCGTCAAAGTTCCGGGATACGTTGCCCGCTTCCAGGTACACCTTGAGATTTGAGCCGCTCGAATCTTGGATCGTTTCGGGAATGCGGACGGTCACCGAGATGGCCGTGGTCGTCGAAAGGTCTTCGGTCTTGCCCTTGTCGACGAACACTTCTAGCCCCGCCCATTGTTGGGCGCTGAGATCCGTATCGACCACCGCCAGGCGGTCGGTCCGAATCCCGTCCCCTAGAACGTAATAGGGACCTGTCCAGCCACCAGCCGTCCAGGATTGCCGGGAGACTCCCGTGTTGGCAAACGATCCGAGGACCGGGCTTCCGGTGACCGAATCCGTGGACCAGAAATTGCGAAAATAGGTCCGAGCCCGGTTTGCTTCTGACAAAGCGAACGAAAGGCCCAACACCGACCCCTGGGGGTCCGGAGCCGGGGTGGGGCGCAAGGCATCGCCGTCGAGGCTGGCCTGGACCCCCTCGTCGGCCTGGCCGTAGAGCATCCGGACTCCCGTGCTGTCCGTGAGCCGGGCTCCCCCGGTGGCTGCCAATTGCCAATCCCNCTCCCCGGACTTCCCCGACCACGCCACGGTGCTGGCGATCTGGCCGGGAGACTGCAAGTTCTCGGTGGTCGNCGTCTGAGTACTCAGGTTCCACTGGCTTTGGGTGGCCCATTCCAAGTTTTGATCGTCGTTGATGTCCCAACGACCGGCTTGCCAGATCCCGAGGTTGGTGGCGGGGTTTCCCGTCTTGGACCTCTCATAGCTGATCACGACGGTGTCGGTGTCGTAGATGGGGACATCAAACACCAGGATGCCGGTGGTGGCGTCGAAGGTGAACGCCGTGGTGGCCACACCGTTTCGGGTAGCCACAATGCTCGAGGGGAGGATGTCCTGGCCCAGGGAGTACGAGGTCGCCGACGACGTCATCGGTAGGTGGAAGGTCCAGTCGATCGTCGCCGGAACCTGGGGAGGGGTACCCGAGGAATTGGGGTAGATTCCCGGGAAATGGTTCAAAAACGGGGCCTCCTCCCCGGCGCTGGCCGGCCCGCCCACCGAAAACCAATCCTGGATCGGCGAGTACCCGACAGACCACGTGGTCAGAGGNGTCAAGTTGACCGCCGAATCATCGTAGAGCAGGATGGCTCCGGTGGTTCCCTTGGTCATGGGATACCGGTTGCGAATCTCAAACGGTGACGAGTNCCCCGGTTGGGTTAACACGTACCAGGTCCCCGACGGGGGCGTGGAGTCGGCCAGGGTGGTGACGCCCAGGAGGGGTGAGGTGTAGGGTGCGACCCCCGTCCAGGTGACCAAGTACCGTTTTGTCGCCGAGGCTGGTAAGTCGATCTCTCCAGTGGCGGCGTCGTAGCTGGCTTCGGTGCTGAGGGCTGTGCGGTATCCATTCAGGGTTCCCGCGGGGTCGGCCACCAGGATCTGCACCCCGGATCGGGCTCCCACCGGCATCCGGAAGAACCGCCCCGGGATCCAAGACTGGGGATTCACCCGGGACGTGGACACATCGTTGTACCCCTGGAAGGTCCGGGTTTCCCGCAGGCCGTCTTGGTAGCGAACGGCGGCCTCCAGGGAAGTGGCACCCCAGGTGAAGGCCGCCCCGACACCGAGGTCTCCCCGACGGCCTTCGGAAAATGTCTGACCGGCCCGGGTGGGCAGGGCGAAGGGCGCGGTCCCCATCTTGACCCACTGGACCAACTCCCCGGGCCTTCCTATGTATCCGGCTTCGAAGGTTCGGTCGTCGAGGGTTCCCGCAAAATTGACGTCCACGTAGTAGCGGTCGAGCAATTTGAGCATCAGGGTGAAGTTGGGAATCTGTGTGAAGACAGGACCACTGTCGTATCCCGGGTACCCCTCGCTGGGCAAAACCCCCGACGGTGAGAACCCCTCTCCCCAGCCCACGGCAAAACGGCTGGTCCAGGTTCCCTGGGCGTCGAGCACGACGCCGACGTCCCCGAGCTTTTGACTGAACAGGGCCTCGGGAGCCTCGGTCTCGTCGGTCGATGGGGCCGCATCGGTCCCTGGTTGGGGGGCCTGGGGCGTCGACACCTCCTGCCCCTGGACAGGGGCCGTAACCAAGAGGATGCCGAGGATGAGGCCTGGGAGAACACGCTCAGTCACGGGGGAAGAGATACAGGTCCTTCAGGCGCATGGAGGCTGTGGTATTGACGAAGTCGATGAACTCCGGCTCTGCCACCACAGTGAGGGAGAAGAAGTAATGCAGGGGCTCGTACCGCGGGTCATCGACCCGAAGTTCGAGTTCCAAGGTCCGGGACTGTTCCCCGGGGGTGGCAGGCTGGGGGTGGGGCCAAAACAAGTAGGTGCCCGCCGTGTTGAGAACCAGGCGGTAGGGATTCTGCCAATTGGGGTCGATGACCTTGACGAGCTCTCCGTTCTGGTAGAGGCCCACCGTCAGATCGTGGACAGGTTCGAAGTTGACCCCGTTGAACATTCTCCCGATGATGGAGGGAAAGTTCAAAAAGGGACCTTGACGGTCGGGGCCGAAGGTTCCCTCGGTTCGCTCGCGGCGGTTGCGGCCCACCGNCTCCATCCCTTCCCTGACCAACCGTGTGATGTCGGCCAGACGTTGGACCTTTTTTTGGTAATCGAGGGTCTCATGGTGGGCCATCCCCCGGCCCGATACCACGTACATGGGAGGCGTTCGGTTCAGGACGTAGCAGATCACGTCAAACTTACTTCCCGGGTCGTTGTCGAGGGCCGAGGCCTGGAGCTTGGCCGCGTCGGAATACAGTTCCTCGACCTTCTGAACCACCAAATCCTTGATCAAGTTGTGGACCCGCATAGAAATCTCCCTTCATTTTGAGTGTACGCTGGCCTGCTCGCTAACACAAGGTCACAAGAAGAATCGTTCGGGGTGTCGGATCTTCCCCTTGAGGACCCGGGGGGTCACCAGACGCATCCGCTTCAGGTTCGTTGTGAACCCTGTAACGACGCTTCGGTCAAAAACAGAACCGGAATCCATGAACTCCGTTTGGCGCCCTTCCCGGATGATCGGCAAGTCCACCTCGAAGGAGACGGAGTGAGGCACGTCGATGGTCACATCTTCGGGGTCCAAGGCCNCCCCCGACTCTTTTTCGAGCTCCTTGCGGATTTCCTCTTCGGTGTCTAGTTTATCCTGGGGATCGCGGATTCTCAGGCTGAAAAGTCCATGTTCGTCGTAGGCCTGCTCGTAGAGGGCCACGTAGGACCCTGGGGTTTCGGCCAGTGCAATCTTCTTCAGCGTGGGGNGTTGGTAGCCCGCCATCTTGCCGGCAAAACTCACGTCGTCTTCGTGATACAACTCTTCCGGTTTCAGGGCCCCCGCCCGGAGCGCCATCCCCAGGGCCTTCTTAATCACGGCTGACGGCGCCCGGACTCCCTTGTGCCAATAGACAGACTTATACATGAGGTACTTGGAGAACAAGAGATGCTCTACGGATTGGATCCCCTTGGGTGAGAGTCCAATCCCCAACTCCCGGTGAGGGATCAGCTGACTAATGATGAAGTCAGGGTCCTGGATGCCGTAGGGAATCCCGCAAAAATATGCGTCCCGGTTGAGGTAGTCGAGCTTGTCGGGGTCCAGGACGCCGGATAGCAGCCGCCGAAAAAACCGCACCTGTTCCTTGGCCGCCGGGTAGTCCAAGCCTTGATCCACGATGGCAGCCACGAATCCCGGGTCGGTGCCGACCTCGTGGCGAATGAGGCCCGTGAGCTCACTACCGAGGACGGCTTGGGCGGTCAACGCCTCGTGGTCCAAGACATCGAGACCGTCTTCCAACACGTGGGCGTAGGGAAAGTGGCCGAGGTCGTGGAACAGAGCAGCGCAGAGGAAGGCCTTGACCCCCTCTAAGGTCAGGTGATTCGGGTACGCCGGAGACAGGGTCAAGGAATGGATGATTCGGCGGGCTAGGTGGAAGACTCCGAGGCTGTGATTGGCCCGGGTGTGGACGGCCCCGGGGTAGACGAGGACGGCCAAACCGAGTTGTTTAAGCCGGCCGAGGCGGACGAAGGGNGCGGTTCGGGTGGCTTTTTCCAGGGCTGGCGTCAGATAAATGTGCTTCCAAAGAGGATCGCGAATGGGATTGGTAAAGTCGCGCTCTAGGTGCCGCAGGATGTCTTCGTGCGAACTCATGGGTGGATTGTAGGGGCTCCTGGACGGCGTGTCCAGACTTCATTATGGTGGTGGAGTGAAGCCCGTTCTTGTCGCGATGCTCCTTGCCCTCTGGTCCTGTGACGGCGCCAAACCGGCTTCCCCNCCCCTGGCCTTGGCTCCTTCCCCCGGTCCCTCCTCCGTCCCGGGGCGCACCCTGGGCCCTCCTCAGCCCCCGCCCCGGGCCTTTCAGGAGTCGTTGCTCCACGGAAAGGAGTTTCTCCTCGAGACCCCACCGACCCCCGTCGACGTGGCGGATCCTTGGGTGGGACCGTTGAGCCGTGACTCCGAGGCGACCCAGGTTGTCTCGACCTTTTTGTCCCAGGCCGCGGCGGGTGCCCTCGACCCAGGGATTTTGGACCCCCGGTGGGCCGACTATCTGACGGCTTGGGCCCAGCGGGCCCTGGCTGCGGGGTTCCGATCGGGGCTGGTCCATCTGGGCACCCAGATTTCCGACGGGTCGGACCCCTCCGACGGATCCGACGGCGAAATCTTTCCCGTTCATGTGATCGAAGAGCCCCAGGACTGGGTGGGCTGGGTGGTGCTGACCAGGAACGCCGGCCGCTATGGGGTGTCCGATGTTCGGCTCAACCCCCGGGCTGGTCCATCGGGTCCCGTGGACCCCGAGGCTCCGGCCCCCGGTCAGCCGATTTCGAGGCCCAGCCGCCTCTGAGGAAATGTCTTCCCCACGGCCACTGCGTTGTGTTGGCGATTGAAGACAACGCCATCGTTCCAATATTCCACGGCGGCAAACATGGCGTTTCCGCCGTCGTGGTCGTCGCTCCGGGTGGTACGGTACGAGACGTAGTTGCCCAACACCTCAAAGTTCTGGGCTTGGAAGGCTTCGATGCGTTGTCGATTGAACGCATTCCATTCGTCGATCCCTTGGAATCCCTCTCCCTCGTCCTCGACGATGAGGTGGGCGTGGGCTGTGGAAAATGAGTACCAGATTCGAATCTTCTTGTCGGGATTGTTGCGGTTACCGTGCTTGACGGCGTTCTTGATCACCTCGCTGATCTGTTGTTCCAGCAGGTTGATCTCTTTGATTTCCGGAGGGGCCTTTTGAACGACGAGGAGGGNAAAGTAGCGAATTTGTCGAAAATCCGAAGGAAACTCTTTGTAGAACATCCCCGTACGGTCAAAGAGTGGATGATTCTCGTTGATGATCAATTCTCTGATGTCGTGGGCCATGGATTCCTCGCTCAGGGGGTTGCGGTTTTTTGGATGGCATCTTCGACGGTGCCAGCTATGGGGAAGTAGCCCATCAGCTTCGTGAGTTCAATGACCTTTTTCACCGATCCATGGATGTTGCAGATGACCAGGCGCAGGTTCATCTTCTTGATCGTCGAGCAGATGTAAATGAGCGCCCCGATCCCCGAGGAATCGATGTACTCCACGTTCTCCATGTTGATGATGAACTTCTCAACTTTCTTTTCCAACATTTTCATGACCAACTCCTTGAGCTTGTAGGAGTTATAGAGGTCCATTTCACCATTCACATCAATGATGTAGGTCTCGGCGTGCTTCCTGATCTTTAGATCCATGGTCTAACCTCTCTTCTAGCCATCGACCTTCATCAAGACGAAGGTCTGGTCATCGTGCTGCTTCGCCTTGCCGACGAACGAGTTCATATCATCGATGATGGCGCCCTTGAGCTCTTCGGGAGTGAGGGCGCAATGACGAAGGATGACCTGTTCAAGAGATTCCAGTGAATACTGCTTCCCTTCGTCGTTCATAGCTTCGATGATACCGTCGGTGTAGAGTACCACGATGTCGTCCGGATTTAAAATGGTTTGCCGCTGACTGTACTTGGTTTTTCTCTCCAATCCAATAGGAAGACCTTCGGTGTCCAACGTTTCAAAGCTTTTCGTCCCCGCCCGGAAGATGAGCAGGGGGNGGTGGGCAGCGTTGGAGTATTCCAGACGACGTTGGGCAAAATCATAGGTCAGCAACGCCACCGTCGCAAAACGGTCCAAGCTTACCTTGCCAGCGATTCCCCAGTTCACGATATCGAGGATCCGGTCGGGGGACATATTGGGCTGGTGAGCCACCAAATGGATGATGGTCCGGATCATCACCATGACCAGTGAGGCCGGTATCCCTTTGCCGGCCACGTCGCAGACGGCTAACAAAATCTGGCCCTTCCGGATGTTGATGATGTCGTAGTAGTCCCCCGAGACCCCTTTGGCCGGAAGGGAGTAGGCCGCCAAGCTGACGCTGGAGACGACAGGCAGTCGATGGGGCAGCAATTGCCCCTGGATCTCGGCGGCAATCCCCNCCTCCCGCTCCATTTCCTGTTTTTCCAAGAGCTGAAGGTAGGTAAAAAGACTGTTGATCGTCAGCGACGTGTAGTCGGCGAAGGTCTTGATTTGGCTGAAATGCTCGGCGGTGAACAGAGCGTCNCCCCGGCGGCTGGCTACCGCCAGGACCCCGAAGATCTTGTTCCCCTGGAGCAACGGCACCAGGATGATGGACGAAATGTAGATCTGGTCGAGCTGGGCATTCTGGGCCATCCGTTCGTCTTCCCGGGTGTCCCGGATGTAGATCGGCTTGCGACTGAGGGCACATTCCCCCACGATGGTCTTATCGAGAGGGATCGGGGTCGAGAAAAAGTAGTTGGCCAGGTCTTTGATCCGCACCTTGACCTTGGGGGGCACTTGGTAGGGCGGGGGAAAGTCTCCTTCCACCGCTTTCACTTTCAGCACGTCTTCGAACTCGTCGACGAGGAACACGGCCCCCCCGTCGGCATTGGTGGCTTTGACGGCCGAGCGCACCACAAAGTCGAGGACCTTGTCCATTTCGAGCTTCTCGGAAATTGCGTTTCCGATGGCGATCATGAACTCAAACAACGAGTCGAGGTTCTTTTCCAGGGTGGCCGCGTGCCGGTGTTCCTCGCCCTCGACATCCTTTTCCCAGAACGACAGCGTCCACAGGTGCACCAAGTTTGCCAGGGGCACCAGGATCATCTGGACCGCCGGGTTCACATAGCCACCCCAAGGAGCGAACACGAGGGCGACTAGCTCGAACACCAACATCACCCGCCAAAGGGGACTGCGGTACGCCATGACCACACCAGCCCCTTCGGTGTTGTACTCCGACACGCCGTTCAACTTCACGGCGAACTGAATCCAGAGGACCAGAAGCACCAGCGGCCCTACAAAGCCGACCCAGAGCGGCCATCCTAAGAGGGGGGCCACCNCCCCCGTCCCGACGGCAGGAACTCCCAGAATCCACACCCAGAGGGACACCTTTGTCTCGGGTCGGGAGGCCCTCAGGATCTGGTAGTACACCCACAACACGGCCAGCCCCTGGAGAACCGGAATTCCCCACCAGGTGGGCAGAAAGGCGAGGGCCAGATCGGTGGCGATCAGAACGAACGCCAGTGCGTGAAATTCTTTCAGGACAGGGATTTCTTTCTTGGGCCCAATCTTTCTCAGGTAGGCGAGGAGAACCAGGGCCGTAAGCCCTTTGGCCCAAAAAGGGTTGTCGATCACGAGCTGAAAGAGTTCGGCCATGCACTTACCGGGAGCAGTCTAACCCCCGGTTCGGAAATCCGTCAAGCTCGCTTTTTTTCTCTCCGAGATTGAAAGCATATGTTCTTCGTCATGGTCGAGATCACCAATTTCAGGCAGCTCAGTCGCTTGCGTCCCGTCGAAGCCTCGGAGCTTCGGACCCTTCTGGAGAACTTCTGCCACAACCGCGGCGGTCGCCTGGTCCGGGAGCAAAACGGTTTTTTCCTGTTTGCCTTTCATCCCCTCCGGGAAAAAGTCCTCGATCAGGTGAGCGACTTTCTCTTCCTGACGTCCGAGTCCCTCGAGAAGAAAAAAGACGAGCTGTTTGGGTTCAGCATGCTCCTGGACTATGGCGACCTGACCGACGAGTCGGGGGNGTTCAACCGTCTCAAGTCCACCCTGTTCACCGTCCCCCGGCAAGGGTGCCTCTGGGCCGGCCCGGGGGCTTCGGCCGTGATCGCTTCCATCCTTCCCCTATCGAACGACCAGCCCTTGGCGGAGATTCTGGGGCCCCCGGTCCGGGCCCCGCACTCGCCCCTGTCCGTGGATGTGCTTCTGGAGATGACGGGCTGGGTCGAGGCCCTCAAGGCCCCCCTCAGCCGCCAGCTAGTGGAAGCAGCCCCCGGTACCCCCGGGAAAGTCCTCCGGTTGAAGGGCACCCACCTCAGTGAAAAGTACTTCGTGTTGAGGACCGTGTTGCACCAGCTCTACGGAGTCCACGACAATTTCCCCGTGCTCTTCCCCTTGGAAGAGAGTCGGGACTTTCTATCCCAGCTTCTGGCCCGGATTGATCCGAAAATGGTCCGGGAGGCCCCGGTGCCCGAGGAGGCCGCCTGGACGACCCTCCTCGAATCCCGGGGGGGCGGCGACTACCCGGGAGACGCGGGACGGGACGACGTAGTAGGGGCTCTGGGGCACTACTTTCGGTCGGTGGCCAGGAAGTTGACCTCCCAGGGGCTTCCACCCGTGTTCGTTTTCCTCTTCTCCCGGGGATACGAACCCGAAGCCCAGCGGGTTCTCGAATCCGTCCTGGGTTCGTTGGTGACCAGGGAAGGTCTCCGCCTCCTCATCCTCGAGCACCCGGAAGGCCCTCTCGACTTCCTCACACGACAACCGAGTCTGTCTTGGACCTTCCCCGCCCTCTCCTTGGAGCGGATTCTCAAAGAGCGGGATTCCCGGGGTTGGCAGGACCGTTTCCCGACCCTCACCCGAGAAGCGTTGGAAGCCTGCTCGGGTCGGGGGATGTCCTGGGCCCACTACCTCTGGGCCCTCCAGGAGAAAAAAACCATCTCGTTTGCCGACGGTTCCGACCCCTCATGGAGCCTGTTCTTGACGTTGGACCCTTCGCACCAGAAGGTCTACTACGTTTTGTGGGCAAGCCGGGGATTGTTAGAGGAAACGTCGTTGGTCCGGTTTTTCGAGCAGTGGGGAGAGGACGGGGCGGTCATCCAGGACAAGTTGGCCAACCTCCGGGCCCTCGGGTTTTTTCTCGGTGGACTCTCCCGGCCCCTTCGACCCGACTTTGGGCCCCGGTTGGCCGCTAAGTTGGGGCAGGAAGGTCGGGACCTGTTGGCAGGCTTGGGGCAGTTCCTCCACCGCCAGTGGACCCTGGATCGCCGGCTTTCCGAAGTTCTCTTCGGATTTTTGCGGGATTGGGGGCTCCACGGGTTGTCCGTGGACGTGCTGTCGTATTACATCACCAATCGCATCAACCAAGGCCAAGGCGACTTCTTGCCCCTGTTGCGGCCCCGGATGTGGGAATCTGCCCCCACAGAAGACATCCGCGAGACCCTCAGGCTCGTGGCGGCATCGGCCAAACTGCGGTACGCCCTCAACCTCCCCGGACCCCGGAAGGCTGGACCGCCCCTGGACCGGTTCCGCCGGTCGTTCACCCCTCGGACCGAAACCGTGCCCCACGGCGAATGGCAGCTCCAGCAGGGCCGACTCCACCTCCGTTTGGGCGACCTGACCACCGGATTCAACCTTCTGAAACGCGCCCTCCTCGAAGCCCAGAACCAGGATGACCGGTCCCTGGAAGTGAGGGCTGAAACCGAGATTGGTCTAGCCCTCCTTCGGAAGAACCGTCGGGACGAAGGACGGGAGTACTTCGACATTGCCTTTCGGTTGGCCGAAAAGACAGGCTCTCCCTACCTCATTGCGTTGACGGCCGGTTTGGATGCGGTGGCCTTGTTCCTCCTCGGGCCGTTGACCGCCGCCGATGGGGCCATCGACCGAGGCTTGGCCGCCGCAGACCGGGGAGGCCTCCAGAGGAACAAAGTGTTCCTGTGGTTCCTCCGGGCACGGATTGCGTTCGACCGGGGGGATTACCCCGGTGCCCAGAGGGCCCTGGAGAGGGCTGCCGAGGTATCGGCCCGGTACCGACTGGCCGATACCGAGGCCGTCCTGGCCGCCTGGACGGGCAGGGTCGAAACCTTCCAGGGGAACTACTCCCGGGCCCGGCGCCTTCTGCAGAGTGTTACCCCCACCGCCGAGTCCCAGTACTTTCTGGCCGAGGCTCTGTACTTTGAGCGGGCCTGGGATCCGGCCCGGGCAGCGATCCGCCAGGCCCTCTCGTTGGTGACTCCCACCCAACCCTTTGGCCACGGCGAACGGGTGTCGTGGGCCTCGGGGTTTGCCGGGATTGAGGATCGAGCGCTGAAATCCCCCGGGGACCTCGGCGTCCTTCAGAATCAGATCGAGGGGTTCCAATTGCTCCTCGAGGGCGGAGGGGCGCCCACCAAGGATATCGGTCCTCAGTTTGCCGAAATCTTAGCCCGAAAAGACCTCTTGGACCTGGACCCGGCTTCGGCGCAGTTTTACTACTGGTCGTACCTGACAGTACCCAAGCACGATAGTTCCCTGGAGGCGCACCGCCTCACCCTCCTGGGTCGGGCGTTAAAAGAAGTTCAAGTGCGGTCGAGTCGCATCGAGGATCCGGTTCGGCGCCATGACTACCTTGTGAAGCCCCATTGGAACGCACAATTTGCCGTCGAAGGGCGAAAGCTCAAGCTTTTGTGATCAGCAGTTTCTGGCGCCAATCGGCTGGGATCCTGGTCGGTCGGCCCTGGGGTCCCACCCAAACCAACTTCATCAGCGCTTCGAGGATGGGTCTGTCCCCGGGACCGTGGATGGTTTGCCGAAGAACCATCCAGGCGCCTCCCCATTCGTGGGGCTCGGTTCCGAGGACCAAGTCGTCACCCGGAAGGGCGGGGGACAGGTAAGTCAGTTTGGCTTCGGCCACCAACACGCCATTGCCCTGGGCGACGAGGCCATGGTAATCCAGGCCTTGGTCCTCAAGGTACCGCTCGCGACCGTACTCTAGGTAATTGAGATACACTGCATTGTTGACGTGACCGTAGACGTCGCATTCATAGGCGCGGACCCGGAATTGGCTGGTGTGCATGGGGTTTCTCCTCTTGGTTGACGAAATGTCGTGGATTTGCTATGTTGACCGGGCTTCGGCGACGGTGACATAGCTCAGTCGGTAGAGCAAGCGGCTCATATCCGCTCGGTCGGGGGTTCAAATCCCTCTGTCACCAGTATTTACCCCATCATCCTGATCTTCGCTTCCTGGCACCCTTTGACGCCGGCTAGGCCCCTACGACGAAGGTTCGAGGGCTTCCCGGGGCTTGGTGTGGCCCATCAGGGCGGAGCGATACAACTGCTCTTTCTTGTTAAGAAGCACGTACGGCACTTGGTAGGCGGCTTCCAAGGATTCACGGCTGAGGATCTCGGCGGGCGCTCCAATCCGAGGGCCCTGGTCCTTGGCGAATAACAGCACATGGTCTGAATACTCCCGAGTGAGTTCGAGTTCGTGGGCGCTGAAGAGAAAGCTGACTCCCGCTGACCGGGCATAGTCACCGAGGAAGCCGAGGGCCCGACGCTTTTGGGCCTCTTCCAAGGCAAAGACCGGCTCATCCATGACCACGACCCGGCTCCCGTACAGCAATGAAAACGCCATCACCGCCCGCTGCATTTCGCCCTTGCTCATGGCTTGGGTCTTGCGATTCTGAAGATGGTCGAGTTCAAACGTGGTCACGACCGTCTTGAGGAATCCCTTGTCCGAAGGCGGCAAGAACCCGTTCGAGAACACGAAGCCCAACAGATCACCCAGGGTATCCTCGGTTTCAAACTCCATGTTCTGGTAGACCAGGCTACAGAGACGATTCTTTTCCACCTCGTCGAGGGTGTCCGTCGGGTGACCCACGAGGGTCACGGTCCCTGCGTCTGGCAAAATCCGGCCCGAGGCCAGCAACAGAAAGGTGGTCTTTCCGGCCCCATTCGGGCCAGTGAGGGAGGTAACCCCGGGAGGGATCGCCACCGTCACCTTCGACAGGACGGGACTGGCCTCGTAGGCAAACGAAACGTCTTGAAACTCAACAGGATTCATAGAACGACGGACCGGGGCCGCAACGGAAAGGAAACCATGGGACCAATGTAAGAGGAACGGAAAAAGAGGGCAAGGGGCCCGACCCCAGGGATCAGGCCGGAGTCTTAGGAAGGTTCTGAAGGAAGGCCATTTGCTTGTACAAATTGTCAGCCAGATCGAACCCTGCGGTCCGGGACATCTTCTTGGCGTACTCGTCGTAGAGCATGTCCTCGAAAATTTTGCCCCCTTCGTTGTCCTGGAGGAGGCTTCCAGATTTGTCTACGGTCTTTCGCATGGTATCGAGCATTTGCTTGATGAACACGGCCTGGAAGTCTTCGCACGCTTGGTAGAGTTTCGAATCCTTGTCCACCTTGGTGGCCGAAAGGCCCTTGGCCGAAGGCATATTCGGCAACGAGTACCGTTGATTGTCGAGGGGTAGGCTAGCGGTTCCGAGGGGCGTCATTCAATTCTCCCTTATCGCTTCAGGTTCGCAGCGATCCCCAACATGGTGTCGCTCGTTTGGATGGCCTTGCTGGACAGTTCATAGGCCCGCTGGGCCACGATCATGTTGACCATTTCCTGGACCACCGAAACGTTGGACATTTCCAAGAATCTCTGTTGCAACTTCCCCATTCCATCGAATCCAGGACGACCGGCAATGGGGTCGCCGGACGCATTGGTGGGTTTCAGCAAGTTTTCCCCGATGGCGTTCATACCGGCCGGATTGGGGAACCGGAAGATCTCCATTTGGGCCACTTGGACGGGGTCGTCCTGGCCCGGGAGCCGGACGGTGACCCGACCGTCCTGGCTGACCGCCACGCTGTCCTGGACCCAGTTCGCCGGCATCGTGACCTCGGGCATGACCCGGTACCCTTGGCTGGTCAGAAGCTGACCGTTGGAGTCGATCTTGAACGAACCATCCCGGGTGTAGCCGTACGTGCCGTCGAGGGTTTGGACCCGGAAGAACCCCTCCCCGGCGATGGCGATGTCGCTGACGTTTCCCGTGGCCTGGAGGGCGCCCTGGGTGTAGATCTTCTGGGTGGCGGCGACCTTCACACCGTGGCCGACCTGGGTGGGGGTGGGCACCACCGTCAGTTCGGTGGCCGGGGTCCCGGCAATCTTCTGGGTTTGGTACAGAAGGTCCTCGAACTCGGCGCGGTTGAGTTTGAACCCCGTGGTGTTCACGTTGGACAGGTTGTTCGCAATGGTGTCAATGTTGAACTGTTGGCCGGTCATGCCCGAGGCCGCCGTCCATAGGGATCGCATCATAGGGTTACCTCCAGATCAGGGCGTCGCATCAACGGAACGTCGCCGCTTCGTTGATCAACTTGCTCATGATCGAGTCATGGGTTTGGATCATTTTCGAGTTATTTTCGTAGGCGCGGTTGATTTCGATCATCTGGACCATTTCGGTGACCGGGTTCACGTTGGCCCCTTCCACGAAGCCTTGCCGAACCTTGGGTCGCTTCATCGGATCCAGGGTCACCGCTGGCCCTGAGTTTTCAGTATCTTTCCACTGGCTGTTGCCCTGCTTGGCCAAATACCGGGGTTGTTCAAAGTTAACGACCTTCAACGTGTCGAGAAGGGNGGTCTTCTTCCAGCTATTTTCTTCCATACTCACCAAGCGACCTGGATCGTTTTGGAATTCTTGGTTGACCCACACCCGGCCTGCCTCATCGATGGTGAAGTTGTTCTCCTTGACCTGGATGGGCCCATGCTCCCCGAGGACAGGAAACCCGTCTTTGGTTTCGATGTACCCCTCTTTTCCGAGGACGAAGGCACCATTGCGGGTGTAGCGTTCCCCCTGGGGTGTCTGGATTGCAAAGAAGCCCTTGTCTTCCATGGCCACGTCAAACGGGTTGGCGGTTTGCTTGAGGGCTCCCTGGCTAAATTCGGTGAAGAATTCATTCTGCTCCACACCCATCCCAATCTTGCCGACGATGGGGGCCGTTTCCATGGACCCAAAGGGCATCCGATAGACCCCATCGTCATCGAATCGCCGCATCAACATTTCAGGAAAAGCCTTGTGAACAGCCTCGTCCCGCTTGTAGCCATTGAGGTCGACGTTGGCTAAGTTGTTGCTCACCGCATCCATCCGCCACTGTTGGGCGGTCATGCCGGTGGCGCTGATGTAAAGTCCGCGTTCCATACCAAGGGTATCGGCACCTGGCGCCGATCCCTGAGGGGAATCAGCCCTTGTTGGCCACGACCATGCCGGTTCGAGCCGCCCGGGATACCTTCAAGTGCAGTTCCATCCGGGCCCGGAGTTCGTCCCGCTGGAAAGGCTTGGTCAAGAAGTCGCTCGCCCCGCACCGGTAACCCTGAAGGAGGTCCTCGACCTGGTTCTTGGCAGTCAAGAGCAGCACCGGGAGGCGGGCTGGGGTGAATCGGTCCCGGATCCGAGTGCAGACCTCGTAGCCCGACATCCCAGGCATCATGATGTCGAGGATCACAAGGTCGACCACGTGGGTTTCGAGGGTTTGCAAGGCCACCGCCCCGCTGGGGGCTTCGAGGATGGAATACCCTATCCTGTGGAGGAACGTCCGCAGGACCAAAAGATTGACCGGCTCGTCGTCCACGATGAGGACGGTGGGCCGGAACTCTGAGGTCTCCTGGGGAGGTAGGGACTCTGGTACCGGTCCTTCGACCGTCTCTGGCTCTCCCCGGAACACTCGGTCCAAGCGCTGAGCCTGGTAGTAGTGCAACCTCGCTGGCGGGCAGACAGGCAAGGCGATGGTGACCGTGGTCCCCGATCCCTCCCGAGAGTGAAGATCCAGCCGTCCTCCCATGTGTTGCACCAGTTGGCGACTGATCGCCAAGCCGAGGCCCAAGCCGCCGGTGGCCCGGGNGTCCACCTCGTTGACTTGATGAAAAGGGGTGAACAACTGGGCCAGCTTTTCCGCTGGGATCCCCGATCCCGTATCCCGGATCGAAATGAGGATTTGCTGGTTCTCGATCTCGGCTTCCACCGCAATCGTCCCGGAATCGGTGTGCTGAAGGGCGTTGCGAAGAAGGTGTTGAAGAACCTGCTCCAGTTTCACTTCGTCGCCCAAAGCTGCCGGCACCTGGTCGCTCACCCGGTTGACCAACGCAATCCCTGGTTTGAGCCCGGGGTAGAAAGACGGCAACAAAAAATCCACCATCTGTTTCACCAAAATCGGTTTGGGTTCGTTCCCCTCCCGGGGCTTCTTGAGCTGGCTAAAGTCCAGAATGCTGTTGACCATGGTCAGCAATCGTTTGCTAGACGACTCGAGTAAGGAAAGGTGGTAAGCCTGGCGGTGAGACATCGATCCAAAGTCGCCCATGCGGAAGGCGTCCAGGATCCCGATCATACCGTGGAGGGGCGTTCGCAATTCGTGGGTAACCCGGGCAAGAAACTCGTCCTTCATCTTGTCAAGCTTCCGCAGATCCCCGGACTGCTTCTGGGTGAGCACGTAGTCCTTCGATAGTTGACGACTGAGGAGAAACGTGTGGAACACCAAGAACAGGAACAGGCAGGGCTCCAGGATGGACCCTTCGGGGAGAGGGACGAACTCGAGAATCAGATCGTTTAACGCCCCCACCATAAGGAACACGAGGGCCCCGAGGACCCAGAGCCCGTCCTTGTGGCGCTTTTGCGCCGCCCACCAACTGACACCAGCGAGGACCAGAATGGCCACCAAGAGCGGCGGTTCGTAGAGGTCGGCAAAGGCCTCGGAGTAGGTCTTGATTGGCAAGATGAACTCGAGCAAGACAAAGAGCGCCGTGTAGAGCAAAAAAGGGATAAAAATCCTCGAAGGCCACACCTCTCGGAAAAGGGTCCGGAGGTAGACCGTGAAGGACACGAAGGCCAGCAGCACGCAGAAATATTCCATTTGGGCCGAAAGCTCAAAACTCAGGGTGGGCCACCAGTCGTAGACCATTCGGGAGCCTGACAAGGAAGCCCGACCCGCCACGCTCAGGGCGAAGACCGCCAACCAGAGATTGGCCCATTTCTGGCGCTGCCAGGAAAAGATGATCACGTTGAAGAGGGCCATCACGACCACCCCCCCCAAGAGGACCGCCGAACCTAGCTCTGTGGCTCGTTCCTGGCGTTTGACCGTGGTGGAGGGGCCCACCAGGATCGAGTCCCGAATCCCCCCCGAGTGATCGTCAAAATTGACCACGTACAGGTACATGTCCGCTTCGCCTCCCAGGGTGGGGAGGTCCACCACGACGGGACGGACCAGGGCCTTGTATTGACGGGGATCGACGGACGCTGTGCCACTGGCTCCCGCCGGGACCCCATTGACCGTGAGTTTCCAAGTGCAGGAGACGTCGGGAATCAGGAGGGACCACTGGTCCCCAGGGGGCAACCGTACATGCAAATGGTAGGTGGCCGAGCCCTGCCCCGGGAACAGCGCATCACCGGTCGAACTCCAGAATCCGGGGACGGCAATCGTCCCACCAGGCGCCGAGGGGGCTGGCTCGGGCCCCAGGACCTCGGCGCCCCAATAGATGTCCCACTGGCCATCGAGCCGGGCAAGGCCCCGGTGGGAGAAGTCCCAGTTGGTCAGGTCAAGCAACCCAGCCCTCGCCTTCGGAACATCCTGGGAACAGGATACCGTGGCGAGAAGCACGAGGAGCCCAAGGAATGGGAAGGCCCGGAGAGCCGGCATGGAACTAGTATAGGCGAAAGCGACCCTTGACCGCCAGGGCCCAAACGGGGTAGAAGGTGGAATCCCGCCGATGTAGCTCAGTGGTAGAGCAACGCACTCGTAATGCGTAGGTCCCCGATTCGACTTCGGGCATCGGCTGTTCTTTTTGTTTCTGTCCCCGAATCCGTTGCCGGGTGGCTCACCTTCTTGGGAAGGGCTGGCCNCCCCCCCGACCGGGGGGCTCGCAGAGGTCCTTCGACTTAGGAATTACTGCTGGAGTCGATCCAAGTCCTGGGGACCTGGGACCCGCCGCCCAACCAAACAGCCGTGCCAATTTGCTGGGGGTGCACCAAGAACGGGCTGATCCGGCCGTACAGGACATCTCCCACCATTTCATGAATTTGGTTCTTGGTGTCCTCGGACTCCGACTGGTTCCAGAGCGCCACCACCTGGGTGGCTTGGTCGTACCGCACCCCCAACTTGACGAGGACGTACGCGTCGGGACCACCGCTGACCACTGGGGTGTGGGCTGAGGCCATTCTCTGAAGCTCAGCCTCGGGAGTTTGCCCCACGGACTGACCGAAAGCGTAGGCCGAAAGGCCGGTTAGCGCCACCACCATGAGCACGCGTTTCCATGTTTTCATCTCAAACCTCCTTAGGTTTTGATGAGTAAACACCCGTGCGTCTCATTAAGTTATTATGGAATTCTTAATATCAGTACTCTCAGTTAACGACCTTGCCGGTACAACCGGTCGGCCTTCTCTTGAAGGGCCTTTAAGGTCGGGGCCACTGGGGCCCCGTCGAGCACCTGATTGTAGGCTGTGGTGATGGCGTCCCGGACAAGGTCGTAGCCGACGTACGAAGGCTCGGCCTTCAGAGTGCTCTCCTTCAACAGTTGGAAGGCTTCGGCGAACTGGGGATTCTTGGCCAAATAGTCCGTCAGCCCGGCCGCCGTGGATTTCCGCACGGGAAAGTAGTCCGAGGCCTTGACCCACTCGGCCTGCTGGGCCGGCTCGCTCATCCAGCGCAAAAACAACCAGGCCGCCAGTTGCCGGGCCGGGGTGCTCTTCACCACACTGACGGACGCCCCGTAGATGTCCAACACCGGTTCGGGCGTTGTCCGGGGGAGCGCTGCCACGCTCCAATGGAAGGGTCCCTTGGCTCCCTTTTCCACGGCCTGTCCGTAGAAGGGCATCCCCGCCGTCGAAGTGGTGGTGAACAGCACTTTCTGGTTCGCAAAGTCCGTTTGGTCTCCGAGGTTCTCGGCGACCTTGTGGGCGTAGCCCTGCTTAAACAGGGTCTGCATGAACGCCAGGGAGTCCCGGAGCTCGGGGGNGTCTAGGCGATAGCCCTTCCCCGGGTTTTCGAAGGCTCCCCCCCGGGAAATGACCTGGGCAAACACGTTGGATGCGTCGAGGTTGATGGCGTAGCCGTAGGTCCCCTGGGCCGGATCGGTCGCGGCCTTGCAGTCGGCGTAAAACTCCTCCCAGGTTTTCGGCGGGCCGGGGAGGTGAAGGGCCTTGAGCCAATCCGCATTGTAGTATAGAACGGCCACCGACCGGTTCGGTGGCCATCCCAACCGAGCGTCCCCGTACTGATGGTAGATGTCTTGGGCCAGGAAGCCCTCGAAGAAGTCTGGGCGACTCTGGGAACTGATGCCGTAGGTTTTGTCGTTCACGTAGGGATTGAGGTCCACCAGGGCGTCACTCAGCTGGTAGGTCGCCGCATTGTTCTGGTAGGCCACCACCAGATCGGGTGTGGCGCCCCCGGCAATCCCGGCAATCATCTTGTTGGCAATGTCACTGTAGCTTCCCGCGTATTCCCCTTTGACCGTGATCCCCCAGGGGTTGGTCCCATTGAACCGGGTGATCAGCGTCTGAAGAGCCGCCTCCCGGCCCTGACTATGCTGGTACCAATAGGTGACAGTGGTTCCTTTGAGCGAGATGGCTTCGAACGCCTGGGCCCGGCCCGGTATCGGGGCCCAGAGGACGAGTAGGGCCCCCAGGGCCCAGCATAGGGACTTTCGATGGTTCAATGGGTGTCTCCTTCCAGGGGGTTACCCCTAGTCTTTTAAGCCATAGGCCGTGAGGGATTCGGTGATATGCCTCTGGGCCGCCAGGAATAGGATCAGAATGGGAGCGAGGGCTATCAGGGCTCCGGCCATGCGCCAGGGCACCTCAGCGCCGGTTTCTGAAATGAGCCGGGCCAGCCCCACCGAGAGCGGTCGCCAGTCCGGGGTTTGGAGGACGACGAGGGGCCACTGCAAGGCGTTCCAACTATTGGTCACGTCGAGAAAGGCCACGGTCGCCACCGGCGCCCCCGAGAGAGGAACGACGATCCGCCACACGACGCCCAGATGGGAACACCCATCGATCCGAGCCATGTCGATGAGGTCCCGGGGAATCTGACGAAAGAACTGGCGCAACAGAAACAGCGAAAACGCCCCGGCCATGAACGGCACGGTGACGGCCTCCAGACGATTCACCCATCCCAGGGCCTTGATGACCAAAAAATCGGGGATGAGGGTCACGGTCTCGGGAACCATCAGCGAAACCAGCAGAACGCTCAGCAGCGCCTCGTTCCCTGGAAACCGCAGCTTGGCGAAGGCGTAGGCCGCGAGGATGGACGTGACCAGCATGCCGACGAGGGNGACGCCGCTGATCACCACGCTGTGAACTAAGTACTCCCCAAAGTGGTCCGATCCCCAAACGGAGGCAAAGTTTGACCACTGGGGAACCTGGGGCCAAAACTGGGGCGACAACGGATTGGGACTGATCCGGGTCACGACCTCCGGGCTAGTCTTCAAAGCCGTCGCCACCAGAAAAAGGAAGGGGAGGGCGGCGACGAACGCTCCGAGCCCGAGAACCCCATAGCGCATGGCAAGGGTCAGTCCCCGGCTATTCATAGAAAACGTGCCTTTCCCCCCAGGCTCTCTGGGCCAGGGTGAGCCCCACAACCAGCAGCAACAGCACAAATGCGAGGGCTGCGGCGTAGCCAAACCGCGATTGGTGGAAGAACACAAAAAAGATAAACACGCTCNCCGGGTCGGTGGCCCCGCCTGTGGCAGGATCTCGGAGAACGTAGAGACTGTTGAAGGCTTTGAAGGTCCCAATCACCCCCAGCAGGGTCAGAAAGTAGGTGGTGGGTGACAGGAGGGGCAACGTTATCCTCCGGAGGGTCATCCAGGGGCCGGCACCGTCCAAGGTGGCGGCTTCGTAAACAGTCCGGGGAATCGCCGCCAGGCCGTTGGCGAAGATGAGGGCGTAATATCCGACAAACACCCACCCGTTGTAGATCATGATGCAGACCAAGCCCAAGCTGGGCCCCGCCGCCCAGGTCGATAGGTAGCTACCCAGACTTCCCGGATCCCCTGGGGGGCTTGCGCCTCGCCCCAGGGCAAAGACCCCCTGGGCCTCCCTGAGCCACTGGAGGGGCCCCACCCCAAAAACCCCGACCAGTTGGTTGGCCCAGGACTCAGGACGAAGGGAAAACAGCTGTTCAAACACGGCGGCCGAAGCGACGGCGGGCACGATGAAGGGCAGCACAAAGAACAGTCGAAACCCCCGGCGCCCTCGAAAGGGCCCCCTCAGGACCAGGGCCAGGGCCAACCCCAGGGCCAGTTGAACCGGCACCGTGCCGAGGGAAAACCACACCGTGACTTGGAGGGCCTTCAGGAAGTCGGCATCGCCTTCGGCGTTCATCGCCGCCATCCCCAGAACCAGAAGGACGAGGCCCAGGGTCCCCATCCCCACGGCCAGAGCGACCCCAAACCNCCCCTTCCGCCGGGCCCCCAGGATAGCGACGGCCATGGCGACGACGGCCCCGAGGCAAAGCCCCAGGTTAGAGGGCCCCCCAAAGATGTCGAAGTAGTTCCCCAAGCCGAGGAAGGTTCCGGCCTTAATCCTCCACTCGAAGAGGCTCATGGTGGCCACAAACACCACGGGCACCAAGCCAAACACACCGATGAGGACCGTCGCAGGCAACACGAACAGTACCGCCGTCCAACCCTCCCGGGCCCGGGTCGAAAGGGAACGGAAAGGAGCGCGAAGGCTAGCCGGTGATCCGAAGTTCGAGGCTCGGTACATTGGGTTCAATATACCGGTTTGCCCCTAAAAGTTGCAGGCATTCTCTTCAGTTTTCTGTGAGTTCTGTGGGCTGTCCGGCCCCCGGTCCCGCCCTCCACCGAGAGGCGACCAGGGCGATCCCCCCGGTGGCCACTAAACCCAGTGCCCCCGAGATCACCATGGCCAGACTGACCCCGACCCGGTCCACGATCCACCCCGCGTACAGGCTTCCGATGGGGGTCACGCCACCGAACATCAAGGCGTACAGGCTCATGACCCGACCCCGCATGCCGTCCTCGGAATGCAATTGGACCCAGGCGTTGGATGTCGCTGTGAACGTGATGGTGCAGTAGCCCGTCATCCCCAAGAACAGACACGAAAGAAAGAAGTTGCTCTGGACACCGCTGAGCATCAGGAAGACGGACATCCCCAGAGCCCCCAGGACGAGGGACCGGACCTGGGGCCCTTGTTTGCTTTGGATCGCCAACCGCAGGGCCGCCAACACCGATCCAATCCCCATGGAGGCCATCAGAAGGCCAAAGTGGATAGCCTCNCCCTTCAGTTGCTTCTGGGCCAAGATCGGGACAAATACCGTGTAGTTGATGACGACGAGACTGAGAAGCCCCATATGGAGGAGGGGGAGGAACAGGTTGGGACGTCGTCCCACGTACGACAACCCTTCGCCCACGCTGGCGAGGACACCGTCAAAGNCCCCCCGGAGCGACACCCCCGGGCCCGGGGGAATCGAAATGCAGGCCAGGGCCCAGAGGACGGCGACAAACGACAGGGCGTTGATCAAGAAGCACGGGGCAATCCCCACCCAGCCGATCATCATCCCCGCCACCGCAGGCCCGGCCATCCGGGCCGTATTGAAGGCCGCGGAGTTGAGCGAGATGGCGTTCACTAACGACTCCCGGCCGGCCAGCTCGATGACGATGGATTGGCGGGTCGGAACGTCGATCGAGTTGATGGTTCCCAGCAGGAGGGACAGAACCAGGATCATCCAGTACTGCACCACCCCAAGGCCGGTGATGATGGCCATGAGCAAGGCCAAAACCATCAAGGACGATTGGGTGAAGAGGAGCATTTCTCGTTTGGGGAACCGGTCCACCAGAGGCCCCGCGAACAGCGAGAACACCATGACCGGAAGAAACTGCAGGGCGCTGACCAGACCCAGCAAGAACGGGGAATCGGTCAGTTGGATCACCAGCCACGAAAGCCCGATATTCTGCATCCAGGTGCCGACCAGGGAAACGACCTGGCCGGACCAGAAGAACCGGAAGTTTCTTTGGCGAAGGGCGGGAAAGGCGTCGAGGAGGGCCATGGCTTGTCCGCTACCGATTGTCCCCTTGGCCGTGGATGGCTCCCCGCTTCTGACGGCTCTGGAGCTTTTCCAGGTTCATCTGGGCCACCGAGTCGAGGTCGAGGCCCAGGGTGTCCGACAGGACGGCCAGGTACCAGAGCACATCTCCCAACTCCTTCTGGATCTCGGTCCTGTCCCCGGCGTCGATCACCGAGTTCTTGTCCCGGATCACCTTCTTGATCTTTTCGGCCACTTCGCCGGCCTCTCCGTTCAATCCCAGGACGGTGCAAACTAACTGTTGGTCCCAGGTCGTATAGACGGCCGTCGTTTTGGCCGCCTTCTGATAGTCATTCAGTTCCATGGTCCCATCCTATCCGACTGTATGTTTTTCGGATAGAAACCTGTCTTGTAAAGTAGACATTTCTGCTGGTGGGAATGTGAGTTTTCTCATCGAATGGATTAAACACATGGCCAGGAACGAATTGTTTCTGAAAAAAATATAGCTTGTATTTGGCATGAAAGTTGCTATTCCATCCCCGAGAGGTCGACAATGAAACCCCTAGGTCCTCACTATTCGCAAGACGAATCCCTCGCACGCTACTTCGAAGAAATTTCCAAGACGCCCCTGTTGACGTTCGAGGAAGAACTAGAACTTTCCCGGTTGGTCGAGGCTGGCGACGCTGGCGCCCAGAAGCGGCTGATTCAGGCCAACCTGAGGTTGGTGGTGAAAATCGCCAAGGCGTATTCCCGGTACGGAACGGCCTTCCTCGATTTGATTCAGGAAGGAAACCTCGGCCTGATCAATGCGGCGGGCAAGTTTGACTATCGCAAAAACGTTCGGTTCTCGACGTACGCCTCGTGGTGGATCAAGCAGTCCATCGTGCGGGCCTTGGTGAACAAGAATCGGATGATCCGATTGCCCCACCGCAAGGAGGAGTCTTTGCGGAAGTTGATGGCCAAGTTGGCGGAGGCCTCGTTGGCCAAGGAAAACCCGACCATCGACCAGTTGGCCGATCACCTCCGGCTGGGCAAGGATGAAGTGCTTTCGCTCTTGGAATTGGCCGGCACCGTCACCAGCTTGGACCGGGAGGTGGGAGATGAAGCTGTCAGTCTCATCGACTTGGTGGAAGATCGCTCGTACCAGCCCGAGGCCGAGTGCTTCGTCCGGGAGTTCGAAGCAGATACTCGTCGACTGTTGGACACCCTCCAAGACCGAGAACGGGATGTGCTCCTCTCCCGGTTCGCCTTCGAGGGCGACAAGAAGCGCACCCTGAAGACCATTGGCGAGCAAATGGGCCTGTCGGCTGAAACGGTTCGTCAAATGGAAATCCGTGCCCTGGAAAAATTGCGGCTCCAAAAGGACGATCTGAAGGAGTATATGTACGGCTGAACCCCACCTTGACCAAAGGGACGGCCCGATCTAGTTTATGGGGGTGCGTTCCATCGCCGTGGTGCCCCCAGGAGTTGCTTTTGCTGTTGGACAACGAAAAGGGGGGTGATTCCTTCCCGGTGCCCGTAGAGGGGCGAAAATCATCCTCGGCGAAGCGGCGCGCGGTGCTGGTGGGTCAGGTTTGGGCTGCCGATTTGGCTGAAACCTTGATGGAGGTGTATGGTCCGTTGATGACGGATGGCTACACCCTCGAGGATGTGTCCCGGCTGGTCCAGGAGTCGGGCTTTGATCGTTCTGGGGATTGAATCATCCTGCGACGAATGTGCGGTCTCCCTCGTACAAGATGGCAAGACCATCCTTTCTTCGGTCATCAATAGTCAAATTGAGCATCACCGGCCTTACGACGGGGTGGTCCCTGAACTCGCTTCGCGGTTGCACCTCGAGGCCATCACGGACGTGTACCGTCAGGCCATCCACGAGGCCGGAGTCGATTTTGACGCGGTGGCGGTGACGAACCGACCGGGCTTGGTGGGGAGTTTGCTGGTCGGCTTGAGCTTTGCTAAGGCGCTGGCCTTCGCCCAAGGAAAACCCTTGATCGGGGTGGATCACATCCTGGCCCACCTCTATGCACCTCAGTTGGAAAAGCCCGTGGCCTATCCCCATGTGGGCTTGCTGGTTTCCGGTGGCCACACCCTCTTGGCCCTGGTCCGGGGGTTCGATGACATCGATGTCCTGGGGACCACCATCGACGATGCCGTGGGCGAGGCCTTCGACAAGGTAGCCAAGTATTATGGCCTCGGGTATCCGGGGGGAAAGGCCGTCGACGACCAAGCCCGGCGGGGCGACCCGACCGCGTACCGGTTTCCCCAGTCCCGCCTCGACAAGGGAAACCATCCCTTTGACGTGTCCTACTCCGGGCTCAAGACCGCCGTCATCAATCAAAAGGACCGATTCTTGCAACCGGGGGCCCAACCCTCCCTAGAGAATCTGTGCGCTGGGTTCCAAAGCGCGGCCGTGGACCTTCTGATCCGGAAACTAAAGGGCGTGGTCAAAGAGACTGGCGTCCGGCGAGTGGTGGCGGGGGGNGGCGTGGCCGCCAACTCCTACCTGAGGTCGTGCCTCGCGGGGCAAAAGGGTTGGGAGGTCTCCTATCCATCCCTGGCCCTATGCACGGACAATGCGGCCATGATTGCCGGCTGGGCCTACCATGCGCTAGCCCGAGGCGACCGGGCCGATTGGTCGCTCAACGCCGAGAGTCGCGTCCCTCGCTTCAAGAGAAAGTACCCATGAACCCGGGCGTGTGGATGGCCCTCGGAACCCTGGTGGCCGTGTTGGGAAGTTGCACCCCCGAGTTCCGGGAGCCAACCCGGGTTGAAGCGCCTGCGGGTCATCTGGACCTCCAGACCTGGAACTTTGACCAACAGGGCCCCGTGCTGTTGACTTCGTGGCTCTGGGACGCCGACGTCCTCTGGTCCCCGGTGGACGGTCGGCCGGAAACTCTCCCTCCGCCCCAAGCCCAAGGGTCTCCCGACCGGGGAGGAACTCTGCGTTCGGAAGGGACGCATGCCCCAGGACGGGTGCCCACGGCCACGGCCAGGCTGACGATTCGGGTGAACCGGGAGAGCGGGTATTCCCTGAGAATTGGATCGTTTCCCGGTGCCCTCCGGGTTTGGACAAACTCTGTGCTGGTGTGGTCGTCGGGGGTCGTTTCCTCCGATTCGTCCGCCTACCGGCCCGCCGGTGCCGGAACGGCGTTGACGGTCCAGCCCACCGATGGCACCCTCGATCTGGTGGTGGAAATAGCCTCCGATGATCCCTTGGTGAGGCATTTTGAAATGAACCGTCTGTGGGTTCTGGGGGGCGGGGCCACCCTGGTGGCGGCAGATCGCACCGAGGAAATTTGGCGTTGCCTTCAGGCCACCATCCTCGGGATAGGCTTGGTGGTCTTTCTTTGGATTGCCCGGTTCCCTCACTACCGTCGCACGTTGGCGGCGTTCTCCGGATTCCTTGCCGTCTCCCTGGGGAAATTGGTCGTCAATGTCGAACAGCCCCAGCCTCTGCTTTCTACTCTGATCCCGGGGGTGCCCCAGGGTTTCTACTTGCTTGCTACCCACGGCCTGAACTTTTGGCCCTTTCCGCTGTTTCTGCTGTTCCTCCATCGGCAGTTTCCCGAGGAGGTTTCGTTCTGCTCGGTGAAGATCACGACGGTGTCAGCCGTGGTCATCACGGTCTGGGAACTTCTGCCGTTTGCGTTTTTGGGGTTCCGGTGGGTGTCCGGGTACGACGCGCTGATGCAGTTCCCCTGGAGTTTGGTTCTGAACCTGTATGCGGTGGGGATCACCCTCTACACCTTCGAGAGGATGTACCAGATTCACCAGCGTCGACGCCCGCTGTCCGGAAGTCTTTTCTTCGGAGGGATAGGCCTGGGGCTCATCATCCTGATTCCCATTCTTTTGAGTTTTTTCATGCCCGTGAAGCACACGTATTTCTTGGGTTGGGGTCTATTCCTCTACTTGATCGTCCTGTCCCTGGATCTCATTCGATTGCAGGTTCAAAGTTCTCACACCGTGATCCAGACCCTGGAAGAAACCGTGCATCGTAAAGAGCGCTTGGGTAAGTTCATTGCAACCTCCTGGGCCAGTCTGTTCCAACGAGACTCCCTCGAGGCCCTCGAAGTCACCGACCAGCGGTCCGTCACCCCCGTGATTGTCCAGGTGCGGTGTCCTGGGGCCCTGGAGACCTGGATTTCTCGAGTGGGTCCCCTGGCCACCGCGAGGCATGCCATCCTCGTGGAAACGCGAGAGTCCACAGCAACCTGGGTTTTGGATGCGTGGTCCGAGACGGCGATCGCCTTTGCCCTCGAGGTTCGGGCCCGCCTGGGGTCGGAAACCTGGCCGACAGTTCAGGTCGCCTTGGTCCGGGCGGCCTTGGAGGTCCGAATCCTCGACCTCGATGCACTTTGGGTTCCCGTGGCGTCGGGGTTACCGTACGCCCGGCTCGAGGCCCTGGCCTCTGTGGCGGAACGGTACGGGGCGTCGATCGTCCTCGATGAAAGCCTTCAAGATGGCCTCGTCATCGGGGGCTGGAACCGACATCGGCACTTTACCGCCGAAGGAACCGAAATCGAGTTGTACGAGGCCGAGTCGGAAACCTTGGCCAATTTGAAGGACAAAACCCTCAATTTGTTCGAAGACGCCCTCGCCCAGTATCGTCAAGGGGATACCGCCGCCGCGGTGCAGACCCTTTTTGACGTGGTCCGTAACAATCCGTTTGACCAAGGGGCTAAAGTGCTTCTGGAGGAGTGGGGGAAGGCGTAGTGGCGGTGTTCGGCCCGCTTCGGCCCGAGCCTTGGCGGTCCAGGAGGTTCTCTTCGGCTTCGCTCAACCTAAGGTACCGGGGGCCGGCTTCCGAGCGAAGGAAGCGACCCTCCTCGGCACCCCGTTGGGTTTGGTCGAGAAGTTGGGGGGTCCAGTCAGGGACCGAGAGAACACTCCAGTGAGGGGGTAGCTGGGAGCCCAAGGCCTCGGCCAGTCGATTGCCCTGGTAGCCCGTCAACACCACGGGACCAGGCCACAGCGAGGTTACTCCGGTGACCCAAGCTTCCGGAGTCCAGTCCGAAGCCTCGACGAGGGTGTTTGCGCCCCGGCGGAGCATCCCATAATACTTCTTCTTCCGGGCATCAATAGCCGGGAGTGCCGCCGCCGGGGAGCCCGGTACCAAGACGTTCCAGGCGTCGGCCATGGCGGTCAGGTTGTCCAAGGCGACCAGGGGAACCTTCCNCCCTTCAGACAAACCCTTTGCCGTGGACAAGCCAATCCGTACACCCGTGAACGATCCCGGGCCCACGGCGACCCCGATGGCGTCGGGGCGTTCGCCTTGCAAGAGGTCTTGGACCACCGAGAGGATGTCCCGGGCGTGATTCCCTTCGGAGTCCCGGTTCACCCAGCGGTCCTGGGCGCCCCCTCGGGTCCGAACCCCCACGACCAAGCGCTCAGTGCACGTATCCAGCGCCAGAAGCACCATTAACTGGCTTCCCTAATGGTGAGCACCCGGCCCCGGGGTTTCCACTCCAGGTGGACAACGAACCGCGGAACTTGGAGTGTGGTTCCCAGGCGCTCAGCCCACTCGATCAGGACCACTCCCCCTCGATGAAAGTATTCCCAGCCTCCGATGGCTTCGAATTCCTCGGGGGACCCAAGGCGATAGAGGTCGAGGTGGAATACGGGCAATCGCCCTTGGTACTCATGGACCAGGGCAAACGTGGGACTGGTGACGTCGTCAACCCACCCCAAGCCCCTGGGAAACCCCCTGGGCGAAGGTGGTCTTTCCGGCCCCGAGGGTTCCTTCGAGCACGACCACGGCCCCAGGCCCCAGGGCCGCCCCCCATTGCTTGCCAAACTCCCTGGTCGCCCGGGCCGAAGGGAGACGCTCTGTGATCAGAGCAACGAGCCCTTGCGGTCGAGGAGGGNAATTTCTTCTTTCAGGGACTTCAAGACGGGAACCAAGGGATAGTCAATCGGGTCCACGAAATTGATCCGAATGTCCTTAGAACCGATGGGAGACATCTCAACGATGAACTCGATGCGACGGGACAGAGTCTTGCCTTCGGACAAATGAAACACAGCGTTGGCCGTGTATTCATTACGATAATGGAGAGGAACGTCTTTCTTAACGATATCCAGGATCTGTGAGAGTTTCATGCGTCCAACTTATCTCTATTTTAGAGGACGTCCGGCGCTGGGTCAAGGATCTCCACACCAGTAAAGATTCCCCGAATTGTCTTCAGCCGAGGGGTCACCTCATATTCGAGAAGGTCGGTCAACAGGATGTAGTCCTTTTCAGCGAGGGCCTGGGTGGCATCGTTCAGAAAGGGTTGAATCTCTGCCGTGAACTCGTCCCAGTCCCGGGGTTTTTGGCCCGTCTTTTGGGAAACGAGGGCCACCCTCCGGGCCAGGGTTTCTAAGGTGGTCAATACCCCCAGAATCAGGTCGATGGCGTCTCTGTCGGACCCCTGCTGGAACAGGGCCGGTAAGCGCTCGATGGTCTCCAGATCGGCTTCTAATAGGTTTAGGGATTCTAACAGGGCCTCGGAAGGATCCTGCAATTCCCGGCGAATGACTTCGGTCTCATGGGCGACCCTTTGGGCGGCCTGGGCTCCTTCGGTACCGCCAGTCCAGGGAGAATCGAGGACTTGGAGGGACTCGGTGAGCCTCGCCGCAATGGGAGCGAGCAAGGGGAACAGAGCCTGGCGCACCGCCGGGTATTCGTGGCGAAGCTCGGCCAGAAGGCCTTCGTCGTCACCTTCCCATCCGGCGGCGAGCAGCGCAAAGAACCGCGAAATGACCGCGACCCGGGCTAGGTCGCGTTCCCCGGCCGGAACGGCCTCGACCTCAATGGCGGAAAGTCGGCCGAGGGGTGTCCTATCCTCGGGACCCAGAGCGCTGCCATCGGCAAGGATTCCCAGGATGGCTAGATCCTGACCCGTGGCCCAGGCTCGCAAGGACGTGGCCAAGTCGGCAAAGGTCTCTTCTTTTTCCAGCGTGAAGTCTACCGGGATCTGATTGATGCGGATTGTCATGGGGTACTCACTTTGAGGTTAGTTTCCGGCATTGCCGCCGAGACCGTTCAGGGACTGGGCACTCTTGTTCATCGCATTGAGGCTCGATTCCATTTGACCATACTTTTCCTTGAGGTTCTGTTGGTACCGGGCCAAGTAGTCGTTGTAGTCCGCAATTTCTTTGTTTTTCGACTTGATCTCATTGTCTAGGGACGAGATCTTCATGGCGTTGAACCCACCGAGTTCGGTCGACGGCTTCAAGAGCTGGTCTACGGCCCAGGCGGCTCCACTGTTGATGACGAAGGTCCCGTCGAGGCTGTTACCAAAGAGCTTTTTGACCCCTTGGATGTCCTTCTCGACGGCACTGTCGAACTTGGCTTCATCCATTTCCATGTAGCCCCGGAGCTTGCTGGTGTTGATGTGGTCGTTACCACCGGTCGAGGAATTCGTCGAGATCCCGGCTTGGGCCAACAGCGTAAACTCGGACCCATCGGTCTTGTAAGGATCCATCATGATCCTTTGAAGGGTATTCTTGACCTGATTCAGGCCAATGTCCCCCTGGAACATCCCGAGACGTTCGGCGGCCTTTTTTTTCTCATCATCGGAAAGGTCGACGGCATCTTGCAAGATGGGTGAGCTTTCGGGGTTATCGGGTTTCATGGTGGTCAGGACGAGGATATCGGTGATGAGCCTGTTGTAACTGGCCAAAAAGTTAATCACGCTGTCCTTGATGGCCTTGCGATCCGGTTGCACCTTCACCGTAACGGGATCCTTGGATGGGCCGAGGAGGTTCATGGTCACCCCGGGGATGACATCGGCCACGGCATTGCTGTCCCGGACAATTTTGACGCCTTCGAACTCCAACTCGGCGTCACTCGCACGACTCAGGGGGTGTTGAGGCTCGGGGCCGTTGGACTTCGCCGGGTCCACCACTTCAATCTTGGACACCACCACCGACCGCCCACTGTTCCCGTTGGCCAAATCGATGGACGCCAAGGTCTCCCCGGCGGGGAGGGGCACCGTGAGAACCGTAGGGGTCACCGCGTCGGGGAGGTCTGCGAGGGGAAGGGCCTTCGACCCGGTCTGGAGGCTCAGACCTTTCAGGGTTTTGACTTCGGGAGGGGGCGTCGTCTCGGGTGGCGGGGGAACCTGTCCCTCCATCCCGGCCCCAGCAATGGTGATGCCCTGGTAGGTCATGGAGCCCCCATCGGGATACACGAACGGTGCGGGAGGAGGAGGTCCCGAAGCCGCGCCCGGGGGAGTGAAGTTCACCGTCATGCGTAATTGCATCCCGGGATGGATCGAAAGGGGGGTGTCGGGCTTCCAGGACTGCTTGTCCCCCGGAGCGAGGGTGGTGCTCGTGTTGAGGAGGGTTGTGGAGTTGCCCTGGGCGGGCCCAAACATGCCGACCTTGGTCAACTCGTCGAGGGCCGTCCCAGAGACCGTGAGGGCGTTCTTGGCCCCCACCGGAGTCCCTTCGAGTTGAAGGATCTCCGTGGTGGCCGTATCCTTGATCAGCGATGCCTTCAACAGAGGTGAGTTCTTCAGGTTCACCGCATCGACAAAGTTCGAGACCTTGCCGCCTTTGAAGTTCACGACGACGTCCTTGTCACCGACTTTGAACCGGTATTCGCCGGGGGCCAAGGTCTGATCCAAGGGAAGGCTAGGGGATAGAAATCGGTCGTTGGACGCTTGCTTGAGAACCTTGACCTGGTACTCGCCATCGCTTGCGGCTCGGGTGGCCACCACCGTCAGAGACTTCTCGTCGGACGACGACCCCACCTTCGAGCCGAAGGGCGTATTGAACCCATAGAGAGCCCGGGCCGCATCCCGAACCGATTGCATTTTCCGATTCGTGTCTTGCCAGACAAGCTTCGTGGTCTCAAAGGTCTTCTTCTGAGACTCCATCTGGACGAGCTTGTTCCGCTCAACCTTGACCAAGCCTTCGATGATCGACTGAGTTCCATACTTGCTGTTGACGCCAGGGATGCTGATGTCGGACACGTTCCCTCCGGCGGGCCGGTCTCCCCTCAGGGCGGAACTTTCAAATCAACTTATTGATGAGAAGGCCAACCGCTTCCTTGATGCTCTTGTGCAATTTCTGCAACTCAGCAGGGGGGAGTTCCCTGATTACCTTGTCGGTCGCCGCATCGACGACCTTGACGATGATGTCGTGGGTCTCGTTGTCGATGGAGAAGCTCAGACGATGGTTCGTTGCCTTGGCGAGCTCGTTCATCTCCGCCACGGCGTGCTGAATCTCCTTGGGGTCAAGAAGGTTCTCCTTCGGACCCGAGTCCGAAGAGGCCTGAGGTGGAATGGGGGGAGCGCGATGCGGTTCGACCGCCGGGTGAAAAACAGGTTGTGGAGCCATGGCGGAGGCGAACTGGGAACTAGAAATATCTGTGGCCATGTTTTCCTCCATGAAAAGAAGGAAAGGGGGACGCGGCCCCTTTCCCTGTCGACGTTCAGTTCGCTAAAAGAAGACGTCCAGAATTCTCTCAAACGAACCGGATCTTTAACCGAGAAGCTGAGTGACCGAACGAGTCGCCACGTTCGCCTGGGCGAGCATAGCGTTGCCGGCTTGCGACAAGACCTGATTCTTGGTGTAGGACACCATCTGAGTGGCCATGTCGACGTCGCGGATGCGGCTTTCGCTGGCGGTGAGGTTTTCACCGGCGATCGCTACGCCCTTGGCGGCAAATTCAAAACGGTTCTGATAAGCACCGAGGTCGGCGCGCTGCTTCGTGATCTTGTTGAGGGCATTGTCCAGGTTGGCAATTGCCAAGTTCGCCTGGTCAGGAGACGCCAACGAAATCGACTGCTTGCCTTGGGCCGTTTCGGTCTGGAGACCGAGAGCCGTAGCGGTCATGGTACCAATGAAGATGCTCTTGTTCTGGTCAGCGTTTGCACCGACCTGAATGGTCAAAGCCTTCCCGTTATCCTTGGCGAAGGCTCCGGTGAGCATATTCAAGGTGTTGAACTGAGCGTGCGAAGCAACGCGATTCACTTCATCCACCAGCTGACTGACTTCCACCTGAATCATCTGGCGGTCGTTCTGGGTGTAAATACCGTTGGCAGCCTGAACAGCGAGCTCGCGGACGCGATGCACGATGTCGGTGGTCTCACCAAGGTACCCTTCCGTCGTCTGAATGAACGAAATGCCGTTCTGAATGTTCTGTCCGGCCTGGTTGAGGCCGCGGATCTGGGACCGCATCTTTTCAGAAACGGCCAATCCGGAAGCGTCATCAGCCGCCTTGTTGATCCGCTGTCCCGACGACAACTTCTCGAGGTCGGTTTGAATGTCGGCCTGAGTGTTGCCGAGAACGCGGTTGGCGTTGATGGCGCTCATGTTATGGTTAATGATCATGGTACCCTCCTGGATTCCATCAGGGCCATCCTTGACCCTGAACTTACCTTCGAGAACCGTCGAATACCACGCGTCGTATCCAACAGGAACTGGTCCGGCAAGGAGCCGAGTTCTTCCTCATCGATCCGGAAAAACCCGCATCCTCACCGCCCTGGGTAAGAAAAAACAGAAAGGAGCTGTCAAAGAACAAAAAAACCAGCCGAGTAGCCCGAAGGCTACTCAGCCGTAAAGATAGACCCTTAGCCCAACAATTGCAAGGTCGACTGCGACCTCTGGTTAGCCTGGGCCAACATGGCGTTTCCGGACTGAACCAGAATCTGACTTCTGGTGTAATCCACCATCTGCTTCGCCATGTCGACGTCGCGGATGCGGCTTTCGCTGGCCTGGGTGTTTTCCGAAGCCACGTCGATGCCCTTCACCGCAAACTCAAGGCGATTCTGGTAGGCACCCAGGTCGGCCCGCTGCTTGCTCACCTTGTTCAAGGCCGAGTCCAGGGTCATGATCGCCCGGTTGGCTTCGTCAGGGGAAGCCAAGGAAATCTTCTTGCCGTCGCTCAGATCCCGGAGGCCCAGGGCTCCCGCGGTCATCGTTCCGACGTACACCCGGGTCCGTTGGTCGACGTTGGCGCCGATGTGGAAGTACATCGACGAGGGAACCTGGTTGGTCCCTTCTTCCCGAGCGAACGAACCGGTCAGCATGTTCATCCCGTTGAACTGGGCATGGCTGGCCACCCGGTCGACTTCGTCGACGAGCTGACTGACTTCCACCTGAATCTGCTGGCGATCCTGGGCGGTGTAGATACCGTTGGAAGACTGGACAGCGAGTTCCCGGACGCGTTGCAACACGTCTTGGGACTCCTGAAGGTAGCCTTCCGTGGTCTGGATGAAGGAAATGCCGTCGGCGGCGTTCCGGGAAGCTTGGTTCAACCCGCGAATCTGGGCCCGCATCTTTTCAGAAACGGCCAGTCCGGAGGCGTCGTCCCCGGCCCGGTTGATCCGAAGGCCGGAGGCGAGCTTTTCCATGCTCTTGGTAACGTCCGTGACGGACTGAGCCTGAACCCGCTGAGCGTTGATGGCGCTCATGTTGTGGTTGATGATCATAATATTCCTCCTTGAATATTACGTCCATGGTCCCGAGCTTGCGCCCGGGTTGACGAGAAAGCAGTAAGAAGGAGTACGAATCCATTCGATTCCTTCAATCCAAGGCATCGGCACCGGGTGGGGAAAACTTGAACTTTTTTTTCAGCCAGGGCGCGATAGTTCTAGGAATAGGCGCCACCAGGGGGGGAAGGAGGGGGCATTCCAACTTCCAGGCATGGAGAAACCAGGGGNCCTCTAGCCCGGGAAGGGGGGGGCCTCCCTCGTATTTGGAGTCTCCCACCAACGGGTGACCGATCGAGCGGGCGTGGGCCCGGATCTGATGGGTTCTGCCCGTCCCTAAGTCAACCTCGACGAGGGTCATTCCATCGGCCTGCCCGAGGGGTCGAAACCGAGTGACCGCCTCCTCTCCCTGGTCTGAAACCATGGTGGTTCGCTGATCTTCGGGACGGCTCAGCCTGGCGGTGACCAAGGTGGGCTCGGAGAGCGGCCCCTTCAAAACGGCCAAATAGGTTTTCAAAACGCTTCGGGACGCCAGGGCTTCACTAAAGGTTCGCGCGCCGACCAGGGTTCGAGAAAAGACGATGAGCCCCGACGTCTCTCGGTCGAGGCGGTGGAGGGGCCCGGGGCGGAAACTGAGACTGGTGGATGCATCCGAGGCTAACCAGGCCCGAACCCGGTCATCGAGGGGAGGGGGCCCCGAACCCTCGCCCCGGTGAACCAGGAGGCCCGAGGGCTTGTTGATGACCACTAGGTCGACGCCCTGGTAGACAATCCACCCAGCCGGGAGGGAGACCTCCGGTCGGTCCGAAGCCCCGGGGGCCCCGAGGAGGGCATCCCAGATGGCGAGGGTGTCCCCCTGGTGAACTTTCGCCTCGGGGCCGGCCTTGGTTCCGTTCAACCGGACGTCCCCTTGCCGGAGGGCTTTGTGGATGATCCCGAGAGGTTGGTGGGGAAGAAGACGCCGAAGGACCGATTCCAACCGCCGGTCATGGTCGTCGACCCCGGCGGTGAACTCCTTCTTCATTTCAGTGACGACTCCAACGTCTTCGAAATGACCTTCAAGCTTTGGCTCGCGGCGTCCAGGTTGGCCAGGGTGTCGGCCGCTGTCTTCGCAGTAGCGGGGGACGAGAGGAGCCCCGCGACCGTCCCCGGGGCATTCAGACCATCGACCAGGGTTTTGATGGACAGGGAGGTTTCCCGGAGGGCCTGGAGGGTAGCTCGGAGGTCTCCGACCGTGGGGTCCCAGGCAGCGTTCGCCTTGGCCAGAAGTTGGTCGGCGTGCTCTGCGGCGTCGGCGGCGTGCTTCGTTCCTCTTTCGGCGTCCGTGACGATCCGATCGAGGGCATCGGCGTGGGTTGCCAGGAACGTGGCGATGGTCCGGGTCGCACTCCCCATATCTTGGACCAGCGTACTTCCGCCGGAGACCAGAGCTTTCAGGTCGAGACCGGCTTGGCCAACGATGACATCGTCGGGACCCACGATGGGGGCATGGGGATTTCCGGGAACGATGTCAATGTACTGATCGCCCAGAAGTCCTCCGGTGACAATCGAGACCTTGTCTTGGGCCCGGACCACGAGGCCCTTGTACAGAGACAGGTCCACCTTGACGGTTCGGCGATCTTCGGGAGAAAGGGCGACGTGGGCGACGCTGCCCACCTTGACCCCCGACTGGCGGACCGGAGAGCCCGACTGGATGGTTCCGACCCCTCCAAAAAGAACGGTCACCCGACTACTTCCTCCAAAGTCCACGCGAAACACGAGGATGTAGGTGAAGGCCAGCAACGTGAGGCAGGTGAGCACAAATACGATGGTTCGTACGGGTCTAAAGCGATTGTCCAAGGTGGATCTTCTCCCGGGCGGTGATGAACGACTCCCAAATCAAGGAGCCGGGGGCCAAGGCCGTGCCCCGGTCTTCGCAGGCAGTGATCGATCCTGCGTCGAGGAGGGCGATATGGTCTCCGAGGTATCGAACGAGATCAAGGTCATGGGTCACCACGACGCTGGTCAACGAGCGCTCCACGGCGACCCGATGGATGAGCTGTTCCACGAGGGCCGACGTCGCCGGGTCCAGACCCGTGGTCGGCTCGTCATAGAACATATACGAAGGGTTCTGCACAAGACACCGGGCCAGGGCCGCTCTCCGTCTCATTCCCCCCGAGAGTTCCGAGGGAAAGACGTCCAAGGCGTTGGTGAGGTCCACCAGGGCGGCCTGGTCCCGAACCCTTCGGTCGAGGTCAGCCCCGACGGCCAACCGGTGGTACCGTAAGGGGAACGCGATGTTTTCGTAGACGCTCATGGAGTCGAAGAGACCGCCATTTTGCAGGAGCATCCCCACCTTGGACCGAACCGCCGTCCGCTCCCGGGGCTTGAGACGACCTAGGTCTTCCCCGTCGATCGAGATTGTTCCTGAGGTGAGGGGTACGAGGCCCAACACCGTCTTCAAGAGAACCGATTTACCGATCCCACTCCGGCCCAAGATCACCGTCGTGAGCCCCTCGGGGATGTCCAGGTCGAGCCCCTGGAGGACGGGCCGATTTCCCAGAATGACCGTCAGGCCTCGCAGCGCAATCATGGGGCAGCACTCAGGGAGGACATCGAGGTGAGCATTCCAAAGAAGAGGTCGATGATGAGGACGCTGAACAAGTTGACCACGATGGACCGGGTGGCAGCCCGGCCCAGGTCTTCGGCCCCTGTTCCCGGAAAGAGACCTAGGGCAACGGCGTTGAGGGCCACCGTGAAGCCAATGATCAAAGAGCGAATGAGGGCGTTGGACACGACATGGGGACCCACAAACTGAAAGGCATTCTGGAAGAACAGAGGCCAAGAAAGATCCCAGAAAACGGCCATCAGGAACCAGGAACTAAAGATGGCCACCGCAAAGCTCAGGATGGTCATCAACGGTACAGCAAGCAACGAGGCGAACACCCGGGGAAACCCCAAATAGCGAATCGGTTCCACGCCCATGAGTCTCAGGGCGGCCACTTGTTCCGACAACTGCATGGACCCAATCTCGACCGTGAAGGCCGTACCCAGCCTTCCTGCGAAAAGGACGCCCGTCATCAACACCCCCAATTCCCGGAGGACCGCCAACACCGTCACGGAGCCGACCCAGAGTTTTCCACCGAACACGTTCGAATAGAAGCCCGCCAGCCACAGGACAAAAACTCCCTGGACGACGCTTCCAGCCAGGATGGTCCCCGTGCCTTCCCGGACGATGCGGCTGAACTGCCGCCCCGTCTCGGCCCAGGGCAACCGACCAAACCAGAGGAGACCAAAGAATTCCCGCCAAACGGCCAAGACCTGTGACCACGTCCCCGAGGTTGTTGCACTCATCGCCGTAGATTACAGGAAAAACCAACCTTGACAAAGGGGAGGCCGTCGGCCACACTGGGCCAAACCATGGAGAGCCTGCGCCNCCTCATCTCAAGCCCTATTTTCCTTTCGGCTCTGACAGCATGGTTCCTTGCCCAATTCATAAAAGCTGTCATCTCGATGGTTCGGTTTCGCTCCCAGGTGGCGAAAAGTGACCTGCTCTTGACGTTGATCTGGACCACGGGGGGGATGCCCTCCAGCCATACTGCGGTGGTCTCGGCGTTGACCACCGCAGTCGGTTTTAAGGTCGGCTTTGACTCCTCCTTGTTCATCGTCTCTCTCTTCTTTTCCTTTATGGCCATCCGGGATGCCTTGGGGGTCCGGCAAGCGGCCGGAAACCAGGCGAGGGCCCTGAACCAGATCATCGTCGATATGAACGATCGGTGGGGAACCGCCCACAAGGCTGTGAAAGAAATCCGGGGGCACAAGGGGTCCGAAGTCGTCGTCGGGTGCCTCTTAGGAATCTTCTTGGCCACAGCCTTCTGCAACCTCTAATGAAACCGATCCTTGTTCTCCTCCTGGGAAGCCTTTTCGGTCCCGTCAGTCCTATGTTTTCAGTGGGGCTTGGCCCCGACGCCTGGGTTTCCCTGGAGGTTCCCGTCGCCCAGGAGCCTTCGGTGGTTCAAACCCTCGAGTCGAAAGGCTTCGTCGCTCTGGGCTGGTCGAACGCCCTGGTCGACGTTTCTGCCTTCGATGGTGTGGAGAATCGATTGCTGAGCACCCTCGATCAAACCATGACCCCATGGGATCCTCGGTGGGACCCCTGGCTCAGGAGTCTTAAGCCCTGGTTTCACCGAAGTGCAACCGTCTCGCTGGTGTGGGTCGAGGCCCCTCGGCGGGACGCGGCCGTCCAGTCCCTGGGATCCTCGGTGTCGGGCCTTTCCCACCCTTCCTCGGCCTCCCGTCGAGTCACGGGGNGGTTGTTGATTTCCCTGGGGGTCTTTTTTGGGGGACTGCGCCTCGCCAGCGAGGGCGTCCGGTGGTCCCGTCCCTGGCGTCGTTGGATCTGGCTGCCCCTAACGATTCTGGTCATTCTCTGCGGTGGTCTCATGGTGGGGGACGGTTGGGTGGACCGGCCTCACCCCGCGCCCTCCTCGGTCTCGTGGCTCCAGCACCGTTGGTTCCAAGAATCCTGGCCCTATGGTGCCCATTGGGCCGATTGGAAGCCAGGAATTCCGTGGAAGTACCCAACCTTTGACCACAAGGACGGCAAACTCGTGGAGACGTTGNCCCCCCTGACGGTCCCAGACCGTGCCTGGGTTTCCCGCCTCTACAGCGGCCTCGACCCGCACCACGTGGCCCGGCTGTTCACCCCTGAAAACCCTTGACGAGGGTCCTGACGGCGGGATAGCTTGAGCGAGTCTGAGACGGGGGGGCGCCGAACGTATGCCGACGGTCAAGAGTTTTTCCAAGGGCGGCATCCTGGTAGATTCCTTCCGCTCCCTCACCGTCGAAACGCTGATTCAACCCCTGTTCCTTCCCTCATTGGCCGTCGTTCCCCTGGCTCAGTATCCCGGGGCCAGGGCCCAATGGATTGTTGAGGCTGGCGAGAGCGTGGCCGAGGACCAGGTCCTCGCCCGTGGGCTCGAACCGGGAGACCTTCCGGTCCACTCACCCATACCGGGCCGGATCTTGGAGTTTCGAGAAGTGACGTTGCCGGGGGGGGGNGTCACCAGCGCGGCCCTCATTCGGCTCGAGGGAGCGTTCTGCCGGACGGGTCGGCCGCCCCTGAAAAAGGATTGGGCACTCATCGATGACCAAGAGCTCTGGGAGCGCATCCGAAACGCAGGAATCTATCTGACGTCGAGTTCCTTGGATCCCCGAAAGTCCTTGGAACAGGCCCCCGAGGTCGTCGATGCCCTGGTCATCAACGGTCTCCAACCCGAGCCCTATTTGACCCTTTCGCTCCACTTGCAGAAGGAGCGTCCCGAGGATTTGGCCGAGGGCATTAGAATCCTTCAGAAACTCTTGAGGCCCGGTCGGACGGATTTTGTCGCTGACCCCGACCATCCCGACCTTTGGACGAGGATCTTCGGTCCCCTGTTGCAGGGCGTGGGGTTGCATGCTCTCGACTTCAAGTATCCCCAGGCCCAAGAAGGACTTCTGCTGAAGACTATTGGGATTCCTCTGTCGGGTGACCGAAGGTCGAGGTTCGTCGTCCTCGATGCGGCATCCGTGCTGGCCATCCGCGATGCCGTGGTAGAAGCCAAGCCCCAGGTCGAAGTGACCGTGGTGGTCACGGGTCGGGGCGTCGTCCATCCGGGAGCCTATCGTGTACGCATCGGCACTCCCTTAGCCCAGTTGCTGAAAGACGCCGGGGGACTCGTACCAGGGGACCATAAGATCCTCATCGGCGGGCCCTTCCAAGGAAAACAGGTTGAGCACCTTTCGACGCCGGTTCTCAAGTCGACCCAGGCAGTCCTCGTGCTTGCCAAGACCGAGGTGAACGAGGCTCCGGAAAGGTCGTGCATCCGGTGCGGCTTGTGCGTCGAGGCTTGCCCGGTGGGACTCGAGCCCCTCAACCTGCACCAGGCTCTGTCCCTGGGGCACCAGGATCTGGCTCGGCACGAAGGCCTGGATTTCTGCATAGAGTGTGGTATTTGTTCCTTTGTTTGTCCGAGTCGGGTTCCACTCCTCGCCGAATTCCAAACTGCCAAAGAGAGACACCATGGGCTCTAACGCGCCCCAGACCTTCGACCGGGTGACCACCCTTCGGTTTCACCTTTCCATCCTTGCGGCGTTGGCTCCCGTCCTGGTGATGGCGATCTGCCTTCACGGGGGGGCTGTCCTTCTTCTGGCCGCCCTGGCCATCGGCGGTGCCGTGGCTTTTGATGAAGTTCTCCGGGCGCTCCGGGGGACCACGGTCCCCCGGGACTGGAGNGCTCCGCTGTGGGGCCTTTGGCTCACCCTGTTGCTCCCGGTGGATGCCCCCTGGTACCTTCCCCTTCTGGGCACTGCGTTTGCCATCTTCGTGGTGAAGGGCGTCTTTGGAGGCTCGGGCACCCCCTGGTTGAACCCTGTGCTGGCGTCATGGGCCTTCCTTCAAGTCGGTTGGCCTTCGGCCTTTTCCGGGCTGGTGCCTCTGTCTGCCGATCATCGAACGCTGTTCGACCAACAGGGGACCGATTGGCTGAACACCAATGTCTTCTCGTGGGTCAGCGTGCAACTCCCCCCCGGTTACCTAGACATGGTCGTGGGCTTGGGCCATGGTGGATCCGGTTTGGTCGTGGAATCGGGAACCCTGATGTTGCTGGCGGCCACGGTCTTCTTGTTGGCCAAGGGCTACTTTCCTTGGGAAGTGCCTGCCTTCTTCTTCCTTGGCTTTTGCATACCCTCGATGGCCTTCGGAGGCAACTTGCTCTACCAAGTGTTCGCCGGGTCCTTGCTGTTGAACCTCTTCTTTTTGGCTGCCGACCCCGCCAACCGCCCCCTCAGCCGGACAGGATTGATTGTTTTTGCTTCGGGCGCCGGGATTTTTGCGTTTTTTGTGCGAACATGGGGCGTTGGAAGCGATGGCGTGGGGTACGCTGTGTTGCTGATGAATCTGTTCGTTCCCTGGATTGATCGAAAGTTTCGTCGGAAAACCCTGAGCGACTTTCGGCTCGCGTGATACGATGGGGGAGGTCAAAAAGTGAATTTCATCGATGTTGTATTTGCTTCCCTCCTGGCTAATAACCTCTTGGTTTTCCATTTCTTCGGCCTTGGGGAGTTCCTTCAGGATCCCAACGCCGTGGCGGTCGGACGAAGGACGGGAATTTTGGGCTTGTTGCTGGTGGTTTCGACGGCAGCCTACTGGTCCGTCGACCACTTCCTCCTGATTCCGTTCCACCTCGAGGTCTTGCGGACAATTCTCCTGTTCGGGGTCCTGGCCTTGGTCACCACCGTCTATGGAACTCTCGTCGGCACCAACCCGGGGCCCTGGCCCCAAGCCCGGGAGTTCTTGGTCCACAGCTTCTTGGTGGGCGCCGTGGTTCTCGTGGGTTCGTCGGCCGGGGATCTGCTCGAGATGCTCACCGCTTCGGTGGCCGTGACCCTGGGGTATGGGGGGGCGCTCGTTGTCCTGGCAGCCGTTTTTAGTCGTTTGGCCCGGGAAAGGATTCCGGCGTTTCTCCAGGGACTGCCTCTGCACTTGGTGACCCTCGGACTCATCTGGTTGGTGCTCCAGGGCCTGGGGCTGGCATTCTCTGGGAAAGTGTCATGATCTTGGACAAGATGCAGTTCCTCCTGGGGTTTTGTTTTTCTCCGCCTATCCATGCCACCGAAGAGGAATTGGAAGCCTACTACCTCGGGGCTTTGAAGCCCTTCGTGACCGTCGCGTACCGGTTCCCCGACGTCCCTCTGACGTTGTTTTTTTCGGGTCCTCTTCTCCAATGGTTGCAGAACCGCCACTCAGAGTACCTGACAGTCCTGACGGAAATGATCAAAAGGAAACAGGTCGAGGTCTTGGGCGGCGGGTACTATTCCCCCCTCCTCCCCCTGGTTCCCCCCACGGACAGACTCGGTCAAATCGAAGAATTGACGACCCTCGTGAGGAAGTTGCTGGGCCGTCGGCCCCGGGGGCTGTGGTTGACCAAGGGTGTGTGGGATCCCGGTCTGGTCGTGCATCTGACCGGGAGCGGCATGGAATACACCTTCCTCGAGGAGGGGGACTTTCGCCGGGTCGGCCTGAGTCAACAGCAGGTGGGTCTTCCCCGACTCACCGAGCACCAAGGTCGCTTGCTCACCGTTTTCCCGTACCACCAAGACCTGGCTGCCAGGGTCCAAGAGGGAAATTTCGAGCCGTTTGTCACCATGATTCCCTCCCGACGCCGGAAGGATAGGCAACTCCTCAGCTTATTCCTCACGGTGGACAGTCTTCAGGAGGGTGAGTTCTTCACCCGATCCGACCAGGGGCTGGAATCCTTTCTTCAGTTGACCCGATCCTTCTACCCCGAAATTGAAGCCGTCACCGCGTCGGGCTTTTTGAAGAAGAATCAACAGGCCCTGGAGCGGTCGTACTTTTCTGGGACAACCTACGACGAGCTCTGCCGTCGGATCGGACAAGCTCCCCGTCCTGCCTCAGGGGCCCAAAGCTGGAAGCAGTTTTTGGCCAACGATGTGGCGGCGAATCAGCTCTACAACAAAATGGTCTACGTTCATCTCCTGGTTTCGTCGCTCCGGGGGGACAAATACAAGAAAAAGAGCGCATACGATGACCTTTGGAAATCCCAGAACTGGTGGGGATTCTTGGGGGGAGGGGAGTCGGTCGCCCTCGACCTGCACCGTCAAAAATCCTTTGCCGCTCTGCTCAACGCCGAAGCGTTGCTCCGGGACAGGACGAGGTTTCAAGCGTCGCTCACGAGTCAAGACTTCGACCTCGATGGAGTCAAAGAGTACCTTTTCCAGGGGGTGTCGTACAATTTGTACATCGACCCCGTGGGCGGCCAGGTCTTCGAGTGGGATTTTCTGGACCGGCCCTGGAACTACATCGGGGTCTCCACGAGCTCCGAGGGCCCGCCGGCCCAGGGGTTCGTCGATCGATTCTTTCGCATGGATCGGCCCGAGGTTGACGCTGCCGGCTTTTTTCGCCGGGAATACCGTTTGGTCGAACTGAATCGAGAACGGCGCAGTTTCCAACTGATGGCGGTCGACTCCATTGAGGGCTCCCAAGGGCGTCAACCTCTTCGCCTCAAGAAAGGCTTCACCTACGATCAGACCACCCTCGTGGTGGATTTTGAGTTGGAGCTCCTCACGGGACCCGCCTGGGAAGGCTGGTTTGCCAGTGAAGTTCATCTCGTCTACCCGGTTCCCGGGCTGGTTTCCGGTGATTGCGTGGAAGGGGTCGGGGAAGGCGAAGGATTTCAGATCGTTGATGAGGCCAGAAAAACCTCCCAGGTTTGGACTTGGGAGCCTCGGGTGTCGGTGCAGTTCGATGCCGGCCGGCTCAGTCCCCGGTGGCTGGTGTCCCTACAACCAGGAGAGACCTGGCGATCCCGGGTCAGTTTGAACTTGCTTCGAGAAGACTGAACAAGGCCTCGAGAAACGGTTTCGTCTCGTTAGGATACAGGTCCCGGGCGGCGAGAAACTCGACGAAGGCCCGGCGATAGTCGCCCAGATGAGCATGGGCCTCCCCCAAATAGAACTCGGTCCTCGCTTCGGTCTTGGGGTCCAAAGCCAGGTGGAGAACAGTCGTCAGGGACTCTGCCGCGGTTTTCCAGTCTTCTGGGCCTAAATAAGCCTGCTGAATCTGCACCAGGTACCGCCCGGCGCCGTCTTCGTTGGCCGACCTTTCCTCGGGGAGAATGACCCCAGGAGGGAGGGGGGNCGGACCGGACTGGGTGCCCTTGGACCAGTGTTTCAACACCGACTCGGTCCCGGGGGTCAGGGTCTGGGGGGCAACGGGTTCGTAGACCTCGGGGACCATGGGAGCCCCGGAATCGGGCTCGGTGCCCACCTGAAGCCTGGGGATGGGAAGGGACCTTGCGGAGTCCACGGGCGGGCGGGCCCCCGGGGCGGAGTTCCCTTGGTCCGACGTCGTATCGGTGGGAAGGAGGGGAAAGCCCACCGCATGGTCGGTGGCATTTCCGAACTGAAATGCGGTCTTTTGCCCGTCCGTCCAGGCCTGGGCGTCGACGATCGCGTAGTAAAACTCCAAGCCCGGGGGCGGAGTGTCCCGATAGGGGGCTTGGGCCCCGGTGACCGTGCCCAGGAGGGTCGCGTCCTTGAGGTCCGCCGTCGCCGTGATGGGCTGGGTCTTTCGGAACACCAGGAGTTTGCGGTCGGTGGGGGTGGCCCGGAAGGCGATCACCACCTGGGGGTGGGCGTAGGTCACGCCCTGGACCCGGATCACCGTCGGTCCCTCCCCTGGACCCAGGGGCTGGACGGTCGTCGTGGTTTTATTTCGAAAAGGAATATAGTAGGCGAAGCGATTCCCCTGGGAATCCTTCAGGAGCACCAAGTAATACGATGGCCCGGAAACCGTCGTGTCTTCGTACGCTTCGACTCCCGAAGGGACGCTGGCGATGATCTTTGCTCGGCTGAGGCTGTCTTTGAGGATTTCTCCATCGGACCGCCAAACCTCGTAGGTAGCCCCCGGGAATTCCTCGGCATCTTTCCAGGTGAGGACCACCGACTGGGACGAGGCCTGGGCGACTAGCCGTGAGACGTAGGGGGCTGAATCCTGGGCCCAGACAGGGCAGCCCAGAAGGGCTACCAACCCTACCACGAACAGAACCGTCTTGACCAAGGCAATCCTCCTCTCCAACTATCGGCAGGGCAAGGGAAAACTCAATCCCATTTGACACGTCGGGGCCCCAGGCCCTACATTGATGCCATGTTCGTGTCTGCCGCCTGCGACTATGGCAACGAAGACAGCCGCATCAGGGTGGATCACCTGCTCCTCCAGTATGGATTCCGCAAGGTGCAGAAGAATCTTTACGAAACCACGAGCCTGTCCGAGAAGAACCTGGCACGGTTGAAGCTCGACGTGGACAAGCTCTCGGACTTCTACGACACCCTTCGGCTGTACCAGTATCCCTTGGAGAACACCCTGATCATCACGGCTCTGGAAGGGAAGAAGTGGAAACGAACTGTCCTCAAACCTTAACGAACGGAGAACTCTCATGCTAGAAGACCTGCAAGCCCCGATTGCCACCCTGGACAAGGAAATTCGAGAAACCTGGAGGCGTCTTTGACCCTGACGTCATCCGTCAGCAGATCCAAGACCAAGAGTCGATGACCCATGACCCCTCGTTCTGGACCGACCAGGAGAGGGCTCAAAAGGTCATGACCGGCATCAAGCGTCTCAAGGATCGGATTGATCCCTGGGTCGCCCTGACCAAGGATCTCGATGATCTCGGCGCCCTCTTTGAATTGGCCATGGCCGAAGGGGACCAAAGCCTCGAAGCCGAGGTGAGAGACCAGTACACCAAGGTAAAAGCTCAGTACGAATCCCGCCGGGTCCTCGAACTCTTGTCGGGGGAAGCCGACCGGTTCGATGCCTTCGTGGACATCCATGCGGGGGCCGGGGGCACCGAGAGTTGTGACTGGGCTTCCATGCTGGTGCGGATGTACACCCGTTGGGCCGAGAGGCGAAAATTCAAGGTCGAGGTGGTGGACCTCCTCGAAGCCGAGGGGGGAGTGAAGTCGGCCACCCTGCAAATCACCGGGGAATTTGCCTACGGGTTTCTCAAGAGTGAGCATGGCGTCCATCGGATGGTTCGGATTAGCCCGTTCGATGCCGCCGCCCGGCGCCACACCAGCTTCACCTCTGTGGCTGTCCATCCCGTGATCGACGACACCATCGAGGTGGATATCAAACCCGACGATATCCGGGTCGATACGTATCGGGCCCAAGGGGCGGGGGGACAACACGTGAACAAGACGGACTCCGCGGTCCGGTTGACCCACTATGCCACCGGCATCGTGGTCCAGTGTCAGAACGAAAGGTCCCAGCACAAGAACAAGGCCACCGCCATGAGTATGCTGAAGAGTCGGTTGTACGAGTACTACAAGGCGGAACAAGACAAGGAAATGGCCAAGTACTCCGCCGACAAGAAGGCGATCGAATGGGGCTCGCAAATCCGGAGCTATGTTTTTCAGCCCTACACCATGGTCAAGGACCATCGGACCAAGCACGAGGTCGGTCAAGTGCAAAACGTGATGGATGGGGACATCGACGGGTTTATGGAGGATTATCTCCGCTCGGCCTGGGAGAACACCTTGGCCACCCCAGGCGGTGATGACGACCTGTAAGCCAGGGACCCTGTTCCTGGTCTGGTGGGTCAGCCTCGTTCCTGGGTGGGCTGACTCGGCTCCGGGAATCTCNCCTCCATCGTCCAGTCCTTCGACGGTGTCTTCGCCGGGGTCCTCAGCCTCGAGTCCCTCGACCAACGTGCCCAAGGATTTCCCGTGGGCTGTGGGAGAGTTTGACGGCGAAGGAGAGTGGGGTGCTCGGTTGCCCCTCCTGCTGATCCACAGTTGGGGGCCTGTGACTGACCATGCCCTGACCGGCCCCGAGAAGGCCCAGTTGCGCCAACGATCGGTCGATGCGGCGCTCACGCTGTTAGAACAACAGGCGGCTGGACTCACCCTCGCCCTCGACAAGAAACGGCTCCAGGGACCGTTGCCGTCGACGGAGCCCGATGGGACCCAGAAAGCCCTGGACGCCCTGGCCTCCCAAGAGGACGACCTGAGGGCCGGTCGAGCTTCCAACCTGGATGCGCCGACGACCCTCCCGTTCCGGCGGGTCTGGGCCAAGGACAAGGATTCCCTTCCTTGGCCCAGAACCGACGGACCGACCTTGGCTGCCCAGACGGCCGCCTGGTTCGCCGTCACCGGTTCGTTTCGGCTGGTCGCCGGCTACCTTTCGGTCCATGTCGAACTCTATAGTGCCCTGGAGGGCCGGGTTCTTTCGGTATGGGACGGTCGATTTGCCCCCGACGAGGCCTCGGATCGGATGACCGAGGCGGCCGATTCGTTCCGAGAGATCCTCCTCGGTCGCCCCTGGGCCGGCCTTTCTGTGGAAGGGGGTACGTCCGACACCCGGGTGAAGGTGGCAGGAGTCTGGCACCCCCTTCCGTGGTCGTCCGACGATCTGCAACCCGGGTCCCTCGAGGTGGTGATCAGCCAGCCGGGGCTTCCCGACTCCCAACAGTCGATTACCTTGCCCACCAACGGTCGGGTTTCCTTGCCCTGGGGACCTGCGACGACGTCCCCGGACAAGATCGTCCTGGAGACCGAACCGCCGGGGGTTTCCCTCTATCTGGACAGCCAATACCTGGGTCCGTCCCCCCAAACGGTCCCCCGGCCGAGGACCACGGCACGGGTTCGGGCCCAGGCACCGGGCTGGCAGACAGCCGCCTGGGAGATCGGACCCAAGACGGCTTCGCCCTCTCGGTACGTACTGCAAGCCCCCCGGGCGTTGCCGTCGGTTCAAGACACGAAGGACCGGTTCTATTTTTCCCTGGCCGCCTTCAGCGCTTCTCTCACCGCAACCTCGTTCCTGGGGGCCTGGTCCACCGAACAACTGGAGCTTGCCGACGCCTACTACACGGCCGGGAGTGCCTCGGGACTGAACACGGCCTACACCCGGTACCAGTGGGTCACAGGGGCCTATGCCGCCGGCGTTGTCTTGACCTCGGGCATTTTTGTTTGGATGATGTTCGAACTCGGGGACTACCTGGCGGCGGCCCAGGCTTCCCTCCCTTAGGTAGGCACCATGCAGAAGAAAGGTTTGTTCCAGAAGCTGTTCGGTCTCTTCTTCGGAACAGGGAACGACGAAGCCTTCGAAGGGATTGAAGACCTGCTGATCGAAGCGGATCTCGGCTACAAAACGGCTTCGGCAATCACGGCCGAACTGCGGACCATCGCCCGGGCCGGGAAGCTCAAGACCAAAGAGGCCCTGTTTGCGGCCCTGAAGGATCTCCTCAGGCCCATGGTCGCCGTGAAACCCCTTGAGTTTCGCAACGATTCGTTGAACCTCTACCTGTTCCTTGGGGTCAACGGCGTGGGAAAAACCACCAGTCTGGCGAAGTTAGCCTTTTGGCTCGTGAGTCAGGGACGGGGCCCCGTGGTTCTGGCCGCGGGCGACACCTTCCGGGCCGCTGCCGCCGAGCAGTTGCAATTGCACGGTCAGCGTCAGAACCTCAGGGTGGTGGCCCAGAAGCACGGAGCCGACCCGGGGGCCGTCCTGTATGACGCCCTGGAGAGCGCCAGGGCCCAGGGGGATAGGGTTGTCCTCGCCGATACGGCAGGGCGGCTGCACAACAAAGCGCACCTAGTGAAAGAGCTCCAGAAGATCGACAAGATTGCCCGGGATCGAGTCGGGTCTGGAATTTACCAGAAGATCCTCGTCCTCGATGCGACCACGGGTCAGAATGCCTTTCAGCAGGCCCAGGTCTTCCACGAAGCCGTCGGGGTCGATGCCGTGATCCTGTCCAAGTACGATTCCTCGGGGAAGGGCGGGATTGCCGTGGCGGTGAGCCGGGAGTTGGGCTTGCCGTTTGCCTACTTTGGCACCGGCGAGAAACCCCAAGACTTCCGGGAGTTCGACCGGGAGGCGTTCCTTGACGGCCTCCTCGGGGACCTATGAGGTTACTAACCCTCGCCCTGGGGACTCTCATCGGTGCGGGCGCCGGGGCCCAACCGGAGTGGCGCCTGTCCAACCCTTTGGGAACAGACCGAGGTCCCGCTCCCCAGGGTGCCACCTCGGGCTGGCTCTTGCGGGTGGACCAGGGGACACACCGAGAGGAGCAGGCCCTCTTCCACGAGGGACGGGAGCAGTGGGTTCGAATCCTCGACCGAGATTCCGACGGGCGGACGGCTCGCATCCAAGAACTGCGGGGAGGAGGGGCCGTCTGGGACGTCGTGTACGATCCGGAAACCGGGCTCCCTTCCACGGAGACGTCGTTTGAAGACGGTCGCCCCACCGAGACCGCTCACTTGGAGTTCCGCAACGGAATCCTGGCCAAACGAACCGTTTTCGCCGATCCCAAGACGTGGTTGTATACCGACACCCTGGCCTGGTGGCCCGACGGGACCCTTCGGCGCGTCTCCCGGAATGGGCCCCAGGGGCCTGTGGCCCAAGCGGCCTGGGCCTACAGCGCCCAGGGGGCTCTGGCCGAAAGTTGGGTGGTGGACGAAGACAACCAGGCCCGCGGCGAGCATCGTGAGACCCTGTACGAGGCGGGGCGGACCCAGGAGACCTTGGCCGCCGGGACGAAAGTCCTGGTCACCCGGGTGGCCGAAGAGGTTGGCGCCGGGTCCCGGGAAACCGAAACGGACACGGCCGCCCAGCAGGTTGACCAGCGGGTCCTCGACTCGGCAGGTCGCATCACCTCAGAAGTTCGATCCGTGAAAGGCGCGGTGGTCCAGACCCGGCTCTGGTCCTACGATGCTCGGGGACGAGTGACCGAGGAAGCGACGGAATCAGCCGGCCCCCGGGAGGTCTGGACCTATGAGTACCTCGACGACGGAACCGTGTCAGGCCGGTTGACCCGGGGGGGAACCGTGGTCCGGGAAGAGGTGCGCAAGGACGGTGTTAAGCTTTTTGTGAGGCTCTTTGACCGGGGAAAGCTCTTTCTGGTGGAAACGTGGTCGGGGGGACGGCTGTCCAAGGAGTCGTTCTACCAGGACGGGGCCGTGGTTCGGGAGCGGACACCGTGATCCCCGGACCTTTGGGATTCTTGGCAGGCCGCTACCTCCGAAGCCGGCGGCGTCACCGGGGGGTCGGAGCCCCGGTGCTTTCCTTTGTGGGGCTGGCCGTGGGGGTGTTGACCCTAAACGCCGTCCTCGCCGTGATGAACGGGTTTCAACTGACGTTCATCGAGAGCCTCATGGAGCTGTCGTCGAGCCACCTTCGGTGGTCGCCGCCCGAGGGGCAACCATCGGATCCCCTCGCCGCCACGCTCCGGGCCCAACCCGGGGTCAGGGCCGTGGTCCCGACCACCGAGGGCCAAACCTTGGTGACGTCAACCCTGGGAGGACGAAGGGGCGCTGTCCTCCGGGGCTTCCCGAAAGACGCGCTGTCCCAGGACCCCGCCCTGGCTCAGCACCTCAGAATGGTAGCAACTCTGGGGGGCCCTCCGGCCTTGCCCGGTCCCGGCCAGGTGCTGTTGGGCACCGAGCTGGCCCGGGGCCTGGGGGTCGCTCCCGGGGACCAGGTGCAACTGACCGCCCTCACGGGGCCGGCGTTCTCGCTCCTCAAGCCTCATCTGGTCACCATGACCGTCCAGGGCACTTTTTCCACGGGTTATTATGAGATTGACGCCGGTTGGGTGTTGGCCAACCTCGAGGATACCCGGGCCCTCTTCGCCGGCCCCTCGGACTTCTTCTACGCCATCAAACTCAACGACGGCAATGCCGACCAAGTCTTGGCCGACCGGCTGGCCTCCTCCGCCCATCGTCCCCGGGCCGAGTTCACCACCTGGCGCGACTACAACACGGCCTTTTTTGGGGCCCTCCGGACCGAAAAAGCCGTCATGATGGTGCTGGTGGGGCTGATCTTCTTTGTGGTGGGAGTCAATATCTACTTCAGCCAAAAGCGCGCCGTGGTCGAACACCGGGAAGACCTAGCCCTCTGGGCCGCGGTGGGGGTTCGACCTCGCCGGCTCCGGTGGGTCTTCGCCCTCGAGGGGTTCACCGTGGGTTTGGGGGCCGCCCTCGTGGGGACCGTCCTCGGGCTCGCCCTGGCGTGGGGTTTCGGGTCCCTGAACCTTCTATCGTCCGATGCCTTTTATTTGCCGGCGCTCCCAGCCCGGATCTTACCCCACGAGGTGCTCCTCGTCGCCCTGGCGTGCATCGCCTCGTCGACCGGAGCCGCCTGGCTGGCATCTGCCGGAGCGACTCGGATTCCCGTTGCGGAGGTCTTGAAAAGCGAATGAGTGACACCCCAGTTCTTCAGTTTCAAGGAATTCACAAGACATTCGGGGAGACCGATGAGCCTGTCGTCCTGTTCCAAGGCCTCGAATGGTCCCTGGGTCGGGGGGAGGCGGTGGCCGTGGTGGGGGAATCGGGGACGGGCAAGAGCACCTTGCTCCACCTGGCGGCGACCCTGGAGCGCCCGGACGCCGGTGAAGTTTGGCTCGGCGGCCAGCCTACGGTCGGCCTGGATGAGAAGGCCTTGGCCTTGGTCCGAACCCACNCCCTCGGTTTGGTCTTTCAGTTTCACTTCCTACTCAAGGAGTTCTCCGTGTGCGAGAACGTCGCCCTGCCGGCGTGGCTGGCGGGAGTGTCCAAGAAGGAATCCTGGGACCGGGCTCGGCGCCTGGTCGACCTCGTCGGTCTGGGAAGGCGCCTGGGGCACTACCCCCATCAGCTGTCCGGGGGCGAACGCCAACGGGTGGCGTTGGCCCGGGCCCTGGTCAATGACCCCCAGCTCATCTTGGCCGACGAACCGACCGGGAACCTCGACGCGAAGAACGCCCGGACCGTCCAGGACTTGTTGTTGGACCTCGTGACCCGGGAAGGGAAAAGCCTGCTCCTGGTGACCCATGACCCCGAGTTTGCCCGGCGGACCGGAAGGGTCCTGAGGCTGGACGCCGGGACCCTGGAGCCTCTGTGACCGGGTTCTTAGCCTGGCGTTTAGGATGGAAGGCCTTCGTGGCCCGGGGCCCCAAGGCCACGTCTCGATTCCTTCTGTCGAGTAGTTTGGCCATGGCCTTGGGCCTGGTGCCCCTGGTGGTCGTCTTGTCGATTGCCGATGGAATGATCGACGCTATTTCCTCCCGAACCATCGAAACCGCCCTGTACCACGTCCAAGNGTGGCCGGTCATTCCCCTGGGTGAGTCCGTGCCCGAGACCCGGCAGAGGATCCAGGGGTTCCTCCAGGAGGTTCCGGGGTTCCGGAGCCTGTGGCCCGAGCAGCAAGGCTTTGCCCTGGCGTACTCTTCGGCAGGCCGGCTCGGCCTGTCGGTCCGGGGCATCGATCCCCAGTGGCCCACGGTGGACCGCGGGGCTGGCAAGTACCTCAAAGCTGTGAGTGGGTCTTTGACCATGCCTGACCCAAACTCGGTATGGATTGGAAGGGACGCCGCTCTGAAATTGCACTTGAAACCCGGTGACGAGCTGAAGCTGTTGACCACTCGGTCCAAGGGGGGCCTCACCCTGCCTCGGGTGACGCCGGTGAGGATAGCGGCGGTGGTCACCGTCGGCTACCAGGAGCTTGACCGGTTGTGGCTGTTTGCCCCTTTGACCTTGACCACCACGCTCCTGGACCCCGACGAAGATCCGGTCTTCTGGGGCATCAAGGCCGACGTGCCTCTGGACCACACCCCTGGGTTGCTGGCGGACATTCGCCGGGCCCTGGGCCCCAGCTGGCAGGCCGTGAGTTGGGAAACCACCGGTCGAGGTCAGTTCCTCAATTACCAGGCCACCCGGGCTCTCTTGGCCGTGGTCATGGGACTCATCCTCCTGGTGGCCGCCGTGAACGTGTCCACGGCCATGATCACCACCGTGGCCGAACGGAGGAAGGAGACCGCCATCCTCAAGGCCCTGGGGGCTTCAGACTCCCTGATCCGGCGCCAGTTTGTGGTCCTGGGTTTGGGAGCGGGCGTGGTGGGGACGGCCCTGGGTCTCGCCGTGGGAATGGGCTTTGCGGTGTCGGTGAACGTCCTCATTGGGGGAGTGGACGCCGTGATCAGCCTGCTTTCCGGAGGCGCTTCGTTCCATCTCCTCGACTCGTCGTTCTACCTTGAGACCATTCCCGTGAAGTTTGATCCCGTGGTCCTAGGGATGGCAGCGACGGGGTCGGTGCTATTGGCCGTCCTGGCGAGCTGGTGGCCCGCCCGGCGGGCGGCCAGGGAACGGCCCCTGGACGTGTTGCGCCGGGCGTAGCCTGGGCGGCACACCCGTCGGAAAGGGAGAGGATCGCCGGCCCGGAGCAAGGATGTCCCGGCCGCTCACGCACCGGTGGCTTTTTTGAGGTTCGCCATCAGCGCCTCGAGGTCGTCGACGGTGGCGTCTTCTTCGGGGGTTCCGTCACTGACCTTCAGGAGGATGGCGGGAATCTCTTCGAGGAAGGGGCTCGGGGCAGGGTGAAAGGTCTCTTTCAGGGTCCGACGGGTGGCGCACGCCGTCATGAACAGCTTTTCCCGGGCCCTGGTGATGGCCACGTAGAACAGCCGCCTCTCCTCCTCGATCATGTGGGGCCCTTCTTCGATGCTGCGCTCGTGGGGGAGGATCTTGTCTTCAACGCCCATGAGGAACACGACGTTGAACTCCAAACCCTTGGAGGCGTGGATCGTCATCAGACTCACTGCGCCCTTGTCTTCTTTATCGTTCAGGTCGTCCCGGGNGATCAGCGTAATTCGGTTGAGGAAGCTCATGAGGTCGGTCCGGGGCGCATCGGGGTCGTTTTCCCAGTCGTCCAGGAACTTCACCAAGCTCTCGACGTTCTGGTACTTCCACTTGGCCACTTTGTCGCTGTTGGGGTTCTCGGCCAGCAGGAACTCCCAGTACTGGATGTCTTCGAGCAAACTTTTGAGGTGGGGGGCGAACTTCGCCTTGGGGTTCCGGGCGTGCCGTCGGTAGTCTTCGATGAGCTCGATGAACTCGGACAGGTCTGCCCGGGCTTGGTCGGTGATCGGCGCTTGATCGGAAAGCAGAATATCCTTGAGGGCATCGTAGAGGGGGATGGTTTTGAGCTGGGCGACCCGGTTCAGCACCTCCATGAGGCTCTTACCGGCCCCCCGACGGGGGGNGTTCAACACCCGAAGGAAGTTCACATCGTCCCGAGGGTTGGTCAGGACCCTGAGGTAGGCGATGACGTCCTTCACCTCCTTGCGCTGGAAGAAGCTGGTGCCCCCGGACATCTTGTACGGGATGTTCTGGGAGAGGAGGGTCATTTCGATGTTTTTGGTGAGGCTGTTGGTCCGGACCAGGATGCCGAAATCGTCGTACTTGCGATTTTCCCGAAAGATCAGGGTCTTGATGGTGTCGGCGATGAAGTTCGCCTCTTTGACTTCGTCCTCGGGGTGGACCAGCTCAATGACGTTTCCCTCGTCGGCCTTCGTCCACAGGGCCTTCTCTTTCCGATTGGTGTTGTTGAGGATCAGGGCGTTAGCGGCTGCCAGGATGGCTCCGGTGGAACGGTAGTTCTGCTCGAGTTTCACCTCTTTCCGTTCGGGAAAGCTTCGCTCGAAGAGGAGCAGGTTCTCGTAGTTGGCCCCACGCCAGCTGTAAATGGACTGGTCGTCGTCTCCGACCACACAGATATTCCGGTGCTCTTCGGCCAGGAACCTCACGAGCCGAAACTGGGTGAGGCTCGTGTCTTGGAACTCGTCGACCATGATATACCGATAGCGCTCCCGGTATTCGGCCAGGATGGAGGGGTGGTTCTCAAAGAGTTCCAAGGGCTTGGTGATGAGGTCGTCGAAGTCAACGGCGTTGTAGAGCATCAGATGTTCGGCGTATTCTCGGTAGAGTTTCTTGTACTCTCCGGGCTCATCGGTCCACCCCTTCCTCTGACTCTTCACGGCGCCGATGGCCACCATGGCTTCCTGGAGTTCCGAGGGCTCCCACTCCTGACCGAGCTCCCGGGCGCACTCTTTCAGAAGGGTCATGCAATCGTCGGTGTCGTAGATCGTGAAGTTGGGGCGGTAGCCCAGGGCGGCCCCGTTTTCCCGGAGGACCTGGACACCGAAGGCGTGGAAGGTGCTGACCGTGAGGTTGGTGAGCTTGCGTCCGGTGAGGGACTTGGCCCGGGCTTCCATCTCCCTCGCGGCCTTGTTGGTGAAGGTCAGGGCGAGGATCTGGCTCTGAGGAATATGGCTATCGAGCATATGGGCGATTCGAAAGGTGATGACCCTGGTCTTGCCACTGCCGGCCCCGGCGATGATGAGCAGGGGCCCCTCGATGGTGTGGACCGCTTCGTCTTGTTCGGGATTGAGCCCCATGTCCGCATAAGCCATGGGGAAGGTATACGGAAAACATCCAGGGAAGGCAAGGGAACCAGTCCCAGCGAATAGGAGTAAAACCGTTCATTTTTTTCCCTGCCGTTCCCCTGGTTGCCCGAAGAAACCCACCATTTGGTGTTTTTTAGGAAATCGACTCTGTTTTCCTGGAACATTCGAGAAATAGCGTGGTACACAAATGTAACTTTGTAAAAAATGAAGAAAACATTTGTTTTTCTTTTTGAGTTTTTGTTAAAATGCTTCGATCGGGGGTGTAATCCTTCATCTTTTAATTGCACTCCTCGAAATCCTTGACGAAAACCCCCTGGTCTGTTTTACTTTCCCCCGTATGAAGAACCTACAGGATCAATGGAAGCTTCGCCTCCATGCCGTGGTTGCGGGGATGTATTCGGCCCTAGGCCAGTCCTTGGCGATCGAGGCCGTGGTGGCCGAGANCCCTCCGAAGCCCGAGATGGGCGATCTCGCCTTTCCCATGTTTAGCTATGCCAAGGTTCTGCGACTTGCTCCCCCCTTGCTGGCCAAGCAGGTGGCTTCGGCTTTGGGAGCCTTTGCCTCGGAAGCAGAAGTCTTCTCTCTGGGTCCCTACGTCAACCTCCGGTATTCTCGTTCCGCCATCATCCAGTCGGTCCTCGACAGGGTGCTTGCCGAAGGAGACCGCTGGGGTCGGACCCAGGCCTTGGCCGGGGCCCGGGNGATGGTCGAGTTTTCCAGTCCGAACACGAACAAGCCTCTGCACATTGGTCACCTGAGGAACAACGCCCTGGGTGAGGCGACCAGTCGCATCTTGGCCGCCAACGGAGCCCAGGTTCACAAGGTGAACCTCATCAACGACCGGGGTGTCCACATCTGTAAATCGATGCTGGCCTACCAGAAGTTCGGCGAGGGGAAGACCCCTGAGTCCGAGGGGATCAAGCCTGACCGGTTTGTCGGCGATTACTACGTCAAGTTTGCCCGGTGGGCCGAGACCGATCCCCAGGCCGAGGCCCTGGCTCAGGAGATGCTCTTGGCCTGGGAGGCAGGAGATCCCGACGTCCGGGCCCTCTGGAAGACGATGAATGGTTGGGCCCTCGCCGGGGNGAGTCAAACCTATGCGCGCCAGGGGATCACGTTTGATCGCTTGTACCGAGAGAGCGAAACCTACCTCCTGGGGAAGGAAGAAGTTCTTCGAGGCCTGGCCCAGGGGGTCTTCCGGAAACGCGACGATGGGGCCGTGGTGATCGACCTTCCCTGGAAAGACAGGGCCGAAGACGAGACGAACGCGGTGAAGGTCATGCTCAGGCCCGATGGAACTTCGATTTACATTACCCAAGACCTCGGGACCGCCGTGGCCCGGCACACGGACTGGCCCTTCAATCAGCTGGTGTACGTGGTGGCCAACGAACAGGACTACCATTTCCGGGTGCTCTTCTATGCCCTCCAGGCCTTGGGCTATGACTGGACCAAGGATCTGTTCCACCTCAGTTACGGCATGGTGAAGTTGCCCGATGGGAGCCGGATCAAGAGTCGGGCCGGGACCACGGCCGACGGGGACGACATCCTGGATGACCTCCGGGACGGGGCCCTGGAAGAGATTCGGGCCAAGGGTCGGGAGGGGGATGTGGGGAACGCCGTCGAAACGGCCGAGCTCGTCGCCAAGGCGGCGCTCCACTACTTCTTGCTCCAGGCCACCCCGTCGAAGGATATGATCTTTGACCCCAAGGAGACCTTGTCGTTCAACGGCAACACGGGTCCCTACCTGCAGTACGTGGGGGCCCGGATCAGCTCCATGCTCACGAAGGCCACCGACGTGGACGTCGGGGCTTGGGACCCCAGCCTCCTGTCCTCCCAGGAGGAGTGGGATCTTGTGAAGTTGCTGGCCCGGTTTCCCGAGGCGGTCGAAGACGCCGGACGGACCAAGGATCCCAGCGTTGTCGCCGGATTTGCGTACGACCTTGCCAAGACTTACAGTAAATTTTACCACGACTCACCGGTCTTGACCGCCGAGGACCCCCGGCTGGTGGCCGGCCGCTTGCGGCTGTCCCAGTCGGTCTTGCAGGTCCTCAAGAACACATTTGAACTCATGAACATTCCGTTCCTGCGGGCCATGTAGGCTTCAGGATTCGAGGGGGAAGGCAATGGCGATGAAAAAACGTCCCGAGGGGGAGGGTCTCTACGATCCTCAGTTTGAGAAGGATTCCTGTGGTGTGGGGTTCTTGGCCCACATCAAGGGAAAACGCAGTCACCAGATTCTCCAGGATGCGTCGAACATTCTCTGTCGGATGGACCACCGGGGGGCCCGGGGTGCCGAGCAGAACACCGGAGACGGGGCGGGGATCCTGACGGCCCTCCCCTGGGAGTTCCTCGAAAAGGTGGCGACCCGGGATGCGGGGATCACGTTGCCGGCCCGGGGGACGTGGGCGGCTGGCCTGGTCTTCCTNCCCCAGGATGCCCGCCAGCGTGACGCCTGCCGTGCCGAGGTGGCCAAGTTGGCTGCCGCCCAAGGGTTGACGGTGCTGGGATGGCGAAAGAACCCCGTGGACAACTCGGCCCTGGGGCCTACCGCCCGGGCTTCCGAACCCAGCGTCGAGACACTGTTCGTCGGGGCTCCCGCTGGTCTCGCCCCGGACGCCTTCGACCGCAAGCTCTTCCTGGTCCGAAAAAAGGCGGGCCACACCTTGAGGTCGAAGCCTGGTTTCGACCCCGACTCCTTCTTCTACATCTGTAGTCTGTCTACCAAAGTCATCGTGTACAAAGGGATGCTCACCCCCGATCAGGTCTGGTCCTACTACCAGAAGGACCTCGACGACCCCGATTACACCACCCACCTCGCCATGGTTCACAGCCGGTTCTCGACCAACACGTTCCCCAGTTGGGACCGGGCTCAGCCCCTGAGGTACATGAGCCACAACGGAGAAATCAATACGGTGCGGGGGAACATCAACAAGATGTTTGCCCGACAGAAGACCCTGAAGAGCGATTTGTTTGGCCCCGACCTCGTTCAGGCGTTCCCCATCATCGAGCCCGACCTTTCGGACTCGGGGGACTTTGACAACGTCTTGGAGCTCTTGCTCTTGGCAGGGCGTAGTCTTCCAGAAGCGGTGATGATGATGATTCCGGAGGCGTGGCAAAACCACGCCACCATGGACGCCGCCAAGAAGGCGTTCTACCGCTACCACAGTGCCATCATGGAGCCGTGGGATGGACCCGCTTCGATCAGCTTTACCGACGGTAAGGTCATCGGGGCCGTTCTGGACCGGAACGGCCTGAGGCCGAGCCGGTTTTACGTGACCAAGGACGATGTGGTCATCATGGCCAGTGAAGTCGGGGTCATGGACATTCCTGAAGCCAACATCCGACAGAAGGGGCGACTGCAACCCGGCAAGATGTTCCTGGTCGACTTCGAGGAGGGGCGGATCATCGACGACGCCGAACTCAAGGCCCAGATCGCCGGTCAGCGGCCCTACGCCGATTGGGTCCAACGCCAAGAGGTTCGCCTCGCCGACCTCAAGACCGACCAGGAACCCCACGGGTTTGACCCGGCCACCGTCGATGCCCGGCTCAAGGCCTTCGGGTACACCCAGGAAACCCTCGAAGTGATCCTCAAGCCCATGGCCGTCGACGGTCAAGAGCCCCTGGGGTCCATGGGCAATGACNCCCCCCTCGCCGTTCTGTCCGAGAAGCCTCGGGTGATGTACGACTACTTCAAGCAGCTCTTTGCCCAGGTCACGAATCCCCCCATCGACTCGATTCGGGAAGAAATCGTCATGAGCCTCGAGACGTACATCGGGCCCGAGAGGAACCTGCTCGAAACCACCGAGGCCCACGCCCATCGATTGTTCCTCCCCAGCCCCCTGTTGACCAACGAGCAGCTCTCGGCCCTGAAGCACAGCGATACCAAAAACTGGAAGACTCGGGTCATCGATATCACGTATCCCAAGGCCGAAGGGGCTTCGGGCCTCGAAAAGGCCCTGGACCGGATCGCCCGGGAGGCCGAGCAAGCCTTGGCCGATGGCTTCTCCTTGGTGGTTCTCAGCGACCGGGCGGTGGGCCCTGACCGGGTGCCGGTGTCGGCGCTTTTGGCCACCGGAACGGTGCACCACCACCTGACCCGGCTGGAAAGCCGGAACCAAATCGGGCTGTTGGTGGAGTCCGGGGAACCCCGGGAGGTCCATCACTACTGCATGTTGGTGGGGTTCGGGGCCGACGCCATCAACCCCTACCTCACCTACGAGGCCCTCGAAAAGATGCTCTTGGACCGCCGGTACGACGAGCCCCACACTCTGGCCGATTTGCTCGACCACTACAGCAAGGGCGTGGCCAAGGGGATGCGCAAGGTCTTCGGCAAGATGGGCATTTCGACCCTCGAGAGCTACAAAGGGGCCCAGATCTTCGAGGCCGTGGGCCTGAACTCCGATGTGGTGGCCAAGGCCTTTGCCGGAACCGCGAGCCGCATCCAGGGGGCTGGCTTTGAAGTTCTGGGGGCCGAGGCCCTCCAGCGTCACGCCCTGGGCTACCCCGAGGGCAACCTGAGTCCCTTTGACTCGTTGCCAAACCCCGGGGACTACCACTACCGGTTCGGCGGCGAAAAGCACATGTGGGACCCCGAATCCATCGCCGACCTTCAACGGGCTGTTTGGCAGAACGACCAGGCCGCCTACGACCGGTTCGCCACCCGGCAGGCCGAGCGGTCGACGACCCAGGCTACCCTCCACGGCCTTCTCAAGTTCAAGCCCGGGACTCCGGTGCCTTTGGAAGAGGTGGAGGCCGCTTCGTCGATTGTGAAGCGCTTCGTCACCGGGGCCATGAGTTACGGGTCCATCAGCCTCGAGGCCCACGAGACCTTGGCCATTGCCATGAACCGACTCGGGGGCAAGAGCAACACGGGCGAAGGGGGGGAAGATCCCGAGCGCTTCCACCCCTTGGCCAACGGTGACAGCATGCGGTCCGCCATCAAGCAGGTGGCCTCCGGGCGCTTTGGGGTCACCATCCACTACTTGTCGAACGCCGATGAGATCCAGATCAAGATGGCCCAGGGGGCCAAACCCGGGGAAGGCGGCGAGCTCCCGGGACACAAGGTTGACAAGACCATCGCCAAGACCCGAGGGTCGACCCCGGGGGTGGGCCTGATCTCTCCTCCTCCCCACCACGACATTTACTCCATCGAAGACCTGTCTCAGTTGATTTTCGACCTCAAGAACGCCAACCCCCGGGCCAGGATCAGCGTCAAGCTGGTGTCGGAAGTGGGGGTAGGGACCATCGCGGCCGGGGTGGCCAAGGGCCACGCCGACCACATCCTCATCTCGGGCCACGAAGGGGGCACCGGGGCCTCTCCGTTAACGGGAGTGAAGAATGCCGGGCTTCCCTGGGAGCTGGGNCTGGCGGAAACCCACCAGACCCTGGTGATGAACGACCTCCGGAGCCGCGTGACCATCCAGACCGACGGACAGCTGAAAACAGGCCGGGACATGGTCATCGCTGCGCTGTTGGGGGCCGAAGAGATGGGCTTTGCCACCGGACCGCTGATCACCCTGGGGTGCATCATGATGCGCAAGTGCCACAAGAACACCTGCCCCGTGGGGATCGCGACCCAGGATCCGAAGTTGAGGGAGAGGTTCAAGGGCAAGCCCGAGTACGTCGAACGCTACTTCCACTTCATCGCCGAGGAGGCCAGGAAGATTATGGCGTCCTTGGGGGTCCGGACCCTCAACGAACTGGTGGGGCGGGTCGACCTGCTCGAAACCGACGCCGCGGTCCTTCACTGGAAGAGTAAAAATGTTGACCTGTCCAAGCTCTTATCCCCCGCGAAGAAGCCCTATCCCGCCGCTGGCGTCTACAAGACCGTGGCCCAGGACCATGGCCTCGATAAGGTCCTCGACAACGCCTTGATCCGTCAGGCCCAACCGGCCTTAGACCATGGCCAGGTCGTCGAGTTCGCCACCAAGATTACCAACTTGGACCGGGCGGTGGGGACGATGCTCAGCCATGAAATCACGAAGAAGACGGGGGCCGCGGGGTTGCCCGAAGGCACGTTGACGGTGCGGTTCACCGGCCATGCGGGTCAGAGCTTCGGAGCGTGGTTGGCCCCAGGGGTCACCTTCCGCCTGGAAGGGGATGCCAACGATTACGTGGGCAAGGGCTTGTCGGGCGGGCGGATCGTCATTGCGCCCCCGGCCGATGCGGGCTATGAACCCAGTCAGAACATCCTGTTGGGGAACGTGGCCTTCTACGGGGCCACCGCCGGGGAAGCCTTCCTCCGGGGGATCGCGGCGGAGCGGTTTGCGGTCCGGAACTCCGGGGCCACGCTGGTGGTCGAGGGGGTAGGCGACCACGGGTGCGAGTACATGACCCAGGGCATTGCCCTCATCCTGGGACCCACGGGGCGGAACTTTGCCGCCGGGATGTCCGGGGGCGTTGCCTACCTTTGGGACCCGAAGAAAGAACTCCCCAGTCGGGTGAATCGGCAGATGGTGGAACTCGATCCCCCCACGGCCGAGGACCTCGCGGTGATCAAGGCCTTGGTCCAAAAGCACTACCAAAATACAGGGTCCGATGTGGCCGAGACCCTCTTGGCCGCCTGGGATCGCCACAGCCAGGACTTCGTGGTGGTCATGCCCGTGGATTACAAGAAAGTCCTGCAAGCGAAAAAGGCAGCCGCCGCCACGGAGGTGAAGTGATGGGCAAGCCCACCGGATTCTTGGAATACGAACGACACAAGGTAAAAGACCGGGCTCCCCTCGATCGGCTCAAGGGCTTCGGGGAGTTTCTGGTTCCCCTGGCGGTAGACGACCGACGCACCCAAGGGGCCCGGTGTATGGAATGCGGGGTTCCGTTCTGTCAGTCGAGTTACGGTTGTCCCGTGGATAACCTCATCCCCGAGTGGAACGACTTAATCTACCGGGGCCGGGACGAAGAGGCCTTTCTGCGCCTTCGCAAGACGAATAACTTCCCCGAGTTCACCGGGCGGGTTTGCCCCGCTCCCTGTGAGTCGGCCTGTGTCCTCGGGGTCAATGCCCCGGCCGTGACCATCAAGGACAACGAGGCCTGGATCATCGACCAGGCCTACGAAAAAGGCTGGATGGTCCCCCGGCCCCCCCATACCCGGACCGGGAAGACGGTGGCCGTCATTGGCTCGGGGCCTGCGGGCCTGGCCGCCGCCGACCAGCTCAACCAAGCGGGGCACTCGGTCACCGTGTACGAGAGGGCCGACCGCATCGGCGGCCTGCTGATGTATGGCATTCCGAACATGAAACTCGACAAGGCCTTGGTGAACCGCCGGGTTCAGCTGTTGAAGGACGAGGGGATTGTGTTTAAGACCGGCGTGTGGGTAGGCAAGGACCTGAAGGCCACCGACCTCGTGAGGGACTTCGATGCGGTGTTGGTCGCCNCCGGGGCGACCAAACCCCGGGACTTGGCTGTTCCCGGTCGCCACCTCAAAGGTGTTCACTTTGCCATGGACTTCCTCACCGCCAACACCAAGAGTCTTCTGAACAGCAACCTGAAGGACGGTCAGTTCATCTCGGCCGAAGGCAAGAAGGTCATCGTCATCGGCGGGGGTGACACCGGGAACGACTGCCTGGGCACGTCTCTTCGGCACGGGTGTGTGGCCCTGGAGAACTTTGAGGTGTTGCCCCAGCCCTCCGAAGGGCGCACCGAGGAGTTCCCCTGGCCGACGTACCCCCGGCTGTACAAGGCCGATTACGGTCACAGCGAGGCTGTGGCCCAATTCGGCAAGGACCCCCGGACCTACTCGATCAGCACCAAGGAGTTTCTTGGGAACGACCGCGGGGAACTGACGGGCCTGGTGACCATCGACGTCTCTTGGTCGAAGGACGAGAAGGGTGCCTGGAAGATGGTCGAAGTTCCCGGGTCCGAACGAACCTGGCAGGCCGACCTGGTCTTCCTCGCCCTGGGGTTCCTAGGCCCGGAAGACGAACTGATTGCGGAACTGGGCCTGGACAGGGACCCTCGGTCGAACGTGAAGGCAACGTATGGCAAGTTTGCCACCAGTCACCCCAAGGTCTTCAGCGCCGGAGACGCTCGCCGGGGTCAGTCCCTGGTGGTCTGGGCCATCCAAGAAGGAAGGGGTGCCGCCCGGGAGATTGACCAGGTTCTCAGGCGCTGAGCCGGCCTGACCCCGGGGGCTGGTTGACCATTCTCTGGGGTCGTGCTATAAACGACTCTGCTATTTTTAACATTGAGGGATTTTTATGTACGCTCTCGTCGAAATTAAGGGACACCAATTCAAGGCTGAGAAGGGTGCCGTCCTGCAAATCGATCGGGTCGAGGCCGAAACTGGCTCTGCCCTGGAATTTGACTCTGTGCTCCTGGTCAGCAATGATAAGGGAGTTCAGATTGGTGCCCCGTACGTGGCGGGGGCGAAGGTGAAGGTTTCGGTCAGCGGTACCATCCGCGGCGAAAAGACCATCTCGTACAAGTACAAGCGCCGCAAGAGCTACCATCGGACGGTGGGTAACCGCCAGACGTATACGGTGGTGAAGGTCGAGGACATCGTCCTGGCATGATTGAGGTGACGGTCACCCTTTCCCAAGAGGGGGNGATCGGAGTGTTAGGGGCCCAGGGTCACGCTGGGTTCGCCCTGAGGGGCTCGGACATCGTTTGTTCTGCGTTCACGGTGTTGCTTCGGACCTTCGCTAGGACGGTGGAAGCCTGTCCTGATGTGGTTTGGTCCGTCCCTGATCCCTTGGGGGATCCGTTTCAGTTAACGGTGACCCGTGTGGGGTCCGTTGCTTGTGAGTCCTACCGAGGCTGGTGTCAGTTTCTGCTGTGCGGCTTCGAAGACTTGGCCCGGGAGTATCCCCGGTCGATTCGAATTCAATACGGAAGTCATTCCGGGAGGTTGTTCCATGGCTCATAAAAAAGGCGCCGGTAGTTCGAAGAACGGACGCGACTCGAATCCTAAGATGCTCGGCGTTAAGCGCTTCGGTGGTCAGACGGTCAAGGCTGGCGAGATCATCGTTCGTCAGCGAGGAACGAAGTTCCACCCCGGCGAGAACGTCGGCCTTGGTCGAGACCATACCCTGTTTGCCCTGGTTCAGGGTGCCGTCGCCTTTCTTGTGCGCCGGGGTAAGTCGACTGTTACCATTGTTCCTTCCGCTGAGTAATTAGTCCCGTTGGAAGGCTTCGTTGACGAAACCACCATCGAAGTCTCGTCCGGTCATGGTGGTGCCGGTTGTGTCTCCTTCCGGCGTGAAAAGTTCGTCCCCTTTGGCGGTCCGGATGGCGGAGATGGCGGCCGGGGNGGGGATGTCATCTTTCAGGTGAAAGAAAACCTGAAAACCCTGGCCCATCTGAGGATGCGCCGGGTCTACAAGGCTCAGAATGGGTTGCCCGGCGGTGGGTCCAAGATGCACGGTAAGGACGGGGAATCGGCCTACGTCCCCGTTCCGCCCGGCACCATCATTCGGAACAAGGCTACGGGTGAGATCCTCCATGACTTTTCTTCGGTGAACGACCCCCAGTGGGTGTACCTGGAAGGGGGGCGGGGTGGCCAGGGGAACTGGCACTTCCGGTCGAGCAAACACCAGGCCCCTCGGTATGCCCAGCCTGGAATGCCTGCCCAAGAGGCGATCCTGACGGTCGAACTCAACATCATCGCCGACCTGGGGTTTGTCGGATTTCCCAATGCCGGAAAATCCACCCTGTTAACCTTATTGACGAATGCGACTCCGAAGGTCGCTCCGTACCCCTTCACGACGAAAATCCCGAACCTGGGCGTCATGCGCGTTTACGATCAGGACGTCGTTCTGGCGGATATCCCTGGGATTATCGAAGGGGCCTCCCAAGGGTTGGGTCTTGGGATCCAATTTCTCAAACACATCGCTCGGACCAAGGGCTTGGTGGTCTTGATCGACCTGTCGGACGAGACCTACTTGGAGTCGTTCCCGACGCTGATGGCCGAGATGCAAGACTATTCCATCGATCTATCCACGAAGCCCCGGGTGGTCCTGGGTACCAAGACTGACCTGGACCCGGATGGGTCGCGCCTCGCGGCCTTGGCGGCCTCGTTGCCCGGCGAGAGGGTTATCGGCGTTTCCTCCTTTTTCCGGGAGCAGCTCGACCCCATTCGGCGGGAGTTTCTTCGGTTGGCCGAAAAAGAGATCGTGCTTTGAGGCGCCAGGGATCATGAGAACAGTGATCATCGGCGGGACGTTCAACCCCGTCCATGTCGGCCATTTGATGCTCGCTGAGGAAGCGAGGGTCCAGGAAGGGTTCGATCGTATCGTCTTCGTGCCGTCGAACAAGCCGGCCCACAAGGTGGTCGATGGGACGACGGTGGCCCAGCGCCTTGAGATGCTCAAGTTGGCGATCGAGGGCTACGACGTCGTGTTGGAGACCTGCGAGCTCGCCCGGGAAGGGATCAGCTACTCGATCGACACCGTGCGGTACGTGCTAGCCCACTATACCCTGGAAGGTCGTCCGTCCCTGGTCCTGGGGGACGATCTTTTTGAATCCTTCGAAAGTTGGAAGGATGCGGAAGAGCTGAGTCGTTTGGCCGAGTTGCTGGTGGCCCACCGCAAGTACTCGGGTGAACTCACCAGCCCCTGGCCCCATCGGTATTTAGCGAACAAAGTGTTGGACGTGTCGTCCACTGAGATTCGAGAACGGGTGCGGTCCCACCGAGCGTGGAAGGCCCTGGTCCCCCCTGCCGTGGCTTCGTACATTGAAACTCATCACCTCTACCGCGAGAACCCCGAGCCATGAGAAAGAACCTTTTTGACCCTAGTCGCTTGTTGCTGATCGTGATTGGCCTTTTGACCCTGGCCATCGCTGGGTATGTTGTCCTGCAAGTACGAACGGACCGGGTGAAAGATACCTTGGATGCCGGAAAGACCTTGGCCATCCTGTTTACGATCACCGACGCAGACAAGCCCTTGTTCAATCAAGTGATCCTCTACAACCCCCAGACCCGGAGGACGGCGTTCATCGATGTGCCCCCAGAAACTGGTTCGTTGATCACGTCCTTGGGTCGGGTCGACGCCCTGGAGGCTCTCTACAAGCCCGGTGACCTGAAGGAATACTTGGCTAAGGTGGGGCAGCTCACTGGCCTTTCCATCCCCTTTTATATGGTCATGACGTCGGATCAGTTTGAGCGCCAGGTTGACCTGCTCTCGGGGCTCGAGCTGTTTGTTCCGTCGCCGATTGAAGAGGCGAAGGCCGACCCCATGCTGTTGATTCCGTCGGGGAACGTTTTGCTCGACGGGAGCAAGGCCAAGGCCTACCTCATTCACCACGACGACGGGGAAGAAATGGTGGACCGGAGTGCCCGGCATCAGAAGATCGTCCAAGCCCTCATGCGGCGTTGGGGTGAGAACCAAGGCTTCCTTTCCCATGGGAATGTGTTTTCTATGTTCTTCTCGGGCCTTAAGACCAACGTTGAAGACGTGGGCCTCAAGACCTTCCTCAAGACCGCGGCCGAAGCGGACTGGGAGAGGGTCGTGTTTCAACGGGTCCTCGGGACGGAGCGGGTCGTGGATTCCAAGAAACTCCTGTTTCCCCACTACAACGGCACCCTGCTCCTGGAGACGGTCCGGCAGGTCTTGGAGGGTCTGGCCAACAAAGACTCGGATCAACTGGTGAATGGCTCCCTCTCGGTGGAAATCCTCAACGGGACNCCCCGGGTGGGTCTGGCCACCCGGACGGCTCTTCTGGTCCGCAATTTCGGCTACGAGATTCAGTCGGCCAAGAACGCCGACAATACCAACCAAGCCGAAACCACGATCATCGACCGGACGGGGACCACCGACCAGGCTCAAAAGCTGGCGGACCTGATCCGATGCACAAAAATCGTCACACAGACCGACGCTCCCAGTGGCTCGGCCATGATTACCATCATTCTGGGAAAGGATTTTGACGGTCGCTATGTCCGATAACGCCGAACTTATGACTGAACTTGGTCGATTTCTTGAGGGTGCCAAGGCCCGGGATGTGGTCGTCCTCGATGTGAGCAACACCTGCTCCTGGGCCGACACCTTCGTGATCGCCACCTACAATAGCCAAGGCCATTTGAAGGGATTGGTTCAAGAGTTGGATCAGTGGGCTCAGGAGAACCTGGAGACGGTCCCCCATCACCCCAAAAAGAATCAGGTGAACGATTGGATGCTGGTCGACTGGGACAACATCGTCGTTCACCTGTTTTCTGAAAACGCTCGCTCGTACTATGAACTGGAGAAGCTTTGGTTTACAGCGGCCACCCTTTATTCGACAAAATCCTGAGGGTCAAAGCCGTCGTACTCTAGGTCGTCTTCCTCATCGTCTTCTTCGTCGAAGTCATCTTCATCGTCGAAGTCGTCGAAGTCATCTTCCTCATCCTCTAGATCGTCATAGTCGTCATCGAAGGCCTCGTCCTCGTCTTCGAGATCATCCTCGAGATCGTCTTCGTAGTCACTGTCGTAGTCGTCAAAGTCTTCGTCGCTGAAACGGAAAAAAGCCATGAACGTACCTTTGAACGGGAAATTGGGCGGGCCGCACGAGCCTTTGTACGACGAAATTTAACCGGGTCACCCGGGACTGTCAATATAAAAAATCGAGAAATACCCTTTGACAGAGTGCCCTAAAAAAGTATAATAATTCCCTGTCTNATTCGATCGAATGATATCACGCTTCGGAGTGGGTCAAGATCGTTCAGAATTTGCATCTTCCGGTACCTCGGTTTACAATAGTGGCCATGGACACCGTGCGGGAGGATGGAACATGACGATTACTGACATCAGAATCCGGAAGGTTGCCGGCGAGGGGAAGCTCAAAGCCTACGTAACCGTGACATTTGAGAGTTGCTTTGTGGTTCATAACGTCAAGGTGATCCAAGGGGAGAGTGGTGTGTTCATCGCTATGCCTAGTCGGAGAACTAAGAACGGTGAATATAAAGATGTTGCCCATCCGATCAACACGGAGTTCCGGGCCAGTCTCCAAGAGCAAATCCTGGAGGCCTACGATCAAGCTGCGGATGCGCCGATCGAAGAAGACGAGGATTGAGAGGGTCTGAGACCCCATTGGGACGTCGCCAAGTTGGTAAGGCACCAGATTTTGGTTCTGGCATCCGTAGGTTCGAGCCCTGCCGTCCCAGTTTCGATAGTGCAAGGAGAAGAGCATGGAACAAGTGACCCTGGCCTTCCAGGAACGAAAAGAGCTGAAGAAATCGGCTTCCCGGAGGCTGAGAGTGTCCGGTATGATCCCGGCCGTGGTGTACGGTCAGTCGGGTGCCGTGCCCATTGCGGTGAACGCCCACGAGTTCACCCTCCGGTTCGCGGAGTTCGGTGAGAACACCGTCATCAAGTTAGAGAATGGGAAGACGACCTACGAAGTCCTCGTGAAGGACTATCAGGACGATATCCTTTCAGGCAAGATTCAACACGTCGACTTTTACCACGTCAGCGCGACGAAGACTCTCCACGCCAAGGTTCCGGTGCGCCTCGAAGGGACGGCCCTCGGGGTCCGCAACGGTGGTCTTCTGGAGCAGGTGAGCCACGAAATCGAAGTGGAGTGCCTCGCCAAGGACATTCCCCACGATGTTCGCATCGATGTGTCTGCTCTGGACCTCAACGCCGGCTTCTACGTCCGGGACCTGAAATTGCCGTCGGGGGTCAAGATCCTCACCAACCCGGACACGGTGTTGGCCCACGTGATCAGTACCCGAAGTCTGGATTCTGTCCCGGCCACCGAAGTTGCCGCCCCTGCGGCTGAAGGTGACGCTGCTGCCGCCCCGGCCGGTGGCGCCCCCGCCAAGGCTCAGGAGAAGAAGGCCTGATTCGCCTGGTTTTGGGGCTCGGGAATCCCGGGCCCCAATACCGATCCACTCGACACAACGCCGGCTTCTGGTTCGTGGACCGCTGGGCTGAACACCTGGGTCTGTCGTGGCGCAAGTCCTGGTTCCATCCTTGTTTGATGGCTGTATCCACCAAAGAGACAGATTCTTTGGTGTTCGTGAAACCCCTGACCTTTATGAATCGATCCGGTGAGGTGGTACCCTACCTGCTGAAAAAGTGGGGTGCCGTTGCCGATGACGTCGTTGTCGTCTTTGATCAGATGGATCTGCCTCCGGGACGACTTCGGATGAAACCCCACGGATCCTCGGGGGGCCACAACGGTTTGAAGTCGGTGGATGCGGTCCTGGGCCACGAGCGCTACCATCGCATCGCTGTGGGTGTCGGCCGTCCCACCCCCGGGGAAACGGTCTTGGACCACGTGCTCGGGGTCCCCGATGACCACGACGCCCAAGCCATCTTGGGTTCGATCGACCGGGTCATCCCCGAGGTCAACGGCCTGTGGTTCCGGGGTTGGGAGCCGATGATTGATGCGGTCAACCGACGCAACCGAAACGCTTCTTAGGACCCTCNCCCCCTTCGTTCATGACCTGTCCCTTCAGGCACCCTGGGGTGTCGGCTATTCCGGGGGCAGGGATTCGGCCGTCCTGTTGTGGGCCATGGCCCAAATCGTTCCTCCCTCCCGGGTGGTGGCCCTCCATGTGGACCACGGGTGGCGCCCAGCCCCGGAACGGGAGGCAGAAGCCGCGGTGGTCAGGGGCTGGTGCCAGCGACTCGGGGTGTCCTTGCGTTCCTTTGGCCCCCCCCCCGAGCCACCCGATTCGGAAGCCGCGGCCCGGGCGTATCGCTACCAGTGTTTCTCTCAGTTTGGAAACGACTCTCCAGGCAGTCCAATCTTTTTAGGCCACCATGCCGACGATCAAGCCGAGACCATTTTGATGCGCCTCCTCAGGGGCCGGTCCTGGCAGGGGCTAGGGGGGATGCCCGTCCGGAGAGGGCGGTACCTTCGGCCGTTCTTGTCCGTGCGTCGCTCCCTCCTCGCCGAGGTCGCCAACCAGCAAGGTATCCCGGCCCACGAAGACAGTTCCAACGACGACGTTCGCTTCTCTCGGAATTTTCTTCGGCACCGGGTGCTTCCCTTGGTCCAGGGGCGCTTCCCTCGGGCCGTGGAGGCCCTGGGAGATTTTGGCCGACTTTGGGGTCAGGTCGGCCCTCCGGGGGATGTGGCCCCCGAGTGGTCGTGGGGTGAGGCCGGCGCCTCGGTCCCCGGGGTGGTCTGGGACCGTTGGTCGCCCTTGGTCCGGCAGGCCCAGTTGCTGGCCGTGGCTGAGGGACTTCAGGCCCCCGGGAGCCTCACCCGGAGGTTCCTGGAGGGGATCACGGTGTCCGGGCGGACTCGGCCGGCCCAGGGGGCCGGGTGGCGTTGGACCCGCCAGGGGGGCTCGGTCCAGTGGACACGCCCGGCCCCTTCTCCGGTTTACGAATACTTTGTCCAGGCGACCCCCGGGGGNACCTACGACCTGGGGGCGTACCAGATGACCTGGGTCCCTGAAGGGTCCCTGTCCGCAGCCGATGACCTTCTTTTTGTCCCCGGCCCTCGCCCGGATCGGCCCTGGATCTGGCGGTCGGCTGTGATCGGGATGCCTTTTGCCTCCCAGGGCAACCTGGACTGGGGCAAAGACACCCGGAGACGCCGGGTGCCCCACCTACAGCCTGACCGGTGCGCCCTGGTGATTCAGGAGGGGCTGATCCGGGCAGTCGTGGATCCCCGGGAGAATCGTGTGGTTTGGGCCGAAACAGGGCTGGAAAAATTGCACAAGACGGGGATTTTTGTTAAGTTAAGACAACGGAGTGATTATGAACGACGATGACGATAAGGAGAACAAGGGGCAGAACAACGGGCCTCAGCCTCCTTTTGATTTCCGCAAGAACCGGTTCGCCTTGATCTTGTTCTTGGTGGTGATCGGCCTGCTGGCGGCGATCATCTTTTCGAATGACCTCGGTTCGGGTCGTTCCATTCCGTATTCCACGTTCTTAGACTACCTCGCCAAGGGGGAAGTCGACTCGGTGGAAATTCTTGACCAGTCAGAGATTAATGGAACCATGGGATCCCACTCCGGGACCCCCGTTACCTTCGTTACCAAGATCCCCTACGTTGACCTGGACCTGCTGAAGACCCTGAAGGATAAGAACGTCCGGATCTCCGGGGGNGCCCGGGCCATGAACCCCCTCATGGTGGTGCTCCAGTTCCTTCCCTGGACCATTGGCATCATCTTCATCTATCTGATGTACCGCCAGGTCCAAGGGGGAAGCGGCAAGGCCTTCGGCTTTGGAAAGAGCCGGGCGAAGAAGTACAACGATAAGGGCAAGAAGCTCACCTTCGCCGACGTCGCAGGCCAGGAAGAGGCGAAAAACGAACTGCAAGAAGTTGTCGAATTCCTCAAGAGTCCCGAAAAGTTCACGGCCATCGGCGCGAAGATTCCCAAAGGGGTGTTGCTGGTAGGGATGCCCGGCACCGGGAAGACCCTCATGGCCAAGGCCGTGGCTGGGGAAGCCGGGGTCAACTTTTTCCACATGTCCGGTTCTGACTTTGTCGAGATGTTCGTGGGTGTCGGTGCGAGCCGGGTCCGGGACCTGTTCGAACAGGGGCGACAGAACTCCCCGTGCATCCTGTTCATCGACGAAATCGATGCCGTGGGTCGGACCCGGGGTGCGGGGTACGGTGGCGGTCACGACGAGCGAGAACAGACCCTGAACCAGCTCCTCGTGGAGATGGACGGGTTCGACACCAAGGATGCCGTCATTGTCATCGCCGCCACCAACCGGGCCGATGTCCTCGATCCCGCCCTTCTACGCCCCGGTCGTTTTGACCGACAAGTGGTGGTAGACATGCCCGACGTCAAAGAACGCGAAGCGATCCTGACCATCCACGCCCAGAAGATTAAACTCGATGCGACCGTGGATTTGAATCGGGTGGCCAAGGCAACCCCCGGCAGTTCCGGAGCCGACTTGGCCAACATGGTGAACGAGGCGGCGTTGTTCGCCGCCCGTCGGGGCAAGGTCGAAGTGGGCATGCAGGACTTCGAGGAAGCCCGTGACAAGTTGCTCATGGGCCTGGCCCGGCGGTCGAAGGTCATTCAGCCGAAGGAAAAGCTGGCCACGGCCTACCACGAAGCCGGTCACGCCTTGCTCCACTATCACCTGAAGGATACCGACCCGCTCCACAAGGTGTCCGTGGTTCCCCGGGGGCGGACCCTCGGGGTTGCGTTCTCCCTTCCCGACGAAGATAAGTACAGCCGGGGCAAGAATTGGCTTCTCGACCGCATCAAGATCTGCTACGGGGGCTACGCCGCCGAAGAGATTGTGTTTGGCGAAACGACCACCGGTGTCCAGAACGATCTAGAGCAGGCTACCTCCATGGCCCGGCGTATGGTGACCGAATGGGGAATGAGCGAGAAGGTCGGGCCCATGGCCCTCGGCTCCGAAGGGGAACCGATTTTCCTCGGCAAGGAAATTGCGACCCACAAGGATTACTCCGAGGAAACGGCCCGGACCATCGACAGCGAGATTCGTCGGATCTTGAGCGAGGGGCTGAATGCTGTGAGGACGATTCTGACGACTCACCGGGATCAACTCGACAAGTTGGCCAACGAATTGGTGGTCAAGGAAACCTTGGACGACGATGAAGTGCGCCGCCTCCTCGGCTTTCCTCCGAGGGTCGCCATCGCGGTCGAATGAATGGTCCGCTTCCTCGCCCCCGCCCTGGTACTGATTGGACTTCCTCTTTGGGGCGCTGACTTAGGGAGAACCGACCGGCTTTGGCGGGACTACCTGGCGGAAACCGTTGGGCGAGGGTTGCCTGTGGTCTCGGTGGAGGCCAACCCCAGTTCGATCCCGTACTGGCCCNCCCTCGATCGGGATCGGCGCGAGGCGGCGTCCCTCGAACCGGGAGCCGATGCGGTCTTGGTGGGGAGCTGGATGGACCTCCACGAGGGAGCCGTTTCGCTGGCGGTGCAAGCCCTCCGGGCGGCCTGGCCAGACCCGCCGTTGACCCGGTTTCCTCCGAGGTCGTGGGGCGAGACGCTGTTTTCCGCCTGGAGTCCCGAGGACTCCGAAACCTGGACCCAGGCCTGGTTGGCTTGGGAGGACAAGGCCTACAGCGTGCCCACCCTCGTCCGGGGTCTGGAAGTCTTGGAGACCAGCGNCCCCTCGGCCATCCTTCCCCTGCTGGCCCAGGCCCTGCGGCTCTACCCCGAAGATCGTCGGTTGCTCCCCCTGGTTCTGCGTCATCCCGACTCGGTGGTGCTCCCCCAGGCGCTGTTAGCCCGGGACTTGGCGGCGTCGGGGGGATGGTCTGACGGGGGGCTGAGGCATCTGTTGACCCGGAGTCCTGGGTCCAAGGAGGCTCTGGCGAAAGCGGGGTACCCGGTAGCACGGCTCGACGCCGCGTTGACCCAGGACTACGGAACCTGGCTGGCCGCGGGTTCCCAGGGAACACCCCGGGATGGTGTCTGGACGTGGGACGCCCACCAATCGGGGACCGCCGATAGTTCTCTCGTCTTCCAGGGGGGGCATCTGGTCACCTGGAGCCGACGATCGGCCGACAGCTTCTGGACCCTGGCGTTCGACCAGGGCAAACCGCAGTCGGTCACGGAACGGCGCGGGGGCGGCCGCTGGTCCCTGGTGTACGAGTCCTACCCCTGGGCCCAGGACTTGGAATACCGGTGGGGCGACACTACCATGGTGTATCGGTTCCGGCCGCTCACCCTGACCGTGCCCCTGTGGCCGGTCGAGCGGTTCACGGCCCCCGTGGAAGCCCTCCCCGCCGCCTTAGCCGACCTCTGGATCCCCCTCGATGCGGGGGCACTGGTGAACCAAGCGGCCACCGTGGAGACCTGGGTGGCGGGGGTGAAGGTCCGAACCGTTTTCCTGTCCCAGGGGCAGGTCTGGCTCACCGAGGAGGATTCGCAGCGCTCGGGCCACGTGGACACCTGGAGTTACTTTCGGGCGGGAAAGTTGGCGTCGGTCTACCACGACGTCGAAGGGGTGGGCCGTCCCAATGTCCGGGAGTTGTACGACAAGGGCCGGCTGGTGGAGGTCCAGGGCCAGACGGTCCCCGGGGCCCGGGCCGAGTTTGCCTTGTTCCCCCAAGAAGGGGTTCAACTCTGGGATCCTCAGAGAACGGGCCGTCCGTTAGATAGAATCTTCGTGTGGTCCGGGGGAGATCGCCTTGACGCCTTGGTGTTCTCGGGTGAGTCTCTTCCCTGGGACACTATGCCCCCCTGGGAGTCGCGACCGTGAAATCAACCTTGTTTGCCCTCATCCTCGTGGAACTTCTGGCCGCCAGTTGCCGAGCCCTCCCGTCCCCTCCCAAGGTGGCCGATGTCCCCGTCAACCTCCCTACCGCCATGGACCGGGCCCAGTCCGAGGTCCGTGCGGGCCACTGGGGTTCGGCGTGGGCCCTGGTGTCGAATCAAATCGAATCCTCCCCCGAGAAGCAGGCCTTCTTGGACACGGTTCAGACCGGCCTCGTCAACCAGAGGATGGCTGCGTCGGCGGCGGGGAAGACCCGGCAGGTCCTCGACCTCGACGCCACTCTGTCTCTAATTCGTACCGGACACTGGGATCCCGCACCGGCCCCGACCGCCAATGCCACGAGCACGGACCCCAATCAATGGCTCAAAGGAACGGCCACCGTGGTGGTCAACAAGGGCCTGAGGAAGGGNGAGAACGGCACGGCCGAGCCCGACATTGTCATCGGTTCCGGGTTTTTTATCACTTCGGACGGCTACCTGCTGACCAATCACCACGTGATCGAATCCGAAGTGGAACCGGGAACCTCGGAAAGCTCCCGGCTGTCGGTCAGGCTTCCGGGGTCCAAGGGGGAGCGGCTTCCCGCCCGGGTAGTGGGGTGGGACCGAAACATGGACCTGGCTCTGCTGAAAGTGGAGTATAACCCCGAATTTGTGTTCCCTTTGAGTGGGGGGGTGGATCCGATCCCGGGCCAGCGGCTCCAGGCCATCGGTTCCCCCGGGGGGCTGGAGTCCACCTTGACCGAAGGGATCGTTTCGGCGGTGAAAAGACCTCTCTTGTCCCTGGGCGAAGTGCTGCAAATCGATGTGGCCGTGAACCCTGGGAACAGCGGTGGTCCCCTGGTGAACAAGCAAGGCCAGGTGGTGGGGGTGGTTTTTGCGGGGATCCGAGACTTCCAGGGGGTGAACTTCGCCATTCCGGCCTCGTTGGTCCGGAAGGCTCTGCCCCGGCTGCAGGTGGGGGGTAAGGCCGTTCTGCCCTGGATCGGGGTGGGCTTGATGGAGGACCCCCGGGGTCTCGAGGTGGTGTACGTCACCCCCCAGAGCCCGGCGGATTGGGCGGGGGTTCGGGTGGGGGACCGCCTGCTCGGGGTGGCCGGGGTTCCCGTCACGGAAATCGATGAGGCCCAGGTGCGGCTGCTCGACTTCGGCACCGATGCCGTCATTCCTCTGGATCTCGAACGGGCGGGAAAGTCTCTGAAGCTGTGGTCGNCCCTCGGCCCCCGGCCCGACTATCCCTTGCGGGACGCGGCCGTGAACGACTTGGCCAGCCGGGTGATGCCCATTGCGTTCGGTGTCGTGGTGGATGATTTGGCCAATGGGGTGGATCGCTCGTTCCGGGTGAAACGAGTTTGGGCAGGGACCTCGGGCGAGCAGTTGTCCCTGGCCGAGAACGATCCTCTCCAGGTCCTCGACTGGTTTGTGGACACCAAGAACCAGGTCTTGATCACCCGCTGGGACATCAAACGGCGGTTGGGCGGGTACTTAGAGTCCATCGTTCAGTTGGGAACCCCCTTCTCGAGCCGCCTGTTCTTGTGACGCCGCCCCGGCCCTGATACCCCGGGGCGGGGGCTTCTTCCTTGAAATTCCCGGCCTTTTCGGGTAGCATCCGGGCCATGCCCCATCCTACCTCCCGGATCCGTAACTTCTGTATCATCGCCCACATCGACCACGGAAAATCCACCTTGGCTGATCGTTTCATCCAAAGGGCGAAGATTATCGACGACCGGAACTTTCAAAACCAGTTGCTAGACAATATGGATATTGAACGGGAGCGGGGGATCACCATCAAGAGCCAGGCGGTCTGCCTTCCGTACACCGCCGCCGACGGCCAGAAGTACATCCTGAACCTGGTCGACACCCCAGGTCACGCCGACTTCAGCTACGAAGTGAGCCGGGCCATCGCCAGTTGCGAAGGCGCCCTGTTGGTCATCGACGCCACCCAGGGCGTCCAGGCCCAGACCCTGTCGAACCTGTACATGGCCATGGAGCACAACCTCGAAATCATCCCCGTCATCAACAAGATCGACATGGCCGGGGCCGACGTCGACCGGATTAAGCACCAGATTGACCATGACCTGGGCCTCGACTCCGACATTGCCATCCCCGTTTCGGCGAAGATCGGCCTGGGGATGGATGAACTCCTCGAGGCCATCGTCGCCCACATTCCGCCGCCCCAGGGGGACGATGACAAGCCCTTGCAATCGATCATCTTTGACAGCCACTACGACGCCTTCCGGGGGGTGGTGGTTCACGTGAGGAACTTCGAGGGCACCCTGAAGGAAGGGGATACCATCCGGCTGTTCAACACCGGGGGCACCTACGTGGTCGAAGAGGTGGGCTTTTTTCGGATTGCCTTGGAACGGACGAAGATCCTGGGGCCCGGCGAGGTAGGTTACATCATCGCGGGGATCAAGAATATCAGCGATATCCGGGTTGGCGATACCGTGACCCTCGACGCCCATCCCTGCCCGGCCCCCCTCCCGGGGTTCAAAGACGTGAAGCCCGTGGTCTTTTCGTCGTTGTACCCCATCGACTCGGACCAGTACGAGGAACTCGCCAAAGCCCTGGAAAAGCTCAAGCTCAACGACGCCGCCCTCATCTATGAAAAGGACAGCTCCGTGGCCCTGGGCTTTGGGTTCAAATGTGGGTTTTTGGGACTCCTCCATCTAGAAGTGGTTCAGGAGCGGTTGGAGCGGGAGTTTGACCTCAACATCATTTTGACCAGTCCTTCGGTCCAGTACCGGATCACGCCCAAGCGGGGCGAGGTGTACACCATCGAAACCCCCGCAGGCTTCCCCGACCCGACCACCATTGAGTTTGCCGAAGAGCCCTACATCCACGCCACGGTGATCACCCCCAGCGAGTACCTGGGGAACATCATGACGCTGTGCACCCAGAAGCGAGGGGTCCAGACCAACATGACCTNCCTCGACCAGACCCGGGTCGAGATGCGGTACGAGATGCCCCTGGCCGAGGTTCTGTTTGATTTTTACGACAAGATGAAATCGATCAGCAAGGGGTACGCCAGCTTCGACTACGATTTGGCAGGATTCAAGACGACCGACCTGGTGAAGCTCGATATCCTGATCAACGGGGAAGGGGTCGATGCCCTGAGCATGTTGGTGTTCAAGGGGAACGCCTACGACCGGGCTCGGAACGTCTGCGACAAACTCAAGGACGAGATCCCCCGGCAACAGTTCAAGATCGCCATCCAAGGGTCGATCGGAAACACGGTGATCGCCCGGGAAACCGTCCAGGCCTTCCGGAAAGACGTGTTAGCCAAGTGCTACGGGGGCGACATCAGCCGGAAGCGGAAGTTGCTGGAAAAGCAAAAAGAAGGCAAGAAGCGCATGAAGATGGTCGGAAGCGTCGAGCTTCCCCAGAGCGCGTTCCTGTCGGTGCTCAAGAGCGGCGACGAAGACTAAGAAGCAAAAAAAAA
>JGI26470J50227_1000023_pt1 | contig 76113 bp, 74 predicted proteins | sample FreactTroBogLake_FD_50227 | JGI IMG/M metagenome (IMG submission 50227)
AGTGGCAATCATGGCCAGGAATTGGCCCGTCTCAGGCCCCGCCAGGGTGGCAACCTTCGTCAGGAATAGGTGGCAGGCATGGCCAGGAATCTACAGCCATGTCCTTGCTCGGAAAAGGCCAAAGGCAAAGTTCCCGAAAAGAGAGAGATTCGAGTCTTCTGATCAGTCATGAAAAAAACCTCTTGTGTAGCTGTAAGTTTAGGGAGTAATGCGATCCTCAAGGCCTCTTCTGAGTTGCTCCTTGAAAAGGGGTTCAAGCACTTCACCATCGAAGGAGTCGCTGCTCTATCCAAGGCCAGCAAAGTGACGATCTACAAATGGTGGCCGTCAAAAGGGGCGTTGGCGTTAGATGGCTACTTCCATACGATGATCGATGTGATCGCTTTCCCCGAGACCAGCTCGGCTCGCGACGACGTGGAACGTCAGCTTTTGGCTGTCATCAGCAGCTTTAAGACCACGGCCTATGGGCGGGCGATGATGGAATTGATCGCAGCGGCCCAAGAAGACCCCGAACTTAAGCAGGAGTTGAATCGTCGATATGTGGAGCCGCGTCGAAAAATCGCGGGTCGCGCCTTCGCACGGTTGTTAGGATGGGACCCCATCGAAAATCAGGAGGCACTTTACGTCGTGACCGATCAGGTGTACGGCGCGATCTACAATCGACTTCTTTTTGGTCTCCAGCCGCTGGACGAAAGCTTTGCCCGCCAGCTCGTAGGGTTTTGGGCTCCCCGAAACGATTCCGGTAGCCAGTGATTGGATTCAATTGATTTGCCTACTGAGGCCTCCGACTCGGCTCAACCAAGCTTAGGCGACGTTACCAAGGCATGGGTTAAACCTGGGGGTGTTTTTCGAGGCTAGGGTAATTGAGGCAAACTTGCTCGAGGGCGCTGTCCCGTCCTCGTGTGGCTCACTCCCTGGTGATCAGTGGTTAAGGCACAAGGGAAGTTTCCCCCGAATTACAACTCCTAAATTGTATTCTGAATTTACAACCTTTCGATTGTTGGAGGGCCCATGGACTATCCCATCAAAACGCTCAGCCAGCTGGAGCCGATCCTTAAGGCCTTCCGGAAGGGGAAGGGGCTGACCCAGGGCGAGTTGGCCCTGAAGACCGGGGTGACCCAGCAGGCGTTGTCGGTCCTGGAGTCGAAACCCTACCGGGCCAGCTTTGAACGGNTCATGTTTCACTTGAGCGCCCTTGATGTCGAAATCGTCCTCAGGGAAAAGCAATCCGGTCCCCCGGTCAATCCGGTGGAGTGGTAGGCGGTTGCCCCTCCTACAGGCTGGTGGTCCGCGTCCGTCTCACTTGGTTCTTAATTAGGACGCGGATGCGGTCCACCCCGGGGGCTGGCCCGTAGGCCGCCTCGTATTCCTCGGTGAGCGCCGACAGTTCCCCGTCCAGTCGTTGGCACAGTTCTTCGAGGGTTCTGAGGATCAGGGCGGGCTTCACGTCGAGTTGATCTGCCATGGTGTTCCAGTCGTCGTGGCCCACGTGCCCAGGGTCGAACTGGGTCCCGATGCTCATCCCGAGGTTCGGCGAGAGGCCTGGGTAGACCCGGGTGCAAACCAGGTCGTAGGCGGGGGCCAGTCGTCGTTGGCCATACCTGTACAGCCAAGAAATGTTCTTGGCGTGGCCGTCGGAGTTTCCCAAAAGGAGGTTCAGAATCTGCCATCGGATCAGGATCTGAAGGTCAGCCGACGGGAGGGTGGAGTGCCTTCGGATCAGTCCGGCGCAGGCTCGAAGGTCCGGCCCTCCCTCGGCCTGATACTTGAGTCTCGGCGCGATTCCCAGCGCCTGGCAGAAGTCCTCCTGGTGGTAACGGCCGAGTCCTCGGTCCGTCGGGAAGCGGTCGTAGCGAGGGGTCAGACTGTAGTCGGCGGTGGGGCGAACGGGCATGGTCTCGAGGCCGAGTCGGGAGGCGAGGAAGGTGACGTAGGCCTCGTTGTACGGCAACCCTTTGAAGAGGGCGCTCTTGAACTTCAGGATGTGGGAACTGGCCACGGAACCTTGGGGAAAGAACAACTGACCATCCTGGACGAACACGGCCCACTTGCTCTGACCCCCGGCCAGCGAGAGGCGCAGCGCCCCCTCGATCATCTGCCACACCAGGGGAAGCCGGGTCGTGGCAGCGGTGTGCAGTTCCTCGTCGGTGATCCTTCGGTAGGTACCGCCCTCCGGCGGCTGTTGGCCGTTGGGGTACAGGCTCAGGGCTCCGGCGCATTCCCCGCCTAGGCGCTCGAGGAGGAGAAAGTCATTCTCGATGCTCACTCCCAGAGCCCGGCAGACCACTTCCCGGGCATCGGCTTCGGGCAATAGGTTGGCGAAGAACCGATGGTCAGTTTCGCCGGGTGTCCAACCTCCGGAGAGGGGCAGGCTGACCGAGATGGGAAAGGGATCGGTCGCCGACTTCCATGCCGTGGCGTACTCAAACACCATCCGGCCGCTCGGGGAGAGACCGAGTTGGCCGACCTCGCTCCGGCCGTAGTACACCGTCAGGGCCCGGTTCATCGTGCCGACCCCCGAGGTGTCACCGCCACTTCCAGCCCGAGGGTCTCCAAAACCCGCAGCACCTTGCCGAGCTCGACCGTTGGCTTGCCGTTCTCAAAATCGGAGAGAAACCCGGAGCTGACGTTGGCCAAATCAGCTAGGTCCTTTTGCCTGAGGTTCTGGAGTTTTCTGGTCTCGAGGACGAGTTTTCCCAGGGCGGCGACGTCGGTGATCATTCCAGGCACTCCTCGGTGGATAAGATGCACGAACGTGCATATCCTAAGCGACTTGCCCAGAATACGCAAGCGTATACACGATCGTGCATCCCAACGCGGCTTGCGCCGACTACTCGGCGCCATATGCACGATCGTCGATCTCGGTGGCCCTGGCAAAGTGTGTTACTGCCTGTGTTACTAGGGGTCCTTTTTTTGGCCCCCAATCCTCTTGATATCTGGTGAACTCTAGTGCTATCGTTTGGAGCATATGGTCGGCCCTAGTTGCTTGACCTGAAAAGAGTTAATGACCTTTAGTGACCGCTTGTGAGCTCGGGTGCTTTTGGTGCGAATTCGGCCTATCCCAGGCGATCCACCTGTTCCCGGAGGCCCTCGAGCTCCCGGATCCAGAAGGCCTGGGTTCCCCAGCCGGGAAAGGTGGCACCGAACCCCCGGTCGAACCGTTGGCGCCCGCACCACGCCAAAAAGTGCACCATCCGCATCAGCCTCAGGGGTTCCACGGCCTCCCAGGCCAGGGCCTCGGGGGGAGAGAACTCCCCGTAGCCCTCGGTCAGCAGGGCCACCTCCCGCGGGCAGTCCCCCTGGTACCCCGGGAGGAGCAACCACAGGTCCTGGACCGGTGGCCCCCAGGCGCAGTCGTCGAAGTCCATCAGGAGCAGGCCCTCGGGGGACCGATCGAGGATGTTCCCTCGGTGCACATCCCCGTGGATCCGTTGGAGACCCCCGGGGGGGAACAGGCCCCGGAGGGACCGGGCCACGGGGACCAGCAGGTCTTCGAACTCGTCCTCGAGGTCGGGATGGACGACCCCCGAATCCAAAAGCTCGTCGATCTGGACCTCGAGGGTGGCCTCGGGGGNGAAGATGGGCCGGTGGGCAAAGGTCCCCTGGCGACCCACCCCGTGGAGCCGCCCCAGCAATCGGCCCAGGCGCAGCCATGCCTCGTCCCCCTCGGCTTCGAAGTTGCGACCGCCTTTCTTTTCGAACAGGGCAAAGAAGAACGACNCCTCGCCCCGGGGCCCGGGAAGCACCAGTTCCCCCAGGGTTTGGCCGCCGCCGTCCCGGGGCCGGGCCACCGGGAGGTCGGCGGCGGCGCAGTCGGCCAGGAAGGCGTGCTCCTCCTCCAACGTCGCCTCGTCCCACCGCCCCGGGCGGTAAAACTTGGCCACCCAGCCCTGGCCGTCGTCGTCCTTCAGCCCGAAGACCCGGTTGATGTAACTGTTGTAGGGCACGAGGGTGCTGTCAAACCGCAGACCCGAGAAGGCTTCGACGGCTTGGACCACCGCCGACGGAGTGAGGGGATCGAACACGCTCATCGCCCCACCATACCTTTTTTTGCTACACTGGGGCCATGGATTTGTTCGATCTGTCCCGAACTTTGGCCCGACCTCTGTTCGCCCGGGTGACCTACCCCTGGGAGGTCCTGGGGCTTTTGACGGCCTTCCTCCTGGACCTCGGGCCCCGGCTGGGCCCCGACTACGAACAGATCGCCCCCTCGGTTTGGGTGGGGAGGGGGACGACCGTCGACCCCACCGCCGTCGTCCAGGGACCGGTGGTGGTGGGCCGGGGCGGGGACGTCCGGCCCGGGGCGTTCCTCCGTCCCGGGGTGCTGGCGGGCGACGGGNGCGTGCTGGGCCACGCCAGCGAGTTCAAGAACTGCTTGCTGTTCGACGACGTCCAGGCCCCCCACTTCAACTACGTCGGAGACTCCATCCTGGGCTGGGGGGTCCACCTGGGGGCCGGGGTCATCGCCTCGAACTACAAGGCCGGGGGTACCCCGGTAGCGGTCACCTGGGACGGCGTTCGGATGCCCACGGGACTCACCAAGCTGGGGGTCCTAGCCGGGGACGGTGCCGACGTGGGTAGCCAAGCCGTCCTGAACCCCGGGGCCATCCTGGGCCGGGGTTCGGTGGTGTACCCCCTGGTCTCGGTCCGGGGGACCGTACCCGCCCATACCCTCGCGAAGTCGGCCAACCCCGGGGACTGGGTGCCCCGGGTCACCGGAGGAACCGGNCCCCGCTGATGTCGATGAGGGCGCCGTTGATGTGCGACGACAGGTCACTGGCCAGGAAGAGCACCGAGCTGGCCACCTCTTCGGCGAAGGTGTTCCGGCCCAGGGGGGTCTGCTTCCGGTAGGCTTCGAGCATTTCGGGGGNCGAGTGGATCTCGTGGTGCTGGGTCTCGACGGTCCCCGGCATGATGGAGTTGGTCCGGACCACCGGGGCCAGCTCCTTGGCCAGGGTCCGGGTGAGGACGGTGAGGGCNCCCTTCCCTGCGGCGTAGGCCCCCGCCCCGTTGGCTCCCCCGGTTTGGACCGAGAGGGACAGGATGTTGATGATCCGACCGCTTCCCGTGGCCCGCAAATGGGGAATGGCGTGCTTGCACACCAAGAAGGCGGTGGTGGCGTTGAGATCGAGGGTGCGATGCCAGTCTTCTAGGGTGGTGTCCTCGATCTTCGCCCGTTTCNCCAGGCCCCCGCCGTTGTTGACCACGATGTCCAGGCGGCCCGTGGCATCGGTGAACCGGTGGATGACCTCCTGGACGGCGGGTTCCGACGTGAGGTCCCCGGGGAGGAGGACCACACCGATGCCCTCGGCCATGAGCTCCTTCCGGAGGGCCTCGGCGGCGCTGGCGCTGGCATGGTAATGCAGGCCGATCACGGCCCCGGCCTTCCCCAGGGCGAGGGCGGTGGCCCGGCCTATCCCCACCGCGCCCCCGGTGACGAGGGCCGTCTTGCCTTTTAAGCTCAGAGTCTGGTCGGGTACCATGGAATTACCTCCGGTCTACGCTTTTACTCTAGTGCAATTGCCCCACCCCGGATAGTTCCCCGGGGCCTTCCTGGGGGGCTTTCGTCCACTCCAGGAGGGTGGAAATCACCTCGTTCGCCTCGGTAAAATCCTGGCGATGGGTGAGTTGAAACCCGGCCTCGTGGCCGCACACCACCATCTCGTCGGCGGTGTGGTCCCAGGCCTCGATCACCACCGGCTTCCCCGAGGCCCGGAGCTCGGGGGCTTTGGGTTGGGGAATGGTGTTCATGACCAGTCGGCCCCCGGGGGCCAGGAGGGCCGCCATGCACTGGAAGAACCGCTCCGGACGGTCGAAGTGGACCACCAGGAAGAACGCGCTCACCAGGTCGGCCGGTCCGTGGGCCTGGGTCCAGGCCGCCACCGCCTCGAGGTTCCCCACGTCGACCACCTGCCACCGGACGCCCTTGATCCGGCCCCGGGCCGCCTCGACCATCTTCGGGCTAAAATCTAGGCCCCACAGGGTCACCGTCTCGCCGAGTTCGTGCTTTTCGATCCGGCGGGCCCACCGGCCCAGGGTACGCCCATCCCCGCACCCCGCATCCACGGCCACCACCCGGGGGTGGTCGGCCAACAGGGCGTCGAGGGCTCGGACCCAGCTTTCGGATTCCGCACCTTCCATGAAGGTATCGAGGTAGGGGTGGTCCTTCCGGTAGTTGCCGGCGTAGAGATCGTAGCCCTCGAGGGGCGTCAGGCGTTTCATGGGCCCAGCATACGTTGTAAACTGCCCCTATGGAAGAATACTTTGACGTTTGCGATGCCCAAGGCGTCCCCACCGGGGTGGCCCTGCCCCGGAGCGAGGTGCACCGCCAGGGACTCTGGCACCGGAGCTCCCACCTCTGGGTCGTCGACGGCCCCCGGGTGCTCCTGCAGCAACGCCACCCGTCGAAGGAGTCCGACCCGGGCCGCTGGGACATTGCCGTCGCCGGGCATCTTTCGGCCGGGCAATCCCCCCTCCAGGCCATCCTCCGGGAGGCTCACGAGGAACTGGGCCTCGTCTTCCCGCCCGACAGCCTCACCTTCCTGGGGGTGAGTGCCAAAGAGTACGTGGGCCGGGACTTCGTCGACCGGGAGTGGCAGTACCAATTCGGCGCCCTCTGGTCCGGGAACCTCGACACCCTCGTCCTCCAGGCCGACGAAGTGGTCGCCGTCCGATGGATGCCCGTGGACGAATACCGCCGGGCGGCGATGGCCGGGGACGAGGCCTACGTGGGCCGCCGGGAGGATTGGGGGAACTTTGAAGCCTGGTACCGGACGGTCACCGGGTGAACCCACCCCCCGGGGGGCCCCATCCCCGCTCTAGGTCCCCGGGGAACCTGCCGACACACTAGGTATGCCCCCGGTGAAAAGTGGCTCTTGGTTCCTCGAATTGATTCTCAACATCCTTCTCCTCGGGGGGGTCGCCTACGTGACCTTCGCCGCCCGGGGGGAACAGGAGCGAGGGCTCGCGGTGCCGCTGTTCGCCGCGGTGAGCCCGGCCACCACCCGACCGGCCTCCGACGCCCCGGCGGCCAAAACCNCCCCCCCTCCCCCGGCCCCGGGGGCCACCCAGCCGCCCCCGGCGGTTCCCGGAGCGGGGAGTCAAACGTTCCAGCAGGCCTGGGGCGCCCTTCAGATCTGGGCCGCCGGCCTCGATGGCAAGATCACCCCGGATCAGCTCAAGAAGATCCAAGACTCCTTGAGTCCAGGGTGGACGGGGACGGTGGGGATCCGGGACTACCTGAAGTCCGTCAACGATAAGATCAACGCGGGGCAGGCCGACCAAGTCATCCAAGAGGCCCTCAAGACCGTGTCCCAGCAGGCCAACGACAAGAAGCTCCAGGTCATGGACTCGGTGGCCCAGTTCATGCGGGAAAAGGGCATCAGCTGGGACCAGACCCAGAGGGTCATGGGCCAGTGGATGAGTCAGATCATGAAGATGAACCCTGCGGACCTGTGGAAGTCCCTGAACCTCAAGGGGAATTGAGCCCCGGTCACTTGCGACTTCGGGCTTCCACAATCCTTTTGACCCGGTCGTCGAACTCGGGGTATTTGATCCGCAGCTCGTTGAAATCGTGCTTCGACAGTTGGTATCCGGTTCCATAGGTCACGGCCCGGACGCTGGCGTTTCGGTGATCTTCGGTGACCAGGGCGGCCTCGCCGAACACGGAACCGGGGCTGATCTGGGCGACCACGGCCTCGTCCACCAGAACCTCGAGCTCCCCGACGGTCAGGAAGTACATCGAGTCGCCGTACTCCCCCTGGCGAACAATGTATTCCCGGGGGAGGAACACCCGGGGACGAAGCCTCTGGACGGCTTCCCGGATGAACNCCTCGTCGGCCCCCTGGAACACCTCGACCTTGGCCACCAACGAGCGGTTTTGATACAACAGGATTTCCAGGCTCAGGCTACTGGGCAGGTCCTCGACCACCGTCCGGCTCGTGACCGATTTCTTCTGCTCCCACAGGTAGCTGTAGTAGTCCCTCACCCTCTCCTGGAGTTCAAAGGGGATCTTCTGGGTCCTGAGGTACGAGTTCACCTCTTGCATGTGGCGCTGGTAGGCGGTCCGGGCCACGTCGAGGTTCGCCACCAGGCTCGACACGTTCGCGATCACGAAGGTGTACATGGCCACCCCAAAGACCTCGACCACGATGGCGTAGAAGATCTGGGCATTGCTGTCGTGGTTGGGGACGTAGTCGCCGTAGCCGATGGTGGCGATGGTGGTGGTGACCCAGTAGAACGCCCGGAGGTACTGGTCGAAGGGCGGGCGTTGGCCTTCGGTAGCCCCCATGAGGATCCNCCCCATGGCCATGAGGTGAACCGCTTGGACAAACCAAAACCCGAAGCTCACCAGGCGGTGGATGGCCGGGGACAGGCCGAAGGCCTCGGAGATTTCCCGGAAAATCCGGACGGCTTTCACCAGCTTGACCAGGGTCAGGGCCTGGAGGGCCAGGTAGACCCCGAACTGGGGAGGGNCGGTCGGGATGCCCCCAAACAGGGCGACGGCGATGAGCTCAAACGGGAAAAAGGCCAGCAGGTCGATGGTGAACCACGACTTGAGGTAGTGGCTTCGGATTTCGGCGAAGGTGTCCAGCCGGCGGTGGCCCACCTTCACCTTGGTGACGAAGCCGGCCCCCAGGTCGAGGAGAAACAGCAAGTTCAGGCCGTAGTACACGGCGTTCGCCTGGAAGGCGTGGAACACCATCTTGTAGGTGATGAGAAACGTGAACGCCATCACGGTGGCCAGGATGATGAGATTCCAGGCCAGCTTGGCCGGGTGGTTGTGCCTCAGCGGAAACATCGGATCAGTGTATCGAATCCGTCGAGGCTTGCCACGCCCTTTCCGAAGGATGCTTACAACGAGGCTTCGACGGTCGCCCACTCCTCGGCCCCGAGGATCCGGGCGATTTCCCGGCCCTGACCGTCCCGGAGCACCAGGGNGGGGGTGGCCGTGATGGCCCAGTCCGAGGCCGCCTGGTACCCGGCCTCGGTGGCGACGTCGATGGTCTCACCGGGAAGGGGCAGGGTCGATACCCGGGCCTTCATGGCCGGGCACCGGGGGCAACTGTCCTGGACAAACACCAGGTACGAGGCCGCCCGACGGTCGGTGGCCAAGGCCGTGGCCACCCGGGCTGGGTCTTCGGCGAAGGTCACCCGGTGCTCGTACTCTTCGCGCTTCCCGGCGTTCCAGTTGGCCAGGGACCGGTAGTAGCCCACGATCCTGGTGTAGACCTCGGTGGGGTAGGCCGCCGGAGTGGCCAGGGCATCTTCCAAGGCCTCGATTCGGGTGTTCAATTCCGCAGTGGTCATCGTAACTCTCCTTGTCGTTCGGCCCTCAGGGCCCACAATTCCTTCAACTCGGCCTGGATCTTGGCCTGGGCTTCGGCCTCGCAGTGGGGGCAGCTGAAGTGCTCCCCGGCGAGGTAGCCGTGGACGGCGCACACCGAGAACGTCGGACTGATGGTGAAATAGGGGATCCGGTAGTTGGCCGCGATGGCCCGGACCAGGTTTCGGCAACTTCTCCAGTCGCTGACCCTCTCCCCGAGGAAACCGTGGAACACCGTGCCCCCGGTGTACTTCACCTGCAGGCTTTCCTGGTGGTCGAGGGCGTCGAAGATGTCGGGGGNGAAATCCACGGGCAGTTGGCTTGAGTTGGTGTAGTACGGAGCGTCCCCGCCGCTGGTCAGGATGTCCGGGTAGTGCTTCTTGTCGTGGAGGGCCAGCCGATAGCTCGTGCTTTCCGCCGGGGTGGCTTCGAGGTTGAACAGGTCGCCGTACTTCTCTTGGTAATCCTGAAGCCGGGTCCGCATGTCGACGAGGATCTCCTCGGCGAAGGCCTTGCCCTCGGGGGTCTCGATCCCCTGGTGTGGTCCCAAGAAGTTCAGGCACGCCTCGTGGAGTCCCGACACCCCGATGGTGCTGAAGTGGTTGTTGTAATGTTTCAGGAAACGCTTGGTGTAGGGGAACAGGCCGCTGTCGGTGAGCCGGGTGATCACCTTGCGTTTAATGGTCAGACTCTGGGCCGCCAGGTCCATCATCCGGTGGAGCCGACCGAAGAACTCCTCCCGGGAGGGGGTGCCCCGGCCCCGGCCAGCCAGGTACCCAATCCGGGGGAGGTTGATGGTCACCACCCCGATGGACCCGGTGAACTCGTCGCTCCCGAACAGGCCTCCTCCCCGCTTCCGCAGTTCGCGCTTGTCCAGTTGCAACCGGCAGCACATGGACCGCACGTCGCTGGGGTCGAGGTCACTGTTGAGGAAATTCTGGAAGTAGGGGGTGCCGTACTTCGCCGTCATCTCGAACAGCAGTTGGGCGTTGGGACTATCCCAGGCGAAATCCTTGGTCAGGTTGTAGGTGGGGATGGGGTAGGCAAACCCCCGGCCGTGGGCGTCCCCGGCGAGCATCTGCTCGATGAACGCCCGGTTCACCAGGTCCATCTCGGCCTGGCACTCTCCGTAGGTGAACTCTTGTTCGACTCCCCCCACCAGGGCCCGGCGGTCTTTGAGGTCCGGGGGGCAGACCCAGTCGAGGGTGATGTTGGTGAAGGGGGCCTGGCTACCCCACCGGCTCGGGGTGTTCACCCCGAAGATGAAGCTTTGAATGCACTGGACGACCTCGTCGTAGCCCAGGGCGTCGACCTTCACAAAGGGGGCGAGGTAGGTGTCGAAGCTCGAGAGGGCTTGGGCCCCGGCCCACTCGTTTTGCATGACACCCAGGAAGTTCACAATCTGGTTGACCAGGGTGTTGAGGTGCCGGGCGGGCTTGCTGGCGATCTTGTCGGCGATGCCCCCAATCCCCTCCTCGATCAGCTGCCGCAACGACCAACCGGCGCAGTACCCCGAGAACATGCTCAGGTCGTGGAGGTGAAAATCCGCGTTCTGGTGAGCCTCGGCGATGGCCTCGGGGTACACATTCTTCAGCCAGTAATTGGCGGTGAGGGTCCCCGAGTTGTGCAGGATCAGGCCCCCGAGGCTGAAGTTCACGTTGGCATTTTCTTTCACCCGCCAGTCGGACCCGGACAGGTAGCCTTCCATGGTCTCGGTGATGTTGAGCATCAGGGTCTTGGTGTCCCGGAGGGCGGCATGCTTCGCCCGGTACAGGATGAAGGCCTTGGCCAGGTCGACGTGGGCCCCTTCGATGAGGACGGTCTCGACCACGTCTTGGATGGCCTCGACCCCCGGGGCGCTCGACCCCGGCACCCATTGGTCGGCCAACCGTCGGGTCACGGCGTTGGTGAGGGCCTGGACGAGGTCAGGGTCGGGGGTTCCCCGGACGCCTTCGACGGTCTTGGTCAGGGTTTCGCGGATGCGTTCGACGTCGAAGGGTTCGGTCTGCCCGTCCCTGGAAACGACGGCTTCGATCGGGCTGACCGGCGCGATTTCCTGGCGGGTAAACCCCAGGAAATCCTGCCAGTCGGCGCGGACGGTATGGGCCATATAGTGTCTCCCTTTGGTTGTTAATGAGGGTAAAACACTATAGGTGTTTTGACAAGGCCTCGTCGACCTTTTTACGAAGGGCGGTCGAACCGGTCTCGGAGCCCCTGGTGGAAGACGGCCAAGGCCTCGGTTTCCTGGAGCTTCAGGGCCTTCAGGACCCCCGCATTGACCTGGGGGTAGGTCATGAGCCCCTCCTCGACCGCCACCAGGCTGGCGGCCAGGTGGACGGCGCAGGCCAGGGGTTGCACCTCCACCGGCGTCCGGGACGGCTGGGCCTGGTACCGCAGAACCTGGACGAGGTCGTCGGGGAAGTGCCACTTTTCGGCGATCCTTCCGGCCACCTCCCCGGGGTTGACGGCCTGGGTCAGCTCGTTGAAGAAGGCCACGCTGAACCCCCGGGCCCGGCAGAACCCCAGGATCCGTTCGCTTTCTTCGGGATGCAGAAAGGACAGGATGATCTGGCCTAGGTTCGATAGGAGGCCAGCCAACTGGGCCCGGCTCGCCGTGGCCCGGTCGCCCCCGATCTTCCGGGCCAGCTCCGAGGCATACCACGAGGCCCGGAGGGCGTTGTCCCAGAGGCGCTTCTGCCGGGGAAGGTACTTTTCCAAGAGCCGGTGGGCCCCGAAGGAGTAGGCCAGGTCCTTGAGCCCCTGGATCCCGACCAGTTGGACGGCCTCGTGGAGGTCGGCGATCCCGGATCGTCGGCCGACCCGGGCTGAGTTGAGGTAGCGGATGAGGTCGGCGCTCATGGCCGGGTCCCGGCCCAATTGGGCCGCCAAGGCCTCCATGGCCACCCCCGGGTCGTCGAGGAGCCGGATGAGCTGTTGAAGGTTCTCGGGGAACGGGGGGAGGGCCTCGATGGTGGCCACCACTTCGTCGGTGATGAGGCCCACCGCATCCACTTTTTGGGCGTTCCCCGGGATGGTCATCGAAGCCGAGGTCTCGCCGCCCACCAAGGCCAGAGAGAAGGATTTCTCGGACAGCCCCATGCTTCTCAGCATGAGGATCATGATGACGATCCCGAGGCCGGCCCCTTCGGTTTCGTCGAGGACTTCCTCGAAGGCCTCGGCCATGGACTCAAAGGCCCGGGACCGGGCAATGCGGTCGTAGGCTCGGGTCAACTCCTTGGCCGCGATGGCCGCCGAGTTGCGGACGGTGAGGAACAAGGNGTGATCCCGGAGGAGAAACGTCACCTTGATCGTGAGGTCCCTCTTCTCCTGCAGGTCCAAATAGTGGTCGATGTTGTTCAGGGTGTCGTTCTTGAACGTCTTCATCCCGAGGTCGTACTCTCCGGGGTCGTCGAGACGCAGGCCCTTCTCTTCAAAGTACACCCGTTTGGTGTTCGCCTTCTTCGCATTCCCCGTGAGCTCCCGGAGGATGTACGAGAGGTGATCCCGCATCGACGACTGCCCCAGTTCCTCCAGGAAGAGGATCAAGATTTGCTCGAGGTCCTGCTCGGTCTCCGGGGGCAACCGGTGGGTGACCACGGTGAAGGGGATGCCGTTCCGGGCGGCGTGGGTCACTTGTCTTCTGTCCATGGGGCTCCTGGGGCTTCTGAGAACCTGGAACAAGAATAGGAGCCCTCGGGGGACCGATTCAAGCCGCTCCGAATCAAATCTCGGGAAGAGATTGTGCATGTATGCTTTACTTTACATGAAGTCTGGTATACTTTACTTGTAGGAGGACGTTTCATGGTCCGTTTCTTTGGTTTACCGATGGTTGTGATGGCTCTCGTCGCCTGCCAAGCTGCTCCTGCTTCCCCCGGGTTGGTCAAGAGCCTTCCCCCTCCCCCCGCCGAGGTCCCGGCCCCCCAGGGGCTCCAGACCGCCGTCTTCGCCGGAGGGTGTTTTTGGGGCATCGAGGGTGTGTTCGAGCGCCTGAAGGGTGTAACCCAGGCGATTTCCGGGTACTCGGGAGGCACGACCCAGAACCCTTCGTACGAGGAAGTCTCCTCGGGGACCACGGGGCACGCCGAATCGGTGGAAGTCACCTACGATCCCGCGGTCATCTCCTACGGGACCCTGTTGCAGGTGTTTTTCTCGGTGGCCTGCGACCCCACGGAACTGAACTACCAGGGGCCGGACCACGGCACCCAGTACCGGTCGGCCCTGTTCGTTAAGACCCCGGGGCAACGGGCGGTGGCCGAAGGCTACCTGGCCGCCCTGACCTCGGCCAAGGTGTTTTCCAGCAAGATTGTCACCGAGGTGACCCCGTTCACCGCCTTCTGGCCTGCCGAGGAGTACCACCAGCACTTTTTGCTCAACAACCCGACCTACCCCTACATCGTCGTTTGGGACCTGCAAAAAATCCGGGCCCTGGAGCAGAACTTCCCGTCGCTGGTGGTTCCGGTGGCCGAAAAGACCATGACCTGGCACGGTCTCACCGTCCNCCCCCTGACCGAGACGATCGCGTTCCCCATCGTCAAGACCGAGGCCCAATGGCGGGCGCAACTCCCGGGACTGGCCTACGAGGTTCTGAGAGAGCAAGGAACCGAGCGACCGTTTTCCGGGCCCCTGAACGACGAGCATCGGAAGGGGACCTTCTATTCGGCCGCCACGGGGCAACCCCTGTTTCGTTCGGAAGACAAGTTCAACTCGGGGACGGGGTGGCCCAGCTTCACCCGACCCATCAACCCCCAGGCGGTGGTCCTTCGCCTCGACACCAGCGAAGGCATGGAGCGGGTGGAAGTGGAAGACTCGGCCTCGGGGAGCCACCTGGGGCACGTCTTCGACGACGGTCCCGCTCCCACCGGCCTTCGGTACTGCATGGATTCTGTGTCCCTGATTTTTGTGGCCGACGGTGACCCGCCCCCGGCCTTGGTGAAAGCGTACAAGCCGTGACCCTGGGGCCCCTTAGGGGGCCAAGGGGTCCCGGTATTTGAAGCACACGGCCACCTCAAAGGGACCGATGGCCGTGACGAAGGGGATGGAAATAACCGGAATCGTCCGGGGCCACGCGATGCTGTGGTTCTGGCCGTAGACCACGATGGGCGGCGAGATGTCGATGGTGCGGGTGATCAGGGACGAGGCGTTGCCAGCGACGATGTTCACGAGCTCGCCGATCATCCCGTACAGGGTTTCTTCCCTCTCCTCGTCCGAAGCGGTTTCGATCCCCGACTTTTCGAGCATTTTGTTGGCCACCACCCGGCTCAGCCGCAGGGCGACAATCCCCTGGTAGTCCCCGGTGACACCGATGATCCCTGAGATTTCCCAGCGGTGGGCAATCTCCCGGCCTAACACGTAGGGAGCCCCCGCCGAGGCCTCGATCCGGAACATGGTCTGGAAGAGGTTGATCGAGGCCGTCAGGAACGGGTTAATAATCGCAACGTCCATGCTTCAAGATAGGTTCATCCCGCCCCTCCTGTCCACCCAATCTGTGGAGATTTTTGACGAAGACCCGGAGGCCTCGGGTCCCGGCGTCGGAAAATCCCTATGCCTAACGTCGGACTCATGGTAGCGTTACACCCATGAAAAGCTATATAGGAGCCTTGGACCAGGGGACGACGAGCACGAGGTTCCTGTTGTTCGACCGCCAGGGCGTGCCGGTGGGCTTCGACCAGATGGAACACCGGCAGATCTTCCCCCTCCCGGGGNGGGTGCAGCACGACGCCGAAGAAATCGTCGAGAAGTCTCTGAAAGTGATCGTGGGCACGTTGAGCAAGACCGGGGTCGNCCCCGCCGAGGTGGCGGGAATAGGGATCACGAACCAGCGGGAGACGGTGGTGCTGTGGGACCGGGCCACGGGTCGCCCTCTGCACCACGCCATCGTGTGGCAGGATACCCGGACCGCCGAAACCTGTCGGCAGATCGCCTTGACCCACGGCCCGGAGGTCAGGGCCAAGACGGGGCTTCCGGTGACCTCGTACTTTTCGGCCACGAAGTTCGCCTGGTTGCTCGACCACATCCGGGGGGCCCGACGCCGGGCCGAGGCCGGGGAACTGTTGGGGGGGACCATCGATAGCTGGCTGATCTGGAAGCTCACCGGGGGCCCCAAGGGAGGGGTCCACGTCACCGATGCGACCAACGCCAGTCGTACCCTTTTGATGGACCTCAAGACCCTCGATTGGGACCCCGGGCTCCTCGACCTCTTTGGGGTTCCCCGGGCCATCCTGCCGGCCATCCGTCCGTCTTCGGAAGTCTATGGAACGACCACGGTCCTCCACGACGATCTTCCCCTGGCGGCGGCCCTCGGGGACCAACAGGCGGCCCTGTTCGGCCAAGCCGGGTTCGACCGGGGGGACGCCAAGAACACCTATGGGACGGGCGCCTTCCTGCTCATGAACACCGGGGCGGTGCCGACGGTCAGTGCCAACGGGCTGATCACGACGGTGACGTCCCTCCTCCCCGGGGAGGGGGCCAGGTACGGCCTCGAAGGGTCGGTGGCCATGGCCGGGGCCACGGTACAATGGCTCCGGGACAACCTGGGGATCCTCACCCGCAGCGAGGAGGNCGAGGCCCTGGCTCAAACGGTACCCGACAACGGGGGGGTCTACTTCGTGCCTGCGTTTTCGGGGCTCTTCGCCCCCTACTGGCGGGCCGACGCCCGGGGGATTGTGGCGGGGCTCACCCGGTTTGCCACCAAGGGGCACCTGGCCCGGGCCGCCCTCGAGGCGGTGGCCTACCAGACCCGGGACGTCGTCGAGGCCATGGAGCGGGACGCCGGGTCGACCATTGGCGCCCTGAAGGTGGACGGGGGGATGACGGCCAACCCAACCTTCCTCCAGTTTCAAGCCGACCTGTTGGGAATTCCCGTGCTGCGGCCCCGGGTGTCCGAGACCACGGCCCTGGGGGCGGCGTACGCCGCCGGGCTGGCGTTGGGGTTCTGGGCCGGAAAGGAGACCCTCCGGTCCCAGTGGGCCGTGGACCGGCGGTGGGAACCCCAGGTGTCCCGGGACCAACGGGAGCGGTGGTACGCCGGTTGGAAAAAGGCCGTGGCCAAGAGCCTGGACTGGGTGGAACCGGGAACCGAGGAGGGTCTCGAGGATGCATGATCGAGGGCAGACCCCGGGCCGGAGGGCCCCGTGAGTTACGATGTGATCGTCGTGGGGGCCGGGGTCGTCGGAGCCCTGACGGCCCGGGAATTGGCCCGGTACGACCTTCGGGTCCTGGTCCTGGAGTCGGAACCCGACGCAGCCATGGGAGCGACCAAGGCCAACTCGGCCATCGTCCACGGGGGGTTCGCCGAAGGACCCGAGACCCTCAAGGGTCGGCTTTGCGTCGCCGGACGCCGGGCCTTTCCCCGGCTCGAGGCCGAGCTGAACTTCGGGTTCCGGGTCACCGGAAGCCTCGTCGTCTCGTTTGAGTCGGACCTCTCCCCGGTGAGGGCCTTGTACCAGAAGGGTCTGTCGAACGGTCTGACCGACCTCGAAGTGTGGTCGGGGGCCCAGGCCCGGGACCACGAACCGAACCTCAGCCCCCGGGTGACCGGGGCCCTCTGGTGTGCGGGGGCCGGGGTCTGCAGTCCCTGGGACCTGGCCTACGCCGCCCTCGAGAACGCCCTGGCCCACGGGGTCGAACTCAGGCTGAACCAGAGGGTGGTGGCCGTCGAGGGCCCCGGGACCCCCGGTCGTCGCTGGAGGCTCTCGACGGCGGATCAAACCTACGAAGCCGACTGGGTGGTCAACGCCGGGGGGCTGGGGGCGGGGACCCTCGACGCCCTGGCGGGCCTCCACGATTCTTCCCTGTCGGCCCGGTCCGGGGAGTACGTGGTCTTCGCCCCCGGGACCGGTTCCTTGGTCACCTCGGTGATTTTTCAACTGCCGGGGCCCCTGGGCAAGGGGGTCCTCGTGGGGCCCACCTATCAAAACAACCTGCTCATCGGCCCCGACGCCCGGAACGAAGACCCGGGGACCGGCCCCGAGTGGAGGCACACCCATCCCGAACGGTTGGCGGCCCTGGTGGCCCAGGCGGCGAGCTTTGTCCAGGGCATCGACCTCAAAAAGGCCATCCGGAGCTACACGGGGGTCAGGGCCGGGGCCCCCGGGGGCGACTTCTTGGTGGGGGCCGCCCAACCGCAGACCCATCCCGGCTGGCATCGGGCGGCGGGGATCCAGAGCCCGGGGCTCACGGCGTCTCCGGCCTTGGCCCGGCTCCTGGTGGCGGGGTTAAAGATGGAGGGCTTGGCCCTGGTCCCCCGGCCCGACTTTGACCCGACCCGACGGCCCTTGGCCGTCCACCTCAGCCGCCGGGCGCCCCTGATGCCCTTTGCCGAGGCCGACGCCCTGACCCGGTTGCCCGTGGGGGATGCCGAACGAATCGTGTGCCGGTGCGAGCAGGTTCGGGAAAGGGACCTGGCCGAGGCCCTGGCCCGGGGGGTCCCGACCACCACCTTGGATGGACTCAAGCGCCGGACCCGGGCGGGGATGGGTTGGTGCCAGGGGCGGTTCTGTCGGCCCCGGGTGGCCGCCTGGCTCGAAGGTCAGGTGGGCCATCCCGTTCCCCGGGAAGACGATGCCGCCCGGTCCGGGATCCACCGGGTCGAGGGTCGGGAACTGTGGACCCTCCTCGACCGCTCTGGTCAGTAGTGGGGGGGGCGCTCGTGGTCGGGGAGGGGAGCGGTCTCCCCGGCGGCCAACCCCTTCACCTTCTCGGCCAGGCTTTCGAGCCGGCGCTCCAGTCGATCGATGAGCTGTTGTTGCTCGTAGATCTGGGTGCTCAGGTCCTGGATGGTCGCCTCTTGGTAGGTGCTCTTGGTTTCCAGTGTGTGGAGTCGGTCATGGATGTCTTCGGCCACGGTCGGGTGCCTCCCCCGGAGTTTTCCGGATCGTCTAGACGACTTTAGCAAAAAAGACCAAGATGGTCCCGTGAATCTGCTGAGACTGGCCCTCGTCGGGGGCCTGGCGGCCCTCCTCACCGGGTGCGCCAGCCTGGGCCCCTGGAATTCCAACACCCTCGTTCAACCCGTGGTCCAGAAGGTCCTGGCCACCGGGCGAAGCCTCTTGGGCTCCCGGCCCGATGCCAAGGTCACAGTGAACGGACGGCCCTTCGTCCTCGATTGCATTGGCACCGTCAGCGCCGCCTGGTGGGGGGCGGGGGTCGACATTCGCAAGGACTTCGCCCGGTACCCGGGGGACGGGGTCAACCGACTCTACGAATCCTTGAAGTCCTGGGGAGCCCTGTCGTGGGTTCGAACCCCGGCCCCCGGGGACCTCATCGTGTGGGACCACACCTGGGATGTCCGGAACGATCCCAACTACCCCGACGGCCACACCCACGCCGGGATCGTTCTCTCGGTGGCCCCGGACGGCACCGTGGAATACCTGCACGAAAGCGCCACCCGGGGGGTGGTCGTGGCCTACATGAACCTGTACGACCCCAGTGCCACCATCGGGGCCGACGGCCGGGTGAGGAACAGCCCCATGTACCTCGGGTCGGGGTACGGGAAGAAAGACAACCCCGCCCTCTGGACCTCGGGTCAGCTCTGGTCCGTCTTCGGCGACGCTGCCACGGTGGCCCGGGTCGCCGGGTCTTGATCCCCGGATTCGGCCTGGTCAAGACCACCCTCCTCGATTACCCGGGCCTGGTGGCGGCCGTGGTCTTCACCCCCGGGTGCAACCTGCGATGCCCCTGGTGCCACAACCCCGGGTTCGTCGAGCCTCCCTGGGACCCGGGCCTCGTCCCCGAACCCGAAGTCCTCGCCTTTCTCCAGAAACGTCAGGGAGTCCTCCAGGGGCTGGTCGTCACCGGCGGGGAACCCTTGATGTGGCCTGCCTTGGGGGAATTCTTGGACCGGGTGAAGGCCCTGGGCTACGCCATCAAGCTCGACACCAACGGCACCTTCCCCGACAGGCTCGCGGCCCTGGCCCCCGGGCGGGTCGACTACGTGGCCGTCGATCTGAAGAATGCCCCGTCGCAGTACGTTCGGTCCGCGGGTCACCCGGTGGCCGGGGACCGGTTGGCCGCCACCCTGGGCTGGCTCCGGACCTACCGGCCCGGGGCCAGTGAGGTGCGCCTCACCTGGGTCCCCGGTCTCAACGACCTGGGGACCTTGGACGAGTACGCCGGGTTTGTGGGCCCCGGGCTTCCTGTCTGGGTCCAAGGGTACCGCCCCGGCCCGGTCCTCGACCCGGCCTTGGGGAAGACCCGGGCCCCCACCCCCGACGAACTGGCGACCGTGGTCGGGGAACTCCGGGCCCGGGGGGNGGACGCCCGGGTCCGGGACTAAAAGGCCTTCCTTGTTCGTTTCGTGGTTCTGTGGTAGAAGCCTGCTATGGTTGCACTCAACGACTATTCAGGCCTCCGGGAAGACGATGAGGCCCTCGTCCTGGAACAGGCCCACCATTTGTGGGACGACGACCTGCCCCTGGTCTCCAATTTGGCCAATGCCTCGGCCCTCCTCAAGGCCTACCTGACCCAGACCAACTGGGTGGGGTTCTACCTTTGGGAGCCGGCCCGGGAGGAACTCGTCCTCGGCCCGTTCCAGGGTCTGGTCGCCTGCACCCGCATCCCCCGGGGCCGGGGGGTCTGCGGCACCGCCGTGGAAACCCGCCAAAGCCAGCTGGTCCCCGACGTTCATCTGTTTCCCGGCCACATTGCCTGCGACAGTGCCAGTGCCTCCGAGGTGGTGGTTCCCCTCCTCCAGGGCCAGACCGTCCTGGGGGTTCTCGACATCGATAGCCCGGTGAAGGGGCGCTTCGACCCCAGCGACCTGAGGTTCCTCGAAGCCTTCGGGACCTTGGTGGCGGGGAAGTGGGCCGAGAACCGGGGGGCTCTGTCCACCCCCCCGGGGGTCACCAGAGCCGGGGCCCGATGACCAACAGGCTCATGTCGTCGGTCCGGGGACCCCGAACCGCCATGGCGGCCTGACAAATCGTCTGGGCCAAGGTGGCCACGCTGGGGGCCCCGGCACTTCGGACCAACAGGGCCAGGGCGCTGTAGCCCTGGTCCAGGTCCCGGTCCCCTAGGGCCTCGAGCAACCCATCGGAGCAGAGCAACAAGCGGTCGCCCCGGAGCAACCGTCCTGACTGGACCTCCAACGAGACCTCGGAAAAGGCCCCCAGGGCCCCCCCTTCTCCGTGCAACCACTCGAGGGATCCGTTGGCCCCCACCCAGAGCGTCTGGGTATGACCAGCCCGGACCAGTTGGAACTCTCCGGTGACCGGGCTGACGATGCCCAGGGTGATCGTAAAAAAGAGCGAGTCCTGGCCCCGACGCTCAAACTTTTCATTGAGGGCTTCCAGGAGCACGGCCGGGGAGGGGATCTCGTCGTTCCAGGTCACGTAGGTGCCGGCCAGGTCCCGGATGGCCGACCGCAACGAGTATACCACCATGGCCGGAACCGGTCCTCGGCCCTCGACGTCGAGGTTGTAGAAGACAAAGTGGTGGGGGCCCAGGGGAAAGACATCGTAGAAGTCTCCGCTCCCTTCGTCGCTGGGCAACAGAAACCCAGCGGTCTCCATCCGGGGTGCGAATTGGCCATCCCGGGGCAACAGGCCGAGGATGGTGTGGTTGATGGCCTGGGCCGGGGCGTCCAGGACCGGGGACCCCCTGGGAACCTCTTTGGTCTGGAGGGTGAGGACAAAGCCCCCGGGCCGCCCCCCGAAATCGGGAAGGCATTCGACGCTCAGGGTGGAACCGGTGTCCCCGTCGAGCCCGGGGGCCGAGGGAACTCCCTGGCCCACCCACAGCTGGGGGTCGTCTTCAAACTCCCGGACCCCGAGGTTCAAGAACGTGGAAAGGTGGGGCCCGGTGGCCTCCGATGGGATCCCCAGGGTGGCCCGGGCGGCTTCGTTCCCGTGGAACCAACGACCCCGGTCGTCGAACACGACCATGGGGGTGCCCAAGACATCGATCAACGACGTCATGCTGGCCAGGGTCTTTTCGTTCCTGAGGGGGGCCTTGACCTTGTGGAGGGCTAGCTCAATGGAAGCGGCTAAATCCCTTTCGCCAAAGGGCTTGAGAAGATACCCATCGGGGAGAACCTGGGCCGCCCGCCCCAGGGTTGCCGAGTCGGAATAGGCGGTGAGGAACAAGACGGGAACGTCGCTGTTCTGACGGAGGAGCTTGGCCGCATCGATCCCATCCATGGTGCCCTGGAGCCGGATGTCCATCAAGACCAAGTCCGGGCGGTGTTGCAGCATCGCCCGTTGGACTTCTTCGCCCCGGGTCACGACCTCGGGAACCTGGTAGCCGAGGTGGATCAGGTCGTCTTGGATTTCAAGCCCGACCAAGGGTTCGTCTTCCACAACTAAGATGGTCGTACCGTTCATGCATCCCTCGCTATCGCACGACTGTACTATGGCTTAACTTGAGATTTTTGTCACGATCGAGGCTGAGGTGGGGAGTTCGATCCGGATGGTGGCCCCGGACCCCGGAACCACGGTGAGGGATCCTCCCCGCTGGTGGACGAGGCTGAGGATGATCTTGTAGCCCAGGTGGGCCCCCCCCTCGGGGTCGAACCCGGGAGGGAAGCCCGGGCCCGTATCGCCGACTTCGAGGACGAGGCCGGGGCCCCCGGGGCCCACGGCAATGGCAATGGTTCCTCCCCCCTGGGGCATGATGGCGTGGGTGTAGGCGTTGAGGACCAGTTCGGTCAGGATGAGCCCCAGGTCGAGGCACACGTCCATGGGGACGGCCACCGCCTGGGGGNCGAAACGAATCTCCGCCCCGGCGTCGGCGTAGCTTTGGGTGAAGTTCACGATGAGATCCCGGATGTAGTCCGGGACATCGATCCTCTTCTCGGATTCAAAATCGAAGAGGCGATTGTGAACCGAGGCAATGGCCCGGATCCGATCCCGGACCGAGGCGTAGGCCCCCAAGGCTCCGGCATCCTGGGTTCGACGAGCCTTGAGGCTGATGATGCTGAGGACGATTTGCAGGCTGTTCTTGACCCGGTGGTGCACTTCCCGCAGCAGGATCTCTTTCTCTGCCAGGACTTTGGCCAGTTCATCCCGGGCTTCCTCCGCCTCCCGGGCCTCCTCGGCCAGCCGTCGGTTCGCATCCTTGAGGTCCACGGCGAGGCCCTCGGCCGTTTCGAAGGCCCCGGTGAACCGCCGGGCCATGACCAGGGCCTGGACGAGGACGAACCCAATGACCATCAGGGAAAACGACCCTTCGGTTTCCCGGACCCCCACCAACTGATAGATGGCGAAGACGACGGCGGCCAACAAAATGGTCCCGGCCGTCAGGGTGACCAGGGCTCCGTCCCGGTGGCGGAAGGCGGGCCGGAGGCACCAGTTCAGGTAGCCGTAGGCCACCAAGCCCAGGGCGACCACGGAGTAGGGGAGCGGTGTCCAGGACAGCACCCCGAAGGGAGCCACCGCGACAAACCCGAGGAACACGACCGAAGGAACCAGCATCACCCGGAGGCGGATGGTTCCAAACTCCTCGGGGAACAATCGCCAGAAGAACAGACCCGCCGCAGGCAACATGCCGTAGAGGGCCAGGTACTGGAGGCGCAGGAACGAATCCACGGTGAGCCCGGCAAAGAGTTGGGTGACGAGGTTATCTTCGGAGGTGAGAGCCCGGAGGGCCACCATCAAGGCGAACACGGCGAACGAGAGGTTCACCAGGTCCCGGCGACGGAACACGAAGAGGACGATGGAGTAGAGGGCGACGCCCACGAGGATGCCCACGAGCAACAGGGCCGTCAGGTCGTTGCCCCGCTTCTGTTGTTTGAGGGTCGTGGGGTCCCCCAGGACCAAGGGCTGAACGATCCCTCCCCACCGGTAGTCCTGGTTGGCCACCCGGACGAGGAGGTCGAGGTGCCCCTGGGCAGGGGGCAGGGCTACGGTCCCGGACTCCGTGGCCGTGCCCCGGACCACGGTCGTCCCATTGGCCGCCACCTCGAACGTGGTCCAGATGGAACCATACCGGAGGCCCAGGGGTACCCCGTCCGGGGGCAACCACACCTGGAGGCGGTAGGTCCCCGACCCGGTCCCTTCGAAGAACCGGGTCCCCTGACGAAGCCGGGTGTCCGGGACCGCCCGGACGGTCCACGGCTGGGTGGGGTCGGGGGNGGTCACCCAGCCCCCCGGGAGAAAGGACCACGTGCCGCCCAGGCGGACCGACCCATCCCGGGAAAAGTTCCAGGAGCGCAGGTCCAGGATCCCTTGGTGGGGTTGGGGGGCCGTCGATCGGCCCCAGGCCGAGGTGACGGCGTACCCGAGGAGCGATGCCCCGAAGACCAGGGNGGCGTAGAGAAGAAGGGAAGGCACCGTCCGGAGCTGGAACTTCCAAGGGATCATCGTAGTCAGTATCGGTCCGATCCCGGGGGCTGTAAACGAGACTCGGTCAAATCCGACGAAAATGGGCGGCGAACCACGAGGGGAAGTCCGAGGGCCGGACCACCGGGCCCAGGGATGCCCAGCCTGGGGCCTCCCCCTCGCCGGCGGAATCGTCGGCGATCACCACCACCTGGCGGGCCCCCTGGACGGCTTCGACGATCCGAGGATCCCCGGCCCCCCAGGCCCCGGCGGTCACCACCGTGAGGTCGGCCCCGGCGATCCGGGCCTGGTGAGCCGCCAAGATGGCCCCGGGCACCGGGGCAAAGGCCGGGGCCACCAGGGTCTCGAAGCCCAGGAGTTCGGCGGCCCACAGGTGGGCGTCCCCGGGGACGAGGATGCCCACCGACCCTCGGAACCCTTGGTCGACCAGGAGGCCGAGGATGTGGCGGCTCCAGCCCCCGCCGACGACCACATGGACCCGGGGCCCCCCGGGGCCCGGGGCTGGGGGCACGTGGAAGTCGACGGCCCCGGACAGGGGATGGGGGAACACCCGGGCGTCCACCCCGTAGGCCAGGGCCAAGTGCCCGGGGGTCACCACCGCGGCCGGGGGGCCCGAGGCGACCACCCGGCCCGAGGCCAACAAGACGAGGCGGTCGCAGTACCGGGCCGCCAGCCTCAAGTCATGGACGGCGACCACCGTCCCCCGGGGGCCCGCGGTCCACCGGCGAACTTGGGCGAACAGGCGCTCCTGGGACCCCAGGTCGAGGTGGGCCGTGGGCTCGTCGAGGAGCAACACCGAGGGATCCTGGGCCAGGGCCAAGGCGAACAACACCCGCTGGCGTTCCCCCCCGGAAAGGGTGTCGAGGGGCCGGTCGGCCAGGGCCTCGATCTCCGACGCCCCCAGGGCCTGGGCCACCTGGGCCCTGTCCGCCGGGGACTCGGGGACGCCCCGGCCCCGGTGGGGATGGCGCCCCAGGGCCACCAGTTCCCGGACGGAAAAGCCCCCGTCCAGGCTGGGGGTCTGGGCCATGAGGGCCACTAGCCGGGCCACGGCCTTCCGGTGGAGGCCCCTCAGGTCCCGGTCGCCCAGGCGCAGGAGGCCGGTGGACCCTCGGGTGCCGTTCAAGCAGTGGAGGAGGGTCGACTTTCCCGCTCCGTTGGGACCCACCACTCCCACGAGTTCCCCGGGGGCCAAGGCAAAGTCGACGGCCTCCAGGACGGTCCGGTTTCCCAGGCGGCACCCCAGGGCCTGGGCCGTGAGCAACGGGGTCATCGGGAGCCCCAGGGGGTCCCGGATCGGACGAGCAGGACGAGGAAATACGGCGCCCCCACCAGGGCGGTCACGATGCCCACGTTGATTTCCCGGGGCCCCCCGACGACCCGGGACCCCAGGTCGCACAGGACCAGGAACAGGGCCCCGCCCAGGGCGCTGGCCGGGAGGAGGATCCGGTTGTCCGGGCCCACCACAAACCTCAGGAGGGGCGGGACCAAGAGCCCGACGAAGCCCACGGGCCCGGTGGCGCAGACGGCCCCGGCGGTGGCCAGGGACACCAGCCCCAGGGTGGCCCACCGGGTGGCGGTCACCCGAACCCCCAGGGACCGGGCCCCGTCCTCCCCCAGCAGAAGAACGTTGAGGTCCCGGCCCAGGGCCAGGAGCCCCGCGACCCCCACCGCCACCGGACCCACCACCAGGCCCAAGGTGTCCCAGCGGACCCCGGCGAGGGTTCCCAGGGCCCAGAACAGAAACTGGGCCACATCGTCGTGGCTCACGTACGTCAGCACCAGGGAGGNCCCGGCCCCGAGGAAGGTGCTGACGGCCAGGCCGGCCAGGATGACGGTGGTCAGGGGCAACCGGCCGCCCCGGTACGACAGCCCCAGGATGAGGGCCGCCCCCCCGAGGGCTCCCCCCACGGCGAACCCCGGGGNGAACCACTGGCTCAGGGCCCCGAGACCCCAGGCAATGGAAAGGACGGCCCCGAACCCCGCCCCGGCCGAGACCCCCAGGAGGCCTGGGTCGGCCATGGGATTCCTCAGGAGGGCCTGGAGGGCCGCTCCCGCGGTGGCCAGGGCGCCGCCGACCAGGACGGCCCCGAGGACCCGGGGCAGACGGATGAGGAACACAATGGCCTCGGCCTTGGGGTCCCCCGGGGGGCCGAGGCCCAGGTGGTGCAGAATGACTCCCAGGACCGCATCCCAGGGAACGGGAACCGACCCCACCGCCGTGGCCCCGAGGATCGACACCCCCAGGGCCCCGGCCAGGAGGGCCAGCCTGCGCCGGGGGTGTCTCACGGAAACGCGGCCCGGATCAAGTCTTCGACCCCATCGACCATGGACTGACTGGTGGCCTGCAGATGGCGGTCGGGGAGGATGACCACCCGGCCTCGCTTCACGGCGGTGAGGGCCGAAAATGCGGGGTCGGACCGGAAGGCCGCGAGGAACTTCTGGGGGTCCTGGTGACCGTCGTAGTTCCACGAGGGGAGGACGATGAGGTCAGGGTCCAGGGCCACCACCTGTTCCTTGGAGACCTTGGGCCAGCCGGTCATCCCGGCCTGGGTGGCGGCGTTGACCAGCCCCGCCCGGGAGACCAGGGCATCGAAACTCGTCCCCGCCCCGTAGGTGCTCCCGTCGAAGGAATACAGCAACACCGAGGGCCGGCGGTCCAGGGGAATGGGGGCCACCTGGGCATCGAGGGCCGCCAGCCGGCGGTCGATGCGTTCGATCAGGGCCCGTCCCCGGGGGACCTCCCCCACCACGGTGGCCAGGGCTTGGATGGCGGTCTTCAGCCCCGGGAAGTCGGTGGGGGAGTGGAACACGTACACGGTGACACCGGCATCCCGGAGGGACTGGACAAAGCCCTTGTCTTTCCAATCGGCCACGACCACGAGATCGGGCCCGAGGCCCACCACCTTCTCGAGGTCGGCGGTCACCTGGGGAATCCTCCGGGCGGCGTCGACCACGTTGGAGATCCCCGGGTCGGTGGCCAGGGTCTCGAGGGCCTTGAGCCGACCCGGGTCCACGAGGTCGAGGAGCAGTTCATCCGACGTCAGGGTCAGGGACACAATGGCGTGGGGTCGGGCGGCCAGGCGGACCTCGGTACCCGACGCATCCTTCACGACCGCAGGGAATTCCGGGTCGGCCCCCAGGCCGAGGCCGACGAGGCCCAGAAGCAGCACCATGGCCCGTTTGTTCATTCCCCACCTCCCCCTTGTTCTTCGGTCAGATCGACCAGTTCGGCACCTTCATCCCCCGCTGGGCCACCACGTATTCCTGGGGCTTCGCCGAGACCAGGCTCGACGCAGGGACCGACTCGGTGAGCCAGACGTTACCGCCAATGGTGGAGTACCGCCCGATGACGGTTTCGCCCCCGAGGATGGTGGCCCCCGAATAGATGGTCACGTGGTCCTCGATGGTGGGGTGGCGCTTCTTCCGGGCGGCTCCTTTCTTTACCGAGAGGGCTCCCAGGGTGACGCCCTGGTAGAGCTTCACGTCGTCGCCGATGATGCAGGTTTCGCCGATGACGATCCCGGTGCCGTGGTCGATGGAGAACCGCCGGCCTATGGAGGCGCCGGGGTGGATATCGATCCCCGTCTTGCGGTGGATCAATTCGCTCATCATCCGGGGGATGAGGGGCACCCCATGCTCGTACAGCACGTGGGCCAAGCGGTGAACGACGATGGCTTCGACCCCGGGGTAGGCCAGGATGACTTCTTCGGCGGATTGGGCCGCCGGGTCCCCATCGAGCATGGCCGCCACATCGTCCTGGAGCGTGTCCCGGAGGGCTGGGATGGCGGCCAACAGGGCCAAGACCACGGCCTCCGCATCGACCCCGGAGGTGCCGGTGAACTTCACCGCCTTATGGATCTCGGTGACCAAGCCCTTGATGACCCGGTTCACGTGTTCGGCGGTGGAGTAGGGCAACACCGACGTGTCCCCCACGTCGAGGGTCTCGTAGAACCCGGGGAAGACGAGATTTTTCAGATCGCCGAGGAGGGCTTCGACCTCTTCCATCGAGGGCAAGTTGGCCCCACCGGTGTGGTTGAAGGCCCCCACCTTGCGATAACTGTCGAGGAGGGACTGGATGAGGCCGGGGACAGAGTCAGAAAATGGCATGGCCTTACCCTAGCCAGGATGACCAGAAAGGACAAGGAGGGTAGGGGCTCCGGGGCGCCTTGCTCAAGTCGGTCATCGGCGCTAAGTTCAGAAAAAAGGAGACGTCGATGGCCAAGGCATTTCGAGACCTCAGCGAACAGGAGATTTTGGCCCTGGCCATCACGAACGAGGAAGAAGACGGCAGGATCTACGCCGACTTTGCCCAGCGCCTGGGGGACGAATCCCCCGCCACCGGGGTGACGCTCCGGGCCATGCGGGAGGAAGAAAGTCAGCACCGAAGCTGGCTCCTGAAGCAGTACCAGGAGCGGTTTGGATCGTNCCTGCCGTTGATCCGCCGCCAGGACGTGAAGGGGTTCCTGACCCGGAAGCCCCTGTGGCTGGCCAAGACGCTGACCCTTCAACAGGTCCGCCGGGAGGTCCGATCCATGGAAGCCGAGGCCTACCGGTTTTATACGGCGGCGGTGGAGAAGGCCACCGACCCGGGGGTCCGGAAGCTCCTGGGCGACCTAGCCCTCGCCGAAACCAAGCACGTCCACCTGGCCGAGTCTATGACCGACCGCCAGGCAACCACCGGCGCTTTCGACCAAGAGGATCGAACCCAGCGCCGGCAGTTCGTCCTCCAGATCGTTCAGCCGGGCCTAGCGGGGTTGATGGACGGCTCGGTCTCGACGTTGGCCCCCATCTTTGCCGCGGCGTTCGCCACCCACCAAAGCGGGTACGCCTTCCTGGTCGGGTTGGCCGCGGCCCTGGGGGCGGGGATTAGCATGGGCTTTGCCGAAGCCCTGTCCGACGATGGGGTGATCAGTGGTCGGGGCAAACCCTGGTTGCGAGGGGGGGTGTCGGGGCTCATGACGGCCCTCGGGGGCCTGGGTCACACGCTTCCCTTCCTCATCCCCGATTTCACCGTGGCCACCACGGTGGCGACCACCGTGGTGGTGGTCGAGTTGGGGTTGATCGCATGGATTCGCCAACACTTCATGGACACCCCGTTTTTGACCGCGGCGTTCCAGGTGATTTTGGGGGGCTTGTTGGTCTTTGCCGCCGGAATCGTGATCGGCTTGGCCTAAGGCCTTGACCAACCGGGTTCTAGGTCCTAGCCTTAGGTCTATTAACAAAGTCAGGCCGTGAGCCGGGCCCCCTGGGTCCCCTGGGTGAGGCGTCCCATGAATCCTGTTTCCAACCCGTCGTCCGATGAAAAGACCCTGAACCTCCTCATGAACCTTTCCCTGGGTACCGGGGNGTTCATGCTGGCCATCAAGATGTACGCCCTCTGGATCACCGGGTCCACGGCCATCCTGTCGGATGCCGCCGAATCGGTGGTCCACGTGGTGGCCGTGGCCTTCGCGGCCTACAGCCTGCGCCTGGCCCGACGACGGCCGAACCGGACCCATACCTTCGGCTACGACCGCATCAGCTTCTTTTCGGCCGGGTTCGAAGGGGCCATGATCATCGTGGCCGCCCTGTTCATCGCGGTGGCCGCCGTCCTGCGGCTCCTGGCGGGGCCCCAGGTCCAGGATCTCGGCCTGGGCACGGGCATCGAGTTGGTGGCCCTGGTCATCAATGGGGTCTTGGGCCTGGGGCTGATCTCGGTGGGAAAGAAGAAGAGAAGCCTCATCCTCGAGGCCAATGGGCGCCACACCCTGGTGGACAGTGTCACGTCCCTCGGGGTCTTGGTGGGGCTTCTTCTCTGTCTCTTTGGCCGCAATCCCTGGTTCAACAGTCTGTACTTCGACCCCCTCTTCGCCCTGTTGGTGGCCGCCAACATCTTCAAAGAGGGCCTGGGCCTCACGTTCCGAGCCTTCCACGGCCTCATGGACGAAGTGAGCCCCGAGGAGGAGAAGGCCGTGGAGACCTTCCTGGTCGGGNCCTGTCGAGACCTCGGGGTCACCATGCACGAACTCAGGGTTCGGAACTCCGGGACCCGGTATTGGTTTCAGTTCCACTTGGTGTTCCCTGACCGGGTTCGGCTGGCCGACGCCCACCGGATGGCCACCCAGGTCGAAGGGCTCCTCGAGGAACGGTGGCCGGGGTCGGTGACCACCACCCACCTCGAGACGAAGAGCGATCATGACNCCCTCCATCCCCATCCCCTGGCCATCGACGGCCAGGAATCCCCGGGGTGATGGGCTAGGAGTGGGGGGCGGCCGGGGTGGGCTTGGTTTCCGGGGGAGGGGCAGGCGTCGGGGTCGAAACCCCTGGGTCCATGTGGCCGGCGCTGGGTACCTGGGCTTGCCCTTGTTGGTAGTCTTGCCAGGCGACCGCTAGCCACTGGTCGGCCAGGGTTGCGTTTCCCTGCAGGTGGTAGAACATCGCCACGTCCGAGGCCTTGGCTGCGGCGTTGAGGTCGGCCCCCGACGCCGTGGTCAGGTCCGACAGATCGGACACCGCCGATTTGATTTTCGCATACTCGTCGTCACTCCACCCGAATCCCGAAGGGAGGGCGAGGGCGAGGGTCCAGACCGCAATCCACACCGAAGTTTTCATCGATTTCCTGAGAGTACCCCATGGGGGGGCCCCGTGTCGATCTCTGCGAGGTCGACCTGGAACACTTGGATGGGGTGCACCTTCCCCTTGACGGTCTCCAGGGCGACGAAGGTTGTGGAGAAGGCCTGGGGGTCGTCGAGGCCCTCGACGGTGTCCCCCGAGACCAGGATGTCGGTGGCGTACTTTTTCGTCAGGCCCTCGAGGCGACTGGCCGCATTGACCGTGTCGCTGATCACGGTGGAATCCATCCGGCGATTCTCCCCAATGGTCCCCAGCATCAGGGGGCCCGTGTGGATGCCAATCCCAAACCGGATGGCCGGGTACCCGCCCCGGAGGCGCCCCTCGTTGTAGTCTTTCAAGGTCTTGCGCATGGCCACGGCGGCCCGGACCGCCGTGTCGGGTTTCCCCGGGAACAGGGCCATCATCCCGTCCCCCAGGTACTTGTCGACGAAGCCGCTGTGGTCCCGGACCAGGGGGCCAAAACGTCTCAAGAACGAGTTGATGAACCGAAAGTTCTCCTGGGGGCTCATGGACTCGGACAACGAGGTGAAGTCCCGGATGTCCAGGAAGAACACCGTCATCCGCATTTCCGAAAAGTCCCCGAGGTCGATTTCGGTGATGCTCTTTTTGTTCAAAAAGCTCAGGACCTCCCGGGGGATGAACCGTTCGAGGGAGGCGTTGATCCTGTCCATGGCCCGGGAATGGGACTCGGCCAAGGCAAAGGAGGCGGCGTACAGCCGGGCGACCACAAAGGATTGGAAAATCAAAAAGGCCAGGGTTCCTAGGTTGACCAACGAGGGGATGCCGTTGACCCAATGGCTCTTCACGATGTCCAAGGCCACCGTGACCAGGAACACCGCCACCCCGGCGACAAACAGGCCGGCCCCCGATTCCTTGGTCCGCAGGGCCCGGGCCACCGAGACCAGGGCGTAGATTCCGTACGCCAGCATGGTCACCTGGACGGGGACGAGGAGGGTGGTGGTCCAAGGGATGGGAGCGATCAGGTTGATGGCGGCATACCCGAGGCCCACGGCCAGGGCTGTCCTGAGGGCGGGGCGCCAGGTCAGCGAGGGGTACAAACGGTGAAGGAACAGGGCGAAGGCCACCCAGCCCAGGCTCATCGTTACGTACACACCCCGGATGACGACGTACCACGAGGCCTCCGGGAAGGCTGTGAGGAAGAGCACCTGACTGTAGAACGTGGACCGGATGGCGATGAGCAGGCAGAAGACCCCAAACCAGAGGGGGGCTCGGTTCTGGGTCCGGAACACGAAGGACCCGCAGTGGTACAGTCCCATGAGGAAGATGGCCCCGAACAACAGCGCTTCCCAGGCGGTAGCCCGGCTCTGAAGGCCCTGGACTTGGTCCCAGGGACCCAGGGTCAGGGGAAAGCCCAACCCGGCAAACTGGTCGTCCCAGTTCGACACCCGGATCTGCAGGTCCAGGGGACCCGTCCCCGGGGGGACCAGGACCACCCGGGGCCGATACGAGGGAACGGCGCCCTGGGGCGTCGGGGACACCACCCCTTCCTTGGCCACCCCTTGACCGTTGATCCGTAACTCAAAGGCCGTGCCGATGATGGGCAACCCCAGGGCCAAGGGTGTGTCCCCGGGGGGAAGTTGCACCGTGAGATGGTAGGTGCCCTCTCCATAGGGTTGCCCCTGGAAGCTGAGGTTCGACGGCACCTCGATGGGACGCCCCTCGAAGGTCCATTGACCGTCCAGGGCGACCGGACCCCGGGACCACGAGTACGTCGATAGGTCGAGGGACCCTCCGACGGCCCGGGGCCCAGGGCTCGAGGAGGCCGAGCACCCCACCAAGACGACCGCTAACCCGAGGATCAAAGCTGAACGGCAATTCATACAACGAATCCTGGGCTTAGTCCTCCCCGACTGTCAACCGATTTTTTTGTCGCTTTCATTTACCCGGGGCGGTTTCACCGCTATTCTTGACCGGGGAGAAACGATGCGCTTTCGATTCGAACTGAATTCCTACTTTGAGTTGGCAAAACCCCGGATCACGACCCTGTTGTTGATCGTCGCCCTGGTCGCCTATTCCATCGCCGCGGGACCCACGTGGTCCTGGTGGGGGGCGATCGTGGTGACCTTGAGCGTCGGGATGCTGGGCACGGGGATCTTCGCCCTCAACCACTACTTCGAACGCCACCACGACGCCAAGATGACCAGGACCGAAGCCCGACCCCTGCCCTCGGGTCGGGTAGGCCCCCTGGGGGCCCAGCTGTTTGGCTGGGGGTTCACCATCGCCGGGGTCGCTTTCAGCTTCGCGGCCGCCAACGTGCTCACCGGGTGGTTGGCCGTGTTCACGGCGGTGACCTACCTGGGGGTCTACACCCCCCTGAAGTACAAGACAACCCTCCATACGGCCCTGGGGGCCTTTCCCGGGGCGGTGCCGCCCCTGGCGGGCTGGGCCGTGGCCACGGGGACCCTCGACGTCTACGCCTGGGTCCTCTTTGCCGTCCTGTTTCTTTGGCAGTTCCCCCACTTTCTGGCCATTGAAATGATGTACCGAGAGGACTACGCCAAGGCCGACGTCCGGGTGTTGCCCGTGGTCGACGGGGCGGGTGTCCTGGTGGGGNGGCAGATCCTGGGGGCCACCGTGGTGCTGCTGGCGGTGAGCCTGGTGCCGCTCTCCCTGGGGATTGGGAGCTGGGTGACGGCCCTGGGGACCACGGCCCTCGGGTTGGGGTTCCTGTGGTACGGCGTCCAGGCTACCCGGGCCCAGGACCCTCTCCACGCACGAAAACTCCTCCGGGCCTCGATCGTCTACCTTCCCCTGGTGTTCCTTCTGCTATACTTCCACCCGTAGGAGGCCCCTATGGACACCAGAATCGAGCACGACCTCTTGGGCGAAGCCCAGGTCCCTTCGGAGGCCTACTGGGGTATCCACACCCTCAGGGCCGTGGAGAACTTCCCTATTACCGGGACCACCATCGGCTCCTGCGGTGACCTGATCCGGGCTTTGGCTTGGGTGAAGCAGGCGGCGGCCCTGGCCCACCGGGACCTCGGCCTCCTGGATGGTCCTCGGGTCGAGGCCATCGTGGCCGCCTGCCAGGAGCTTGCCGAGGGGCGGCTCCACGACCAGTTCGTCGTCGACGTGATCCAAGGGGGGGCAGGCACCTCCACCAACATGAACGCCAACGAGGTCATCGCGAACCGAGCCTTGGAACTCCTGGGCCATGCGAAGGGCGAGTACCACCACCTTCACCCCCTCAACCATGTCAACATGTCCCAGAGCACCAACGATGTGTACCCCACGGCCCTGAGGGTGGCCACGTGCCTGGCCATCCAGAACCTCCTGGGGGCCATGGCCGAACTTCGCCTCGGGTTCGAGGCCAAGGCGGAGGAATTCCGGGACATTCTAAAAATCGGCCGCACCCAACTGCAAGACGCCGTCCCCATGACCCTGGGCCAGGAGTTCCTCACCTATGCGGTGATGCTCCACGAGGACGAGGCTCGGCTGGCCGAGGCCACCGCCCTGATCCACGAGGTGAACCTGGGGGCCACGGCCATAGGCACCGGGATCAACACCGACCCCCGGTACGCCCGGCTGGCCCTCGACCACCTCAGGCGTCTGACCGGTCTGCCCCTGGTGGGGGCCCCGAACCTCATCGAGGCCACCCAAGACTGCGGTGCCTTCGTCCAGTTGTCCGGGGTCTTGAAGCGGATTGCCTGCAAGGTCTCGAAGACGTGCCACGACCTACGGCTCCTCTCCTCGGGGCCCCAGGCGGGGCTGGGGGAGATCAACCTGCCCCCCCGGGCCGCCGGGTCCTCGATCATGCCCGGGAAGGTGAACCCCGTCATCCCCGAGGTGGTGAACCAAATCGCCTTCGAAGTCATCGGCAACGACATGACCATCACCATGGCTGCCGAGGCCGGTCAGCTGCAACTCAACGCCTTCGAACCCATCATCGCCCACAGCCTGTTCAAGAGTTTGGAACACCTCACCGCCGGGTGTCGCACCCTGACGACCCACTGCGTCCAGGGGATTACCGCGAACCGGGAACTCTTGGCCGAGCGAGTCCGGACCTCGGCCAGCCTGGCCACGGCCTTGAACCCCTTCCTGGGGTATGAGAACGCCACCCGGGTCGCCGTCCAAGCCCTCAGGGACCACCGGAGCGTCGCCGAAATCGTGATCGAGTGGGGGTTGATGAAGCCCGAGGAGTTAGCCGAAGTCCTGCGGCCCGAGGNGCTGACCGGTCCCCGGGTTTCTTGACAACGACCCTTCGCTCCCTTAGCCTTGAGTCAATTCGGCCCCGGGGCCGATGACTCCCGGGAGGTCCCATGGATCAAGGTTTTTACGGCATTCTCGGCCTGGTAGGGTTCACCCACCCTCTGCATCCGGTGTTGATCACCATGGTGGTGGGCCCGGCCATCGCGTCGTTCCTGTTTGCCGGCGTCGCGTTCTTCTTCAAGAAGCCAGAATTCTTTCGCACCAGCCGCCAACTGACGGTGGTTGCCTTCATTTTCTGGTTCCCGACGGTGGCCCTGGGGTTCCTGGATTGGGCCCATTTCTACGGTGCGTCCCCCAAGATGGCCGAGATCCTGGTCAAAATCATCTTGGCCGGGGTTCTGTTCGTGGTGCTCCTGGGGAACATCCTGTTGTTCAAGGTGGGGCAAAAACAGCCCCTCGTTCCCCTGTTGCTGACGTTGGCCTCCACCGTCCTCGTGAGTGCCATCGGGTTCTACGGGGGCGAAATCGTCTTCGGCGGCGCCCCCAAGACGGCGGCCCCCTCGGCGGCCTCGGCCACCGCAACCACCCCCGATGGGTTCAAGGAACTCGTGTCCGGGGGGTACACCCTCGATTGGAAAATCCACGATGCCGTGATCGATGTCCGGGTGACCTACGGGACCAACGGTTGGGTCGGGGNGGGGTTCGGCAAGACGGGCACCATGGAAGGGAGCCATATCATCCTGGGCTTTGTCCTGGACGGCAAGGCGACGGTGGCCGACCACTTTGGGTATGCCCATGATAAGCACGGGCCCGAGGAGAAGGTCGGCGGAAAGGACAGCCTCACCGCCCGGGATGGGAAGTTTGCCGACGGCAAGACCACGATCAGCTTCACCATGCCCTTAAACACCGGCAACCCCAAGGACCCCGTTCTGGCCGCCGGCGAAACCTACAAAATCCTCCTGGCCAACGGCGGGGACGACGCGGCCGACATCGAATCCTACCACGGTCGTACGGGCCGGATCATCCTCGACGTCACTTTGTAAGCTCCCGTCCTTGCCTAACGTTTCCGTTCACGTTAACCTAGAGGGAGAGGTGAGTGCGGAGATGGCGGGGTACCAAATCGACGAGATTGCCCGGAAGACGGGGCTGACCAAGCGGTCCGTTCGGTATTACGAGGAGATCGGTTTGTTGGCCCCCCCGGACCGGACCGACGGGGGCTACCGGGTGTACAGCGACGTTCACCTGGCTCGGTTGACCGAAATCGTGACCATCCGGGATTCGCTGGGGTTGTCCCTTCAGCAGATTCAAGACTTTGTTGCCCTCCGGGAGCAAGTGGAATCGTCCCTGGGGGCCATCCGAGGAAAGCCCGAGGCCCCGGACCGCCGAGAACACCTCGCCAACCTCAAGGTGCTGTTGGAACGCCAGCAGACCCTCGTGGCCCATCAGCTGGAGAAAGTGAAGGCCATCCAGGCCAAGACCGACGACGCCTATGCCCAGGTGCTGTCGGCCCTCGATCGTATTTCCAAGGAGTAAAGCATGTCTTCATCGACCAACGGCCAACCTAAGGCCGTCTGGGCCGTCTTTTTTTCGTGTATCATCGCGTTCATGGGGCTGGGTCTCGTGGACCCGATTTTGCCGTCGATTGCGAACCAGTTGGGGGCCAGCCCCAGTCAGGTGGCCCTGTTGTTCACCAGCTACAACGCCATCATGGCGGTGGCCATGTTGATCACCGGAGTGGTGGCCAGCCGCCTGGGGACCAAGCTCACCCTGATTGCCGGGGTGGTGGTCATCGCGGTGTTCTCGAGCCTCGGGGGCTTTTCCAACGACATCTGGCTCCTGGTGGGCCTCCGGGGGGGCTGGGGGCTGGGGAACGCCTTGTTCGTGGCCACGGCCCTGACGGCCATCGTGACCCTGTCCAAGGGCGGGAACGCCAAGGCCATCATCCTGTACGAAGCCGCCATCGGCTTGGGCATCTCGGTGGGCCCCATCCTCGGGGGTGAGTTGGGGGCGATTTCGTGGCGGGGGCCCTTCCTCGGCGTGGGGGCCCTCATGGTCCTCGCCTTCATCTTCCTCATCGTCTTCATGCCCGGCGAAAAGAAGAAAGCCGGGGCTCCGGCCCCCCAGGCCCAATCCTGGCTCGACCCGTTCCGGGCCCTTCGCCATCGGCCTCTCCTGGTCTTGGGGCTCACGGCGCTGTTCTACAACTTTGGCTTTTTCACCCTGCTCGCCTATGCCCCCTTTGTGATGGGCCTGGACGCCCACGGGATCGGGTATGTCTTCTTGGGATGGGGCCTCCTGTTGGCCGTGACCTCGGTCTTCGTGGCCCCCGTCCTCAAGCGAACCCTGGGGACCATCCCTTCGATGAGCCTCATGCTCGGTCTGTTTGCCCTGGCCCTCATCGTCATGGGACTCTTTGTCCACGTGCCCTGGGTGATCATGGCCTGTGTGGTGATTTCGGGAGCCCTTCTGGGGAACAACAACACCTTGATCACCACGGCGGTGATGAACTCGGCCCCCGGGGAGCGATCCACGGCCTCGGCGGCCTACAGCTTCCTCCGGTTCCTCGGGGGGGCCATCGCCCCCTTCCTGGCCGGTCGCTTGGCCGAAGTGTTTTCTCCGGACATTCCCTTTTATGTGGGGGGTTTCTTCGTCCTCGTCGCCGTGGTCCTGGTGTATTCCCAGAGGAAGCTCTTGGCCCCGGTGGACTTGGCCGAAACCGGTCACGGCGCGTCGGTCCCCGAGGTCCCCGGGATCACGGTGAAGGACCTCATGGCCCCCAGCGTTCCTCCCATCCACCGGGACACCCCCTTGCGGATCGTCCTGGAACGGTTTGCTGACCAGCATATGGAGGGAATTGGGGTGGTGGACGACGCAGGACGGCTGATCGGGGNGGTGGGCCCCGGGGCCCTGATGCGGTCCTTGTACCCCGGAGAGCGCCGGACCTACGACCTGTTCTTCACCACGGCGGTCACCGATGCCGAAACCGAAGGGGCCGTGTTGCAAGAGAGGTTGCAGGGGCCTGTGGGGCCCTTTGTGACCGTCAAGAACCTGAGGTACTTGCACCAGGACGATAGCCTCGAGACCGCCGTGCGGTTGCTGTCCCAGCATCGTCTCCGGGAGGTCCCCGTGGTCGATGCCGAACACCGCTTGGTGGGAGCCCTCAGTCGCTACGCCATCNCCCGCCAGATGGCCAAGATGGTGGTGGACCGGCACGACGCTCCCTAAGCGTCCTTAAGGGAGTTGTCCGGCGGGTCCCGGGGCCAGGACCCGGGGCAGGGCCGCCCAGGCCTCCGGGGGCAGAGCAGCCCGAACCGAGGCCACGGCCGCCTGGGCCGACTCCCTGTCCTCGAAGAGCACGAAGAAGGCACCTCCGCCCCCGGCCCCCGAGAGCTTGCCTGCCAAGGCCCCGGGGGCTTCGAGTCCTCGGTCGAGGACGGCGGTGAGGGTGGGGGTTTCCAACCCGAGGGCGGCCAAGTGGCCCCGGGCCGCCCGCACCCCCGGGGCCAGGGTCCTGGGCGAGCCGGTGGCCCAGCCCTCGATGGCCTGGGCAGCGATGCGGCCGAGGGCGTCCAGGGCCCCTTGGACCTGGACGTCCCCCGCGGCCCGGCGCTGGGCCACCGAACCCACCAGGGCCTTGGTGTTCGACGACCGGGCCACGGCACCCACCAGGAGCACGAGCCCGGGGTCGGCGAGGGGATGACAGTTCACCGGATGGGTCGAAGGGTCCAGGGCCCACCAACCCTGCCGGAGGGCCAGGGCCGTGTCGATCCCCGAGGGAGTCCCGTGGAAGAGACCTTCGGCCTGCCAGGCCAGCCTGTCCCGGTCGGCCAACGACAGGTCGGGGAAGAAGAGGTTGACGAGGCACCCGCAGAGGGCCCCCGACGACCCAAAGCCGCTGGCCACCGGAACCTCGGTGGTAAACTCCAGGCGCCCGGGCTCCGGGGCCGGGTACCCCCTCCGGGCGGCTTCGTCGACGAACCAAGCCAGCAATCTTTCCACGTCCGGGGCAAACCGGCCGAGGCCCGGGAGGTCCCAGGTGGGCCCGGGGGTGGCCAGGACCGAGACGTTCCAGGGGAGGGCCAGCCCGATGGCCGGGGCCCCGTACACGGCCGAGTGTTCCCCCAGCAAGAGCAATTTTCCCCGGGCCTCGGCCCGGAGCGGTCTTACGACTCCCACCGCAGGCCCTCGGGGGACACGGTCAGGGGGGTCATCCCCGGGGGGAGTTCCCGGGGAAACCCTTCGGGAAAAGCGGCCACCCCCGTCTCGTTTCCCGCCCCCAGGGCCTTCACGAAGGTCTCGGGGGCCAGGCCGTCCGGGGGGGCCAGGGCGGCCGAGCTCCCGATCCGGTCCCCGAGGGCCAGGCCCAGGGCCCGGGCTTGGGCCCAGGCCGCCATGAGTTCCGAAGGACGGGGGGCCCGGGTCAGGGCCCGAACCGCTGCGTTGCTGGCTTGGAGAAAGTTGTCGGCGCCCTCGGGGTCGGCCGCCTTCCACTGACGGTACCGAGCAATGGCCCCCGGGGTTCGGACCACCTCGGGGCCAGGGAATACGGCCAGGGCCGGTAGGGTCAGGGGGCCCGGCTCCCACCGGGGGCTCTGCCCACCGACGAAGCGTCCGAACCCTCCGAACCAGCTGACGGTGACGTCGTACCCCGACCCGGCGCCCCCCTGGGCCTCCCGGTGGGCCGCCACGGCGATCTGGGGGGCCTCGGAGGTGTGTTCCCACCCGGCCAGCTCGACCAACGCCGCCGTGATCCCTACCGCCAGGGCGGCCGACGACCCAAAACCCAGCTTCCGGCCCTGGGGGTCAAAGAAGGCCGAAGAATCCAATTCGATCCGGGCCGAAGGGGTGCGCCGGGACCACCGGCGGCCGCGTTCGCCCCCCCGGTCCTCGATCCGGCCCAGGGCGTCGAGGAACACCCTGGCAGCGAACGGCGGCTCCCCCGGGGTTTCGGGGGTCCAAACCTCCTCGCCACCGGCCCAGCGTCCTACCAGGACCCAGTCCTCTCCCGGGGTCACGGTCACCGTGAGCCGAGGCTCCACGGCGATGGCCGCCCCGAGGCCGCCCTCTTCCAGGACGGCGTATTCCCCGGCCAACAGCAGGTTCCCGGGGACCGTGAGGCGAAAGGAACTCATGGCTCCCTCCAGGTCCGAAGGCCGGGCCCCGGGGCGGCGGTCAGGAACCTCACTTCGGGGACCCTCCGGGATAGCTCGGCCACCAGGGCACCGGCCTGGTCCTCGGGGCAGAAGATCTTCACTTGGGGGCCGGCGTCCATGGTCTCCCAGGCGGTGAACCCCTCGGCCCGGAGGGCCTCGAGGGCCTGGATCAGGGCGAGGCTTTCGGGCTTCCAATACAACAGAGGGGGCTCGGCAGTGAACATCGTGGCGAACATCCGAAGGTAGCTTTGGCGCACCAGGGGGCCGAGTCGGGCCCAATCCCGGTGGGCCAGGGCCTCCCGGGCGGACGACAGGAGGGCAGGTGAGGTGTCGACCCAGGGGCCGTAGTAGGGGCTGGTCCGGCGGCTGGTTTCCATGGCCACCCGACTCGACGTGGCCTTGGCCTCTTCCCGGACGATGGCCAGGACGACCCGAAACCCGGGCCAAAAGCCTTCGTCCTGCTCGGGGACGGCCTGGGTGGCCCCGGCATCGAACACCGTGAACCCGCCGAACACCGATCGGGTGGCGCTCCCCGACCCCAGTCGGGCCAGGGCCGACAGCCGTTCCGGGGCCACCGGGACCCCGGCGAGGGCGGCGACCGCCCCGGCGAGGGCCGCGAACCCCGAGGACGAGCTGGCCAACCCCGCCGCCGTGGGGAAGTTGTTCACCGACGTCACCGCGATGCCCCGGTCGACCACCCCGAGGCCCGCCTTCAGCGACCCTAAGAACCCCGCAAACCGTTCCAGGGGCTGGGGACTGCCGTTGACCACCACCGAGTCCCGGTCGTCCCAGGTGACCTCGGTCCTGGACTCCAGGGTTCCCAGGGTCACGGCCAGGCTTCCGGTGGCCGGGGTGTTGTCCTCGGCCGAGCGCTTACCCCAATATTTGACCAGGGCCAGGCTCGGGCCTGCCACGCCATGACCCTTCACGGGGTTCTCCGGGGGGCTGGTTCGAAGGTGTCTCGCCACTCCTGGCGGCGAAGGTGGAGGGCCATGTGCCCCTGCTGGATGCCTTCGCCGGTCAGGGCGAACAGGGCGGCGAAGTTCTGGGCCAGGCCCAGGGCGGCGGCCACGGAACTGAGGGTGGGGGCGTCGGGATTGCCCAGGAGCTGGAGGGCCATCCGGGCCGTCGGGTGGAGGCCCACCGAGCCGCCGACGGTGGCCAGGGGGACGGGGAGGTCGATCCGGCCCACCAGGGTCTCCCCGGACACGGTCCACCGACTGAGTCCTCGGTACACCCCCGAGGCCGAGGCAAAGCTGTGGACGGCGGCTTCCAGGGCCCGGGTGTCGTTGGCCGTGGCCAGGGCCAGGGCCGCAACCCCGTTCATGATTCCCTTGTTGTGGGTGACCGCCCGTTGGGGGTCGTGTTGGGCCAGGGCCGACCCGAGGGCCACCCTCCGGGCCATTTCGGCCCCCGGGATCCCGGGCTTTCCCAGGGCGGTGACCGGAAGAGCCACCTCGGCCCACGCCGGGCGCATCGAACCATCGTTCGACAGGATGGCCATGACCTTGCGTCCGCCCAGCCCTGCTTCTAAACCCGGGGCCAGGGCTTCGGCCAAGGTATTCAACAGGTTGGCCCCCAGGGCGTCCCGGACGTCCACGTCGATCCTGACCACCAGGACATCGAGGTCGACCAGTCGGGCCACCGACAGGCCCCGGAGCCCGCCGCCCCGGAGTTCCATCGACCGGAGATGGGCCCGGCAGTCTTGGGCCCACTGGTCGGCCTGGGCCTCAAAGCGACGCTCGGCATCGGGGTGGGGGTGTTCGAGGAAGACCTGGGCCCGGACCACCGGAGGGGCTGCCCCCCCTCGAAACCCCCCGGCCCGGGCTGCGATCGAGGCGGCGTAGCTGGCCGCGGCGACCACCGAGGGCTCTTCGGTGGCCAGGGGCACTTCGTAGTTGACCCCGTTCACCACCAGTCCCGAGACGACCCCCAGGGGTACGGGAAACCAGCCCACGGCGTTTTCCACCAGGAGATCGGCCAAAGCCACGTCGGGCCCGGAACCCTCGAAGAACCGCTGCTGCCCCGGGGTTGCTTCGGTGGCGGCCAGCCACCAGTCCCGGCGTTCGGACACCGACCGTTTGCGCAACGGAGGTACGGGCTTGTCCACGGATTAGACCTTACGCAATCGTTTGAGGCGAAACTCGAATTCCCGGCTCGTGTCGAGGGTAACCTTCCTCAGGTCGGCGAGGGTCCGGGACGAGGTCAGCATCATGGTCGTTTTCAGGGCCCGTTCGTAGCCCCGGATGAGGTCCACCACGCCGTCGACCCCTCCGGTCTTGGCGGCCCGGATGACCGGGAGGGCGAAGCCCCCGGCGTGGGCTCCCAAGGCCAGGGCCTTGGCCAAGTCGAGCCCCGACCTCAGGCCGCCGCTGGCCAGGATTCTCCCCTTCCTCCGGCCCAAGGCGGCCAAGAGCAGGGCCGTGGGCCAGCCCCAATCCCGGAGGGCTTCGGCGCTTTCGTACCCGGCGTCGTCGAGGCGATAGGCCTCCACGGTCAGCCAGTTGGTTCCCCCCGCCCCGGCGATATCCACCGACTCGGCCCCCACCTTGAGCAACCAGTCGACCTCATCGGGGGCCATGCCGAAGCCTGTCTCCTTGACGATCACCGGCAGAGGCGACCGGCCAATGAAGTCCTCCAGGGTATCTTTGATCCCCCGGAAATCCCTGTCCCCATCGGCCTGGTAGAGCTCCTGCCCGGGGTTGAGGTGGATCACTTGGGCATCGACTTCGAGGCGGCGGTTCCACTCGAACAACGTCTTGTAGTTGTCCCTCAGCCGTTCTTCCAGCAGTTGTTGGGCCCCGAGGTTGCTGAACAGCGGCACGTCGGGGGCCAGGGGCCGCAGGTGGAAGTCGGCGAAGCTTTCGGGTTTTCGGTACAAGATCCGGATGGACCCCATCCCCACGGGGATGCCCAGGGTCTGGGCGGCCCGGGCGAGGTCCTTATTGATGGCGTAGCTCGATTCCGAGCCCCCGGTCATCGAGCTGATGAACAGCGGCATCTGGATGGTTCGACCCAGGAAGTCGGTGGCCACCTTCAGTTCGTCCCAGCCGATCTCTGGGAGGGCCCGGTGGCGAAAACTGAGGTGTTCGAACAGCGTTGACCCTCCTTCGGGGTCAAACGACGGGTCGGTGCAAATCTCGATGTGCTTGGCCTTGCGACCACTCAGGTCAGACGAGTCCATATTCACGATAACCGTCCTCCCTCAGGCCGGTAAGGGCAAATCGCCCCGGGGGAGGCGGCGACGCCGCCAGGATTCCCGGGTAGTTCTCAGGGGTGCGCACCAGGTCGAGCCAGGTTTGGTAGACCTCGAACGGCGGATCAATCCAATCATTGAGGAGGGCGGCGAGGTTCCACCGGCGGACCACCTCGGGGGCCCGGGGGGCCATGCGCCCGGTGACCACGGCCATGGTGTTCCCCGAGCCATAGCTGGCCAGGAGCACCTTCTTGCCTGGGGTGGCCTCGCCCCAGGCCGCCACCCGTTCGGTGAGCCCGGAAGCCAAGCTGAGGTACAGGCTCCCGGTGTACAAGTTGCCCACCTGGGCCGTGGCTGCGNCCCCCGCCGAAAACCCCCGGCGGTCCAGGAACTCCTGGGCCTCGGCGGGGCCCAGGCCCAGGTGCTTGGCCAAGAGCTTCTCCATGGCCGACCAGGGCATCTGGGCGTAGGGCACGTGGGAGAAAAACGCGTCGATGGACTGCAACTCGTCGCCGGGGGCGACTCCCGCCCGTTGACAGTGGTCCTCGAAGGCCTCGGCGAAGGCCTCATGGTAACAGGAAAGAGAATAGCCCCCCCGGACCTTGGCGATGACCGAACCCAGGGGACGGAAGAAGTCATCGACGTCGTGGCTGGCCAACCCCGTGGTCCCCAAGTCGAGTTCGAGCAAGTCGGGGTTCTGGGCCACCAACAGCGCACTGGCCCCGGCTCCCTGGGTGATCTCGGCGGTGGAAGGGGCCTTGTACCGGGCGACGTCGCTGGTCACCACGGCCGCCGTGTCCCCCGGTCTTCCGGCCGCCTGGAGGAACCCCGCCAGGGTGAGGAGGGCCAGGGTCCCCCCGGCACAGGCGTGTTGCACCTGGAACGTAGATAGGGTCGAAGGAAGTCGGTACCCCGTCCGTTGCAACAGGCCGAGGACGTACGAGGCCCCGGCCTTGGCCATGTCCACGCTCGTTTCCGTGCCCAGGGCCAGGAACCGCAGGGCTCCGGGATCGCAGTCAGGCCGGGCATCGAGGAGGGACCTCAAAGCCTCGGCCGCTAAGGTGATCGAATCCTCGGTGGGTCCGGGAAACCGCATGGTCTTTTGCCCGGTGGAGGCCAGAGCCCTCCGCAGGTGAGGTTCGAGGCGGGGGTCTTCGGCGATCCGTCGGGCGGCCAGGGCCGTCAAATCGATGCGGTACCGAGGGAGGGCCAGGGCCAGGTCGTGGATGCCCACGGGGGGAACAAGCATGGTCACATGATAACCAGAACGAGCCGTTGGGCAAAGTGGTTTGTTAGGGTTCCATCAGAGGTTGCCTTGCCTTGACAGATAATTTAGTCATGCTTAAATTGAACCTGTGATTCATGTAGTTTCTACTAAAAAGCCCCTCTCCGAATCCCAGGAGAACTACCTCAAGCAAATCTTCCTGCTGACGGAGCAGGGGGNGAGCGCCGGCACCCAGGCGTTGGCCGATCGACTGGGGGTTGCCGCTGCGTCGGTGACGGTGATGGTTCAGAAGTTGCAAGACCTCGAGCTGGTTACCTACGAACCCTACCAGGGGGCTCTGTTGTCTCCCCAGGGACGGATGGCGGCCGTCGAATTGATCCGGCATCACCGGTTGCTGGAATGTTTCCTGCAAAAGGCCCTGGGCTACGGATGGGAAGAAGTTCACGACGAGGCCGAGCGGTTGGAGCACTACATCTCGGAAACCTTCGAGGCAAAGATTGCCGCGTGGTTGGGCCATCCCTCGTTCGACCCCCACGGGGATCCCATTCCCGACGCCCAGTTGGCCTTCCCCACCGGGGCCCCGAGTCAGCCGCTGTCCACGCTGCCCCCGGGGGCCCGGGGGGNGGTCTCCCGGGTGGCGACCCAGGATAAGGACGAGCTCAATCTGTTCCTCCACCTCAACCTCGTCCCCGGGACCTGTGTCGAGGTCCTCGACCAGAAAGGTGGGTTGCGGCTGAGGACGGCGGTGTCGCCCACAAGCCCGGGGAATCAGTTCTTGGTACCCACGTCCCTCGCAGACCGGCTGCTCGTCATTCAGGAGAGCCTATGAGTCCCCTCGACCAGAGAGTCCTCGCCCAGGCTGACGACGCCCTCCACTCCCGAAAGGTCGGCTGGCGCCAACTGGTGCCGTTCCTGGGGCCCGCGTTCATCGCCTGCGTGGCGTACATCGATCCCGGAAACTTTGCCACCAACATTTCGGGGGGGGCCCAGTACGGCTACCTGCTCCTGTGGGTGGTGGCGGCCGCCAACCTATCGGCGATGTTCATTCAATACCTGTCGGCCAAGCTGGGGGTGGTGACCGGGCGGAACCTTCCCGAACTCATCCGTCAGGGCACGAATCGACCCACGGCGGTGTTCTACTGGATCCAGGCCGAGGTCATGGCCATGGCCACCGACCTCGCCGAGTTCTTGGGGGGNGCCCTGGCCTTCCATCTGTTGACCGGGATGCCCCTGCTCTGGGGAGCCGTCCTGACCGGGGTGGTCTCCTTTGGGCTTTTGGCCCTGCAACGCTACGGGTTTCGCCCCCTGGAGGCCGTGATCACCATCCTCGTGTTCGTGATTGCCGTTTGCTATGTGGTAGAGCTCTTCTTGTCCCGGCCCCAGGGGGCGATCTGGGCCGGCTTCGTTCCCGGGTTCCGGGATGCAAACATGCTCTACATCGGCATCGGCATCCTGGGGGCCACGGTCATGCCCCACGTGATCTACCTCCATTCTTCCCTCACCCAGAACCGGGTGCCGACTTCAACGCCGCAGGAGAAAAAGAAGCTGCTGTTCTTCACCCGGATCGAGGTGGCCATCGCCCTGGGCCTGGCGGGGATCATCAACATGGCCATGCTGGCCGCGGCGGCCGCCGTGTTCTTCGGCAAGAACAGCAACAACGCCGGTGATTTGACCGTCGCCTACCAGACGCTCGCACCGGTCCTGGGCCCCCTGGCGGCGTCCACCTTTGCGGTGGCCTTGCTCGCTTCGGGGTTGTCGTCGTCCACCGTGGGGACCATGGCGGGTCAGGTGGTGATGCAGGGGTTCGTCGGGTTCAAGGTCCCCTTGTTCGTCCGCCGGGCTCTCACCATGATTCCCGCCTTCGTGGTCATCGCCCTGGGCCTCGATCCCACCCAAACCCTGGTCTTTTCCCAGGTGATCCTGTCGTTTGGCATCCCATTTGCCATGATCCCCCTGGTGCTGTTCACATCCCAGCGCCGGGTGATGGGGGAGTACGTGTCCAAGGGGTGGGTCAGCGCCGTGGGATGGGTGACCGCCGGGGGCATTGTGGTTCTCAACCTTGTCCTCATCTCCCAGGCGCTCTTTCCGCCGGTGGCCCTTTCCCCCCCGGGGTGATTTGGCTATCCTAGTCCTATGAAGACTGCCGTTCTCCTGTCGGGAGGAGTGGATAGCTCGGTGGCCCTGTACGAACTGCTCCGGCAGGGGCGCACCCAGGTCACCGCGTACTACCTGAAGATCTGGCTCGAAGACGAGCTGACCTACCTGGGGGACTGCCCCTGGGAAGAAGACCTGGCCTACGCCCGGGCCGTGTGCGCCGCCGCCGGGGTGCCCCTGAAGGTGCTCCCCCTCCAAACCGAGTACTACGACCGGGTGGTGGAATACGCCCTCCGGGAACTCAAGGTGGGCCATACCCCGTCCCCCGATATCTTTTGCAACCAGCGGGNGAAGTTTGGGGCCTTTTACGACAAGGTCGGTGAGGACTTTGACCGGGTCGCCAGCGGGCACTACGGTGTGGTGGACCGCTCCGAGGGCGGCCCCGTTCGGTTGCTGCGGTCCCCGGACCCCGTGAAGGACCAGACGTACTTCCTCAGCCATCTCAGCCAGGCCCAGGTGGCCAAGATCGAGTTTCCCATCGGGGGGTACCACAAGAGCCGGGTCCGGGAACTGGCCCGGGAGTACAACCTGGCGAACCAGACCCGGAAGGACAGCCAGGGGATCTGTTTCCTGGGGAAGATCAAGTACAACGACTTTGTGAAGCACTATCTCGGCGAGAAGGTCGGACCCATCGTCGACCGGGAAACCGGCAAAAAGCTCGGGGAGCACAAGGGCTTTTGGTTCCACACCATCGGTCAACGCAGTGGCCTGGGCCTGGGGAACGGCCCCTGGTTTGTGGTCGACAAAGACATCGATTCGAACACCGTTCTGGTCAGCCACCAGGAACACCGGCAGGCCCAAAATCGCCGGGACTTCGTGGTCGGAGACCTCACGTGGGTCCACCGGCCTCCCCGGCCCGACGAGGTTCTGACGTGCAAACTCCGGCATGGGCCCGAACTCTTGGGGTGCCGGGTCGAGCCCAGTGCCGGGGGCTCTCGCCTGGCCGTCCGTCTCGACGACGGGGACCCCGGGATCGCCCCCGGACAGTTTTCGGTCTTTTACTCGGGAGAGGAGTGTCTCGGCGCAGGGATGATCCTCTCGGTCCTGGCCGCGTCGTGACCTCGGGGCTTCGCTGGGGGCTCCTCCTGTGGCTGGGAGGTTCCCTGGCCGCCCAGGACCCCCTGGTGCTCCGGGTTTCGGGGGTCCCCGGTCAGCCGAGCCTGTCTCGGAGCTTGCTCCAAGCCGTGTTTGCCGCCGAGGGCGTGCCCGTTCGGTTTGTCTCGGTGGGCACCGTCCCCATCGGCCGGCGGGAAGCCATGCTGACCTCCGGGGAACTGACCGTGGCGACCCTGGGCGAAACCCCCGGGCGGAATGCCGCCTTCCTGCCCATCCGGGTTCCGGTCACCGATGGCTTGGAGTCCCAGCGCCTGTTGCTCGTTCCCCGGGGGGCCCAAGGGGACTACGAGGGCGTGAAGACCTTGGAGGACTTTCGCCGGCTGGGGAAGGTGGCGGGGGTGGCCTCGTCCTGGGCCGAAGGACCCATTTGGCAGGCCAACGGCCTGGGCGTTCAAGCCGTCGACGGCGACTGGCAGGTGCTGTTTTCTCTGGTGGCGTCCCGGAACCGGGGCCTGGACTACCTTCCCCGGGGGGCGAACGAAGTGGCCCGGGACTTGGCCACCCACCCACAGCTGGTCTTGGAGCGTCACCTCGTCCTGGTGTACCCCGGGGACCACCTGGTGTATCTGAGTCCCCATAACCCCGAGTTACGGCCCCTCCTCACCCGGGTTTTAACCCAGGCCCTGGCCACCGGGGTGATCCATCGTTGGGCCGTCCAGACGTACCCCGAAGCGTTCCGTCCGGAGCTAGGGCTGGACTCCCGGACGGTGCTCATGCTGAAGAGGCCTTCGGAGGCCGGGGAACCCGTGGATTTTTGACCCCAGGCCTGCCCACGGCTGGTCAGCCTGCGCATCCCCCCTCGGCGGTGGGCTGGGCGCAGACTTCGTTCAGAACCTTTCCGTCGTAGAAGTAACTTCGGATATTTTCTAGGGTGGTCGTGGCGATGTTGGCCAGGGCTTCTTCGGTGAAGAAGGCCTGGTGGCTGGTGACGAGCACGTTCGGAAAGCTAATCAACCGGGCCAAAACGTCGTCCTTCATGATATGGCTGGAGTAGTCTTCGAAGAAGTAGTCGGTTTCTTCCTCGTAGACGTCCAGGCCGGCGCTTCCCACCTTTTCGTCCCGAAGGGCCTCGAGGAGGTCCTCGGAGCGGATCAACTTTCCCCGCCCGGTGTTGATGATCATGACGTTTTTCTTCATCAGCTCGATGGTGCCCCGGTTGATCATGTGGATGTTTTGGGGAGNGAGGGGACAGTGCAGACTGATGATGTCCGAGCGCTCGTACAGGGCCCCGAGGTCCACCAGCTCCACGCCTTTGCTCGCGGCCCACTCGGGGGAGCCAAAGGGATCGTGGGCCACGACGGTCATCCCGAACCCTCGGAGGATCTCGCAGACGATCCGGCCGATTTGCCCCGTGCCCACAATTCCTGCGGTTTTGCCGAACATGTCGAACCCAATGAGCCCGTGGATGCTGAAGTTGTTGTCCCGGGTCCGGTAGTACGCCCGGTGGGTCTTGCGGTTCAAGGCCAACATCAGGGCTACCGCATGCTCGGCGACCCCGTGGGGGGAATACGACGGGACCCGGGTGATCCGGATCCTTCCATCGGCGGCCTTGAGGTCGATGTTGTTGTACCCGGCGCTCCGGAGGGCTAACAAGGGCACGTTCATGGCCGCCAGGCTGTCCACAATGCCCTTTGTGACCCGATCGTTCACGAAGACGCACACGGCGTCGTAGCCCTGGCACAGGGCGACCGTCTCTTCGGTCAGGTGACTGGGAAAGAATTTGAGCTTGAACCCAAAGGTCTGGTTCTGGCGCTCAAAGGACTCACGGTCGTAGGGTTTGGTGTCGAAGAAGGCAATTTTTAAGTCAGCAGGGGCTTTCATGGGGTCCTCGGACCTCAGAGTATCAAACCTGACCTTTTCTGTCAGCTCTGCTGAACCTGCCGAATCTTTCGTCGGAAGAACACCGCTTTGTCGATGGTCGAGATGACCATGACCCCGGCGGAAAACACCTCCAAGGAGGCGATGGCCCAATGGCCTTCCCACCCGGGGAGCCGGAGGAACACCAGGATCTCCACGGCGAACAGGACCATCAGCACGAACAGGCTGGCTTTCCCCAGCCACGTCGTTTCCACGAACCGGCGTTGGTACTTCAGCTGAATCCAAATCACCGCACCCAGTTGGAACCCCAACCGCACCAGGATCAAGGCCAAGAGATACCCGGGCAATACCCCGGAGATCCCCAGGACCACCGTGAGGGAGGCCAAGATGATGTAGTCGGTACTGCTGTCCAGGAGCTTGCCCAGTTCGGTCCCCAGGTGGAAGGTCCGGGCCAAAAACCCATCGAGCAAGTCGGTGAGAAAGGCCACGCTCACAAAGACCACCAGGGGAACCGACAGGCTCGGGTGGGTCCTGGCCGAGAGGAACACGAGGGTGATGATGGGAAGGCTCGTGAGCCGGAACAGGGTCAACAGGTTCGGAATTCCGAGTTTGGTCATGGGCGTCCCATCGAGGTGGGTGAACCGGGCCCGGACCGACCACAGGCCGAGCCAGAGCAGGCCGTGGTACCCCGCCGTCAGCACGTAAAAGGCCCAGTTCCAGACGTGGGGCAGCTGGTAGAAATGCTGAAAGACCGCAAACCCCACGGTTTGAACGCCAAAGAACCCCAACAGAACTGCCAACACCCGGAGTTCAAAAAAGTTCAACGCCATGGCGACAAATTAGCCGTTGCCTCCCGAGTTGACAAGGGGGAGGGGGGACGCTAAGGTGGCATCATGGGCCTGGCCAACCGAATCACTTTTTTTCGCATCGCATTGGCCCCTGTGTTTGCCGCCTTGTTTTCGGCGTGGGCCACGTGGAAGGACCCCTGGTGGCTCGGCCTCGTCTGGGCCGTGTTCTTGCTCTCGGAGTTCTCCGACATCCTCGACGGCTGGGTCGCCCGGAAGTTCGGAGAGACCAGCGACCTGGGCAAGCTCCTGGATCCCTTCTCCGATGTCCTGAGCCGGTTGACCATCTTCCTGTGTCTTCTCCTCGTGGGGGTCGTCCCCCTGTGGTTTTTCCTCATCGTCCTGTACCGGGAACTGTCCATGACCTTCCTCCGGATGCTCATGGTCCAGAGGGGCGTGGTGCAAGCCGCCAGCCAAGGCGGAAAGATCAAGGCGTGGCTGTATTTCTTGGCCTCGCTCCTGGGCCTTGGCGAACTGAGCTGTCCCACGTTGTTGCCCCCCGGGGTCGGGTATTGGGGGCTCACGGCCCTGTTCGTGGTGGCAGCGTTCCAGTCCTTGGCGAGTTTTGTTCAATACGCCGTCGGCTTTCGCCGGCTCCTCCGGGGAGCCAAGCCGTGACCTTGACCCTCGAGGCCATTGCCGCCCACCTCGGGGCCCTCGAAGAAACGCTCATTTATAAGCTCTTGGACCGATCCCAATTTGGGGGGAACGCCGGTGCCTACCAGCCGGGCCAGAGTCAATTCCGTCCCCACGAGGCGTCGAGCCTGTTCGAGTTGCGGTTGCACCACCAGGAAACGTTGGATACCCTCTTTGGCCGGTACCTCATCCCCGAGGAGCGCCCCTTTCACCTAGGCCTTCCCCCCGCCCGGCGCACCCCTCCGGCCAAGGACACGGGCCTGGTGATCGATGACCTGGAGACCATCAACGTCACCGGAGCCATCCGAGAAGCGTACTTGAAGCTACTACCCCGGCTCGCCGGGGAAACCGACGACGGCCAATGGGGCTCGGCGGTCGAACACGACGTCATCTGTCTGCAAGCCCTGTCCCGGCGCATCCACTACGGGGCCCTCTACGTGGCCGAATCTAAGTATTCTGGGGCTCCCGAGCGGTTTGCGGCCATGATCGCCGCCCACGACGACCTCGGGTTGATGGCGGCCATCACCCGGGTGGAACAAGAAGAGCGGGTCCTGGCCCGGGTTCAAGAGAAAGTGAAGACCGTTCAATCGGTTTCCGACCCCGCCCTTCGGCGGCTGGTCGACCCCGCCCTGATCGTGGACTTTTTCCGTTCCACCATCATTCCCCTGACCAAGGAAGGGGAACTGCGGTACCTCTACCAGCGCAAACCGGGCGTCTGACCGACCCCGGGGCAAAGTGTCCCTCAGCTTTTCCTACGGTCCGCCGAGAATCTAACGGGAGAGTCCTTTGCAATTACGCTACAACGCCCCCGTCACCTTTAGCTTTGCCCTCATTTGCGTCCTGGTCATGCTCTTGGACCAGTACGTGTTTCCGGGGTTCGTGGGGACGTACCTCAGTGCCCCCGGGGCGGACTTCAACGCCGGCCAGCCCGCCCACTGGTTTGCCGTGGTGTTGTACGTGTTCGGCCATGAGAGCTGGACCCACCTGGCGAACAACTTCTTGTTTCTCCTCCTCCTCGGTCCCATCCTCGAAGAAAAATACNCCCCCAAGCCCCTCCTCATGATGATGTTCACCACGACCATCGTCACGGGCATCTTCAACATCCTGATGAAACAACCCCCCCTGGTGGGGGCCAGTTCGTTGGTCTTCATGATGATCATGCTGGTGAGTTTCGCCCGGACGAAGGCGGGGGATATTCCCGTATCGTTCATCCTTATCTTTATCCTCTTTTTGTTGGCCGAGCTGACCCGGGGAGCCCAGAATACCAACCCCGCGGTTTCCAACCTCGCCCACATCGTCGGTGGCGTCTGTGGTACCATTTTTGGGTTCTTGAAGATGGCGGCCGGACCGGGGCCCGAAGAGGCCGCCGACGCTCCTCCCCCGGGTCCGCCCCCGGGACGTCGCTGACCCCTGTTCTACATCTGGTTGAGGAGACTCGTTTGCGCATCAGGAAAACATCATTGGCCCGGCAGGTCACCTTGGCGACCCTGGGAGTCCTTCTCTTGGCCCTCGTGAGTCTGAGTGTCTTCGACTATTTTTCCCAGGTTGCCATCGATTCGGGAGACTACCGAAAAGAAGCTGCCCTGCTCTTTGACTCGGTGGGCCGCAGCCTCGGGTCGGTTCTGCAGGATAATCTCAGCAAGTTGGCCATCCTTGCCGACTCCCCCGACGTGCAGCAACTGATGGTCAACCCCGGGGATCCGGTGGCCCGACCCCGGGTTCTGGCCCTCTTGCAGTCGCTGAAACGGGCTGTCCCGTATTCGGACTCGGCCGCCTTGGTCTGGGGCCAGGCCGAGGTCCGGCCCTTCTCGTCCGACGGCAAAGGGCTGCAGACGGGGCTCGGCAGGACCATTGCCCACACGGAACCCCGGAGCGTTGGCCTGAACGTGGCCGACCGCGAGTATTTTCAGAAGGTGTTGGCCGGGGCCGACGTCTGGATTTCCCGTCCTCTGATGGGGCGAAGTTCGGGAAGGCCGGTCATCATCCTGGCCAAGGCGATTCGGGTGGGGGGCTCCCTCCGGGGGGCTGTCTACATGACCCTCGACCTCAGCTACGTGACCAAGCTCTTCATCGAGCCGGTCAAAATGGGAACCGGGTATCTGTTTGTCTTGGACAGCGCCGGGATCATGCTGGCCCATCCCGATAAGACCCTCCTGCTCAATGCGAACCAAACCGACGAACTCAAGAAGATCACCACCGCCTTGGCCGTGACGGGACTGCCGGAATACCATGGAACCTACAAGGGTGTGACGAAGCTGTACTTGTCGCAGAAGTGGACCCAGGAGGCCATGGACCCCTGGTACTTCGTGTTCGCCCGGCCCGAGGCCGAAATCACGGCCCGGGGCACGTCGTCGGTGACCCTCCTGGTCGTGGTGTTCGTCGTCGTCATGGGCCTGATGTGGTGGACGGTGGCCACGGTGCTCCGGCGGTTCCTCACCCAGCCGGTAGGCCGGCTCTCGGCCCGGTTGGAGGAAATTGCCCAGGGTGGGGGGGATCTGACCCTCCTGGTTCCTGTGGCTCGCCACGACGAATTAGGCCAGGTGGCGGGGCACTTCAATGACTTCTTGACGGGGCTTCAGCGCCTCATCGGTGCCCTCAAGCTCGATAACCGGCGGGTGGCGTCCGGGGCCGAGCGCTTGGCCGAAAATGCCACCCTGTTGGCCTCGACGGTGACCGAATTGGCCTCGTCGACCAAGGCCGTTTCGGCCCACGCCCAGACCCAGCACGGCCAGACCTCCGAAGCCAACCGAGTTCTCGATGCCCTGGTGGGCGAAACCGAACGGGTGTCGTCCCTGGCCGAGGAGATGGCGAGGAACCTGGGTCAGACCGCCAGCGCCGTGGAGCAAATGGCGGCGAACATCCAGTCGGTCGCCGGGCTGGTCCAGAAAAATGACGAGGCAGGGAAGACCCTGGATCAGGCCATGCGGACCGGGACCGAGTCCCTCGAGAGCCTTCGCCAGGCCATCGGCGCCGGGGCCGAGGCCAGCGAGCACATCCAAGAAATGGTCTCGGTCATCATGACCATCGCGGGCCAGACCAACCTCTTGGCCATGAACGCGGCCATCGAGGCCGCCCACGCCGGGGAGGCCGGCCGGGGCTTCTCGGTGGTGGCCGACGAAATCCGCAAGTTAGCCGACCAGAGCTCCCAAAGTGCCCGGGAGATCGAGGCCACCGTCCGGGCGGTGTCCGAGGGCTTTGAAAAGATTCTCGCTTCGTCGGTGAACACCGCCGCCCAATTCGACATCCTCATGGCCCAGGTCGAGGGCAACCAGGCCCGGAGCCACGGGATTTCCCTGGCCATGGTGGAACAGCAAAAGGCCAACGCCAGCGTGTTGGAGAGCACCCTGGGCCTGACCCGTCTGTCCGGGGGTTTGAAGGAGGCTGTGGCTTCCCAAAATGAAAAAGCGGCGTCGGTTCTGGGTCAGATCCATGCCCTGCAGGACCTGAGCACCGAGGTGTCTCAGGCGATGACCGAAGAAGCCAAGGCCCTGGAGGAAACCTCGGCCAGGAGCGACGAACTGAAGAGCCTCGCCGCCGAGTTGCGCCAGGTGACCCAGCGGATCCAGGGTGCGTTCGAGCAATTCAAAACCGAGGGCGGGTCCTAGTGGTGCAACACTTTCTGGATGTACGTCCAGGCGTAGCCGCCCAGGTTGGTCAGTAAGGCGAACGCCAAACCCGAGGTGATCGAGGCCATGAGGTCGGTCCTGGTCTCGATCTCATCTTTGACCTTCCCGGCCCGGGTGATCATTTCGATGAGGATGAGGGTGACGATCACGGTCAGAGCCAGACCCACGAGCAACCAAAAGCGACCGATCTTTTCGAGTTCACCGTAGAGCCAGTCTGAGACCAGGTACACCACCGACGCCAAAATACCCCGGAAGAAGCTCCCCAGGAACTGCTTGTTGTTCACCCCTCGCATGGCCAGGGGAATCAACAGGAAGATGACAAACAGCACCAGGGATGCCAGCGAAACCCCTGCGACCATTTGGCTAGAGAGGGTAGCCCCCACGGCCCCCACGTCTTGGTCGACGTAGGCGATCAGGGGATCCAGAGGATGCCAGATCATTTGGACACCCCAGGCCAGGGTGCCCAGGACGACGAGAATCAACAAGAAACTGAAGACGTTGCGGATCAGAGGGGTGAGTCGAGCCATAGGCTCAGGTTACTACGGCTTGCCCCACAAATCCACCCCGAGCCATCGGGACGGATCGGCCATGTCCTGGGCAATCTGGCCGAGGGCCACCGGAGCGGTCAACTCGGCCACCAGCCACTTCTTGTCCCCGAAGGAAAACCGGGCCCCGGCCCCGGGGAGGTCCAGGGCCGCCATGGCGTGTTCGTAGGGCCCACTGACCATGAGGATGCCGTGGATGCCTAAGTGTTCCAGGATGGCCAAGTAGATCAACGAGCGACTGTCGCAGTTGCCCTTTTGGTCCCTCAGGGTTTGCCAAGGGCTGATGACGCTGACCAGGCCCTTCTTCTGAAAGTACTCGAACTTCTGTAACCAGGTGAGGATGGTTTGGGGAAGGGCCTCAGGGGTCACGTTCTTCTGGGTGACCTGGGCCTTCCAATAGGTGGCCAGCGGTTCCAGACTGGCATACAGCTCCCGGTAGATTTGTCGATAGAACCGGGACCACTGGGGGGCGATGGTCGCCTGGTCGCTGATCTGGGGAGGCACCTGGGTCAGGAGGAGCCGGGTCTCCCGCTCGATGGTGGCTTGGACGGCCTCGTCTCGGTCCAGACTGTAGGTCAGGGTGAGGGGGGAGGGGAGCCCGGGGAAGACCTTGGTCTCGGACTGGGGCTTCCCGGCGGTTTGTTCAAAAAACGCACTCAGCGGCCCGGGCAGTTGGCGCCCATCGAGGCCGAGGGCCAGGGAGTTGAGGCTCGACAGCAGGACATCCTGGACCTTAGCGTAGTCCCCTTCCGGGGCGTAGGCCAGGGCGGTCACCCAGGCGTCCCCGTCCTGGGCCACCAAGGCCCNCCCGTGGGCCGTCACCGGCCCCGCCGGGAAGGTGAGTTCCCCCAACCACGCCGGGTGATCGTTCCAGGTGAAGGTTTGCTCGTCGCCGGTGGCTTTCAGCCGGGCCTTCACGTCGCCGACCTTGGCCCCCAGGTCGGTGACCGTGCCCTGGTCCTGGCTGAAGATTTCGAGGACGATCCGGTGCCCCGGATCGGTCATCACAAAATGCTCGGGGACCGGGTCTTCGACGAAGGTCCATCCTTCCGGCGGGTCGACGTAGAAGTCCCGGGGCTGGGACCAAATGACGTGGGCCGACGCGGGGGACCCCAGGAGGACCGTCAACAACAGGGCCGAAAAGAAGGTTTTCATGGTCCCCTTATCGGCGAATCTCGTCGGCGCCTGAATTCTGACCCCCGCCCCCGGGGCCCCCCGGCTACTTTTTGGCTTCTTCGAGGTCCTGGGCCACGGTTTCCCACCGGGTGTGGAGGGCCTCCTGGCGGGCCACGTTGGCCGCCAAGTCGGCCTGAACCTTCTTGGCCCGGGCGCCGTCGCTGTACACCGCAGGGTCGGCCAATTGGTGAGAGAGGGAGGCGTGCTCTTCTTCGAGGGCACCGAGGTCTCCCAAGATGGCCTCCTCCTCCCGTTCCAGCTTCCGGACCAGGGCCTGCTTCCTTTTGGTGGCCTCCCGGTCGGCCTGGCTCGACGGGACCGACGCCGGAGCCAACCGCACCGTCCGCAGGTCCGACGCACCGGCCCCTCCGTCGCTTCCCGAGAGCGTCGGGGTGGCCGAGGCCCCGGCCTTTTCTTGGTACTCGGCCCACCCCCCCAGGTGAAGCCGGTGGCCCTCGGGGCGCAGCTCCAGGACCTTCTGGGCCAACTGGGTCAGGAAGTACTTGTCGTGGCTGACCACGAAGACCGTGCCCTGGAACTGTTCCAGGGCCTCGAGGAGCACATCTTTGGACGCCAGGTCCAGGTGGTTCGTGGGTTCGTCGAGCAAGAGCAGGTTCGCTGGGCGCAACAGAAGCTTCACGAGGGTGAGCCGGTTCTTCTCTCCCCCCGAGAGCACCGAGGTTTTCTTGAACACGTCGTCGCCCCGGAACAGAAAGGACCCCAGGAGGTCCCGAAGCCGGGGTATCAGGGCCGTGGGGGCCTCGGCCTCCACCTCCTCGAGGACGGTTTTCTGGGGGTCGAGCGCCTTTTCGTGGTCTTGGCTGAAGTAGGCGGTCTGGATGTCGGTACCCCACTTCAGCTCGCCCTCGAACTGGTGGTCTTGCCCTGCCAGGATCCGCATCAACGTGGACTTCCCCGCGCCGTTGCGGCCGGCCACGGCGATCTTCTCGCCCCGGGTGAACGTGAAGTCCAAGCCTCGCAGGATCTGGTGGTCACCGTAGCGCTTCCCCAGTCCGGTGAGTTCCAGGGCGATTTTCCCCGAATGGGGGGCGGGGGGAAAGGTGAAGTGCATGGGGACGAGGGTCTCGGGGATCTCGACCCGTTCGAGCTTTTCCAGGGCTTTGATCCGGCTCTGGACCCCCGAGGCCTTGGTGGCCTGGGCCCGGAAGCGTTGGATGTACTGCTCTTGCTTTTCGATCTCGGCCTGCTGAAGCCGGTAGGCCTCTTCCTTCTGGGCGATTTCCAGCCGCCGCCGGGCCTCGTAGGTGCTGTAGTTCCCCTTGTAGGCGGTCAACTTGCCCCGGAAGATCTCCACGACCTCCCCGACCACGGCGTCGAGGAAGCCCCGGTCGTGGCTCACCAACAGGAACCCACAGGGGCTGGCCTTGAGGAAGCCCTCGAGCCAATCTTTGGCCTCGATGTCCAGGTAGTTGGTGGGTTCGTCCAACAGCAGCAGGTGGGGTTGTTCCAACAGGCACCGCCCCAGGGCCACCCGCATCTGCCAGCCCCCCGAGAACGTGGTGGCCGGTCGGTCCAGTTCGGCGCTGGAGAATCCCAGGCCCCGGAGGGTGTGCTCCACGGTTTCCCGTCGGCGGTAGTAGCCCGACTCCAGGAGGGCTTCTTGCAGTTCGTGGTGCCGGACCAGGGCCTTTTCGGCTTGGGCCTCGGGGAGACCGTCGAGATGGTCCACCAGAGCGTGCATCTCGGCTTCCACCAGGCGCCAGGGCTCAAAGGCCCTCTCGGCTTCTTGGAACACCGTGCCAGTCCCCAAAAGGATCCCCGATTGGGGCAAATACGCCACCCGGGTCCCTTCGGGGACGAGGCGCTTTCCGCCGTCAGGTTCCTGGATCCCCGCCAGGACCTTGAGGAGGGTGGTCTTGCCCGAACCGTTGGCCCCGGCCAGGGCCACCTTTTGCCCTTCGTTGAGGGTAAAGTTGACCTCGTCGAGGAGGTCTCGGTCGGCAAAGGCGAGGCTCGCGTTCTGAAGTTGCAAAAACGGCATGTTAGCTCTGGAATTGGAAATACAGCGACAGGCCGTTCTGGGGCACCTGGGTCACCGTCTGGTGCACCGGGTCGAGGTTGGCGTCGTCGGTGGGGAGCATTTGAAAGCCGTCCTTCAGGAAACGGTACAGGAAGACCTTCGAGACCCCGGGGTCGGGGCCGAACTGCAACCGGAGGGCCCGAAACTCGTTGTACAGCCGCTTGTCCTTGAACCAGTCGAAGGTCACCTTCCCTTGGTTCGATGGCAACCCAGGGAGGACGACGTCGACCCCTGTCCAGGTGAAGGTGCCGTCGGCCCCCAGGTGGAGGGTCCCGTAGGTGGGGCTCACCAGGGTTTGACCCCGGTTGAGGATTTCTTCGAGCTTCTGTTGGCGACTGGCGAGTTCTCGGCTCACAAGGGTGCCTACGTTCTCGTCCAGGAGGGCGAGGGGCACGACCCGGGGTTTTCCCTGATCGACGAAGGACAGGGTCATCTTCGACCCGTCCCCGGTGGTCATCTGGACCTTCACCTGGTTGGGGCCCCCGAAGTCGTAGGTCGAATCGTCGAGTTTCTTGGGGTCGGTCACCGGCAGGCTAAACCGTTCGTCTTGACCGTTGGGCCCCGGGAGGAGAATCTGAAACGTGGCCGGGGCGTTGGTGGCCCGCAGGCCGGCGTCGGGTCGGAACAGGGCGAGGTTGATTCGATCTTGCTCCACCATGGCCCGCATGTCTTCGGGGTACCAGGTCTGGGCCAGAACCGACTGGACCATTTGGTCCCCGGGTCCGCTGGGCTTCACCTGCTGGGTCCCCTGGGGACTATGGATCACCAAGCTCAGGTAGTAATCGAAAGCCCACCCCGCATAGCCATCCTGGGTGAGGATTTGCAACCAACTCCCCTCAAGGTTTCCCTCTTTGACCTTGGGACCGTTCCCCACCAGAACCTTGACTTGTTCCCCGTCCCCCAGCTTGTAGATCCGATTGGCATTGGCATCGGGGGCATCCCGGACCGGAAGTCCCTGCTTTCCCGACACGGCCCAGGTGTCTTTCAACGGAAGAAAGGCGGTCTGGAACGCCTTCGCCTCGCCCTCTCCTGGGAAGGCTTTGACCCGCCATTGGTCCAGCTCAAAGGTGCCGCCCCCCTCGGGGCGCTCCACCTTGAAGGACTTGCGGATGCGACTCTGCTCCCAGACCCAGACCAAGTCACCGTTGTGGACGGTGCCGCCCTCGGGGGCCCAGACGACGATGCCCGTAGCCATCCGGCCGAAACCGCAGGAAACAAGAACCAAGGCGGCCATCCAGAGGCCCCCCAGGCGGAGAATCGAGGGAACGAGGCGAAAACTCATACCGAGAGTTTACCAGACCGGGGCAACGCTTGCCAATGGAAGTCGTTCCGCATAGTATTTCGGTTCCAGGAGAGTCCATGGCCAAACTCTGGCAGAAGAACATCACCCTCGATGCCCTCATCGAAGGCTACACGGTGGGGCGGGACTACGAGCTCGACCAGCAACTCCTCCCGGCCGACGCTCTGGCGTCCATGGCCCAGGCCCGGCACCTTCAAAAGATAGGCTTACTGACCCCCCAGGAGGGTGACGCCCTGGTCTCCGAGCTGGGCCGCATCGTGATGGACTGGAAGGCCGGGACCTTCCGGGTCGCCCGGTCCGATGAAGACTGCCATACGGCCATCGAAAACCGCCTGACCGAGAGGTTGGGGGAGGCCGGCAAGAAAATCCACACCGGCCGGTCCCGGAACGACCAAGTGCTCACGGCGGTCCGGGTCTACGGTCGCAGTCGTCTCGAACTGATTCGGACCGGGGTCCTGGACCTGGTGGCCGAACTGACCACCTTTGCCGAGGCCAACCAAGGGGTCCCCATGCCGGGGAGGACCCACCTGCAAACCGGGATGCCGTCGTCCGTGGGCCTGTGGGCGGCGGCCTGGGCCGAAGAGCTCCTCGATACCCTCGTTCTGGCCGAAGCCGCCTACCGACTCTTGGACCGAAGTCCCCTGGGGTTTGCGGCGAGTTACGGGGTTCCTCTGCCCCTGGACCGGGAGTATTCCGCCCAACTGCTGGGGTTTGCCTCGGTTCACCGCAACGTGCTGGCGGCCAGCCACAGCCGGGGGAAGGGCGAGGCCGCCGTCCTCGACGTCTGCGACCAAATTGGTCTGACCCTGAGTCGGATGGCCCAGGATCTGATCTTGTTCAGCCTCCCCGAGTTTGGGTATTTCCGGTTGCCCGATGAGCTGTGCACCGGGAGCAGCATCATGCCCCAGAAGAAGAATCCCGACGCCCTCGAATTGACCCGGGCCAAGAGCGCCTCCCTTTCGGCCTGGGCGACCCAGGTCAAGAGCATCCTTCGAAGCCAACCGTCGGGGTACAACCGCGACCTTCAAGAGACCAAGGAACCCTACTTCCGGGGCCTGGACCTGACCCTCGACATGGTGGCGATCATGGCGTTGACGTTCCGGAGCCTCGAGGTGGTGCCGGCGGCCCTGGAGCGGGGGTTTACCCCGGATATCTTTGCCACCGATGCCGCCTACGAACTCGTCCGGGCCGGTTGGACCTTCCGGGATGCCTACCGTCACGTCGGCCAGAACCTTGCGAGCCTAGAGGGCCGCAACCCCCGGCAAACCATCGTTGACCGGACCCACACGGGGTCTGCGGGGAACCTGGGGCTGTCGGACCTCCGGGCCGATATCGACGCCCGCCGGAGGGCCTGCGCCGCCGACCGGTCCCGGGTCGAGACGGCGTTCACCGCCTTGGCTGGCCTCTCCGTGTTCGAGGCCTCGGACCTATGATCTACTTCTTTCAATCCCTGAGCCTGAAAATGCGGTTCCTCGGGGTGTTGCTCTGGCTGTTCCCGGTGCTGCTCCTGGGGTGGTTGGTCCACGGGGCCCCCTGGGCCCTGGCCTCCCTCCAGGGGATGACGGGGGGACACGGTCTCCCCTCCCATAAGTTCTGGGTACCCCCGGACGTGCTGGCGGCCCTGTTCGACGCCTGGGGGGCCCCCGGTCAAGCCCTCTACCTCACCGTGCTGCTCCCCAGCGCCGTTGGCTTCGCCCTAGCCTACGGGGCGTTTCTCACGGCTGCCACCCTCTACCTGCTCAAGAAGTCCAATCCCCGGGGGCCCTGGTGGTACTTGCTCCCGGCCCTGCCGGTGGCCGCCTCGGGGTTCGATCTGGTGACCCATGGGGCCCTGGCGGCCGCTCTGTTGCTTCCCGAGCGGGCTTGGGACCTGGCCCCTTGGGTGGTGGCCGGGGCTCACGCCGCCCAGGTCGTCGCCCTGGGGACCTCGCTGGTGGTGCTGATCGTCGGAACGTTCGTCAGTCTGGCCCGGAACTCCTGGACCCGGATTCGCTGGTAGCTCCGGCCCTTGCCCCCCCGGGCCTCCCGGCAGTACAATCAAGGGGTACAGGAGGCCTGTGGTGGGCGACAAATCCAAGCAGAAGAAAGAGACGAAGAAAGCTCCCTTGAAGACGGCTGCCGAAAAGAAGAAAGAAAAAGAGGCCAAGAAGGCCAGTCGGCCTACTTCCTCCGAAGCCTGATCGACGCCACGGGGGTACCTGCCAAGGTACGAATCTCCAGCGTGATCTGATGGCCCGGCGGCAGGTTCACCCGTTCGGTGGACTGGTCGCCGGGTATTTTTTTCTCTTCCCGAACCCAGAGTTGACCATCGGTGCTCCAAACTTCCACCAAGCGGATATCCTCGAGGAGGAAGGTCTTGAGGGTGAGGACGAGCTCGGTGGCCCCGGGGGGAAGGTCGAAGGTCTCTCGGACCGTTCCTCCCCCCAAGCTCAGAACCAGCCCCGGTGGATCGGCCTTGGGATTCCAAGAAGATTGCCCTGCCAGGGCAGGAACCAGGGGCAGAACAAGGAGAGCCAGGGTGCTGACCCAACGGACGATGGTTTGCATGATCCCCCCTCATCGGCAGAAACGCCGTGGAATTTGATGCCTTCTGGGGCCTGAGCGACCGGGATTGGTCCCGGTCGGGGCTCACTCTGGCCGAAGGTGCCTTGCTAGGCCGGCGGTTGTTGGCGTCAACCCTCCAGCCCGAAGGGGTGCTGTGCCTGGCCCGGTTTGAGGAGGAGTTTGTCNCCCTGGCGGCGGGCCGGTGTCCCGTCACCGTCCTGACGCCCCCGGAAATGCACCGGTGGGCTGGATTCGCCTTCCATCGGGGGGTCTTGGTCCTGGGCCGTCGGCCCCAGCCCTGGGGCCTCGACGCCTTTGTCGCCCAAAGCCCGGGGCCCCTTAGGCTCGCCGTGGCTCCCCAATTGACCGATCCCGAGAACCTGGGGTCGGTGTTCCGCAGCGCCCTCGGCCTCGGGTGGGATGCGGTGGCCGTGGGGCCTTCGTCCTGCGATCCCTTCAGCCGAAGAACGGCCAAAGTCTCCATGGGAGCGGTGTATTCCCACCCTCCGGTGGTCCTTCCCGACGACCCCAGGGAGACTCGCCGGATCTTCCAGACTGCCGGTTGGACGAACGTGGCCCTCAGCCTCGAACCCGGGGCCCAGGACTTGGACCGGTGGGTCGAGGGGGCTGGGCAGAGGGCCCTCGGCGGGCCGCTGTCGGTGTGGGTGGGGAACGAATTCCAGGGACTGTCGGCGGCGGACCGGTCGGTCTGCGACCAGGCCCTCGTGTTGCCCATGGCCCCGGGGCACGACAGCCTCAACGCGGCGGTCGCCGCAGGGATCGCGTTTTACCGGTTGAGGTTCAAGGCTGCCGGTGGGTAGTCCCGGCCGGTGAACCGTCGGAATTGCCCGTAGGCCTGGTGGACCAGCATCTCCTGGCCGAACACCAGTCGGCATCCGGCGGCCCGGGCTCTTTCCAGGAAGGCCGTCCACCGAGGAACGTAGATCACGTCGTAGGCGATTTCCTGACCGGTGAACGGATACCACCCCAGGGGGTCCTGGCCTTCGGTGGCGCCCATCCCCACACTGGTCGTTTGGACGATGAGGTCAGCGTGGGCCTGGATCGACGGAAGGCTCTCGGGCCCCAGGGGCCCCCAGTTCGCCCCAAACTGCTCACCCAACGCCTGGGCCTTGGCCCGGTCCCGGCCCAACACGACCACCATGACCCCGGCATTCCTCAAGGCCCACACCACGCCCCGGGCAGCCCCCCCGGTCCCGATCACGGTGGCCCGGAGCTGGGTGAGCCCGGCGGCGCCCAACGATTCGAGGAGGGGGGCGAGGAAGCCGGGCGCGTCGGTGTTGTCCCCGTGCCAGGACCCTCCCGGGGTTCGCCACAGGGTGTTGCAGGCCCCCACGGCCCGGGCGGCCTCGGTGGAGTCCGCCAGGTAGCGGCCTACCTCTTCCTTGAACGGGATGGTACACGACAGACCGGTGACCCCCAGGGCATCGCAGGTAGCGAAAAACGCGTCGAGGTCATCGGCCAAGAACGGCAGGTACNCCCCGGGCAGCCCCAGGGCCTGGAGGCCGGGGTTGTGGATCCAAGGGCTTTTGCTGTGGAACACGGGGTTCCCGACGATGCCCAAGACCGGCGAATCCGGGGTTTGGTCCCGGAACCGGTAGAGCGTCTGGAGGGTTTCGGGGTCGATGAGCCCGGGAGCCACCGCCTGATCCGCAGCGGAAGTGTAGGTCCATCGACTCCCCAGCCGGGTCGCCAGGACCCGGCTCGAGAACCCAAAGCCGCCCATGGCCAGGGCCACCCGGTTCCCGGGGGGGAGGGCCCGGACGTCGTCCACGAACTTCCTGTAGTCCCGGGAGTTTTGGGGAAACACCGCCGCCTTGGCCACCACCCCCGGGCCCTCGGCCCGGAGCAATCGGTCCGTCCAGCCGTCGGGCACCCCGTCAAAGTCATGAAAGCTCACCACCAGGCCCCGGCCCTGGGCGCGCCATGCTTGTTCGAGGTCGGGCAACCGCTGATCGTCCTCGAGGTCGAACCAGCGCCAGTCCCCCGAAAGGGCGAGTTGGAAAAACTGCTCTCGCTCGGCGGGGGTTCCTGTCCACCGACCACCGTCCCGGGGCTGGCGAAGGGTCAGGATGAGAGGAAGTCCGGCTTGACGGCTAAACTCGTTCAACCGAGGCCACTCGTCCGGGTCAATCAGGTCAGCCCGGACTTCGGCGAGGTCGATGTGGGCACGGTACTGGATCAACAACCGGGAGCAGTCGTCCAGGCGGGGGCCGGCCAAGACGAGGCAGACCTCCGCGGCCACTACAGATCGCTCCGGTACAAGTAGGCGTCGGACAGCAGACCGTCGGTGAACACCAGGCGGACCCGCCGGGGAAAGGTTTGGTACGGAAGGTTCCACACCGACCAGTTGTCCCCCCGGGCCAGGGGAGCTCCCCAGGCCGCCTCCACGTCGGTCCGGGCGGCCCCCATGGCCACCCCCCGGAGGGTCCCGGTCCACAGCTTGTCGAGGCGCACCTGCCAGACGCGGTTGGACGTCCAGAAGAGGTAGGAGTGATCCGGGTAGAACTCGACCACTTGCCAACGCTTGTCGTCGATGGCCAGGGGAAAGAGTTCTGCCGGGGCCCCCCGGACGGCGAAGGCCGAAGCCGGGGTGAGTCCCAGCCACGTGGAGGGGTCAGGGGTCCCGGGGGCCTCGGTGGTCGCCGGCGGGGGCACCGGGGCCGGTGGCGTCGGGGACGAGGCTTGGCCGTGGGCTAGGGTAGCCGCGATCAGGAGGGCAAGGGNGAGGACCTGAGCTTTCATTCCTTGCGACCGATCCAGCCGCTCCCAATGAGGGTGATGCCCATGGCGACCAAGATGAGGGGCCACCACGTGATGAAGAAATCCGAGAAGGTCTGCTTCACGATCGACAAGCTAAACAGCAAAAAGACCACCATCAGCACAATGAGGATGATCCCTGGGACCACGAGGGTGACCCGGATGGTGCGCCGGTACCGGGCCCCATAGGGAATCAGACTGNCCCCCACGATGCCCATGAAAACCGGCCACAGTTCCTTGAGCCCCAGGTCCTCAGGGAGGACCCCGGAACTCAGGAGGGCGGTGAAGGTCCCCGAAAGGAAGAGCAACAAACCTACGAACAGCGCCGACGGACGGGCCTTGTGGAACCAAGACTTGTACAGGAACAAGGCTCCCAACACCGTGAAGATCAAGGGGGACCAGCGGATGACGCCATCGACGAAGTTGTTCATCCAAATGAGAAGAACCACCCCGAGGACGGTGAGGATGACCCCGGTGACCAACGCAGCGCGCCGGATGGGCTGCTGGAGCATTAGCGACCCATCCCGGCGATCACCGCTTGGCCAAAGCCGGTACAGCCGACTTCGGTGGCCCCGTCCATGAGGCGGGCGAAGTCATAGGTCACGGTCTTGGCGGCAATGGCGTGACGGATCCCCGACTCGATGAGATCGGCGGCTTCTTTCCAGCCCAGGTACTCGAACATCATGACCCCCGACAGCAACACCGATGAGGGGTTCACCTTGTCGAGGTTGGCGTACTTGGGGGCGGTCCCGTGGGTCGCCTCGAAGATGGCGTGGCCGGTGATGTAGTTGATGTTGGCCCCGGGGGCAATGCCGATGCCGCCGACCTGGGCGGCCAAGGCGTCGCTCAGGTAGTCCCCGTTCAGGTTGAGGGTGGCGATGACGTCGAAGTCTTCGGGGCGGGNGAGCACCTGCTGCAAGGTGATGTCGGCGATGGAGTCCTTAATGACCAAACCGGCTCCTGGTTTTCCCGCCGGGATCTTGAGCCAGGGGCCCCCATCGATGGGCTCGGCTCCAAAGGATTCCCGGGCCACCTGGTAACCCCAATCCCGGAACGCTCCCTCGGTAAACTTCATGATGTTACCCTTGTGCACCAGGGTCACGCTCTTCCGGTGTTCCTTGATGGCGAAGGCAATGGCGGTGTGGACCAGCCTCTCGGTGCCCGCGAACGACACGGGCTTGATCCCCAAACCGACCTGGATGGGGGTGTCTCGGTGGGGAGCGCCTTGCCCTTCGAGTTCCCGTTGCCACGCCCCGGTTGCTTCTGCGGTTCCAAACCGAATCTTCTTAAATTCCTTGGGGAAGTTCGCTTCGAAGAACTCGAGAATCTTCTTGGACTCCGGGGTCCCGGCGGCGTACTCAATCCCGGCATAGATGTCTTCGGTGTTTTCCCGGAAGATCACCATGTCCACCTTTTCGGGATGTTTCACCGGGGAAGGCACCCCATGGTAATACTTCACGGGGCGCAGACACACGTAGAGGTCGAGCATTTGCCGCAGCGCCACATTCAAGGACCGAATCCCGCCCCCGACCGGGGTCGTGAGGGGGCCCTTGATCCCAATGAGATGACTTCGGAACACGTCGAGGGTCTCGTCGGGAAGCCAGTTGCCCGTTTGGGTAAAGGCCTTTTCCCCGGCCAAGACTTCTTTCCACTCGACCTGGCGGCGGCCTCCGTAGGCCTTCTTCACGGCGGCGTCAAAGACGGCCACCGAAGCCTTCCAGATGTCGGGGCCTGTTCCATCGCCTTCGATGAACGGCAACACAACGTGGTCCGGGACCTTCAGTCCTTGGGGTGTCATGGAAACGGGCTGGGCGGGCATGGGGACCTCCGACGACGATAATTTCGGTCAGTGTACGGAAAATCGAAACGAGAGTCCAGTTTTGCCCTGGGCCCCCGGGTCATTGTCCAGGAGTTGCCCCCACCGACGTTCGCTAAGACACCGGGGCTGGAGTTCCCGCTTCCTGGGAGTTGTGGTAGAATCCCGGCGATGCGACGCCTCCTGACCCTCCTTCCGACCCTGGTAGCCCTGGCTCTGGCCTTCTTGATCGTCCAGTCCGGGTCCCGGGAGGACTTTTTCATCGTCGGTACGGCGGACCAACAAGCCACGCTGCGCTCGCTGTTCCAACTGCTGTCCCGAGAATCCCAACCCGGGGCGACTCGGTTTACCCTCCTCAGCAAGATCACCGAACAGCTTCAGTCCCAGGGGGAGGTCTCCCGGATCAATTTGCTCCTCACGACCTATACCGCCGAGAACCCCTCGGACCCCTTTGGGGCCCACTATCTGTTTGAGGTGGCCGAAAACTACCGGGTGGCCGGGGCCTTGCCCCTGGCCCGGGCCTACTACCGACGCATCCTCAAAGGCTATCCCGACGTGATCGAAAAAGGGGAGTCCATCCACTACCAGTGCCTCATGCGTCTGATCCCCCTGGAGACCGATCCCTCGGCCAAGCGGGCGGTCTTCGAGGAGTTGAACGCCCGGTTCCGGTACAAGATGGTCAGCCCTGAGCTGTTCTACGAGTGGGGTCGGACCTCGGAGTCCTTGGGCCATTGGGACGACGCCCAGGCGGCGTACAACACCTTCCTGAAATTCCCCGATCCCACCGTCCCGGGGGATCCCAAGGCGGCCAATCGGGTTCACAACCTCGTGGACCTATCTCTCACCGACCGGGCCTGGATCCGCCCGGACCTCACGGACCTGATCAACCAGGTGAAGCGGTCCATCCTTGCGAACGACACCGCCACCATGGAGAGCCTCCGGGCGAAGGTCGGCTTCTTCGCCGTCAGTTGGGACAACAACGACGTCACCGACNCCCTCTCCGAGGCCTTCGATATCCGCCAGTTCCTCCGGGAACTGGTCCAACAGGCCCACTACAGCGGCGGGACCGATGTGCATTTTTCCGACAAGTTAGACGATAGCTCCAACGAGTCCGAGGCGTACTTGCGGAGTACCGGCTGGAACTACCGCATTCCCACCTGGTACTTCTACTTTCGCAGGGTGGAGTACCCGGCCGATCCCGACCTCAACGGTGCCTGGGAGTGGGCTGGTCTCTTCTTTGGAGAGAAGCTGTGAGATGGTCCCTGGGCCTCCTGGCCTTGGGGTTCCTCGGGGTGTCGGCCTGGGCCGAGGTCCCCGCCCCCGGAACGGTCTTGGCCGCTCCGACTCCCTTACCCCCCAGCCTGACGGATTCCTCCCTCCCACCGCCGCCGGAGGNGCCCTATGCTTCCGCGGCCTTGCCCCCCGAAGGAGACGTGGCCCCCCCAGAGGTCCTCAGCCTGCCGTCGGTGTCCCACCGGCTCATCGACGAAGCCTTGGCCTACTACCTGGGCCCCGGGCGGGATTGGGTGGTGGCCAGCCTTGACCGGGTTCGCCCCTACCGGGATTTCCTCCACGCCAAAATCGAAGAGGAGGGCATGCCTCCCGAGTTCTTCTGGCTGGCCGCCGTGGAGTCGGGGTTTAACCCGGGGGCCACCAGTCGTACCGGGGCTGCCGGCCTGTGGCAATTCATGAAAAACAGTGTGGGGGGGNATGGCATGCACATCAACTCCTACGTTGATGAGCGCCGGGACTTCTGGAAGTCCACCGAAGGGGCCCTCCACAAGCTGCGGTTCAATTACGATCGTCTCGGGAACTGGTACTTGGCCTTGGCGGCGTACAACGCAGGGGTCGGTCGCATTGAAGGGATTGTCCGCCGGGCCCACGGCGAACACGACTACTGGAAGTTGCTCGACGCCGGGGTGTTGCCCCGGGAGACCGCCGGCTACGTGCCCCAGCTCTTGGCGTTGGCCAAATTGTCGGCCCATTGGGACGAATATGGGTTGCCGGCGGATTGGGACCCGACCCCCGAGTGGACTCGCATTCACCTGGACCGGATGGTCGATCTGCGGTTGCTCACCCAGGCGGCCCATGTCCCCCTGGATGAACTCACCGTGGCAAACCGAGAACTGGTGTACCACCTGACTCCCGTGCTCCCCGGTGGCTACGACCTCAAGGTGAAGCCTGAATGGGTGGAACCCCTGCAACAGGCCCTGGATGACCCGTCGGTCAAGCTCATCCAGTATTACTTGTACTCAGTTCAAAAAGGGGATACCCTTTCGGAAATTGCCCAGTGGTATGGGGTGAGCACTGCGATGATCGAACGCGACAACCCGAACCTTCGACCGTCTTTGTTAAAGATCGGTGAGAGCCTTGTGATCGCGGCCCTCAAGGACGTCGGTCCGTATCCCGGGTCCCACCGTGACTAGGCCCTGGTCCCTGGTTGTTCTCGCCTGGCTCGTGATCGGGGGGCCTGCGTCGGCTGGTCCTGTGACCTCCCAGGGGGCCTGGGATTGGGAGAAAGGGGTCTTCACCCTCNCCCTGACCACGACCCTTCCCACGGACACCGATGCGACCCCTCCCAAGCGTCGGTACCTGGCCGAACAAGAAGCCCAACGTCACCGCCAGGAAGAATTCGTCCGCCAGGCGGGAAAACTGGCCGCCACCTCGGGCAAACCCCTGGCCGATCTCATGGCTAAGGATCCAGCCCTCGAGGCCGGGGTGGCCCAGTTGGGCGAGTCCATGAAATTTGTGTCGAGCCGGGTGGACGACGACGATAAAACCCTGGAAATGGTCTGGTCCGTGGACCTCTGGTCAGGTCTCGGTCCCCTCCTCGACGACGAGGCCGAGCCCAACCCCGTGCCCCAGACCATCGCTTGGGTGCCGTCCCGGGATTTCTCAGGGCTGGTCATCTTTGCCATGGGAGACCTGGATTGGATGGGGACGGGGCTCAAGGCTCGGTGGATGCCCTCGGTCTCGTTCCGTCTGCTCAACCCCCAGGGTGAAGTGGTCTTTGACCCGTCGATGAGGGACCCGAAGTTTGCTCACCAATGGGGCCAGGCGGGGTTCAGCCTGGGCCTATTCAACGAGGATCGATGGCGCCAGCGGATCGGCTTTGACCCCCTCAGGATCGTCGCCCGGGGGGNCTGGGGAGCTCNCCCCGGGGATCTTGTTTTGGCCCAGGCCGATTGGGATCGAATCCTCTCCCGGCCCGCCAACCGCCAGTTGCTGGCCGAGGGAAGGGTGCTGATCCTGTACGGACCGTTCCCGGATTACGCCCGCCACCCGAACCCCGACTCGGCCATCGATGAGGAGAAGCCTCCCGTGGAGGTGGTTCCCGAGCCCCCGGCTCCGGCGCTCCCTGCCAAGAAGCCCGCGGCAGAATGACCGGATGGGAGGGACTCGATGACCGATGAGGATCTGAACTTTGAAGTGCTGGACACCCGGCCCGTGTACCCCNCCCGGGTGTTCACCCTGCAAGAGACCCGCCGCCGGGGCCCTTCGGGGGTCGAGGGTCGATTCGTCCTCGTCGACGCCCCCGACTGGGCCAATGTGGTGGCCGTGGTCCCGGACCACCGTGGTCGGCCCTGCTTCCTCATGGTCCGTCAGTTTCGCCACGGGCTGGGGAGGGCCGTCTGGGAATTCCCCGGCGGAATGGTAAACCCCGGGGAGGACCCTCGGGTGGCGGCAGCCCGGGAACTGGAGGAGGAAACCGGGTGGCAGGTTGGCCCCCTGGATCCGATCGGAGCCACCAACCCCAATCCTTCGTTCATGACCAACCGCGTCTTCACCTTCCGGGCCCCCAGCGCCACTCCTTCGGGGTCACGGCACCTGGATGACCACGAGTTCGTGAGGGTGGGGTTACGCCCGGTGGAGGAAGTCTTAGCCCAGGTGGGCGAGGGGGAGTACGAGCACGGTGTCATGCTCATGGCCCTCTGGTTCTGGCAACGCTCCGGGGGGCTCGGCTCCNCCCCGGGTCACAACTAAGACGAGGTTGCTAGTTGGCCAGCCTTCGGTGCCTTGGGGGCCTTCGGAGCCGGGGCCTTTTTCGGGGTGGCCGGAGGGGCGACCGGGGCAACGGCGGTCTTGCGGGCAGCCTTCGTCGCCTTGAGGGCGGCCTTCAGGGCCTTGATGGCCTGCTTTCGGGTTTCGAGAACGTCACCCAATTGGACGGCCAGGGCCTGGGCTTCGACTTCGGATTTTTCTACCGCTCCCAGGGCGCTGGTGAGGGCCTTCAGGTCGAGGGCTTCGGTGGCGTGCTTGGCAATCCAAGCCTGGGNGGTTTCCGTGATGCTGGTCTTTGACTTCTGTTTCGACATCGTCAGACACTCCTTTTAAACTCGATGTATTTTCCATGAGAAGTGTCAATATAGTGTTAAAATTGGGTTAGTAAAACAGAGCTTAGGGCTTGAATTGGTATCCGTAGCCTCGGATGGTTTGGATATGGACAGGCTGGTCGGATTCCCCCAGGCGATGGCGAAGTTTGGCCACGTGCACGTCGACGGTCCGGGTGGTCGTTCCGGCCTCGTAGCCCCACACGTGGCTCAGGATTTCGTCTCGGCTCAGCACCCGATGAGGATGGTCGGCGAGGTAGCAGAGCAGACGAAACTCCTGGGCGTTCATGAACAGTGGCGTCCCATCCTTTGTCAACTCGCCTCGGTGGGCGTCCAGGAGGAAGGGGCCAAACTGCCTCACGGGGCCTGGGGTCTCCTGGGGACGGGATCGGCGGAGCAAGGCCTCCAACCTGGCGAGCAAAACCCCCATGTCAAAGGGCTTCGCCAGATAGTCGTCGGCCCCCTGCTGGAGCCCAACCACCAGGTCGAGGTTGCCTCCCCGGGCCGTCAGCATCAGGATGGGGACCTTCGAGCCCGCTTTCCGGAGGTTCCGGCAGACGGTGAGGCCGTCCCGTTCCGGCAACATCAGGTCGAGGATGACGGCGGCGTGGGACCCCTGGCGGGCCTCGGCCTCTCCCTGGATGCCGTCGGCGCAGATCGTGACTTCGTAGCCCTCGGCCACCAGGCGATCTTCGAGGGTTAGGGCGATACCTGGTTCGTCTTCCACGATGAGAATGCGATCACGGGCCATGGTTTTCTCCTCTGGGGGCGCCTCTCCACGGAAGGGTCACCACAAAACGGCACCCCGGCCTCCGGGTTCCGTCGGAATGTCGCCAAGGCGATTCCAAGGTCAGTTTTCCTCCCTGGCGTCGAGCTTCCTGGAAAGCCAGGAACAACCCGAGGCCGCTCCCGGGCTCCTGGGCGTTTCGACTGATTTCATCCCGGTAAAAAGGCTCAAAGACCTTCTTGGCTTCCGAAGGACCGATGCCCCGACCTTCGTCTTCGACGGTGAGTCGGAGCGTTCCGGGGGGGCGAAGGCCCAGCGAGACGGTCACAGGCTTCGGCCCCGGTCCCGGAGGGNAAGCATGGTTGATGGCGTTGATCACCAGATTCTCAATGAGGAGGCGCAACCCTTCGGGGTCTCCGGTTCCTTCGGCCGGCAAGCCTTCCACACTCCAGGTCAAGGCCACCTGCCGGGCTGCGGCCAGGGCTTCGAGAGGAGCTTGAAGGCCCTCGAGCCAGGGGCCGAACGCTAACGTCGTCGAAAGGAGGGGGCGTGCCACCGCTTCGGACCGAGCAAAACACAACATCTCTTCAATCATACGTCCCAGCCGCAAAGATTGGTCGAGAATCAGCTCGCCGTAGCGAATTTGTCGTCCCGGGGGGACCACGCCTTGGACAAAGTTGTCGGCAGCCGAACGAATGACCGTCAGAGGGGTCCTCAGTTCGTGGCTGACGCTGGCGACAAATTCCCTCTCCCGGGCTCGGAGGGCTGCGAGGCGGTTCGCTTGCCGAAGGGTGAGTCCGAAGGTTGCTCCGAGGACCACGAGGAGCAGGGTACTGCCGAGGAAGTTCCAGGCGAGCCGGTGTTCCAGGCCGACCGCGGGGGTCTCGGCGGGTAATGCCACGGTCAGCTCGACAAAACCGCGTTCGGGTACGTCGGGGAACCAGGGGCCCCCCGGGCTCCTCCCCATCCGTGCGTTGAGGTCGTTGGGAAACCGAGGTACTTCGACCACGACCTGGGGTGGGATGGTGGGACCTTCCCACAGAGCCGTGAACGGATTGAATTCGTAGGGCTTGGGATCGAACATTCCCCCGGGAGGAGGGAGATGGGGGGAGGGNGCCCAGGTGACCTTGCTTCCCGGGAAGGTCTCGAGGAGGGCGGGGCCCACGTACGTCCCGAAGAACCGGTCACTGTCGACGCCGAGGTACAGCAGAAAGGCGGTACGGACCACTAAGGTGGCCCGACTGGTTTCCCCCGAGTCGATCGACCAGGTGAGCCGGGAAACGGTGGGGGNGGGAGGAACCGGTGCCCGGGTCCACCCCTGGGGGCCGAGTCTCTCGATAGCATCCCCATTGGGGGTACCCCAACCGACCCAAGCGAGCAGATCCGGGGCCGAACCTCCGGGTCCGTAGGTGGCCCAGAGTCGGGTCACCGCCCGGCGGATTTCCGAACTTCCCAGGGGCTGACGGTTCCACCCGTCGATCTCGGCGAACAGAGGNGCGTATCTCTGATATTCCCGGGACACGGTTTGGTGCACTTCGGCTTCCATCCGGTGCATGGTGCCTTGAAGCTCCGTTTCAGCCGAGCGACGAAACCACTGGTACTGAACCGTCTCGACCACCGTGAGGATCACGGCCACAGCCAGAAAGAGAATGCGGGGCTTCCAGAGTCCCCGACGGCGTGGGTCCATCGCTCCATTCTACTGGACGCCGCCCCGGACCTCCATGAGTTTTCTGCTTCCGCCCCGTAGATTTACACAGTTTACAAGCCGGGACCGAGGTCAGTACTTCATCGTGGCGGGGCGCAGGGGATCCCAAACGGCCCGAGGGTCAAGGAAGGGGGNGAGCAGACCGAACCGATGCCGAAGACCTCGACCATCCAGGGGAATCCGGCCGAGGATGGGCAAGCCATCCTTCCAGCGTAGGTTGCTCGTGGCTTCGACGCCGAAGAAGACTTTGAAACCATCCTTCTTCATGGCCTCCCACCGGGCGTCGTCCTTGTACCACGGTTCACCAAAGGGGAACACGTAGAAAGGAGTCGGTCCGATGAGGGGTTCGACCTCGGCCTTCCCCCTGGCTTCGGTGGCCAGCCACGAAGGGAACTTTTGGACTCGCTTCGAGCGGTGCGAGTAGCTGTGACTGGCGAACTCCCAGCCCATGGCCTTCAGGGTGGTCACCACCCGGATGACGCCGTCCTGGGCTTCCTTCAGATCGGGGCCTGCGGTCATTTGGGTTGGCCACCCCAGGACTCCGTTGTACCCGGTGAAGGCGATCAAGCCCCGGGCCCCGTGGAAGGAAAAGTCTGGGTGTTCGGCCAAGAACGATTCGAGGACCTGGGGCACTTCCCGGTCCAGGTCGTCCCGGAACCCGCCGCCTTTCAAAGCGGTCCGGGCGATGAGTTGACCGGCGTCGTCGATCAGGAGTCGCGACACGGTGCCGTTCGCCCGCATGTAGGGGTAGTAATTCAGGTCGTCCATGGAAAGGATGAGAGGCTTGCGGCCGGGAGGCAGGTCGAGGGTGTTGAAGGTGACGCCCGTGTCGGTGATCGAAAAGACCTCGGACGGTTTGACCAGGATATACCCCTTGGCCTCCAGGGATTCCAGAGCCCGACGGAACTCGTCCACGGTGACAAACCACTCGTCCATCCGAGACTCGTCTTTCCCAGGGATGAAGGCCTTTTCGGGGAACGCCAACAGCGGGTGCACGAAAATGTTAGCCACCGGTGATTTGAAAATCGGGAGGGGCGGCGCAGAAGGCGCCTCGGGCTCGGGTGCCGGGGGCGGTGTGGTGACCACCACAGGGCCGGGAGCTGAGTCGTCGGTGGTACTAGGGGTTGGAGTCGGTCCGGGAGTAGGCGCTGGGGCTGCAGAGGTGTCTTGTTGGCCGGACAGGCCTCCGACCAAAAGCACCAAGCCCACGAGAAGAAATACCATGGATCGCATGGCGACCAGTGTGCCCTGGATTGGGGGTCCCACTCAAGTCCCCTTGCCCTAGGTTCCTCTCCCCCGGTACACTGGCCGTGCGATGTCGGACCAAGATACCCTTTTGAAGGCCATTGAGCAGTACTATCTCCCTCAAAAGCTCGTCGCAGCCATCTACGAGAGGGGAGAAATTCCTCGGTTCTCCCAAGAATCTCGGGTGGGCGTCGGGTTCATCGACATCGCTGACTACACCTTCCTATCGAAGTTTCTTAGCCCCATGGAGAATCAAACCCTCCTGAACGGCCTCTACACGGCGTTCCAAGCCGTCCTGGAACGCCACGGCGGGTACCTGAACAAGATCGAAGGCGACTCCCTCATGTTCCAATTCGACACGGTGATCATGGATCCCCGGGTCGGGGCCCTGCCTCCGGAAGACATCCAGCACCACATTGTGAAAGAGCTGTTCTATACCTGCGTGGAAATGCAACGGGTCTGCGTCCTGTTCAACATCGCCAAAGATGGCCCGCTGTTCATGAATATTGGCGACGAGGGGCGCCAGGCCATCCACGACGCTTTTGACATCATCACGACCCTTCGGGAACGCCCGGACCTATCGGAAACTATGAGCGCTTTTTTCCAGATCCGCATCCGCATTGGGGCCAGCTTGGGCGACGTGACCATCGGCAACTTCGGGCCCGAAGGGGCGAAGCAGTGGGATATCATCGGCATGCCCGTGATCGATGCCAAGCGGATGGAAGCGACGAGCCCCGTGGGGGGGCTTCGGATCAGCGAGGAATACTTCAAGACCCTGGACGCCATGGGAATTGCCGACGATTACTGTCGCCGGTTCATCCGGGAGGCCGCCGCCCTAGGGAGTCGGTACGCCGGGATCTCGAAGGCCGAGATCTTTGCCTTCAAGAAGGTGACCCTTTCGGAAAAGAAAGGAGCCGTGTACAACACCTATTCGGTTCAGGTCAATCCTCAGTTCCCGGAAACCTTGGGACGCCAAATTGAGAGCCTTCTGGACCAGGGGCCCATGGGCGTGGAAAGGATCATCCAGCTCATCCAGTCCTACCGGGGGAACCGCTACGTCCTCGACCATCTCGAGGATCTCTTTCGCCAACGGGGGGTCCGCCTCCGCAAGGCCGATATGGTGAAGATCCTGGCCCCCCGCAAGGCGGCCCAACTCATTGCCGAGGGCGTCGATCTCGAAGCCCGGTACACCCTCAACAAGATCTTCAAGATTCTGGGTCGTCACCAGGATAGTCTCAAATCAACCCGGGAAAGCACTCCGCCCACGGGGTTCCTGTCGTACGACCAGAGCATGGCCGCGACGACCCGGGCCATCTTGGCTGAGTACCAGCACCACCGAACAAGCCTGATCCAAAGAACGCATTTTCACGAAGTGGTGGCCCCGTTGCTCTACCATTGTCTGAAGGCGAGTATTCTGGAATATCAAACTCGGGAAGTTGAAGCCGAAGAGCTACAGGAACTGTAGAGAGTGCCCCCGATTCGGCGGATGCCCTCAGGCGGTCAGGAGATGCCTTGCCAAGGGTGTGACGGGGTGGAGTGGGATTTGATTCTCCCGCCTCCACACGCTGGTCATCCAGCGTTCCAAGTCTTGACGCCACCCCAGGGCTCGCTCCCGGAACATTTGGCTGCGCAGGTGTTCCACCCGCTCCCTCTCCAGTCCCGCCTGTTGGGCATGGGTCAGATCCTTGTCGGAGAACCGACTGCGAAAGCTCTTGAAGTAGTTGTGGTGAACCAGGTGGATCGCCGCCCTCTC
>JGI26470J50227_1000024_pt1 | contig 76041 bp, 66 predicted proteins | sample FreactTroBogLake_FD_50227 | JGI IMG/M metagenome (IMG submission 50227)
ATTTCGACAGGCCCCATGGTGGGATTGGGGGCCGAACTCCATATGAAAAACTACTCGAAGTGACCAAGGCTTGACTGTTACCAATGAACGTCAGTTTTACATAAGTGCGCTTGAAGGGATTCGAACCCCTAACCTTCTGATCCGTAGTCAGATGCTCTATCCGTTGAGCTACAAGCGCCGGTTGAGAGAGTGAATACTACCTGTAGAGGGGCGAGAGCCCAAAACCAGCAAAAATGGCATATAAATAGGGCACATTCCGTACTATCCAACCGTGAGTCAGAATGAATTAACGAGAGCCCGCTTAGCTACAACTCTGGCATTCATGATGAATGGATTCTCAGTAGGAATCATCGTTTCGCAACTTCCTGACTACAAATTTCATTTAAAAATTAGCAATGGCGCATTGGGAATGGCGCTCTTTCTATTGGCAGCGGGAGTTTTATCTGCGCTTGGTCCTAGCGGTCGATGGTCCGCTAAACATGGAAGTGCTCGCGTAACCATTCTCGGGTCATTAGCGATAATTCTTGCGATGCCATTAGTTGGACTTTCCTTTAATTACATCACCTTTTGTATCACCCTGTATTTCTTTGGTTATGCCATCGCTTTCCAAGATGTAGCCATGAATACACATGCGGTCACATTGGAGCAAAGATTCAAGCGTCGTGTGATGAGTACCTTCCACGCTTTGTATTCTGTCGGGGCTCTTGCGGGTAGCGCCATTGGTGGATTGATGGCTCAGGGCCATATCAAAGAGATCTTTCAAGAGTGCTCAGTATCAATCCTCTTTATTGTCGTCTTGTATTTCATGAAGTCTCGATTCTTGCCAGCATCGAGTGATCAACAAGAGCCCCGCAAGCACAAGCGTCCTAAACGTCCCACCATCTTCTGGGTTATGGGCTTGCTTGGAATGTCGGCATCAATCGGTGAAGGTTCGGCGGGCGACTGGGGTGGCGTTCTGGCGCGCACAACATTCCATACCTCTCCATTTATAGGCACGCTTCCTTACATCTGTTTTTCAATAACCATGGTTACAGGTCGCTTCCTAGGTGATCGGTTGGCGCACAAATTTGGTCCAGGTCAGTTGCTCTTCTTCGGTGGATTGATCGCCGGTTCAGGATTGGCAACTGGACTTCTCATAGGGGGAATTGGCGGGGAGATCTTCGGTTGGACGCTGCTTGGAATGGGGATGTGCATCGTCATTCCGATGATCTATAGCGAGGCGGGAACCATTGCGATTCATAAATTCTCGGGAACTATCGCACCATCAGAAGCGGTGGCAACGGTTTCGGGAATCTCCTACTTTGGATTTGTTGTTGGCCCACCGATCATGGGTTATATCTCAGAAGCGATTACCTTGCGTTGGGCCATGCTGGTTCCCGCTGCGCTGGGCTTAGCCTTAGCCGCTGGCTCGAGGTACGTTATTCGGCAAGAGCGATAAGTTTTGCTATCTCGACTTCTTTGACCCGAGGCTTACCTAAAGGTTCTCCCGCTGCGATTTCGGCGGCATTAATTTTCGACCAACCTGCCTGATCGATGATAGTGATCGCTTGTGGAATCACGACGGTGATATCTCCGCCGTTTTTTGGCTCTGGATCAAGGTCTTCGATCAAGAGTTTTACGACATCTGAGGCATCGCTCTTATTGGTACCAATTACACCTGATGGACCACGCTTAGCCCAGCCGACGGTGTAAATATTGGTTCCAAGGACTCGCCCATTATCGTTTTCGATCTTGCCATCGCGGACAGAGATTCCTTTGATGTGATCGGCGTAGTAGCCAATAGCGCTTATAACAAGGTTGGTCTTAATTGAATAAGTCTCGCCGGTATCGATGACTTTGCCACCTTTAATTTCGTTGATTCCGAAGACAACTTCCTCAACGCGATCGCTTCCTTTAATCTCTTTGGGAGTTGAAAGGAATCGGAACTCCATCGTGCGCTCATGTCCACCATGTGGGTGCTCGGCAATCAAGCGCCATGCCTCAAGATTTGAGGCGAGGTGCTTTTCAATTTCGCCAGCGGCTTCTGCTCGTTCATGAGCAGCGTGAACTGCATCTGCATCAATAACAACATTTGTATGCTCTAACTTTGGAAGTTCGCGGAGCTCCGGTGCAGTAAAGGCAGCATGCTCTGGACCGCGGCGACCTGCGATGTAAACGTGGCGAATATTGCTAGCGTGCAGCGCCGCGAGTGCATGCTTTGCGGTATCGGTTGAATCCAACTCGATCGGGTTGATTCCAAGTATGCGCGCGCAGTCCATGGCTACGTTACCTGCGCCAATGACGACTGCAGTGTCGCCATCGAGTGGAACTTGGACGTTGGCGAAATCTGGATGACCGTTATACCAAGGCACGAATTCGGCGGCAGATAGCGAGCCAGGTAGATCTTCCCCTGGGATACCTAACTTCTTTCCGATGCTAGAACCGGTACACATCACAACAGCGTCATACCGGGGACAAATCTCTTCGATATCTAGATCGCGACCAACTTCAACATTTCCAAAGAGTCGGAAGTTTGGTTCTGCCGCTACCTTCTCAAAGACCTTGGCGACTGACTTAATTTTTGGATGGTCAGGTGCAACTCCCGAGCGAACCAACCCCCACATCGTTGGAAGGCGTTCGAACATATCTATAGAAAAGGTGAGTTCCTCATTCTGCGCATTTTGAAGCGCTTGGGCGGTGAAATACCCAGCAGGACCTGCGCCAACAATGGCTATCTTGTAGTGCGGCAAGGTGACCTCTTCTATTAGGAACTGTAAGAGCGCACTTTACAGGCGCACGTGGCTACCGATCGGTCACAAGGAATGACCTACTCAATAGGGAGAATTACTTCGTTGTGACGTGCGAAAGGTGGTTTCCATGGCGGATCAAAGCGAGCGATTCGAGCCTTGCCGGTGACCTTAAGTCCTTGGGTCTTTACTAGTTCGAGGAGTTTTAACTCATGCTCCAAAACTGCTTTTTCAGTCGTGCGGCCATTAAAGCGAAGGGCGGCTGCTCGGTGAGCTGGCAATTCCCGCAAGACAACTGGTGCGCCAACCGGGTTGGGAAGATCCGAAATCTTGGAACCTTCTGGCATCACAAATGAGACTCGCCATTTTTCGGGAGATAACTCTTCTTCAATTACGGGGGCAGTCATCGCAATCTGATTGCTAGAAATGTAATTAAAGAGTGGTTTGAAGGCTTGGCTGCCGGCAGATGAAAGATCTCCACTAACTTCCACATCGGCAACGACGCAGGCGGCAAATTCTCGGACCTCAAAGCCCTCATACTTCTGATGAACTTCAAACTTCTGATGCGCTGTCATAAAACGACTATAGCCTCCTGGAGGTGAAGCAGCGCGTTTCAAATGCGTTCATGAGTTCTTCGCCAAAGAAGTGTCAGGTAGATAACACTTATCTCTCAGGAAACGCATAGAAAATTATGAAATTCTGTTTTGTTATCTGATTTACCATCTATCCATTGCTCAATTTCCCACTTAAAAAGAGGATAAATATGTTCCGTAAGATTTCAATAAGCGTTCTCTCGCTCTCACTAGTTGTAGCTGGAATTTCAATTACGGGTGCAGCTCAAGCAGCAACTGGTTCATGCTCCTCAATCACAAAGGCTCTGGTTGTAGCCGATGGATATAAGGCGGCGACCGGACCAACAATCACTCCTTACAACTTTGCGAATACATCTGCCAATCAGGCAAATGCGCTAGGAACCACGATCGACTTTGGCGCAAAGGCTCTCGTTGTTGGTTGCATCAGCCCGGCCGAAATTGCTAAATACTCTGTGGCTGCCAATGGTGCTAAGAAGCCGGTTATGACTGCAACTCAATATCTTGCTTATGTTGTTAAGCAATCAGCAGGTGCGATGAAGAAGACTCCCGTCGGTGGAGTGAGCGATTATCTGGACTTCGGTAACGGTAAAGAAGATGGCGTTGGATCAACTTCTAAAGCCGGCAGTTTGCGTCTTGATGCTTGGGTCGCTGGTAAGTATGTGATTCTTACATTTTCGGCACCAGCTGTAGCTACACCTCCAGCAGCACTTCTGGCTTTTATCAAGTCAACACAAACTCTTCTATAAGGACGTTTCACAATAAGTAAAGGCACCTCAGGATTGAGGTGCCTTTACTTATTTAAGTTCTAGAACGAATTACTAAGCAACGCGCTGCTCTAATTTGAGAGCTGACATGAAAGCATCGACGACCTCTTGCTTACTCCAAGGCTTTGGCGCCATGGTGATGAAGAAATCTTCCAAAGCGATATCTGCCAAGTTATCGATATCTGACTCCACAAAACCAAGGCTGGAGAGAACCGGGAAGTTGAGCTCCGCCAAGATTCTGCTCACAGCACGCACCGCGCGGGAGCCATCTTTGCTGCCATCATCGGGTTCGCCCATGGCATCTGCAACCCGCTCCATCTTCTCGGGAACTACGCGAGCTTCACGGGTGAGCGTTTCGGCGAGAACAAGACCGATAGTTAAACCATGTGGCACATGCTTAAGTCCACCGATCGCTTGACCCAGTGAGTGTTCAGCGGTGCAATCAGAAATATTCATGGTGAGACCAGCCATCATGCTGCCCGCTGCCATTCCTGCGCGTGCCTCTTTATTAGTGCCATCTTTATAAGCGGCAACAAGTGCTGGAGTCATCATGCGAATCGCTTCGTAACCAATGGCATCTCCGATCGGAGTGCTGCACTTAGCAATAATGCCTGCGATTGCCTGAGCAAGCGCATCGATACCAGTGTTGGCGGTCATCGATGGAGGCATGCTGTACGTCAAGACTGGATCGACGATGGCAACTTGTGCGCGCAAGTTGCCATTTGCAATACCTGCTTTGCGACCAGCAGCAGGATCTGAAATTACTGAACCACCAGATACTTCTGAACCGGTTCCGGCTGATGTAGGAAGCGCGATCAATGCGACGGTAGGAACTGGATATTGAGCAGGTTGTGATTGGAATTCACGGAAGGTGATTCCAAGTTGAGAACATAAGCGTGCTGCTTTGGCGGTATCGATAACCGATCCACCACCGAGTGCGACCACAACCTCTGCCTTCGAAGCGGTGAGTGCCTTAGTAGCGTCATCAACCATATCGATAGTTGGTTCGCCAGCAGGCTTCTCAAATGTTGTAACTGTTAAGTGTGAATTCGAGGTGAGGGCATCCACGCAGGCCTTAGCTGCAGGATTAAATTTTTCGATTCCCTCATCGACCATCAGGAAGACTCGTGTTGCATCGAACTCCGCAATCACATCGGCGAGCGTCGCCGCTTTGCCTTCACCAAATCGAACTTTTACAGGGAGATGATTATTAAACGCTTCAATATTATTCACATTTGTATGCTACAACCCAAAGCCACCATCGGCAGCCAGGGTTACCCCGTTCACCCAAGCCATATCCTTGCTGGCGAGCGCAGCGATCACAGTCGCTATCTGTTCAGGTTGGGCAAGAGAAGGTATATCAAAATCGGCCTTGACCGGAGCTCTACCTAGATATTTGTGCAACCACTCCTCCGATAAGGCTGTACGTACCCCGCCTGGCATAACTGCATTTACCCGCACGCCAGAGTCGCGGAAGTCCAAGGCCAACCCTTGGGTTAAATTATTGAGCGCGGCTTTGAGTGAGTCATAGAGTTGATTTCGGCTGGCCGGGCGAATGGCATTGGTCGATGAAACATTGATGATATTTCCACGGGTGAGCTCTAAATGGGGAAAGGCTTGCTGGGCTAAAAAGAATGCCGCTTTGAGATTAACGGCAAAGATCCGGTCCCAATCCTTCTCGGTTACCTCTTCAACATATTTATGACTGATCACTCCAGCGCAATTAACCACGAGATCGATCCGATGAAAAATCTCCAATGCAGCGACGACTATCTCCTTTGCCGCCTCTTCTGCTTTGACTAAATCAACCTGCATAAATCGGGCAATTGCCCCACGATCCAAGAGTTCTCTCTCTAATAAGTAGGGATCCTCTTGACCCACCAAGAGCAGGTTGTATCCACGATCGGCTAACTCCCGAGCGGTAGCCCGGCCAATGCCAGTCGTCCCACCTGTGATGATCGCGGTGAGCGTGGATGGATCTAATCCCTTGTCGTGCATGTAAAAATCATATAGGATTTTGAGGAACTAGCGAAGGGCTTCCGGTGACCACTTCCCATTCAATTCCAAAAATCAGCGCTCACCAGGTTGGCGATATTCCAGAGTGGGCGGTACTGGAGCGAGCGCTGATTAAGTTGATTGATGACTCTTCACTCGAGTTTGCCGATCGCTACACCAACTCAGATAACACCTTGATCTGGCGTAGCGAGTGGCCAGGCTTTGATGGTTCAGATGATCCCTACGAGGGATTTATGAATTTCACTCTCCATTACATAATGGGTGGCGATCCTCGCCTCGATAAACGCCACCGCGAAATCTGGGATGCAATCACATGGCAGTGGACCGAATACGGTCAAGTGGTTGATGAATTTGATAATGCGTATGACTGGATGCACCATGGCGAAGCGCTACTTGGTTTCTATTGGTTCGCCCTGGCAAATCCTCATGTATTAAAGGATCGGCAACGCACCAAGAAATTTGCCGCGCTCTATACCGGTGAAAACCCCAATGTAGATAATTGGGATCCGAATCATAAAATAATTAAAGCTCCGATCAATGGAAGCGGTGGTGCTCACTACATCCACACCTGGGAAGACTGGGGACCGAACCGACAGATCTTGGAGGAGTACCTACCTCCTTTTGAAGATTTAACCGGTCAAGATCCATATCAAAAGCGCACGCCTTGGCACGATAACAAGATCTATCGCGAAATCCTCGAGAAGATAAATGAACGAATGGGAATGGGAGATGTTCCCGTCAATCTCACCGCTACAGGATTAGCCACACATGCATTCATGTATAACCACGAGGAAAAATATAAAGAGTGGACATTGCAGTATCTGGCGGCTTGGGAAGAGCGCACGGCGCGTAATGGCGGAATCATCCCGGACAACATTGGACTAGATGGAGCCATAGGTACTTATAACGATGGTAAGTGGTGGGGTGGGTACTACGGATGGCGTTGGCCGCATGGAGCTATGACTATCTTGGAACCTCTCACGGTTGCTGGAGCAAATGCAGTACTACTTACTCAAGGCGATATGAGGCATCTAGATTTGGTGCGTTCGCAGCTCGACTTCCTGTGGCAGATGCGTATTGAAGAAGATGGCGTCATCAAAGTTCCTAACCGCCACTTCGATGCAGGCTGGCGTGACTTTAGAATCCAACGCGCCATTGATCCAATAATTGTTTGGAACATCTCGCAGGATGAAGCCGATGCACAACGCGTAGAGCGAGGTTGGGATGCCAGCAACGAGGTCATCTCTACTGAAGGTTATGTTCTTGGAAGCGCCAGACCACAGCACACTGCTGCTTGGTATGGATACATCCGCGGATATATGCCTGACTACCCAGAGAGAATTTTGCAGAACAATATTGACGCCGTTAATTTCCAAATCGATCGCTTCCGCAGCGCAGAGTGGGATCCATACACGATGGATCATTATCGCGAGGCGATGTCGATTCATGATTGGCAGATATTGCAACCAGCAATTCTTGAAGCGCTGGTGCATCTCACGCTAGGTGGCCCGATGCCGGCATATCACGGTGGGCATCTTCACGTAGCAGTGCGCTACTTTGACGCAGAGAAGAAGCGTCCAGGTTTGCCCGCCGATGTAGCTGCGCTAGTTTCGAAGATAACCGCGAATACGGTCGAACTCACTCTGGTGAATACCTCACCAACCGCCGCACGAAGCACGGTGGTTCAAGCGGGAGCGTTTGCAGAACATCAGATCATCAGCGCAACCGATCACTTTGGTGTTAAAAGTGCCGTGAATGGAGCTCACCTTCAGGTGGATTTGGCACCGGAAGCGAAGATCTCACTGACTCTAGAGGTCGCGAGGTTCGCCAATCTTCCGACCTATGAGGGACCTTTTGCACCAGCCCAGACAGAGGTGAGCATCCCCGCAACGATTAAGGGTCGCGATCTAACCGCTGAAAATTATGGGTAGGTGTGAGCAGCCCCTCACTGGGGCGCGTTTACTAATACCCAATAATCCTATATGATTTTCGAATTACCTGAGGAGGCGTAGGCGTGGAAATTCCTAATGTAAAACGGCAGTTTCCCAAGGTCTCTGAGCTTGCCCCCCTGCTGAAGTTCACCGGGGCAACTCTGCACCGCAAGGAGCGCCGCCTCGCTAGCGCGCTAACGATCTGGGATCTGCGTGAAATTGCTAAGAAGCGCACCCCCCAAGGTCCCTTTGATTACACAGATGGCTCTGCCGAATCAGAGGTAACGCTGGAGCGCGCTCGCCAAGCCTTTTTAGATCTGGAGTTTCGCCCCAACATTCTTAAAGATGTAAGCACCCTCGACACCTCTTGCGAGGTCTTGGGTAAGAAGTTCGCTTTGCCCGTCGGCATCGCCCCAACCGGCTTCACGCGCATGATGCACACCGAGGGTGAGCGCGCAGGTGCACGAGCTGCAGCCAAATATGGAATCCCCTTCACGCTCTCCACACTCGGTACAACCACCGTGGAAGATGTTGTCGCTGCTGCGCCAGCTGGCACCAATTGGTTCCAGTTGTATATGTGGAAAGACCGCGATCGAAGCATGGAGTTAGTGCGCCGCGCTGAAGCTGCTGGCGTCGATCATCTTCTGCTGACCGTTGACGTTCCTGTTGCAGGTGCGCGGCTGCGCGATGTTCGTAACGGATTAACGATTCCCCCTCGCTTGACCGGAAAGACTTTGGCCGATGCCATTCCAAAACCTGAGTGGTGGATTAATTTTCTTACTACACCTGGAATTAGTTTCGCCTCGATGTCTAATTGGAACGGAACCGTTGCTGAACTTCTCGATTTTATGTTTGACCCATCCATGACCTTTGAAGATCTGAAATGGATTAGGAAGCAGTGGAAGGGCAAGCTCACCGTTAAGGGAATCCAAACATTGGATGATGCTAAGAACGCAGCGAAGGCGGGAGCAGATGCGATCTTGCTCTCCAACCACGGTGGTCGCCAACTCGATCGTGCACCAGTTCCACTTCATCTCTTAGTTGATGTAAAGCGAGAACTCAAAGGCGATGCCGAAATTCATTTAGATACTGGCATCATGCATGGCGCCGATATTGTGGCTGCGATTGCCCTGGGAGCTGACTTCACTTATGTCGGTCGCGCTTACTTATATGGCTTAATGGCAGGTGGACAACAAGGTGTTGAACGCGCCTTAGAAATTCTCAAAACTCAGATCATTCGCAACATGAAATTGCTCGGCGTTAACTCGTTAGAAGAGTTGGAGTCAAGACATGTACGTATTTTGCAAACACATCAAGGCTTAGGCAGACTTCCACAATAAATCACAACTAGGCGGGGGAATATGAAAATAGCTCGAGTTGGCGCAGTCGGTAAAGAGCGTCCGGTAGTCGTCGAACATGATCGCGCCTATTTTGTTGATTCGTTAATCGGGGACTGGAGCCGTGAATCACTAGAGAATGGCGCCGTCGCCAAGGTCAGTATGGCTGACCTCTCGAAACTAGAGAGCACAGAGTTTGGTTCGGAGAGGATTGGCGCTCCCCTCACACGTCCTACCAAGCTGATCTGCGTGGGGCTCAACTATGTGAAGCACATTGCCGAGACAAACGCAGCAACTCCTGCCGAACCCATTATCTTCATGAAGGCACCAGATTCATTCATTGGGCCGAATGATGATGTCGTCATCCCACCAGGAAGTACCGCCACAGACTACGAGGTAGAGCTTGCGGTTGTGATTGGTAAGCGCGCCCTGTACTTGAAGAGCCCTGAAGAGTCTAAGAAACACATTCTTGGTTACAGCATCTCGCAAGATATCAGCGAGCGCCACTGGCAATTGGAGCGTTCAGGGCAATGGGTAAAGGGAAAGTCTTTCCCGAACTTCAATCCCATGGGTCCCGTAATCGTGACAGCGGATTCCATCAATGCATCTAACCTGCATATCTGGTGCAAGATCGATGGCGAGGTTCGTCAGGATTCACATACTTCTGATCTTCTCTTCGGAATCGATCATCTGGTCTGGTACATCTCGCAGTTCATGGAGTTATTCCCTGGCGATGTAATTAATACTGGAACACCTGGTGGCGTAGGTATGGGCTTCAACCCAACGAAATACCTGCGTGCAGGTCAACTCATTGAGACCGGTATCGCCGGAATCGGTGAGATCACCTCAAAGGTTATTGATTACCAAGCTTGACGCTTAAACCAGTATCCATCGATTGGTAGAGCGCTTCTACCAACCGCAGAGTTCCAACCGTATCGGCAACGCTTGTCCGTAGTGGTGCACCTATTGCAATAGCGCGCATGACAGATCCGATAGTTCCTCGGAATGCATCCGGGAACCAACGCGTGGTCACTGGGTATGGCGTCCATCCATCAGTCGGTACAACCTGCGAATTAACTTCCAAAGTATCTACTCGTCCAACGGGATAGTCATACAAGAGACCAAGAGTTCCTCGTATGGAGCCACGATCGCCATCGATACGGAACTCGGCGCGATTATCGCCACCACGATTGATGTGGTTGGCATGAACGAGCGCTGTAACGCCTTCGTCGTATGCGTAGGTACTGATGGTGCGAGTCTCACCGATTGGGTACTGACCGTGCGTCCGACCTGCAACGCAGAAGACGGCGTTGGGTTCACCCAAGAACCAACGAATAACATCGTGATAGTGGATCGAGTGAAGCATGATCTCTAAGCGCTCTAAATCCTTAGCCCAAGGCCACATCTCCCATGGTGTAACGAGGTTGACCTCAATCGTTACATTGGTAACTTTTCCGACCCATCCCAGCTCCACCATTCTGTAGGCGGCAGCCATACCTTCTTCAAAGCGGAGTTGATGATTTACCGCGGCAATGATTCCGTTATCTTCAACGGCCTTTGCCATCTTTAGTCCATCAGCAACGGTCGTGGCCATGGGTTTCTGCGCCAATATATGTTTCTTAGCTGCAGCTACTTGGTAGAAGATCGCTGGCTGGAGAGCAGCTGGAACTGCAATATCCACGATGACAGATTTTGGATCTGCAAGTAGTTCTTCAAGAGAACCATAAACCTTGGGAATACCGTGACGCTCGGCAACATCCTTGGCTTTAGCCTGATCCACATCAAAAATTCCGATCACCTCAACTCCGGCAATCTTGTATGCCGGAAGGTGAGCTCCATCGACAATTCCCCCTGCTCCGATAATTGCAATCGGAACTTTGTGTGCATCTGCAATCTCAAAGCTGCAGAATTCCGAGACATCCGTAAATAGATCAATCATGATTGAGCCTGATTCTCTTGTTGCGAGGTGCGATAAAGGACGGTCTGCAGGTGCTCGGTGTAGAGAACTAACTCCTCATTATCGGCACGAAAGACCTCGTAGCTCACTCGGAAGAGCCCCATATTTTCGTACTTCGGGGTCTTCTCTAGGAGCGTGCGCATGGCGTAGATCGTGTCACCAATAAATACTGGCTTAATGAATCGCAATCTGTCGTAGCCATAAGAAAAGGTATTTACATTGTTGTGCGCAAATAAACCCATTCCATAACTAAAGACCAGCGCTCCGGGGACAATCCTTCTACCAAACAGTCCTTCTTCACGGGCCCACTTGTCATCCGCTACATAGGGGTGGAGATCAACCAGAAGTGAACTAAAGAGCATCACCTCACCCTCTGATATCGTCCTTCTGATAGAGCGATCAACTTCGCCTACTTTATAGTCCTCATACAACTTCACATCTTGATTCCATACCGGAACTTGATATCTAGCGGTTGGATCTGGATTTGGATTTTGCATTACTCCCCCTTAAGCAACTCTTCACGAATTTTTGCGGTGTCTTCCCCAACATGTGGAGAACCTTTGCCACTCTTTAAAGGTCGACCATCAATACGTAACGGCGATCTAGTAGTAGCTATTGAAATTTGGGTGCTGCCGTCACTCGAGCTGCGTGTGGTCTGTTGCATCATGTCTAACTCTTTGAATCCCTCATGATTTACCAGCTCTGGAAGAGTAAGTACAGGTGCGCACCACACATCGGCACCATCCAAAATCTCAAGCCAATGCTCGGTCGTATTGGTAGCTAGTTTCTCCGTCAGAATTCGCATGATCTCCTCTTGATGAGACCACCAGGTATTTGGATCAGAGTATCCAGAGAAGTCGATTCCAAGTAACTCGCCAATTTTAGGAATCGGATTCATCGCAATCGCAATGTATCCATTGCTCGTCGCATAGAGACCATATGGAGCAGGTAGAAATGCATGGGCAGAGTTCTTAGCTCCACGATTCACCACTACATCCTGATCAAACATATGAGCGCTCAGCAGTTCAAATTGCAGGTCGAGCATCGATTCAATGAGGCTAGACTCAACGTGACCACCTACACCTGTGCGCTCTCGGCGAAGTAGCAGTGCAGTAACTCCTTGCGCGATATGGGCTGAGGTGAAGATATCGGCTACTGCGATTCCAACTGGAATAGGTGGCATATCTTTAGAGCCATTGAGCCAAGGGAAACCAGAGATCGATTGCGCTAATAGATCTTGGCCCGGACGATCTTTCCAAGGTCCTGTAGCGCCGTAACCAGAGGCACTTGCGTAAATGATCCCTGGATTAACCTTCTTGACATCCTCATACCCAAAGCCCAGTCGCTCGATCACTCCGGGACGGAAGTTTTGAATGATGACATCAGCCTGTTTAATGAGTTCCCAGACCTCGGCCTTATCGTCATCGCTCTTTAGGTCGGCGGCGAAGCTCTCCTTGTTGCGATTCATGATGTGGAAGGAGAGAGTGTCCCCGTCACTTTCTAGCCCTGCAAAGGCCAGGGTTCGACCGATATCTCCAGAACCGGGGCGTTCGATCTTAATTACTCGTGCGCCTAGATCTGCCAAGCGCATCGCCGCGACAGGTCCCGCCAAAAATTGCGAGAAATCGAGAACCAAAATCCCGTCGAGGGGAAGTTCTGGGCGGGGCTGGCGGGTAATCACATTATCTCCTTATAAGTAGTTATTTAATCGACGTGAAAGATCTCAGGGATATCAGACCACCACTCACCTGGCTTGCGATCTGCGACCGGTGTTTGCAGTGGCTTGCAGATATCCCACCAACGTTGAGTGGTTGGATCCTCCGCCATCTTCGCCATATCTCCTTCGAAATCATCTCCTACATACTCAAAGTAAGAAAATAGAAGCTCGCCATATCGATAGATGGAGTAGTTGCGAATATTGCTCTGGTAAATCTGCTTGAGAACGTCGGGCCATACATCGGCATGTAAACGCTCATACTCTTCCCGATGCTCGGGCTTCATTCCAATAACTGATGCATAACGTTGCATGGTTTATCCCTTCAATCCATAGACTTCAATTGCGGTCTTGCTCTTAATCCACTCTTGATCTTTCTCGCTGAAGTTTGCAACCGCCGCTACCTGAGCCCTCCACACATCAACGTAGTTATTCATCAAAGTGATAACTGGCCAATCGCCCCCCATCAAGATGCGGTGCGCTCCAAAACTCTTCACCATGTGATCTACGTAAGGCTGCCAATCGGCTACAGTCCATCCCGCAGCAGATGCGGTATTAAGTCCTGAGAACTTTCCATAAACATTATCGAACTCAACAAGCTCCGACATCTGTCCCGCCCAAGGCTCCATTACCTTGCCAGCGATATTTGGTTTACCGAAATGATCGATCACAATCTTGAGACGTGGGAATTTCTTTGCCAAAATCGAAACGTTGGCTAGATGCGCCTCATTAACGACCACATAATCAAAGGCAAGTCCGCTCTCCTCAACAATCGCTAGGGTGTCTAGAACTGCAGGACGCAAGATCCACTTGTCATCTGACTCATATTTCTTATCTGCGTAATTATGGGTCAAATTTCGCACGCCTTTGAAGTAATTGTCTTTTGAGAAGATCTTGAGCGCTCTTGCGGCTTCTGCGGTGCGATCTAAAGGAATGAAACCCACGACGCCACGAACAAATTTATATTTGTGAGCAATATCTAACATATAAAAGGTATCTTCGTAAGTATCAGCCGCTTGTACGAGAACGCTCCCGGTAACTCCTGAGGGCCCGATCTCAGGTTCGAGCCTTTCTGGAGTGAAGTCATCGTAAATAACTCCATATGAGGGCTCGATCCAGTCGTACGCGCGCTCGCTCATCACCCATAAATGCTGGTGCGAATCAATTAATTCGTGACTGCTCATAGTGTTACCCCTTCTCTAGAGTAGATGGTGCTTGTCCCAGGCTTCGCGGACGGTACTGCCCGCCTTTAAGTCAGCTAATACGTGGTTCTCGCCCTGTGCTCTCGCATTGGCAGCGGTAAATACTTTTTCGATAGCGAATGCAGGTACTACAACTACCCCATCGATATCGGCGATGATGAAATCTCCTGGTGCGACCGCGACGCCTCCACACACGACCTCACCGCGAACCTTGCTCACGCGCATTCGACCTTTGTAGTCGTAAGGAAGAGTGCCGACTCCAAATGCACTAAAGCCAACCTCAAATATCTCATTGACATCACGTAGTGGGCCATCACATACAACCCCAGTTGCTCCGCGTCGAAGCGCAGCGGTTGAAAACAACTCTCCCCAGAATGCTGATCGAGTGCTCTGGCCCGTTGCAACAATCGCCACCTCACCTCGTTGCAGCGAATCTAGATATTCAATCGCTGGTCCGTAAGGGTCATTGGGATCAAACTCCTCCGAGGGTTCAAACTCGATCGTTGCGGCATACCCCGTCACCTTCATACCACGATCTAAAGGTCTGATCTCTTTGCTCATCACATTATTGCGAATCCCAATAAGGTCGAGGGAGTCGGAGACCATGGCAGATCGGACCGCTGGATGTAGCGAAATTGCGCTCATGATTTATCCACCAAATAGATATGTGTAAAGGCCATTACAGTCTCATTATTCTGATTGGTTACCACGACGTTCTCATCGATAAATCCATACTTCTCTGGATTCTTAGCATGCTCTCGCTGAGCCACAATCTCGGAGTGGGCCTGTATGGTGTCATCGATATACACCGGAGCTATAAAACGCACTCTGTCATATCCATAACTCATCGCCGCTTCATTGATCTCATCGGCGAGCGAACCTACTGCGACCGATAGCACCAAAGTTCCATGAGCCATCCGCTTCTTAAATGGTTGCGTTGCGCACCACTCAGCATCCATGTGATGCGGATAGAAATCACCAGTCTCTTTAGCGTGAATCAAAATGTCATCGGCGGTGATAGTGCGAGTTGGTCCAACCCGCTTACTTCCAATAACAAATTCACTCCATACCTGTCTCATACCGACTCCTTGATATGAAGTGCGTAGGTGCTCTCAATTGCACCTAAATCTTGCGCGCTAAACCGCTTCTCGGTGAGAACTCGATGAATGATCTGCGAAGAGGCGAACTGAACTTCTGGCCAACCAAAGATCCTGGGCCTTACCCATGCCCGCTCCAAAGTACGCAAAGTATTGATGAAGAAGTTATGAGTGAACTGATTGGCTTGAGCGCTCTTCCAAGCGACTAAATTTCCCGGCTGTCCGCCCGCTTGCATGTAGGCGGTCGATTGAATATCTGGCGAGGAGAGCAATAGTGCGATCTGTGCCGCACGCACTGGATCCTTAGATTTACTCGAAACCGCTATTCCAGCGCCGCCTAATTGAGATCCGGATGCCTGACCGTCGAAGGAGGGCACATCGTCATAGGCCAAGAGGCGCTCTCGGAAGCCTGCACGAGAATAGTTGCTATACCCGTACATACAGACTCCATAGGTATAGCGCTCATCGCGCGCCAAAATTTCAGCGATATCTATGGGGTTGCTGGTCAGGCAGAATTCAGGAACCTTGGCAGAGAGTTCGACCATGAACCCCAAAACTTCTGCTGCTACCTCTTTATTAATGAATTCGCCCGTGCTCGTTAATGGCGCCTCGCGTTGCGCCATTAACGTAGCGAACGTGCTGAAAGCATCGACTGGTTTCTGTGCCCAGAGCACAGTTCCTGCCGCTGCAAAATCCAGAACCTCATCCCAATAAATTGGCGCGCGATCTGCCTTATCGGGTCTATAGGCAGAGACTTGCGCTGCCGTATCTATCGCCAGCGCCCACTGGCTCCCGCGATATTGATAGCTCGCGTGAGATTGACCAACGGATGTCTTGCTCAACAGCTCTAATTCCTCGTCACTCAGCAGCTCATCGAAGGCCACAACGGCCTCGGCGTGGACCGCATCAGGAACGTGGGGATGATCGATGATCATCAGGTCATAGTCGTTGTAGAACTCGACGATTGGTTGATCGCCAAAGGCTAAAAGCGATCTGGCATCCCAATCGACCGTTATACCGATCTCATTCAATAAAAGTTGATTTGAGTTGGCCACAGAGTCGAGACCTCGAGGGTGATCCCAGGTCATTCCCTTAAGGTTCGATAGCATGTTATCCCCGCAGAATCTGATTAATGGAGTCGACGAGAAAACTTCGAGCGGCAATACCTTCATCAATGATGCTGCCGTAGTTAAAGAATCCATGGATCATTCCAGGGTAATCCTTATAAATAACTGGAACTCCAGCATCCGATAACTTTTTAGCGTAGAGCGCTCCATCATCATGCAACACGTCGTACTCGGCTGTGAAGAGTATGGCAGGAGCTAACCCTTCAAAATTAGTTGCATTGAGCGGTACCGCATATGGGTCACTAAAATCCTGCGGCCCATTTAGATACAACTCCCACAGCCACATCATGTTGTTGCGAGTCAGACCATAATCATCGGCGTTGGCCAGGTATGACGTGGTTTCGAAATCAAGCCCATTGCAAGGATAAATAAGCATCTGATAGGCGAGATGGTGTTGATTTACATCCCGAATTTTCTGTGCAACTCCAGAGGCTAGGTTTCCGCCAGCACTGTCTCCACCAATACCGATCTTCTTTGTATCAATGTTAAATTCTTCGGCGTGCTCGTGTAACCAGACAAAAGCTGTATAACAATCATCGAATGGGATTGGATACTTATGCTCTGGAGCCTTTTGGTAGTTGATGGCAATAATCACCGAATTAGTGCGAGCTGCCAAATCCTGTAATTGGGCATCGTATTTATTGATGTAATTAAAGGCCCATCCGCCGCCGTGGAAATATGCCATCCCGTTATAAGGACCAACACCAGGTGGTTGATAAATATTGGCCACTACATCTGCTGTAGGTGTAGTTATGTAGCGAGTAGAAATCTTTACATCATCGCGGAGTGGCCCGGAGAATTCACGCGGAGTATGTCCGATAACTCGAGCTCCATGCGGTCCAAGCGTCGGCATATCTGGCACATTGGCTTTGGCAGCTTCAGCGAGAAAGAAGGCGCATTGTGGGTGCAGAGCCATTAGAGATCCTGCTTTCTGTGCTTTGCGATCAGTTCGTCAACTACCTCCCACGCCTCGGCGGGAACCGCACGATCAAAGTTCTCAATATTTTGATTGAGTGATGCGGCGCTGCGACAACCGACAACTACACATTTAACGGCTTCGTGGCGCAGTGGAAATTGGATCGCAGCCTGTTGCAAAGTGACACCAAATTGCTGGAGTTCGCTCTGGAACTCCAAGGCGCGAGCCACAATCTTGGCTGGAGCGGGTTCATAGAAATAGTGCGAGTCAGGTGATGGATGTGCCAGGACTCCGGAGTTGAAAACCCCTACCGAGACTATTGATACGCCCTTTTTGAGTGCGGCCGGGAAGAGTTCATCTGCCGCACTCTGATCTAGCAAGGTGTACCGACCAGCATTCATCACAACGTCGATATCGGTCTCATTAACCATCCGAGTCGGAATCTCATTGTAATTCATACCAATACCAATTGATTTAACCAGACCCTCTGAGCGCAATTTCTCGAGCGCTGGGTAGGCGAAATTGATCGCCTCTTCTGGGTAGTCATCTGGGTCGTGGATATAGACAATATCTATTGATTCAAGACCAAGACGGACCAAGCTCTCTTCAAAGGAGCGACGGATACCCGATTCCGAGTAATCGTTGAGACGCTCCACTGAATTGTCTGCGTCAAGAAAGAATGAGTCATCCTCTTTATCGGTGGGAACCAATAACCGCCCGACTTTAGAGGAGAGCACCCAACTTTCTCGTGGATAGTGAGATAGGTAGCGTCCCAATCTCTTCTCTGAAACACCTTTTCCATAATGCGGTGCTGTATCGAAATAATGAATGCCACGATCCATAGCAGTATCAATGAGCGCTTGACCCTCTTCATCGGCAACTGATGAATAGAGACCGCCTAATTGTGCGGTGCCCAGACCAAGCCTTGATACAACTGCTCCGCCTTTAAGTTCTGTTAATTCATCGTGCTTCATGCTGTTGCCTTTTCATCGTGAGTCATTAATCTCCTGTTTAATACCGCGGCTCGACCTGCTTCTAACCTTGCTATTGGAACTCGATAAGGCGAACACGAGACATAATCCAACCCAAGTTGATGGAAGAAGTGAATACTCTGCGGATCACCACCATGTTCACCGCATACGCCTAACTTGAGATTCGCTTTGACTGCCTTCACCTCTTCATATGCAATGCGAAGTAGTAGTCCAACACCATCTTGATCGAGAGATTCAAAGGGACTAAATGGTAGAAGTTCTAGATCAAGATAACGTGGCAAGAAACTATGCTCAACATCGTCGCGGCTAAATGCCCAGGTGAGTTGAGTTAAGTCGTTAGTTCCAAAGGAGAAGAAGTCGGAGTAATCAGCCAACTTAGCTGCGGTGATTGCAGCGCGAGGGGTCTCGAGCATGCTTCCGATAGGGATATCAATCTTTACATCTAACTTCGCCAGCAAGGAGTGAATCTCTGCCTCCAGAACTCCGCGGAAATAGAGCAGCTCTCTCTGGCTGGCGACGAGCGGGATCATGATCTCTGGCTTTACCGAAATTCCTTCTTGGCGCAGATCAGCCGCTGCTCGCGTTACGGCACGCACCTGCATGATGAAGAGTTCGGGAATCAGAACCCCGAGTCGAACTCCACGCAGACCCATCATGGGGTTGGCCTCGTGGAGTCGATTCACTGCTGCTAATAAGGCTCTTTCATGCGCACTCACTTCAAGACCTTGGGCATCCTTGTTTGCGATGCGGAGCGATAACTCGGTCTTGTCCGAGAGGAACTCGTGGAGTGGTGGATCTAATAGTCGAATGGTGACGGGCAGACCTTCCATGGCGCGATAGATCCCTACGAAATCTTGATACTGGAGCTCTTCCATCTCCTCCAAAATCGCGCTCCGGACCTCTGGGGATTCGGCCAAGATCAGGCTCTCCACGAGTATGCGGCGCTCCCCTAAGAACATGTGCTCGGTACGGACAAGTCCAACACCTTGCGCTCCAAAATTCCGGGCGAGTTCGCTGTCGGCTGCGGTATCCGCGTTGGTACGTACCTCTAAACGACGAACTAAATCTGCTCTTGTTAAAAATCGCTCAATCGCGCGGATCAAAGGAGTGAACTTTTGTGGGAGTACAGAGTTTTGCAGATACTGACTCACCGATGATTCAACAACCTTCATCTCGCCGAGATAGATTGCACCTGTCGCCCCATCAATCGAGATCAGATCGCCAGCTTTAACTACATGGCCATTCACTCTAAATTCTTGTGCAGCGAGATCAACCTTCACTTCTTCTGCGCCGCAGATCGCAACTCGACCCATTCCTCGGGCGACCACCGCAGCGTGTGATGTCTTACCGCCACGTGAGGTCAAGATTCCTTGGGCTGCAACCATGCCAGGCAGATCTTCTGGGGAGGTCTCACTGCGCACCAAAATTACCGGCACACCTTTCATCGCCTCATCCACCGCACTCTTAGAGTCAAAGACAACTCGACCCACAGCTGCGCCAGGAGATGCAGGAATTCCCGTTGATAATCTCTCGTTTGCGGCACTTAAATCAAATTGTGGGAACATCAAGTTCATCAACTGTTCGCCGGTAACTCGAACAAGTGCTTCATCAATAGAGATGAGACCCTCATCTACCAATGTGCTTGCGATGCGGAAAGCAGCTTCTGCAGTGCGCTTACCGACTCGAGTTTGCAAGATCCAGAGCTTTCCCGATTCGATGGTGAACTCGATGTCGCACATATCGCGATAGTGATTCTCCAGCTTGCTCATAATTATCTTGAGCTCTTTATAGCCCTCGGGTGCGATCTCAGAGAGGTCCTGCAAAGTTAAAGTGTTGCGAATTCCAGAGACAACATCTTCGCCTTGGGCGCAGACCAGATAATCTCCGTAATCGCCGCTCTCCCCGGTTGCTGGATTTCTTGTGAAGCAAACTCCTGTCCCGGAATCTTCGCCAAAGTTTCCAAAGACCATCATCTGTACATTGACCGCGGTTCCAAGTGTGGCGGGGATGCGTTCACGGCGGCGATAGAGGGTTGCCCTCTCAGAGTTCCAGGAATTGAAGACCGCCTCTACGGTTCGAAGGAGTTGCGACTTGGCATCCATGGGGAATGCCCGCGCCGTCTCATCCTCAATCTTTGAAATAAATAAGTATGAGAGCTCTTCGATCTGAACGGCGGAGAGCTCCTCACGAGAAGCAAGAGAGTGATCGACGAGGAACTTCTCGCGAATCTCCTCAAAGTGAGAACCAGAAACTCCGCAGACTATGCGGCCATACATCTCCACAAAGCGGCGAAATGAATCCCAAGCAAATTTAGGATCTTTGGACTTAACTGCAAGGGCCGCGGCTACATCGGGATTAATTCCAACATTGAGAACCGTCTCCATCATGCCCGGCATAGAGAACTTTGCGCCCGAGCGAACAGATACCAAGAGTGGGTTCTTCAGGTCACCAAAGCGACGACCAGTGCGGTTCTCTAATTTGGCGACAGCGAATTCAATATCGGACTCGAGTTGAGGCGAGAGGCTCTTGCGTTCAAGAAAATCTCGGCAGGCCGCAGTAGTTATAGTGAATCCATCGGGAACCGGAATTCCCAGAGAGATCATCTCCGAAAGGTTTGCACCTTTGCCCCCAAGGAGTTCGCCCATACTGCGATTTCCCTCGGAGAAGGGAAAGACCAAGCGTTCCATGATGAACCTTTCGTATAACCGCTCTCGGAAATAATTACTCTTTTATAGATCCAGAAAGCATTCCGCGAATAAGTCGCTTCTGAGAGATCAAAAATACGATCATCACTGGCACCGCGATCAGAATACCTGCGAGAGCGATTTCTGGTTTAAGAATCGGGACAGATGTAGCACCGTTACCTGGATTGATTGCTGGCGTGGAGAAGAACAGCGCTCCAAGTCCCACTGGGAGCGTGTAATGCTCGGGTGATGGAAGCATGATGTACGGCATGAAGTAGTTACCCCAGTTGCCAACGAAGGCAAAGAATGCAAGTAGGGCGAGAAGCGGATAACTAAGAGGGAATGCAATCTTCGTATACAGTCGAATATCGCTGCAACCGTCGAGCCGTGCAGATTCATAAATTTCTGGTGGAATCGTGTTGGAGTAATAGATGTAAGAGAGAAATGCCCCGAATGGGTAGAGCGATGAGATCAAGATTACGGACCAAGGATTATCAATCAAATTGGCCTTGTTCATCTCGATAAAGAGTGGAATAACCAAGGCAACTGGTGGCACCAGCATCATAATCAGCGTCGAAATCAAGAATGCTTTCTTGAAGCGGATTTTTGAGGCCGTAATTACAAAGCCTGCGAGGGACGCGGTCAAGCTGGCAATAAGAACAATAGCCAGGTTATATGTAATCGAGTTAAAGACCCAACGGGCGAGTACGCCGCTGTTAAAATCCTGCAAATTTTTCCACGCATGCCAATATCCTGAAATATGGCCAAATGAAAGCGGATTCTTGTAGGAGAGATTTCTATCGCTCTTTGAGGGCGCGAGAATGAGCCAAAGCATCGGGATAACGCTGATTACGGCCCAAAAAATCAACCAAACATTTACCGCATAATGACCGATTCCTACTTTGCGGCGCTTCTTAACACGCTTTGTGGCAGGCGTGGATTCTTTCCCTTTTAGATTAATGCTCATGCTCTAGCCGCCTCACGCTTACGTGCTTCCTTTGCCAATTTCTTAGGACTTTTTAGTGTGACATCTTCAAACATGTCTGTCTTATAAATTACGAGAAGTGCGCCAATCAAACTTGGAACTAGAAGCATGAGCGAGAGAGCAGAAGCTTCACCAAAGTTTCCGTTTTGGAAGGCCAGTGAATAGCTCAACTGGTCGAATGACCACTGGTTTGCGATGCCGGCATAAATGCTGGTGTTGAGCAATTGTGGTTCGACGAAAATCTGCAGCCCTCCAGCAAAGACAAGCACGCTCATATAAATTACATACTTGCGAATCAGTGGAAGTTTGATGCGCATGGCCATCTGGAATTGTGAACAGCCATCAACACGGGCAGCTTCAAGTATCTCAGTTGAAATAGATTGCAACGATCCGAATTGAATGAGGATCCACTGTCCCGCTAGGGCAAAGAAAGCCATAAACGCGAGAATGAAAGTGAGGTTCTGGGTCTTCCAAATTTGCGATGCTTGAGTTATCCCGAACCAATGCATGACGGATTTAAATGGGCTAAGTGTAGGTTCTAGCAAGACATACCAAAGAAGAACTGCGACGGAACCCGATACGCAAGCGGGAACGATATAAGCGAGCCTTACATATTTTTTCCATGGAGCCGAGTTGACATCCAACATGAGAGACATTGCCACGACAAAAAAGATCATTAGCGGAACAAATATCGCCATGAATCCTAAAACGTGTTCAGCCGCCGGAACTAAACGGAAATCATGCAAAACGATACTGAAAACTTTCCATCCGCCATTGGGATTAGACGGCGATTTACTTGGAACGTTAAAAATTGCCATGATAAGGGGCAAAATGCCAAAAAGAAATAACAAAACTAGGTACGGGGCAAGCATAAGAATCATCAAGAGGTTTTTTGGTTTGTAATGTCGACCTTGGCTCACATTAACTCCTCGGTTTAGCAATTTTAAGAAGCCTCGCAGGACCATCTAAAGCCCTGCGAGGCACTCTGATACGTTTTTTACTCGGTATTACTTGCTAACTACCGCGTAACCCACTTGGGTCGCTTCGTTAGAGGTGTATGTAGCGTAGGCATCTATCGCATGTTGCATATTTTTATTCTGCGCCAAGTCAGGATCGAATGATGCACCCCATGCGCCATTGGCGTCATAGCGAACTGGCTTAGTACCGCCCCAGATCAATTGTGCCTGCGTATCAAGTGCAGGAACAATGTTCTGAGCATAGTAAGGATCCTTAGCTACAGCCTGAGTCCAGATCTTGTTTCCAGGTCCGAATGCAGGATAGGTAGGAGCACCATGACTTCCGTCAGGGTTTGCTACGTCAACAAGGTTGCGCTTGTCTCCGACCATGAACATTGCGAAAGCAAGAGCTTCCTTAGGGAACTTTGAGTGAGGAGAAATGGTGTAGATACCTCCACCATACTCACCAGAGTAAGCCTTTGTCTCTCCAGGCCAAATAGGCATTGGAGCGGTTGCAATTTGCCCAGCAGGGATGTTGTAAGAGCTAGCAGGGCGTAGAACGAATTGACCCCACCATGATGGACCGATTTCCATCAACCACTTGCCGGCTTGTCCGACATCCTTAATGTAACCAGCATCAAACGGGCTACGTACATCAAGTACGCCATTGTCGATGAGAGGTTGTACAAGTGCAGAAACTCGAGTGCAATGTGGATCCTTCGAGTTAATTACTACAACTGTGTCGCTCTTAGCTTCATTCAATGGGCACTGTGATGGCTCGAGGAAGCCAGAGTATGCGGCTTGATCACCGAGGGTACCAAGTGAATATCCTGGGTGATTCTTTGCAACGTCCATACCAATTGCTGCAAATTGAGCCATTGTTGTAGGAACCTTGTATCCGAATTGATCCATCAGAGTCTTGTTGTACCAAAGCACTGTCTGCGCCAGGTCATTCTTTACGCAATAAATGTGGCCATCTAGTTCGCACCAGTTATTACCGTTGCCAAATTGCTTCCACACACTTGCAGGTTGGAGGTTGTCGAGTTGAAGAACGTCGTTAACCAACGGATTCTTCAAAAAGGCAACGTCATTAGGTGGACCGAAAACTACATCTGGCCAGCCTTTTTTAACGGTGTTGAATAGTTGTACTTTCGCAACTAGATCACCTTGGGCGTGAAGTTGAACATTGACATTCACTTTGCCCTTCATGAGCTTTGCATACAACTGTGCACCAGGTAGGCGAGGTGAATCGACCCAGATGGTGATTGAAGGAATCGCTGCTTGCGTAGCGACTGGAGTTACTAAAGAAGCTCCCAACAATGCTGCCGTTGCTACGACAAACAAGGAATGCTTTCTTTTCAAGGTTTTCCCCTTTCGTTGCTAACCCACCTATCGAGGGAGAGGTGGCCAGTTGGCATGAGGTTAGAGGATAAATACTATTTCGTATAGTATTTTTACAAATATTTCTCTAGGATGTCCCACAGTTTCAAAAACGGTCTGGCTTTTTATGCGGGGAAAAGTTCCCCGTTATCAAAAAGTTACAAACCGGCTTCACCAACTAGCTAAGGAGTTGAACCGATGAAGATCACCAATGTAGAAGTGATTCTCGTAGATCGCCCTGCATTTAAGCCAGCCTTCATCTGGCGCAAAGGTCTTCCAGGTTCAGATCCAGCCACAGTTGGCGGCTGGTTGGTAATCGAAACAGATATAGGAATCACTGGTTTTGCCACAGCAACTCGTGGCGTCATTCTTAAAGATTACGTAGATCGAAGGTTTAAAGCAGAACTCATCGGCCAGGACCCTCTCAATCGTGAATACCTATGGGAGCGCGCTTGGGAGTTAGATCGAATTGAAAGATTCGCTCCCAATATGGCCCACGTTGTTGATGTAGCCCTTTGGGATATCGCAGCTAAACAAGCTGGGTTACCTGTATGGAAATTATTGGGTGGTTATCGCGAATCAATTCAGGCTTATGCATCAACAGTTACATTCTCTACTATCGAAGAGTTTCTTGATGTTGCAGATCAATGCTTAGCGCTCGGCTATCCCGCAATCAAATTGCATGCATTCGGTGATGCTAAGAAAGATGCTTTGCTCTGCACCAAATTGCGCGAACATGTTGGTGATGACATCCCATTGATGTATGACGGGTCGGCAGGATTTGATCTACTTGATGCCACGTATCTCGGACATGCCTTAGCTGATGCCGGTTATCTCTGGTACGAAGAACCGATGCGCGAATTTAGCGTCACTGCGTACAAGTGGTTAGGCGAGAGAGTTCGCGTTCCACTGTTGCTAGGAGAGGTCACAGATGGTGCTCACATGAGCGCCGGTGACTTTATTGCTACGGGAGTGGCCTCGGCCGTGCGTACCAGTACCTTCCTTCGTGGCGGATTTACTGGTGCAATGCGCATTGCGCACCTCGCAGATTCTTTCCACTTGCGCGCAGAAGTACACGGATATGGACTTGAGAGCGCCCACCTTTGCATGGCCATTAAGAACAACACTTATTACGAATCATTGGTCTTTGGAAATCCAATCGAGCGGGAAGCACTCGTAGATAGCAATGGTTTAGTTCACGCCCCACAAGATCCCGGTATTGGATATGAAGGCGTATGGGCTGAAAGCGGCATTCCTAACGGCTTAAAGAAGTATCTGGACTGATATGGCGCACTCCATAATCCGCGCAGAGACATTTGATGTCAGGTTCCCTACATCAAAGATGCTCGATGGTTCAGATGCCATGAACGCTGACCCAGATTACTCCGCCGCCTATCTGCGTCTATTTACCGAAGATGACTCACTAACCGGTGACTCACTTGTCTTCACTATTGGTCGAGGTAATGATGTTCAGATAAAGGCGATAGAGATTCTCGTTGGGCAAGTCGTTGGCATGAACACTGACGATGCCTTCAATAGGATCGGTGATATCGCTCGCGCCTTATCTGCAGATAGTCAATTGCGTTGGTTAGGTACCGATAAGGGCGTGTTCCACATGGCTGCAGGAGCTGTTCTCAATGCTCTGTGGGATTTATTTGCCAAGGAGCACAAGGTTCCACTGTGGAAGTTGTTATCTGATTTAACTCCAGAACAATTAGTAGCAGCAATTGACTTTCGCTATATAGCCGATGCTCTTACCCCAACTGAGGCTCTAGAGATTTTGAAGAAGGCACAATCACAGCGTTCTGAAAATGAATCGATACTTCGTGCCCACGGCGTAAAGGCGTATACGACTACTCCAGGATGGCTCGGATATACCGACGAGAAGATGCTCGATCTGACTCGCGCCGCAGTTGCTGATGGTTTTAGCCTCATCAAATATAAGTGTGGCAAATCGATCGAAGATGATCGACGTCGTCTCACAAAGGTGCGCGCCGAAGTTGGACCAGATTTCAGGATCGCGATAGATGCAAATCAGGTGTGGAATGTCGATACCGCGATTGATTGGGTCAACCAATTGCAGGAATTTAAATTAGAGTGGATTGAAGAACCAACTCATCCCGATGATGTCGTGGGTCATGCACGCATCGCTCGGGAGGTAGCCCCCACCAAAGTTGCGACCGGTGAGATGGCAGCAAATCGCCTTATTTTTAAGCAACTTTTGCAACTCAACGCCATCTCTTACATGCAGATCGATGCAACGCGCGTTGCAGGTGTAAATGAGAACATCGCCAACATTCTACTCGCAGCTAAGTATCAAATTCCTGTTGTTCCACACGCTGGGGGAATTGGTCTCTGTGAAATGGTGCAACATCTTGCGATGTTTGATGCAGTTGCCGTCACAGGACATCACGAAAAGAGAATCGTCGAATATGTCGACCATCTCCATGAGCATTTCTTAGAACCTGCGAGGGTGGTTGCAGGTGCTTATCAAGCACCTGCACTACCTGGGTCTGGCGCCCAGATGATCAACGAAAGCATTCAGAAATTCACCTACCCCACGGGAAGTTATTGGGTTTCTGAACTATCAACGAATGGAGACTCGCTATGAGCAATGAATTCAAAGGGCTCAACGTCATAGTTACTGGCGCTGGATCTGGAATTGGACTTGCGGTTGCTAGGAAGCTCAAGAGCGAGGGTGCCACGGTCTTTGGTTTCGATATAGATAAAGGCTCCATGGATGGAGCAGCAAGCTACATCGAGTGTGATGTCGGTGATACCGCGAGCGTCGCTGCTGCTGTGGCAAAAGTTAGTGCAGAGGTTTCGACGATCGACATACTCGCAAATAATGCTGGAGTAGGAGCCGTTGGTTCAGTACTCGATGCGACAGATGATGAATGGGCACGCTTGTTCAACATCAACGTGGCAGGTATTGCTCGAGTGAGTGCCGCGGTGCATCCACTTCTCCTTAAGAGTAAGAACCCAGCAATCGTAAACACATGTTCAATCGCAGCAACTGTGGGGTTGCCAAAGCGTGCTGTTTATAGCGCAAGTAAAGGCGCTGTCATGTCCTTAACCCTGGCAATGGCGGCCGACTTTGTGAAGCAGGGAATTCGAGTCAATTGCGTCAACCCTGGGACCGCCGATACACCATGGGTGGCCAGACTCCTGGCCGCAGCGAGCGATCCAGTCGCTGAACGTAAGGCACTTGAGGCGCGCCAACCAATGGGGCGCTTGGTATCTGCCGATGAGGTCGCGAATGCGATTCTCTATCTTGCTAGTCCTCAACAGAGTTCGACTACGGGAACAGTTCTAGCCGTCGATGGCGGAATGGACGGATTACGATTGCCCCACTAGTCAGCGTTGACAAGTAAATCAAACCATTTAGAAAGGAGGATAGGCGCATGACCCAAAGCAAGACTGTAAAAATAAAGCCACAGCCACGCCGCTCAATCCTCTCTGATGAAACATACTCAATGATTCGCGCCATGATCTTTGCTCATGAGATCGTGCCGGGTGAACGAGTAAATATTGACGCGCTCTCAGTTCAACTTGGAGTTTCGCAGACACCAATTCGCGAAGCTCTCGCCAGACTCGAGTCAGAAGATTTGATTGCAAAAGAACCTCTCAAGGGTTATCGCGCAACAAATTTATTATCGAAGAAGGAGTTTGCCGATCTTTTTAGTTTCCGACTTCTCATCGAACCATATGCTGCTGAACAAGCCGCTATCTTGATAGATGCTGAAGGAATCAAGAAACTTCAAAATGAGATCATGAGCGCCAAAGAGGCACTTACCTATGATGATGAACATCTGATCGAAGCAATTACCGAACACGATGCTCGTTTTCATACCTTGATCGCAAATTACTCAGGCAATAAGTCACTCGCAGCAGCATTTGCGAATACTCATTGCCATCTTCATTTATTCCGTCTGTATGTGGCGACCCAGAAACATCTGGTGGAGCCTGGAGATAAATCAAATTTCGTGCAAGATCTATTTGCTCGCTATTACCACTCTGATCGCGGCCAATTGGCAATCAAGCAACATGTTGCAATCGCCAAAGCAATAGCCTCACATAACTCCGAGAAGGCAAAGGCTGAGATGCACAGCCATATTGAATCTTCTCTCAAAAGGTTTACTCCAGACCTTCACCTCGTCCATACAGAACGGAAAGCACATGAGCGATAGCACGATAAGTAAGATCGAGATTCGAGCTTGTCGAGGCGGTGATGAGCTCAACAATTTAGATGCTGTTGAAGCAGTGCAACTGCCTGGAGGATCGCGTCCTGACTTCACTGTTGTGACTATTACTACCACCGATGGAGTTACAGGTACTTCATTTGGCTTTGGCGCACTCGATGCGAAGGCTGCCGCCGGAGCCCAATCACAGGTAAAGCCATTCTTCATGGGCCGTAGCGCGCATGATGCCGCGAAGAACATGAAGGACTTTGAACTCTTTGATCGTCGATGGAACCACGTACCAATCTATGCATATGCACCATTTGATAACGCCTGCTGGGATATCGTCGGAAAGATGGCGCACCAGCCTGTCTATCGCCTGCTAGGCGCAGCTCGCGAAAAAGTTCCCCTATACGTCTCCTCTATGTTCCTGCCTGGCCCTGCCGAATATGTGAAGCAGGCTCTTGAGGTTAAAGCCAAGGGATACAAGGGTTACAAGCTCCACCCACCAGGAGATCTCGCTCTCGATATCGAGTGCTACCGTGCCGTGCGCGAAGCAGTTGGTGATGACTTCACCTTGATGGCCGATCCAGTTATCTCTTACACCTACGAGCAGGCACTTAAGGCCGGCCGCGAACTCGAAAAATTAAATTACCGTTGGTTAGAAGAGCCGCTTCTTGATGTGAACTTCAATGGTCTACGTAAATTACGTGAGAAGTTAGATATTCCAATTTGCGGAACTGAAGTCGTTGCAGGAGCACAATATTCAACTGCGCAATACATCAGCGAAGGTCTAGCAGATATCGTCCGTAGTGATGTTTCGTGGCGTGGTGGAATCACAGCTGTTATGAAGACCGCTCACGTCGCCGAGGCCTTCGGAGTCCAATGCGAACTTCACACCACGATCTATCACGGCATGGAGCAGATCCAGTTGCATCCATCGCTTGCCCTTACCAACTGCGAGTTCTTCGAAACACTCTATCCGTTCGATGATTTTGAATTCGGTACCAAGACCAAACTCAATATCGAAGATGGATATGTGATGGCGCCAAAGGGTGAAGGACTCTGTATTGAGTACGACTGGGATTTCATCGAGAATCACACAGTCGCCGTACTTTAATCAGTTTGTTGCAGCGCAAATCGCTGGCCGGCTTCAACTAGCCATTGAAAGGTATTGAACATAGCCTCATCTAAGGATGGGGCTATGTCTATGAGTGCAACTCCTCGATCTCCTAAGGGATCTTCGCTACTTCCAACGCAATACTTAATTTCTTTTCCATATCGCGAGGCAATATTTTCAATTGTTCCTACAACTTTCCCTGATCCACTTTGCGAATCAAATCTTCCTTCACCCGTAATTATGAGATCGCAATCGCTGATGTGAGATTCAAGGCCGATCGCTTTAGCAACAGCGAGCGCACCGGAGCTCAATGCGATATCCCAAGCAACTACCAATCCATACGGTGTTCCACCTGCTGCTCCTGCTCCGGGAAAGTCAGGCAGACCCGCTACTCGTTGCAAATTCTGCAAGCCCGCTTCCAATTCAATAACTTGCGCAGGGCTTGCACCCTTCTGAGGAGCAAAGACTGCGGCACTTCCTTGGCTTCCCAAAAGTGGATTGGTTACATCAACTAAGCAGGTGACCCCACCGCGCGGAGCTGGTACGACTTTAGATAAATCGATGCTCACTAAATCTAAAAGTCCTGAACCCCCCAAACCGATAGGAAGCTCCGCCTTATTTAGTAATTGCGCGCCGAGTCCTACTAATACTCCAGCCCCTCCGTCGGTACTGGAGGAGCCACCCACGGTCAGCACTATCTTTTCAACCCGAGAGTTCAGCGAAATTGATCTAAGCACCATGCCTAATTCATAAGTGTGTGCCTGCATGGGGTTCAGTTCGGGCAAGAGAGTAAGTCCACATATATTTGCCAGCTCTACAACTGCGGTTCCATCGGCAAGCAGGAGCCAATGCGGATTGTGAGGCAGCGCTATGGGGATTCGTTGGGAATCTGGATGACTGGCTGCGATCGTCTCCAGGGTTCCCTCGCCGCCATCAGCCATAGCTTTCAAAACTAGTTGATCCTGAGGTCGAACGGCGTGCCAGCCTTCCGCAATTGCAGCAGCCGCATCGAAATTCGAAATTGAACCCTTGAAGGAATCTGGGGCAATGACGACCTTCATGCCGCAACTTTATGGCGAATTCAGCCATTTGAATCCACAAGATGCCCAATGGGTTTTCACAAAGATTCCACAAGGTCGGGGCCAACCATTCACTCAAGGGCAAAGTAGCCCGCCATTCATAACCGTTAAAAGGAGTGAGAAAGATGAAGAAGATGAGCCTCATTGCAACAGCCCTCTTAACTTCTGGGCTAATGCTCGGAACTACAGCGGTCGCTATCGCTGATGAAACACCTGCCCCAACGACAACCCCAGTAACAACCCCTGCTCCAACAAAGACCCCTTCGCCAGCACAGGCTGCATACAAAGCCGCCTTAGCTCAGTACAAGATTGATGTAACAAATTACCGCGTCGCCCTCGTCAATAACGACATCGCATACCGAGCCGCAATGCAAAAGTATTGGTCAGATTGGTCCGCTACTAACAAGGCCTACTGGGCAGCATGGCAGGCAACGATCGGTGCATATCGCACCGCCGAGGCTGCATACGATGCTCAGCTAGCTCCACTGCAAGCCGCTCATAAGTCTGCAAACGATGCAGCCGACGCAGCATTCCTTGCAGCCACCTCTGGAACTCCAACTACCGACCAACTCGATGCTGCCTTGAAAGCTTTTCACACTGCTACGAGCGCTGCAGACTCAACGTACAAGGCTGCTGTAGCTGCACTTGGACCAGAGCCAGTACGTCCAGTTCAACCACCACTTCCAGTAAAGCCAGCTGCACCAGTCAAGCCTGCAGATCCTACAAAGCCAGTTCCTCCAGTAAAGCCAGGTAAGTAAGTAATAGGTGAGTAAGCAATAAGTAACAATAAAGAAGTAATAGGCAAATGTAGAACCTAGGTTCCGAAGGGCCCCTCAGTCCACCAAGTATGAGGGGCCCTTCGGCTTGTTCGGGTAATTTTTCTAAATTAAAGAAGCAAGAGCGGAGACGAGAGGATTTGAACCTCCGAGGCCGTTTAACGGGCCTACCTCATTAGCAGTGAGGCGCACTCGACCGGGCTATGCGACGTCTCCAAGTGGTGAGGGGAGTTTACAGGCTTTTCGACAGGGCTGAACACGGGTACTACTAACTTATAAGTACTTCCAAGCGCTCTCCCCTATCCAATGAGTGAGAGCAAAGGTCTATTGACCAGCTTCCCGATTGATATTTCCAACCTTCATCCCAGCGATTAAAACGTTCACGGTTGATGAGGAGTTCAAACTCTTGCTCGTCACCACCCTCTAGGCTCACCTTGAGAAAGGCTAAGAGTTTGCGATCTTCAAGAGCAGAACCATTCGGTGCGCCGTAGATTTGAATGAGGTGTGAACCGCGCCTGACTCCGGTGTTTTGAACTCGGATCGTTGCCTTCAACGCATTTACTTCATCGTTGATTGCTTCAATTTTGATCAACTCTTGCATGAAGCTCGTATAGCCAAGTCCAAATCCGAGCGGGTAAAGAGGTTCAACTCCATTCTTCAAATATCCTCGGTATCCAAAATACGACTCCTCTACGTAGGCCAATTGACCATCAATCGGATTTGTGTCGATTACTGGGGCAACTGAAAGTGTCTTCGGCCATGATGTCGGTAGACGCCCTCCGGGTTCTGATTCTCCAGAGAGTATTTGTGCAAGTGCATTTCCCATCTCCTGTCCGGGGAACCAGGCGAGCAATATGGCGTCGACTTGATCGCGCCACGGCATTTCTACGGGAGAGCCTGCATTAACTACGACTACGGTCTTCTTGGCAACTTTAGCAACAGCACTCACTAACTCGTCATGGCCCTCGGGAAGTGAAAGGTTCTTTCTATCAAACCCCTCACTTTCCAAAGCGGGTGAGGTTCCGACAAAAACTATAGCCACATCACTTTGGGCAGCGATTTCCGTAGCACGAGACCTCTCAATCTCTAAAGCGTCGAGTGGCTCGATAAATCCGGCAGTGGCCGCTAGAACGCCATGCGCCATAGATAATCCTGGCTGGTACGTGTACTCGAGTCGTACGGATTTGCCGGCGACCAGTTCGACTGCCACATGTGCTTGTGGAGCATTGAGAATTGCTGCCCCCACATCATTGGAGTCGGTCCCAATATTGAACTGTGCAAGGGGTGCACCATCGAGTGAAATGGAGAGTTCACCGACATAAGCCGCGCCAATCTGATACGACCCTGTCATCTCGGGAATGAAATCAAAGATCACCTTCAAATACTTGGTGGCGGCGATCCAAGGTTCTGCCATCCAAACAAAATGTGAAGCGAACCTCTCCTCTTGGAAAATAACCTGATCATCTTCTCCAAAGAGTTGAACCTGTATGCCCGGCTGATCGGTCACTGGGTTGCGGGTATTCGATTTATCAAAAGTCACGATCCGCGAATCCGCGGGGACTCCGACGCTATATGTGACGTTGCGAGCGCCAAATACTCGCGTAATGCCATCTAATGGGGAGATAACTTGGGCTGGAATCACCGTTGCGCTTCCGCCACCTTGTTCACGGCCCCTTTTGGCATGGCCACCTATCACGGCAATGGTTGGAGCGCTTTGAAGCGGCAAAGCTTCAGCATTTTTAACCAAGACAGTTCCTGCGATGGCGGCTTGCCTCGCGAACGACCTGAGGACCTCATCTTTGAGAATCAATTTTGGGTTTTCTTCCCCGAGCGCTCCAACTCGCTTCGCAAGTAGCAACAATCGTCCAACCTTTTCATCAATCTTTGACTCGGGAACATCGCCAGATTTAACCGCAGCTACAAGTGCATCTCCCCAAGGTCCGAATGGTCCAGGCATAGCTAAATCGGTTGAGGCTTTTCCCGCAGGAATGGTTGTTCTCACTGCGGTCCAATCTGAGATCACAACCCCATCAAATGCCCATTCACCTTTGAGTGGCTCATCGAGCAATGGATTCTCGCTCATTGTCGCTCCATTTACCGAGTTGTAAGCAGACATCACAAGCCAGGACTGTGACTCTCGAAGCGCAATCTCAAATGGTTTTAGATAGTTCTCGCGGAGATTCGCCTCGCTTACAACCGCATTGAGCGTGAATCGATCATTTTCTGAGTCATTAGCAACATAGTGTTTTAGAGTCGCCCCCACGCCGCGGGATTGAACTCCTGAAACGAAACTCGCAGCGAGTTGTCCACTCAGATATGGATCCTCGGAGAAACACTCAAAGTGTCGACCTCCAAGTGGCGAACGGTGAAGATTTATCGTGGGGCCAAGAATGACATCGACTCCCTTGCGCCTGGCCTCAGACGCCATCACCTCTCCCAGATTTTGGACTAGCTCAACATCCCAACTAGAGGCGATTGCGGTAGCGGAGGGAAGTGAAAGCGAGGGATGGCGCTCATCCCACAAGGCACCTCGCACTCCAGAAGGTCCGTCAGAGAAGACGATGCTGCGCAATCCGATTTTAGGAATAGCTACAGTTGACCAAAAATCTCGGCCAGTTAATAGTGAGACTTTCTCTTCTAGCGTTAGCTGATCCACAAGACCCTTGACGTCGAAGGACATGATTTTAACCTTTCACGGAACCGGCGGTCATACCTTCCACTATCTTGCGATTAAAGAACGCGAATGCGATGAGCGGGAATATGGTTATATAGAGGATGTCGGTAAACAATAGATTCCACTGCGAATAGAACTGACCTTGGAAGTTATATAGTGTCAGTTGGAGTGTGGAGCCAGCTCTACCCGGTAAGAAGTAGAGCGGATTGGTGAAATCATTGAAAATTCCAACTGTTGAAATAATTATGATCGTGATCGTTACCGGTCTTAAAAGTGGAAAAATTACCTTGAAATAAAGTCGCCATCCAGAACAGCCATCAACGATTGCTGCCTCGTCCAATTCACGTGGAATAGAGCCCATGAAGTTACGGAAGAGCAGAATGGCGAAGGCCATTCCGTAGGTTACTTCTACCAAAATCAAACCTTCGATAGTTCTAAATAAATGAAGCTTCTGTAAAACCCAAATCGTTGGAACAATCGCCGGTGGCACGATTAATGCGCTGAGAACAGAGAAATTGGCGACACGAGTGACCCGAGATCGCTTTCGTGCAATTACATATCCGGCCATACCACTGATAATTACAAGAATTGCGACCGAGAAGAAAGTAACGAGCAGAGTATTGATCGTCGCAATTCTGACGATCCCATTACTTGAAACAAAGAGGTCGTGGAAATTCTTGAAAAGATTCCAGTGCTTGGGAATTGAGTAGTTGAGGAAATAAGCGTCATGTTGCGTTTTAGAGGCTTGTAAGAAGATGAAGGTAAGTGGCACTATAAAGACAATGATTGCAATAGCAACTGCCACAATGTCTATCCAAAGACTTCTCTTCTTCTTGTGGTGAGTAATAAGCTCGAAAGACTTCTCTTGAATCGCCATTAGATATCAGACTTTCGATTGAGGAATTGAGACATTGGAAGTACCAGGATCATTACGCCAATAAAAAGAATTACATTTCCAGCGGTTGATAGGCCATAAAATCCCGCTTCATATTGTTTGTAATTGATAGAAGCAATTACGTCAGATGAGAATCCCGGCCCGCCGCCGGTCATTGCCCAAATCAAGTCGAAGGATCGGAGTCCCCCGATAAAGGAGAGCAAAATAACTGAGGCCATCGCAGGTCGTATTAGCGGAACGGTAATTTTATAGAATTGCTTTCGCGCAGAGGCTCCATCGATTGCGGATGCTTCGTAGTACTCAGCAGGAATCGAGACTATTCCAGCAATATAAATGACCGTGGCGAACCCAACACCTTTCCATACATCAACAAATGCGACCGAGAGCAGTGGGAGGAGATTATTCGAGGCTAGCCAGCCGGGACCTACTGTGGAAATCCCAAAGAGATGGGCGCCCCAAACAATTGTGGAGTTGATCATCCCGTGAAATGGATCCATCAGTTCGCTAAAGGTAAATCCGATTCCAATGGTGGATACCAGGACGGGGAAAAAGACAACAGATCTTAAGAAGCCTTTAGTGCGAATTCTTGAAGTAAGAAAATTGCCGAGGTAGAGACCGATAATCACCTTGAGCGAGGAAGTTACTACCGCATAGATGATGGTGTTTCGAAATCCGATGCTGAGGTTTGGATCGGAGAAGTAATTCTTAAAGTTATCAAAGCCAATCCAATGGAAGTTAAAAAGGGTCCATCGGGTCATCGAAAAGAAGAAAGCTAATAGGGTTGGAATTAAGAAGAGCAATACATAGAGAAAGCCGGCAGGCAAAAGTAAGGTGTTGGGATAAAGCTTGGCGTGAAGAGTGCTTTTCTTGGCTTTCACAATTTCCTTACTTCTGAATTTAAGAGATGTCCCGAGCAAGTTTTCCTTACTCGGGACATCTGGGGCTACTTATTTACTGCGGTATTTGTTACCAGCCAGGTAGGTTGAGCTGTTGAGCTTCAGCCTTTACATCCTGGTCATAGAGAGCTGCGCCCTTTTGAGGAGTAACTTGTCCATCACCAATCTCAACGGTGATGTTCTCTAGATTTGGACCCTTTACTGGAGACAAGAACTCGAGCGCTGGGTACGTTGCATTTGGCTTATTGAAGTAGGACTGCATGTCCTTGGTCACTTGATCCACGTTGTTAGGAAGTACTGCACCCTTAACTGCATATGGACCAGATGGTGGATTCACAGTGTTTTGAACATCCAACCCTGCAGGTGAGTTGAAGAAGGCAACGAAAGCTTCAGCAGTTGCCAAGTTCTGGGTTGTCTTTGGGATGTAGAGAGCTGCTGGCTCCCAGACAGTGATTCCGTTGCTCTTGGCAGTTGAACCAGGGATTCCGAAGAATCCGATATTTGTTGACGCACCTGGGAACTGTGAGTCAAGTGTTGGTGCAAAGAAGGTCAACATTGGGTACATAGCGCCTGTCCCGGTAGCTAGTTCCTTGAGGCCAGTGTTGTTATCAGCAGATGCAAAGTCCTTGTTTAGGTATCCAGCCTTGAATACCGCTGCCGCATCAAAGAAGCCTTCTGATGCAACTTTGTCGGTAGCGAACTTTGCCTTGTTAGCTGTGTACTTAGCGGCAAATGTTGGTTCAGCGGCAGCAACGTTAAAGAAGTCACCAAGGAAGAAGAGTTGGGAAGTCCAAGTGTCTTTGAAGGTCTGGATAACTGGGGCAACACCGATTTTCTTGATGAGCGCGGAATCTGCCATGAATTGTGCCCATGTAACAGGAACACTCTTGATTCCGGCCTTCTTAAATACAGCCTTGTTGTAGAGGATTCCGCCACCCATTGTTGATCCAAATGGAGCTCCAAAGACGTGAGTGCCCACAGAAACTGCCTTGTTGAATGATGGGATGACTTCATTCTCAATCGCCTTAACTCCTGAGATATCGGTCAAAGTCGAGGTTGGGTTCAAAGCCTGGAGAAGTGATCCGCTGTTGTACTCAATGACATCATCGGCGGTTCCTGTGGAGAGCGATGTCTTGGTGAAGTTATCGCCATCTGTTCCTGAAGGGCGAGAGTCAACGACTACCGTCACTGTCGGATTGGCCTTCTCAAAGGCGGTCGCCATCGCGGTCAATGTTGCTTGAGCGGCAGTCGAGTTATCGCCTGAGACGTGGATGGTGATGTTGTCGGCATGGGCCGGAACGATTGACATCGTCAAGGCCAAGGCGGTTGGGATTGCGGCTGCCAGCGCCTTCGCTGGTGTGGCCTTAAATAGCTTCAATTCGTTCCTCCTAGTGATTGGATTTAGGGTTTTTCACGTCCTAAATTGAATCGTTTCAATTAAGTGGAAATGTAAATGAACCTCCCCGTTCGGTCAAGCCGACTTTGGTAACAAATGTGTAACGATTTACAGAGCAGGAAGAGATCCCAATCCTTCGTGCGTGCGGAGCAAGGTCACATGCTTAGGCTCGAGTTCTTGAATAGACGAGACGCCGATCAGCTTAAGAGATCTACTCATTTGAGCCTGAAGGATGGAGAGCGCACGCTCAACCCCAGCTTGGCCACCGGCCATCAAACCGTAGAGGTAGGCCCGACCCACATAAGTGAATTGGGCGCCGAGCGCAATTGCCGCAAGGACATCTGCGCCGTGCATGATCCCAGTATCCAGATGAACTTCTAGATCGCTCTTCAATTCACGCCGAACGTGTGGCAGTAAGTGCAAGGGAACTGGAGCTCGATCGAGTTGGCGACCGCCATGATTCGAAAGCAAAATTGCATCGATCCCATAGTCAGCGCAGCGCTTTGCATCTTCCAGAGTCTGAACTCCTTTGATGGTTAACGTTCCCTTCCACTGCTCGCGAACCCATTTCAAGTCTTCAAAAGTCATTGTGGGATCGAACATATAGTCGAGTAGTTCGCCCACCGTTCCATTCCAATGTGACATCGAGGCGAATTGAAGTGGCTCTGATGTGAGAAAGTTCCATACCCACTCGGGGCGAGGAATAGCATCAATAATTGTTTTTAGGCTTAGTTGAGGAGGAACAGTTAGACCGTTTCGCGAATCTCGAAGCCGCGCACCTGAAACTGGAACGTCCACCGTGAGCATCAAGTTCTTAACGCCGGCCTCTTGCGCCCGCTTAACCAAAGCCATACTTCCTTCACGATCTTTCCACATGTACAACTGAAACCAATTTGTGCCTTGGGGTGCTGCTGACACTACGTTTTCAATCGAAGTAGTGCCTAACGTGGAAAGCGTAAATGGAATTCCAAATTTTTCTGCAGCACGCGCTCCCGCTCTCTCGCCTTCTGAATGCATCATGCGGGTAAAGCCAGTAGGAGCAATGCCAACTGGCATCTCAAAGGTACTGCCGAGAGTGATTTGCTTGAGCGATGCCTGAGATACATCTTGCAAAATATTTGGTTCAAATTGAAGATCGAGAAATGCCTGCCTGGCGCGAGCCAAACTCACCTCAGATTCCGCTGCTCCATCTGTGTAATCAAAGGGCCCTGTTGGCGTGCGTCGCTTGGCTATTTCACGAAGATCCCAAATCGTGAGCGCCTCTGAAAGCCTCTTCTGCTTGCGTTTTAGCGTAGGAGCACGAAATTTGAGTAGTGGCGCAAGTTCAGTTACGCGCGGAACTTGACGCTTAATATTTGAATTGGACACGATGGTCCTCCCCGATTTGAAACCGTAAAAGTTTTACGGTTTTTTATTGGGGGTAATTGAACGGGTTGACTGCCTAATAATCAACTGCGGTTGAAATTCAACGCGTTGATGCACGTGTCGGCTTGGATCTTCACATTCAGAAATCACAAGTTCGGCGGCCGCATAACCTAATTGATATTTGGGTTGAGAGATCGAAGTGAGTGGAACGTTCGCATTTGCAGCAAAGTCAATATCGTCATAGCCAATTACGCTCACATCTTCCGGAACACTCTTGTTGATATTGCGAAGAGCACGAATAGCTCCGAGTGCAATCAAGTCATTTCCACAGATAATGCCTGTAAAAGTGATCCCCTTTTGCTCAATATAGGAAGTCAACATGGCATCAGCGCTTTGCGCGGTCATTGCGTCAATGCGCAGCGTTTGCAGGATTGGGCGATCGGCTTTTGGAAGTGCAGCGATCGCAGTCAAAATACCTTTTTCACGCTCAGCCACCTGTGGAATCGATTTAGCACCGGTTAAAAGTAATATTTTGCGGTGGCCACCTTCTGCGAGGTGTCGCAGCGCCAAGGTACCTCCGGTAGCGTCATTTACGGCGACGCTACATGCTTCTATCCCCGAGGCTGGACGATCCACGAGCGCTAAACCGATGCCACGCTCTGTAATGGATGTGAGTGCCTTGTTGGTGGTTCTTGCCGGAGTAATCAATATTCCCTGAACATTTTGTGAGGTTAGAACGTCAAGATATTGATCTTCCTTCTCTGAACTCTCGTCTGTATTACATAAAATGACTACATAACCCGCTTTAAGTGCAGCATCGTTTACGCCTTTAGCCAGTTCAGTAAAGAACGGGTTTGCGATATCTGGAACAACTAACCCCAGGATATGAGTTCGACCAGCGCGGAGCGTACGCGCCGAAGCATTTGGTACGAATCCAAGTTCGGCGATTGCTTTACGAACTTTGCGCAAAGTTTCTGGTGCAAGCATTTCGGGCTTGTTGATCGCATTCGATGCGGTACCCATCGATACGCCGGCCCGTTTAGCTACATCACGAATACTGGCGTTCATTATTGAAACGATACATGAGTTATCGAAAATTGAACGGTGGGAGGCATTGACTAGCGAACTTCACAGTTCTAAGGTACGGTTTAAGTTGAAACGATTCAACCATGGCATATGTGCTGGGATGATGTGAGGTGGAGGAACTATGTCTGCGATTGAGCAAGCCAAGGGCGTTCTAAGTTGGCTAAATATCGAGACACCTTCATGGGCTTATGGAAATTCGGGTACTCGCTTCAAAGTCTTCTCACAAGCAGGAGTTCCTCGCGATCCCTTCGAAAAAATTGCTGATGCTGCGCAAGTTCATAAATTTACTGGTTCAGCTCCAACAGTTGCCCTTCACATCCCATGGGACAAAGTTGCTGACTACAAGGTTCTCGCAGATTTTGCCGGCGAGAAGGGTGTGGCCCTTGGAACTATCAATGCGAACACCTTCCAAGATGATGATTACAAATTAGGAAGCGTCTGCCATCCAGATCCTGCCATCCGCAAAAAAGCGGTTGCCCACCTACTTGATTGCATTGAGATCATGAATCAGACGGGTGTTCGCGACTTGAAGCTTTGGTTTGCAGATGGCACGAACTATCCAGGTCAGGACAACATCGCTGATCGTCAAAACCGCTTGGCAGACTCTTTACAACAGACCTACTCGCATTTAGCTGGAGATCAACGGTTGTTGCTCGAATATAAGTTTTTTGAACCAGCTTTCTATCACACCGATGTCCCTGACTGGGGAACGTCGTTCGCCCACTGTCTCAATCTGGGCGAGAGAGCATTTGTATGTGTTGATACTGGGCACCATGCCCCAGGCACCAATATTGAGTTCATCGTGGCTGTTTTACTTCGTGCCAAGAAGCTCGGAGCTTTCGATTTCAACTCACGATTCTATGCCGATGACGACTTAATCGTTGGAGCCGCTGATCCATTCCAACTCTTTCGAATCATGCACGAAGTGAATTCAAACGGCGGATTTGGAACTGGCTCGCCGGTCTCATTTGTTCTAGACCAATGCCACAACATTGAAGGCAAAATCATTGGACAAATTCGTTCCATCATGAACGTACAAGAGGCAGTTGCAAAGGCAGTGCTGGTTGATCAAACAGCTTTGCGGGCAGCGCAAGTATCTGGTGATGTTTTAGAGGCAAATTCAATCATTATGGATGCCTTCAACACCGATGTGCGTCCCCTCATTGCAGAATGGCGAATCGAACAGGGTCTTAACCCAGATCCAATCAAAGCCTTCAAAGCGTCTGGTTATCTGCAACAAATTGAGGGCGAACGTGTTGGCGGAAATCAAGCTGGGTGGGGTGCATAAGATTGAAGATAGAAGATCTATCGTCGGCAGTTGGAGAATTGGTATCGCGTTCAAATCGACTTGGTTCTGATCCAAAAGTAACAAACTACGCAGGCGGGAATACATCCGCAAAGGGAGAGATTAAAGATCCTGTCTCTGGCGAGATCACCTCACTTACGTTCGTTAAAGGGTCTGGTGGAGACCTTGGAACTCTAAAGCCCTCTGGACTAGCAGTGCTCTATACCGAGAAAGTTCGTAATTTAGTAAATGTATTTCCGGGACCAGAGCGTGAAGATGAAATGATTGAATTGTTTGATTTTTGCCTCTACGGCAAAGGTGGAGCTGCTCCAAGCATCGACACCGCAATGCACGGTTTAGTTGAGAAAAATCATGTCGATCATCTTCATCCAGATTCGATCATCGCTTTCGCGACGGCAGTAAACGGTGAACAATTAACGAAAGAGTGTTTTGGCGACGAAATCCTATGGGTGGATTGGCGTCGCCCTGGCTTTGCACTTGGAATCGATATCGCGAAGATTGCACGCGAAAATCCAAAGGCTAAAGGCTGCATTCTGGGAGGACATGGATTAACAACCTGGGCCGACACCAGCGAAGAGTGCGAGCGACGCTCACTTGATGCGATTTCAAAAGCAGAGATATTTATTGCTGATCGCGCCCACCCTGCCCCATTTGGTGAATTTGTAGCACGCAATACACCTCTGGAAGCCGAGGCGAGAAAGTTGCGTGCAGCAAAGTTAGCTCCGACACTGCGCGGCCTTGCCTCACAAGACTCTCGAATGGTTGGACATTTCAATGACTCGGATGTTGTGCTGGAATTTACCTCCCATGCCTCACTAGGCAAGTTAGCTTCTCTAGGAACTTCTTGTCCTGATCATTTCTTGCGGACGAAGGTATCTCCATTGGTATTGGATACCGCGCCTGACGCTCCACTTGATGAAGTGATCTCTCGAGCCAAAGAACTTCATGCCCAATATCGAATTGCTTATGCCGAGTATTACTCGCGACATGCGACCTCGGCAAGCCCAGCTATGCGGGGTGCTGACCCAGCAATTATTTTAGTTCCAGGTGTCGGCATGTTCAGTTACGGCAAAGATAAGCAGACCGCCCGCGTTGCCGGTGAGTTTTACATCAATGCAATAAACGTTATGAAGGGCGCGGAGTCTTTATCTGAATATTCACCAATAAGTGAATCAGAGAAATTCAATATCGAATATTGGGAGTTAGAAGAAGCAAAGTTGCGTCGACTACCCGCTCCTAAAAAGCTCCAAGGTCAGGTGGCACTTATCACTGGTGCCGCTTCTGGCATCGGTCGCGCAATCTCCGAGAGATATGTTGCTGAAGGTGCTTGTGTAGTAATTGCCGATCGAGATCTCGAAGGTGCGCAGAAATTGGCACTGGAATTAGGAGGCGCCGATAAAGCAATTGCGGTCCTTGTTGACGTAACTGATGAGACAGCGGTTGAGGCGGCGATTGATTCTGCCGTTCTTGCCTTCGGTGGCTTAGATATCTTGGTTAATAACGCCGGATTGTCACTCAGTAAGTCCTTGGTTGATACAACCGTGGCGGATTGGGATTTGCAGCATAACGTGATGTCCAAAGGTTCTTTTCTCTTCTCACGCGAAGCCGCTAAAGCTCTCATTGCCCAGAACATGGGTGGAAACATTATTTATATCTCCAGCAAGAACTCGATATTTGCTGGTCCAAATAACATCGCTTATGGCGCTACCAAAGCTGACCAAGCTCACCAGGTTCGCCTCCTTGCTGCCGAGCTAGGGCAGTACAAGATTCGAGTGAATGGCATCAATCCAGATGGGGTGGTCAAGGGATCAGGAATCTTCGCATCAGGATGGGGTGCAAATCGAGCTGCAGTTTACGGAGTCGAAGAGGAAAAACTCGGGGAGTACTACGCCCAACGCAGCATCCTCAAACTGGAAGTGCTGCCAAGCCATATTGCTGCTGCAGCCTTTGCTCTCGTCAGCGGTGATCTTCCGCTCACAACTGGACTGCACATACCCGTCGATAGCGGTGTAGCAGCAGCATTTTTGCGCTGACCTATGGGTAACTTTGCAGCGATAGATCTTGGGGCATCGAGCGGTCGCGTCGCAGTAGGAATCTTCAAAGATGGAAAGTTTGAACTTGATTTAATCCATCGATTTGAAAATTATCAGATAAGTTCACGTCCGGGCGAAGTGTTGTGGGATTGGCACGTCATAACTACCGAAGTTATAAAGGGATTAAAGCTCGCCCACGAAAAATACTCTCTTGATTCCGTAGCAGTAGATGCATGGGCTGTTGACTACGTTCTCTTTAATAAGAGTGGTGAAATAACAGCACCGATTTACTCCTACCGCGATGACCGAACCGACGGCAGAATGGAAATCGTTACCAACGATTTTGATGCCACCGAAATTTATCATCACACGGGAATTCAATTTCAACCATTCAACACTGTTTATCAACTACTGGCTAGCAAGGACGCCGATCAAATAGGCGAGAACTCCTTCCTACTCATTCCAGATGCAATAAACAATTTTCTATGTGGAAGCAATTCAACTGAGCGCACTAACGCATCAACAACTCAAATGTATGATCGCACTACTGGTGACTGGTATTGGAAGTTAATTGACCAACTGCAACTACCTAGGTCACTATTCCCTCCGCTTCACAATCCCCTGACACCTCTGGGAGTGATTTCTGGACATGGCAACCTTGATGGAATTCCAGTAGTCGCTGTCGGTTCACACGACACCGCATCTGCCATCGCGGGAACTCCCCTAGCCAGCGATTGCAATGAGATTTACATTTCAAGTGGAACCTGGTCCCTCATTGGCACAGAGAGCGACCAATATTTTGCAACAGAGGCTGCACTTAAATCGAATTTAACAAATGAACTAGGTGTAAATCACACAGTGCGTCTCTTAAAGAACGTTTCAGGTATGTGGATCATCTCAGAGTGCCTCAGAGAGTGGGCAGAGCAGGATATCCATCTATCCATTCAAGAACTTGTCGAAGGTGCAAGCAGGTACGACACCTGCTCTCGAATTGACCCGAGCGATCCTCTTTTCTTGCACCCAGGAAAAATGGTCGACCGCATAAATTATTACCTGAGGACACATGGTGATTCGGAACTTACAAGCCCTTTTGAGATAGCACGTTGTGTCTTTGAAAGTTTGGCACAGTCATATAAAGATGTGATCGACGAGATTTCTAAAGTCACTGGGCGGGGTTACGTCCGGATTCATGTCGTAGGCGGAGGATCTGCCAACACTCTCTTAAATCAGTTAACCGCAGATGTCACGGGGTTGGCCGTAAGCACCGGACCAATAGAAGCTACTCTCATAGGAAACGTGGGAGTTCAAGCAATTTCAAAGGGCGAAATTCGCGATTTAAAGGAACTTCGTCACCTTATCTCAAAAAACTATCGACTCGAAGAATACAAACCTATGAAAGGTAATCGCCATGAACCTGCCCACTGAAGAGCATAAGGATAATTTGACTCGAGTCACCAAAATTAAACATCAATTTCCTTCAGAGATTATCGGATTGCCTATAACAACTCCCTTGCTAACGTGGGAGGTTCAAAGCAAACGCAAGGATGCGGTTCAGCTGGCGTATCAGATTCTGACCACCGACGAGCAAGGCTTGCTGACGTACGGTGAGATTGTTTCAGGAGATCAATCTGTCGAGGTGGAAGCTCCGGGATATATTGATAAAGCACGTCAGATAAAACACTTTCAAGTTCGAATAGCTACGCAATACGGATGGAGTGACTTCAGTCCTGTTGCGACCTTTGAGACGGGCTTTGCTTCACCACAGGAGCTAATTGCATTAGCGATTGGTGATGGAAGCACACACGGTTCTCCATCTCCTCTTCTTCGTAAAAAGTTTGTGGTGCAAAACAAAGTAGTTAAAGCACGACTCTTCGTTACATCACGAGGATTAAATACCACCTATCTCAATGGCCAGAGAGTGAGTGATGAATACTTAACTCCAGGTTGGACTGCATATGACGATAGAAACACCTATTTAACTTTTGATGTAACCAACTTAGTTGAATCGGGGTTGAATGTAATTTCTGCAGAACTTGGTGACGGCTGGGAGCGTGGAAAACTCGGATTTATGGGCCAATACGACAATTACGGCAAAGATATTTACCTTGTTGCGCAACTTGAAATAACTTTGAGTGATGGTTCGGTGCAAACAATTATTACTGATGAGAGCTGGAAAACCTCTACCGGCGAAATTCAAAGTGATTCAATTTACGATGGAACTCTCATTGACTTCACAAAGCGTCAACCAGGGTGGCAATTAGCCCACTTTGATGACTCTGGATGGAGTCAGGTCACAGCGTATCAATTCGATAAATCAACACTCACCCCTCGCATCTCACCTAAGGTCAAGAAGATTGCAGAATTTTCAAGCACGGTGCTTGCAACCGATAATCGGACACTCCTGAATTTCTCTCAAAATATCTCTGGCTGGGTTCAGCTCGTGGTGGAGGGCAAGAAGGGTGATGTGATTACCGTTCGTCACGCAGAAGTACTAGAGCCTGGACCTAAGCTACACACAGCCGCACTTCGCACAGCTAAAGCAACCGATGTTTACGTTCTAGGTCACGATGGTGTGAGCGTTCTGGAACCAGCATTCACTTTCCATGGTTTCCAGTATGCGGAAGTCACTGGTCCTGCCAAATTCGTTTCGGCAGTAGGAATTGCCATCAGCTCTACAGATGAAAAAAGGAGTGAATTTAGTAGCTCGGATGCGAGACTCAATCGTCTCTACGAAAATGTTGTCTGGTCAGCTAGAGATAACATGGTCTCTGTTCCGACCGACTGCCCGCAGCGTGATGAGCGTTTGGGTTGGACCGGTGATGCACAAGCCTTTGCTATGACAGCCAACACCCTCTTCGATGTGGAGAGTTTCTGGAGAAGTTGGTTGATCGATCTTGAATTAGATCAAGATGCAGAAGGAAATGTTGCTGCCGTTGTTCCAGATGTCCTCCGCAAGCAGCCAGTACCTGATGGCGGAGACTGGGTCATTATGGGTAGAGCTGGTTGGGCAGATGCTGCAACAATTGTTCCTTGGTCTATCTATGAGTCATATGGCTCCACGGATATTCTCAAACAGCAACTACGCAGCATGCGTCGTTGGGCTGACGCGTTAGACAATCGTCGCAAAGGAGCCAAGTTCCTCCCCACTGAGTTCCAGTTCGGGGATTGGTGCGACCCAGATGCACCAGAGGATCAACCCTGGAAATCAAAGGTCTCTGCTGACTTCGTAGCGAACTCATTTTTTGTTCACACCGCAGATCTTGTGGCTGCAACAGAACAAGTGGTGGGCTCTCCCGAAGGGGTTGCTAAGTATTCCGCCATGGCAGACGCTCTGCGACGAGATATCTGGCAAGTGATGGGCGAGGAGGCAAAGACCACAACCGCTGGATGTGCAATTGCTCTCGAATTCAATATTGTTCCCGACTCTGAACGCGCTGCGGTTGCTGCGATCCTGGCGGAAAAGGTCATTGCCGATGAGGGCCGGATTACCACTGGATTCCTTGGTACTCCACTGATTCTTCATGCGCTTTCTAGGTCAGGTCATTTTGATGCCGCTTATACAATGCTCATGCGAAGGAAGATTCGCTCTTGGCTTTACCAAGTCGATGCTGGCGCGACAACGATCTGGGAGCGCTGGGAGGCAATCCGTGAAGATGGGAGCATCCATCGCGGAGAGATGGCGACCGCCTCGGAACACCAAGAAGATGCCTCAATGATCAGCTTCAATCACTACGCCTATGGCGCGGTTATTGACTGGGTTTATCGCAATGTTGCGGGAATCGCTCCTGTTGCATCACAACCTGGTTACCGAGAAATTCTATTTGCTCCTCGGCCAGCCAAAGGCTTCACGTATAGCAAAGCGAGCATCAACTCTCCTTACGGCGTAGCGGCTATCGATTGGAAAATCAATCAAAGCGATGCACTTGAGGTCATACTAGAAATTCCATTTGGAAGCACCGGGATAATTGACTTACCTGCTTCAAATACCTCCCGAATTCTGGTTAACGGTTCTTTAAGTTCAAATGGAGCAAAACTCACCCATGGCACCTACAAGGTTCTGCTTGAGAACCCTGAAATCGTTCAATACTAATAGGAGTGATAACACTCTATTTAACGCCTGGCTTCCTCGAGTTAATTGAGGGGGCCGGGCGCTAAATTTTTTCTCCACCTTTGCATGCCAATAGTTATCTAGGAAACTAGACTGCAGGGGATTAAAGAGGCTATGGGAGATCACGATGAGAACCGCCATTATCACTGGGGCAGAGAGTGGAATCGGAGCCGCTGTTGCCAAGCGCTTTAGAGCCGCCGGGATCAAGGTCTACTCACTCGATATGGCAGCGAGCGCAGATTTTCAAGTTGATGTTTCAAATAGCGATCAGGTGAACCAGGCTGTTGCCGAGATTGGCTTCGTTGACATACTTATTAATTCAGCTGGAATTACTGGACCTAATACTCCGCTGATTCAAACTACAGATGCCGATTGGAATCGGACGATCGCGATCAATCTCAATGGAACTTTTAATACCTGTCGCGCCGTCGTCCCGGGAATGGTTGCAAAGGGTTGGGGACGGATCGTAAATATTGCGAGCATTGCCGGCAAGGAAGGCAATCCCAATTTAAGCGCATACTCCGCTTCGAAAGCTGCTGTCATCGGCCTCACAAAATCTCTCGGTAAAGAGCTGGCAACCACGGGGGTGTTGGTCAATGCGATCACACCAGCCTTTATACAAACTCCCATGAATGTGAATACGACTGAAGAGACTTTGAAATATATGATCTCGAAGATTCCTATGAATCGAGTTGGCGAAGTCGAAGAAGTCGCCGCCCTGATCTCATGGTTAGCCTCGGATGAATGCTCCTTCTCCACCGGCGCAGTCTTCGATATTAGCGGGGGCCGTGCCACGTACTAAGATCCAGCCACTATGAAACTTCCCTTCTCGCTACGCGCTGCCTCATTAATTGCCGCGGTGATTGTTGTCTCGTTGGTCCTCGGTGGAGCCGTTTCTTATTTATTTCTGCAAAAGAGCCCTTCTGAACCTAAGTTTCCCCCGATTGTTAAACATGCTGATCTGCCCTATCGCGCGATGGAGACCTTTGCGGCCTCTCAAAAGACAGTTCTTCCTGCCGATTCCACTCCCTTTGTAAATTCAACATGCCCTGCACTCTCATCGACATGGGTCAAAGATGAGAATCAAAAGCCTGGGGTGAAAATGACTGCCGCCGACTGGAAATCGATGGATCTCTATGCAGCAAAGGGAAGCGCTTTATGGCTCGATCAAACCGCGGTTTCATGTGGTGCTCAAGTGAAAATCCACGCCGCGCTCTACTACTCTCAAAATTATCCGACTGTAAAAGGTCCTAGAACCTTTGCCGCCTGGCGCATTGGTTACTACAACGGAGCGGGAGCTCGAGAGGTTTGGCGCTCCGCTCCTACTAAATTAAAGCCAGGTGTTTCAACGGTTTCCAAGGATGCAACGCGATATACCGAAGCAAATTGGCCGGTCACAACAACATTTACCGTTGGCAATGATTGGACCCCGGGCCTCTATTTAATTGTCTCGCTTTCGCCATTTGGAGTGATTGAGAATTTTGCACCTCTTGTAGTCAGAAGCCCTATCGGTTCATCCAAGTTAGTGATGATGAATTCATTTTTAACCTGGCAGATGTACAACAGTTTTGGTGGACGCTCTGGATATCAGGGACCTGGTAAAGATGGCATCGCTGATGAAGATGAACGTAGTCGTCTGGTCTCCTTTGACCGCCCATTGGTTGGTAGTGGCGCGTATTCAGTTCAGAGAGATGCGATTCCATTCATTCAATTTGCAGAGAAGCAGGGAATTAATATTGATGAAGAATCTGATTTAGATTTTAATCAGTGGCCATCAATCACCACCAAGTACTCGGGTGTAATCGTTGGGGGACACGCAGAGTACTTCACCCATCGAATGTTTGAGACGTTCATTGCGGCAAGAAACAACGGAACCAATATCGCAATCTTCGGAGGAAACACTGCCTACTGGCAGACGCGCCTTGAGCCTTCTAAGTACGGACCTGATCGCCATGTCGTTATGTATCGCTTTGCAACCGATGATCCAGACCGCAACCTCAGCGATGTAACAATTGAATTCAGCAATGAACGCATTAATACTCCACCGGATTTAATCTCCGGAGAGCAGACAACTGGGGTTCACGTTTACGGAACGGTAAAACCGGTGAGTATTCCCATCTGGTTACATGTTCCAAAAACAGATGTAATAAGTGGGATCTCGCCCGACACTGAGGTAGAGGCAACTACACCTAATCGCGCCTCCCCTCCCGGAGTCCATGTCCTCTACAGCGGCCTAATGTCATGGAGAGATGAAGCCAGCCATAAGACCATCAAGAAGCCTCCAGTGGCCCAAGTGGACTGGATCTCATTTCCTTCAGGTAGCGCACTTTTCAATGCAGGAATGACTACGTGGAGTTGCCAATTAAGTGATGCTTGTGTGGATATCTCGTACGGAAAGCAATCGCAAGATCTGATCCAATCGATCACCCTTCAGGTTCTTAATCTCTGGCAGATACCTAAGGTTGGTAACTCACTTAAATAGGCCTGAATCAGCTGCATTAGATTGATAATTTGGTCTTTCTATCGCCAAAGTTGGCATAAAACACACTCCAACTAGGGATAGCACTCGCCTTTTCCCTGTGTAAATACTGTGCTTTTTGCCAAGATTCCCCCATCAGATAGGGGAAATTAATGAGCGCATTAGACCTTGCCAGATGGCAATTCGGTATCACCACCGTCTACCACTTTATCTTTGTGCCAATCACCATCGGCTCTGGCTTCTTAGTTGCTGGACTACAAACTGCTTGGTATCGCACAAATAAGGATAAGTACCTCAGAGCTACTAAGTTCTTTGGAAAATTGTTCTTGATCAACTTTGCAATCGGCGTTGTTACGGGAATCGTTCAAGAGTTCCAATTTGGAATGAACTGGTCCTCATACAGCCGCTTCGTTGGAGATATCTTCGGCGCACCACTTGCCATGGAAGGCCTACTCGCCTTCTTCTTGGAGAGCACATTCCTTGGAATGTGGATCTTTGGTTGGGATCGCCTTCCAAAGAAGTTGCACCTTGCCTCAATATGGCTTGGCGCAACCGGAACTCTTCTCTCGGCTTATTTCATCCTGGCAGCAAATGCCTTCATGCAACATCCAGTTGGATATGTATTAAATGGAGCTCGGGGACGGGCAGAGCTCACCAGCATCTTCAAAGTGCTGGGTAACTCGACTGCGGTCGCTGCCTTCTTCCACACAATTCCATCAGCATTCCTCACCGCAGGCGCACTCTTTGCTGCAGTCGGTGCTTGGATGCTCTTCCATAACAAGGATGCAGAAGTTGCTAAGCCAGCCCTGAAGATCGGTCTCATCACAGTCTTGATCTCCTTTGTACTTGTTGCTGTCTCTGGTGACACGACAGCACGTCTCATGACGACGCAACAACCAATGAAGATGGCTGCTGCGGAAGCTGTTTACAACACCAAGACCAATGTTCCATTCTCACTTCTGACAATCGGAACTCTCAATGGAAGCAAATCTGTTTTCCAGATCGGCCTTCCATCTGTGCTCTCCTTCATGGCCACCGGCAATGTCAATGGAACGGTTGAGGGTGTAAATAACCTCGAGAAGAGTTACGAACAGAAATACGGTCCTGGTAACTACACACCGAATATTCCATTCGCTTACTGGAGCTTCCGGTTGATGATTGGTTTTGGTGCCCTTACGGCACTGATCTCGCTCCTTGCACTTCTCTTTATACGGCAAGGGCGCTTCCCGCGTAAACGTTGGTTCGTACGCAGCATGATTGTGCTGCCGTTCCTACCAATCTTGGCAAACTCATTTGGTTGGATCTTCACAGAGAGTGCACGTCAACCTTGGGTAGTCTTCGGACTCTTTAAGACTTCAGCTGGCGTAAGCCCAGGAGTGAGCGCTGCAAGCGTTCTCTTCACAATGGTTGTATTCACGCTGCTCTATGGAGTACTTGCAGTGATCGAATTTGGTCTCATCCTTCGCACAATAAAGGTTGGCCCTGAAAAGACTAAAGAAGTCGATGCAAACTCCCAGACACTCACGATGGCTTACTAGGCTGCTAAGGAGAAATTGAAATGTCACTTAATTCATTCTGGTTCGTCATCATCGCAGTCCTATGGATTGGCTACTTCATCCTTGAAGGGTTCGACTTCGGCGTAGGCATCTTGCTACCCGTTGTTGCAAAGAACCAAGCGGAACGTCGGGCAGTGCTTACGACGCTTGGACCACTATGGGATGGAAACGAGGTCTGGCTACTCGTCGCAGGCGGAGCGACATTCGCCGCATTCCCGGAGTGGTATGCCACCTTGTTCAGTGGCTTCTATCTCCCTCTCTTCTTGATTCTGCTCTCACTCATCGTCCGAGGTGTTGCCTTTGAATATCGCAGCAAGTACGGCAGTGATAAGTGGCGTTCGCGTTGGGACTTGGCAATAACTATCGCGAGCTTCTTGCCAGCGTTGCTTTGGGGCGTTGCCTTCGCCAATATCGTTCGCGGCGTTCCACTAACAAAGGAGCCCGCTGGCTACATTCAATACACGGGTGGATTCTGGAACCTACTCAATCCTTATGCCCTACTCGGTGGATTAACTACCCTCGCCCTCTTCGTCTCACACGGTGCCTTCTTCTTGGCGCTCAAGACAGATGGCGAGATCCGAGTCCGCGCTAATAAGTTGGGACAACGTGTTGGTCTTGTGACCGCTCTACTCGCTGTTCTCTTCCTGGGCTGGACCTTGCTAGGCCTAACCTCAAAGGGCGGGGTGATCGCAGGTTCTGTGGTTGTCGTCGTTGCTTGGCTTACTGCACTTGCAGCAAATGCGAAGGGTCGCGAAGGTTATGCCTTCCTGTTCTCAGCAATTGCCACAGCAGCGGTTGTCATCACCTTGTTCACTGGCCTCTATCCAAATGTGATGCCAAACATCACCGCAGGTGGCCCAGGGCTCAACATCTTCAACGCCTCCAGCACCCACTACACCCTCGGTGTTATGACTTGGGTTGCAGTAGTTATGACCCCAATCGTCCTCCTCTACCAAGGTTGGTCGTACTGGGTATTCCGCAAGCGGATTAATCCAAACCAGATCTCTACCCCAGAGGTTGGAGTATTGGATACCGTCCACTAGTGAAACCATTTGACCCCCGGCTGCTGCGGTACTCCCGAAGCAGCCGGGGNTTTATTTTCACCCTGGTCTTGATCGCCACTTTGGGTGCGGTTTTGACTATCACTCAAGCACTCCTACTGGTTGACCTGATCTGCAAATTTTTTCAACACAAGCGCACCTTTACCTCTGTTCATACAGAGGTTCTGACTCTGGCACTGATCTTTCTTGGACGAGCACTGCTCGCGTATATCAACGATCGAATTGCGGTTCGGGCGAGCAGCAAAATGCGCAATGAGTTGCGCACCCAAGTAATGGCGAAGACTTTGGAGAATGGTGGAGTTGATTCGCAAGAGCAAGGAACCGCCGCGCTTGCAGTGCTTGTCACAAAAGGCATCAATAATCTCGATGGATATTTTTCAAAGTTTTTACCGCAGTTATTTATTGCAGTTGTAGTTCCGATCTTGGTTGGAGTGACCATCACCTTCCGGGATTGGAAATCAGGCGTGATAATTCTTTTAACTATTCCACTCATTCCTATCTTTGGAATTTTGATTGGTCGATTTACCGCAAGTGCCACAGAGAAGAAATGGCAGACGCTTGGTTTGCTCAGCGGATATTTTCTGGATCTATTAAGCGGATTAACGACCCTTAAAGTTTATGGTCGCGAAAAATTACAGAGTAAGAAGCTGCACGATGTAGGCGAGAAATACCGCATCGAAACGATGCAGGTCCTGCGGATCTCCTTTCTCTCATCTCTCGCGTTGGAACTAATCGCTACTCTCTCGGTTGCGCTCCTTGCGGTAACGATCGGGTTGCGACTTGTTAACGGCTCAATGCCGCTCTCGGTCGGCCTGCTCGTGCTGGTCCTGGCACCCGAGGTCTATTGGCCGATCCGCCAAGTTTCTGCATACTTTCATGCGGCCGCCGATGGCGTCGCAGCATTTAATCAGCTCTTCGCTATCTTAGAAAAGCCAACTCACGCAGGCGGAGATGATCTGAAGGATCTCACCTCAATTTCCTGGAGTGATTTGGTAGTGAGCTATCAAGATAGAAATGAGATTCGCATACCAGCAGGCAAGATTTCACGAGGGGAAGTTCACGCGCTAGTTGGACCGTCCGGTAGCGGAAAATCCACGTTGGCTGCGATTCTCCTAGGTTTTGTTAGACCAATCTCTGGCGAGGTAGCCATCAGTAGATCTGCGGGCGAGAAGAAATTGGCTGATGTCGACCTCGCATCGTGGCGCACCCAGTTAGCGTGGCAGCCGCAAGAACCAAAATTCCCTCTGGGAACGGTCGCAGATATTTTGCGCCACGCGAAACCCGAAGCCAGTGATTCTGAATTAGGTGATCTTTTACGCAGCGTTGATTTGAATCCGACAGATCTTCCAGGAGGTTTGCAAACAGAATTAGGAACGGTGCAACAAAAATTATCGATCGGGCAGTTGCGCAAAGTGGCACTTGCACGCGCCATCCTTAAAGGGGCTCCCGTCATCATTCTCGATGAACCGACAGCATCGGTCGATGATATTTCTGAAGCGACCATTGCAAGGCTTCTCACTGCGCAGGCTAGCCAAGGTGCGATGATTCTTGTGATTTCGCATCGGGAATTACTCATTGACACTTCTACCGTCGTTACCCGCATCGGAGTTAGCGCATGAGAAGCGTTGTTCGAACCTTCCGGCAGCATTGGCGTGAATTGGTCGGAGCGGTACTCCTAGGCGGAGCATCGCTCGGAGCAGCAGTCGGATTGCTGGCGACTAGTGCCTGGCTCATCTCCATGGCCTCAACCAGACCACCAGTTCTTGTCCTAGAAGTTGCCATCGTAAGCGTTAGATTCTTTGGGCTCTCACGCGGAGTACTCAAATATGCGAGCCGTATCTTGGAACATAACGGCGCACTCAAAGTGCAGACCGTGCTTCGAGTCAAGATATATGAGCGCTTCAGTCGGCTGTTGCCTTCTGATTACGCAGATCTCCACCGCGGCAATCTTTTGAACCAAATTATCAACGATGTCGAGCTCTCCCAAGATTTGTGGTTAAGAATTGCCTCCCCTTGGTTCGCGGCGCTCATTTCAGGCACCGCGGGAGTGACGATCATTCATTGGCTGCTACCGAGTTGTGGTGAAGTTATCGGGCTCATATTTTTAGCGACATCTTTTCTCGTTCCATTTCTTGCCATGCTCGCCTCAAGTAAGGCTGATACTCGCAAATACGAGAGCACTCTCTTTGATCAAATATTACAGATTGCCGAATCTGCCCCTGAGTCTTTGATCTTTGATTTCGGAGGTGAGCTACTTACTCAGATTGATACCGCGCAAGAGAAGATTGCGAAGGTCGAAGCGAAAAATGGCGTACGTTCAGGCTTTGCCGCTGCCCTCTACTACCTTTCTCTTGGATCGGCGGTGGTTATCTCGCTCTGGTTCGCCGCCGATGCTGCTCTCTCACATCATCTGGCCGGAATCAATGTGGCGGTAATTTCACTCGTCCCACTTGCGATGTTCGATGGCTTAAGTACCCTTCCCACCGCCTTCTCGCAGCTGCGCCAGGTGATAGGCGCTATCAAAAACATCGAGCCTCTCTTGCAGGAGATGCCTTTAGATCCTGTTGAAGTGGAAGAGATTTCTCAGAGCGTCACTTTAGAATTTCGAAAATTCCATCCCGTCCTTGAAGGCGCACGGACTCACGAGATATCGGCCAAGGTTGAGCCAGGTCATACCCTTCTCATCACCGGAAGATCAGGTTCTGGGAAATCCTCCATCATCAACGCAGCGCTTGGCTTTCTGCCATACAACGGGGAGCTGCTTATCAACGATGAGCCGATGCGCTCTGCACATCTCAACTCAATATCTACCTTGCTGCAAGATGATTATCTCTTTGGCACATCCATTCGCGAGAATCTCAAAATTGGTAACCCAGAAGCGACAGATGATCGGTTGTTCGAAGTACTCGCCATTGTGGAGCTCGAGGAGTTTGTACGAGCGCTCCCCGGTGGGCTAGATACCATGATCGGATCTCAGGGTTACAACTTCTCCGGTGGCGAGAAGCAGAGACTCAAATTAGCCCGGCTCTTATTGCGAGATACGCCCGTATTCATCCTGGACGAACCTTACGAATTCCTCGATTCAAAGATGGTCGAGCGAATTTCTTTACGAGTGAACTTGGAGCTCAGAGAGAAAACGGTAATAGTCGTATCGCACCTACCGCTGCCGATTTCTGCAACCACCATCACTCTCTGATTAACGCTAAAGTCTCCATATGACTTTGAAGCGAACCCTGGGACCTTATGAAGTAACTGCTGTTGGACTTGGATGTATGCCCCTCTCTATGGCCACAGATCGCAATAAATGGATTCTCGATGATCGCGAAGCGGCGATCGGAGTAATTCATGCTGCCTTAGATGCTGGCGTTCAACTCCTCGATACTGCAGATATTTATGCTCCGGCTTGGAATGCCATGGGCCACAACGAAAAGATCGTTGGTGAGGCATTTAGAACATGGGTGGCAACACCAGAGGAAAAATCAAAGATCGTCATTGCTACCAAAGGTGGAATCACGAGAGCTAAAGGTGACAATTGGTGGGGCATCCCAGGACGTAACGCCTCAAAGCATTACTTGTACAGAGCGGTAGAAGCTTCCGCAGCCAAGATGGGTTTGGCAAAAATTCCATTGTGGCAACACCATCGCTTAGATCCTTCGATCGCCTTTGAAGAGCAGTTCGAAAATGTCTTAACTCTTAAAGACCACGGCTACGTTGGCGCAATCGGCTTAAGCAATGTCAATGCCGAACAATTGCGTCGTGCTATCAAAATCGGTGGTACCCCAGCAGAGGGTGGCGTTGTTTCAGTACAAAATGAATACAGCCCGCGTTATCGGTTGTGGTCTGAAGTTATTGATATCTGCAACGAACATGGAATCGCTTATCTCCCCTGGTCCCCACTCGGTGGAGGCTCGAATTTCCAGAAGATTGCATCGGGAGAGCTCGGAGCCTTCGATCGAATCGCTGCGAGCAAAGGTGTATCGCCATATGCCCTCACTATCGCTTGGCATCTCAACCAATTCCCGACATCGATTCCAATCCCAGGCGCATCTAAGGCAGCCTCAATCCTGGATTCGTTAACGGGAGCCTCAATCACTTTGAGCGCAGATGAGATCGCAGAACTCAACGCCAGCTGCCCACCAGATGGACCGCTACAAGAAGAGTTAGTGGATCAACCCGCTTTCAGGGATTAACTCACTCGGTTGGATATTTAACGTCAACCTGAGCGCGCAATGCATCCATCACCTTCATGATTTCTACAGTCTCGGTGATACTCATGATTGGGCTCTCGGATAAGCCAGCCGCAACACATTTTTCAAGATGCAAACCTTGGTATTGCCGCCCAATACCCGCAATCTTCTCGTTATAGCTCTGAATTACTTCCCCACCCTGGTTGTAAACCCGGAAAGAGGTTTGGTTGTAGAAGGGCTTATCAATTTCGATACGTCCAAAGGTTCCAACAACGACTCCAGTTACTGGACCGGCAGCTGACATGCATGTCGTTAGCGTTGCTTGTGCTCCATTGTTGTATTCAAAGATTATCGATGTGGTCTCATCAACCTTGTCACTGGTGAGGGTTGACTTTGCAACTGCCTTATCAGGCAAACCCAATACACGAACTGCAAAAGAGACCGGATAAATTCCAAGATCTAAAAGTGCCCCACCGCCAAGGTCTGGCTCCCACAGCCTTGGGACATGTGGCAGATACTGGCTGTGGTCTGCCGTTACCAATTTGATCTCACCAAGGATGCCAGAATTAATCACTTCAAAGATGGCATCCATGGAAGGCAGGAATCGGGTCCACATCGCCTCAAGAACAAAGAGGTTCTTGCTCGCTGCTAGATCTTTAATCTCTTGCGCTTCGCGAGCGTTGATTGTGAATGGCTTCTCTAAGAGGAGATGCTTGCCGGCATTGAGCGCGAGGAGTGCATGTTGATGATGCCAAGGGTGGGGGGTAGAAACATAGACAACATCTACCTCGGGATCATTTACGAGGGCTTCGTAACCTTGATGGCGATTTGGAATACCGAATTTATCCGCAAACTCGTTGGCCTTTGCTAAGTCACGCGCACCAACTGCCTGAATCGTTATCCCTGCAATTCTGAAATCACCGGCGACCGCTGTAGCTATTCCGCCCGCACTTAAGAAACCCCAACGTAGTCCACTCATATGCCCAACGCCTCCTTTCCTAATTCAACAGCTGCAAAATGTGCAGCTTCAGGTGTAATCCCAAACTCACTTACAAGGCGATTGTAAGCGTTATCCATCGTCAAAGTGCTCCCTGCCAGGGAACCATTGGTGGCAAGCGTGGCCACCCCATCGGAAACCTTTACATCAAGTTCGCCTATCTTGTAGTTCCCATCAGCTCCACCCGCGGCAGACATAGCATCGGTAATTAAGATGATGCGGTTTGGTGCCACATTGAGAAGCAGTTCCACTGCAGAGTGATTTACGTGTACCCCATCCAGAATAAGTTCAAAGTAAATATCTGGATTAACCAAGATCGCGTTTGTAATGGTTGCGGTGCGGTGATCTAACTCTGGCAAAGCATTGAACATATGCGTAACAACGCTCGCGCCAGCATCTATGGCGCGCACCGCTTCCTCGGCGGTGGCATTGCTATGCCCAATGGCAACTGTCACTCCGACACTTCGTAGATAAGAAATTGCATCTAGAGCCCCGGGCAACTCAGGGGCGAGAGTTACCATCCTGATATGACCTTCACCTGCCTCTATTAAACTCTTTACTTCATCCAACTTAGGCTCTCGCAAAAGTTTCGGATCATGCGCTCCACATTTAGCGCTCGATAGGTACGGTCCTTCAAGATGTATACCCGCGATACTTTTATCGCCAACAAAGGGAAGCAGGTTCTTGATTTGTGATTTAAGAGTCTCTATAGGTTCAGTGACAAGGCTTGCAATTTGAGTTGTTGTTCCATGTGCCTGGTGGGTAGCCAGAGCATGCGCTACGTGATCAGGATTTGGGTCGCTAAAACTAAACCCGCCACCACCATGAGAATGAATATCTGTAAATCCGGTGATCATGAAGCAGCGCCTTCAAGAAGATCTAGTGCAATGATTGCCGAACCAATTGTTCCTGCGTTAGCTCCATAATGAGCAATGAGAAACTCTGGTCTACGTTGAAAGGTTAATCGATCAAAAACAATTGTTTTAAGCGGTTCTATCAATGCATCTCCAGCTTGCGATAGTCCGCCTCCAAAGATAATTGCTTCCGGCGCTAAAATTGTAATCAAGTCTTCTAGTGCGATGGCCAAATAGGCGAGGGCTTGTTCCCAAACCTGCCACGCATGATCATCACTTCTAATACGTTTTAAGATCTCCTTGGCTGAGATGCTAAATCCAGTTCTTCGCTGATATTCACGAGATATTGCAGATGCAGAAGAGATGGTTTCTAAGCATCCAGATAGACCGCAGACGCAAGGAAGATCGTGACCAACGTTCAGATGACCGATTTCACCGGCATAACCATCGCTGGTACGGATCTTTCCATCTATAACAAGTGCAGCGGCAATGCCGGTACCGATCGGGATAAAGATAGATTGTTGGAACTCTCTCGCCGCTCCGGAACGTAATTCAGCAAGTGCACCTACTCGCACATCGTGGCCGAAGGCGACTGGAAGTTGAACTTCGCGTGCCACAATTTCTCGAATGGGTAAATCTTTCCAACCCAAGTTTCCGGTCCAACGACTGATGCCCTCTGATTCAGAGAGAGCTCCTGGTACTGCAAATCCCACAGCGCTTACGGGATGAACCTTGGAAAGTTCGGTAACTATTGCAGCAATCGTCTTGGCGGTTTCAACTCCAGATATATCGCTTTGCGGAGTTGGCCTTGATGACGTTGTTACTACTTCTAAATCTTGTGAGACCAATGCGGCCTTGATGGATGTGCCACCCACGTCAACTGCGGCGACATATTTCATCTGCACACTTTAGTTGAGTATTACTTCAATATGATTGAGCGCGACAAGTTACGAGGATAATCAGGGTTCATTCCCTTACCTCGAGCAAGCGCAATCGCAAGGCGTTGTGCCTTTATCAAGTGAGCCATTGGATCTAAAGTGCTCGATTCAAAACTTGCACCTGTCTGAGCAATATCCGAGATTAAATCGGCCTCAATCTCACCAAAGGCCCATACCGCTCTTCCGGGCTGTGAAATAGAGAGGGGTCCGTGGCGATAATCCATCGCAGGATAAGCCTCTGCCCAAAATTGAGCGGCTTCACGTGTTTTGAGCGCCGCTTCTAACGCCAATCCAATAGTCCAACCAGCGCCGATATAAGTGATCTCATCCATGGTGGGGAGCTCTCCCAAATCCTCGGCGAGAGCGATTTCGGCCTGCTTTGAGAGTTCGACCAAATCTGTGCCAAATTGGGTGCGAAGTAATCCGAGGGCGGCGGTAGCCCAGCGGGTCTGAACAACAGATTTTTCATCTGCAAAATCCATAACGATGGAGTCCGAGGCCAACTCAGTCACGGGAGAGCCATGAACTGCGGTGAGAACAACGGTCGGGACCTTACCCTTCAAATTTCGAAGCAAGTCAATAGTCTCTGTGGTCGTACCGCTTCGGGTGATCGCAACGACACGATCATAACTCCGCGAGTAGATGTATTCAGAGGCGGTGAAATAGTGGGATTCACCCTGTCCGGCTGCCTCACGGAGGCTGGCATAAGCCTGGGACATGAACCAGGAGCTGCCACAGCCAACAACGGCAATACGCTCACCTGGTTTAGGGAGCAGATGCGCCACAGATGGGGCGAAAGCGGCCGTTTTACGCCAAATTTCGGGCTGACTGGCTATTTCTACATCGGCATGGAACTGGACTTCATTGTTCATGCCTGCACCGTAGGGCTAGATAAGGGGGCAAGTCAAGAAAATTTGAGCGATTTTGACTATTTCTGTCAAATAACAACAAATTTATGCAAAAATGCTTGACTTACGGTCCAGAAGGTAGTGGAGTGTGCTCACCGTTAGGTCGGAGTTCTCCATGGACGTAAAAGTCGCTCCGACCCAACCATCACCCGGAGACCGCCGGGCCTACAGGCAAAGGATGTACTACATGAAGAGAATGACGCGCGGAGCAGCAGTTACATCTGCCCTTGCTCTCGCTGTAACCATGGCCGTCGGGATCACCCCGTCACATGCCGCAACCACCCTCACCATGATCGCCGCCGATTACCCTGGCGACGGACATACGCAGCAGGCACAGTGGAATGATTTCGCTACTCGCTTCCACGCCGCGAATCCAGATATCACAGTCAATGTGACTGTAAAGAGCTGGAACGACATTGATCAATATGTAGCCACCCAGATTGCTAGTGGACAGACCCCTGACGTTGTTAACAAGGGTGACTACTCAGCTCCTGCCGCTGCAGGCTTGCTCTATCCTGCTTCAAAGATCGTTTCTCCATCAACACTGGCAGATATCCTTCCTACATTCTTGAACAACTCAAAGTACAACGGCGTTGTTTATGCACTTCCTGATCTCGCCTCTGCTCGTGCTTTGTTCTACAACAAAGATCTCCTGGCAAAGGCCGGCATCACAAAGCTTCCTACTTCATGGTTGTCACTTACAACTGACCTTGGAATCATCCATCGTAAGTTGAAGGGCATCTACGGATACGCAATTCCTCTAGGACCTGAGGAGGCACAAGCAGAGTTCAACATTTGGGCTGGCGGTAACGGCGGTTCTTACTATGACTATGCAACCTCGAAGTGGGTTCTCAATTCACCTGCAAACATTGCAACCGCAACCTACCTAAAGAGTTTGGCAACAAAGGGTTACACCGAGCCAAATCCAGAGAAGTGTGATCGCACAGCATGTGCTCAGGCACTCTTTGCTGCAGGTAAAGCTGTATTCATCAACGGTTCCGTATTCTTGGGAAGCTGGTTGAAAGCCAATGGCGGAGCCGCTATCAATTACGGCACCGGCTCATTCGTATCTAACACTGGGCACAAGCCAGTAACACTTGGCGTTCAGGATTACTTCACCGCTTACAGCAAGAATGGAAACCAAGCAGCAATTCAGAAGTGGATGGATTTCATCTACCAACCTGATAACTATGCGAAGTTCTTGACTGCTGCAGGTGGATTCATTCCTGCAACTAAGTCTGCCGGCGCAAAGGCTGCAACAGATCCAGCACTTGCTCCATTCATCAAGTTGCTTCCAAATGCTGTCTTCTATCCAGGAGACATTGCATCATGGAACTCAGTCAAGGGTCAGATCCAGCAAGGTATCGGTCAAGCAATTACCGGAGACCCTGCAACTGTCCTTGGTCAACTAGAGACAGCTGCGGCAGCGGCCAAGTAATAACGAGTTAGGTATTGGGGGTTCGCAACGTTGCGGACCCCCAATATTATTAATGTAACGAGCAGCCATCATTGAGATCTCCTTCCAGGGTAGAAAGTAGGAATTCGTTGAGCACCGTTTTCGCGCGAATACGCAAAGGTCCGCTCCCCTGGATCAGTCCAGCGATAGCAGTAATTTTCTTAATGGTTTTGTATCCCGCTTATACAATGATCAAGACCTCATTTATGAATATCGATGAGACCGGCACCTCGCATGGTTTTACTGGTCTTAGCAATTACAGGACCCTCTTTAGAAATCCAAATCTCTCCGCAGTACTGGAACGTACCGTTATTTGGACAATCACGACCGTCGTTATCACGGTCTTGATCTCACTTCCGGTAGCTCAAATCCTGCACGCCAAATTTCCAGGTCGTCGCTTGGTTCGATATGCATTGATCGTTCCTTGGGCCGCTTCGGTTGTAATGACTTCAACCTCATGGCTTTGGATTCTCAATGGTTACTACGGAATCCTCAATCGAATTCTGATCAGCCTAGGATTAATCCAAGATCAAGTTCAATTCTTGGGCAGTCCAACACAGTCGTTCGCATGGCTGATAGTGGTGGCAATATTTGTGTCGGTGCCTTTTACAACGTACGTAATACTTGCAGGACTTACAACTATTGGCGAAGACATACTCGAGGCTTCAACTGTTGATGGTGCATCTGGCTGGCAACGTTATCGAAATATTATTTTTCCTCTTCTACGTCCCGCACTACTAATAGGCATGGTTATCAATCTCATTAATGTCTTCAACTCATTCCCCATCATCTGGGTTATGACGACTGGTGGACCTGGTTACTCAACTGATACCACAACTACCCTGGCTTATAAAATTTCATTTAGAAATGCCGATATCGGACAGTCTGCCTCAATGGCCACGATTAACTTTGGAATCATCCTTCTCTTCATTGTCCTGTTCCTCAAAGTTTCACGATGGAGGGATGATTCATAATGGCAACCGCAATAGTTAAACCTCCTAAGCGCAAACTCACCGGTCGAAAGGTCACCCTCACCATTTCAGGATGGACTATCGGCTTGATATTTTTAGCGCCTTACATCGAGATGATGATCACCTCAATTAAATCTAAATCAGAGATTTTGGCGATTCCGACCACATACCTGCCACACCACTGGACCTGGTCTAACTACATCACTATTTGGAAGCAGTTGCCGCTGGCGCAATACCTTCGCACTAGCATCGTGGTCTCACTCAGCGCGACCATACTTGTCCTCTTGCTTGCTGTACCTGCTGCTTATTTCGTTGGACGCAACAGATTTAAAGGTCGGACCGCATTCCTATTACTGGTGCTCGTCACTCAAATGTTCTCTCCTACCTCACTTGTCATCGGTATCTTCCGCGAAGTTATTAGGTTCCATCTTGTTAATACCTGGATGGCCCTGATCTTGGTTTATGCCGCCTTCAATATGGCATTTTCTATCTGGATCCTCTCCAGTTTCTTTGCCAGCATCCCAGTAGAGATCGAAGAGGCGGCTTGGATTGATGGGGCGACTCGTTTGCAGGCTTTACGTCGCATCATTCTCCCAATTGCACTTCCAGGACTTGTTACTGCCTTCATCTTTACCTTTATCTCAGCCTGGAATGAGTTCGTTATAGCTCTGACAATCGAGAGTTCACCTGCCCACCAGCCACTCACAGTTGGACTTGAATCTCTTATTGGTCAATATCAGGTGCAATGGCAGTACTTATTTGCTGGCTCCTTAATTGCTATCGTTCCAGTTGTGATCCTCTTCGCCCTTATCGAGAAGTACCTAGTGAGTGGGCTTACAGCAGGTAGCGTGAAGTGAACCGCCAATCCAGACTCAATGCGATCCTTGAGTTATTGGTTCGACATGGCAGCCTGGAAGTCGATGAAGCCGCGCTCTCACTACACGTCTCATCCGCCACAATCCGAAGAGATTTTGACACTCTCGCAGAACAGCAATTACTTAATCGCACTCACGGTGGTGCAGTAGCAACTGGAGGTTCCTTTAAATTACCTCTCACCTACAAAATTGCTAGGCAAGAGGATGCAAAGAAGAGAATTGCAGCAGTGGCCGCAGCAATGGTTGAACTTCATCAAGTAGTTGGCTTGAACGGTGGAACAACAACCACCGAAATCGCACGAATGCTGGCATCTTCTCCCACCTTTGCTCCTGGTTCAGTCGGGGATCCTCCAGCACTTACCGTTGTCACAAATGCTCTCAACATTGCTACCGAGTTAACGGTCCGCCATCAGATCAAGATTGTGGTCACAGGTGGAGTGGCTCGTCCACAGTCCTACGAGCTAACAGGACCTTACGCAGAACAAGTACTTAACGATGTGGTTATTGATATCGCCTTTGTTGGAGTTGAGGGACTCGATCCACATGTAGGTGCTACTGCAAGACATGAAGACGAGGCGAGAGTAAATCAACAAATAGCCGCTAGAGCTGCACGAGTCGTAATTGTGACCGACTCTTCTAAATTTGAACGTCGTGCTTTTGCCATGATCCGCACACCTGACCAAATAGATACCATCATTACCGATGAAGGAATCTCCGAAAAAACCGCAAAAATCCTAGAGAGCGCCGGTGTAAAAATTGTCATCGCTTGAAATAATAAAGAGCCTCAAAAAATCCGGTGCCGCCATCGGTGCTTTCAATGTGATCTTGTTGGAGCACGCTGAAGCAATCATCTCGGGAGCGCAAAACGCACAATTACCTGTGATTCTGCAAATAAGTCAGAATGCGATTAAGTATCACGGAGCCCTTGAACCAATTTCGCTCGCGACACTCTCATGTGCTGCGGCCGCCTCTGTTCCAACCTCAGTTCATTTGGATCACGCCGAAAATACTGAACTGATTCGCCAAGCATTGGATTTAGGCTATGACAGCATCATGTTTGATGGTTCCAAATTGGAGTTTGCAGAGAACGTTCGAACCTCTAGAGAGATGACGGAGTTGGCTCACAAATACGGTGCGACCATCGAGGTCGAATTGGGTGAGATTGGCGGAAAAGATGGAGTCCACGCCCCTGGCGTTCGGACAAATCCATCTGATGCCAAATCCTTTGTTGAGGAGACAGGAGTTGATCTTTTAGCGGTAGCGGTAGGTTCATCTCACGCAATGACTAGTAGAGATGCTCAACTTGATTTTGAACTGATTACGCAGATTCATGCAGTTGTACCAGTACCACTCGTCCTACACGGATCATCAGGTGTGAGCGATCCCGATCTGCAGAGCGCTGTACGCGCTGGAATGAGCAAGATAAATATTGCAACTCATCTCAACCACGTATTTAGTGACTCGATTAGGTCGACGCTAGCGGGCGATCCAAAGCTTGTAGATCCGCGCAAATATGTCGGCGTAGGTCGCACTCAAGTTGCTCTTGAAATCACCAGACTGCTGAAACTACTGAATCTAGAATAGTCTTACGGTGTGAGCCAGAGCCCTGACGCAATCGTCATCGGAGCGGGAATCATCGGTGCGACGACCGCTCTCTCACTAACAAACGCTGGATTAAGAGTATTGGTGCTTGATCGCGGTTCTGTGGCAAGTGGAACTACCAGCGCCGGTGAAGGAAATATTCTTGTCAGCGATAAAGAGCCGGGAGCCGAGCTTAATCTTGCCCTTCGATCACGCGATGCTTGGTTTGAGCTTTCAGATGATATCGGTGGCGGTTTTGAACTCGAGGCCAAAGGTGGAGTAGTTGTTGCCGCTAGCAATTCAGGCGGCTTGCAAGAGCTCACCGCAAAGCAACGTGCGGCTGGAATCGATGCCCGGGATGTAACGTCTGCAGAACTCTGGGATCTTGAACCTTACCTCTCTCGAGACATCACTGTTGGTGCCTTCTACCCACAAGATGCACAGTGCCAACCCATGCTCGCTGCAGCGAGAATCCTGCAAGCTGTAAAGAGGCGCGGTGGTGAAATTATTACGGGCGCCGATGTGCAAGAAATCCAAAGCCAGCATGGTGTGGTTAGTTCCCTAGTTACCAACAAAGGAAGTTTCAGTGCGCCAGTTGTCATCAATGCCGCAGGGACGTGGGCGGGCTCGATCGCGCGCTCGGCTGGTTCTGATCTTCCTATAGCGCCACGACGAGGTTTCATACTGGTTTCAGTTCCGACGCCACACAGGATCTTCCACAAGGTTTATAGCGCTGACTATGTCGCAAATGTGGCAAGCGGAGATGCTGATTTGCAGTCAAGTGCAGTCGTTGAAGGCACCCAAAGTGGAACGATTTTGATTGGCGCATCTAGAGAGCGCGTCGGTTTCAAAGAGGGAATTGATTACTCAGTTGTTCGTATTCTGGCTCGTCAAGCGATCGAACTATTTCCGTTCTTATCTGATGTGCAATTGATGCGGGTCTATCGTGGATTTAGACCTTATGCGCCTGATCATTTACCAGTAATAGGTCAAGATTCACTGATTAAGGGACTGTGGCATAACGCGGGGCATGAAGGAGCCGGCATTGGTCTAGCACCAGCGAGTGCACAACTACTTACTGACACGATCTTGGAACGGAGTTCATTCATGAGCGCCGCCTCATTTGCGCCATCAAGATTTTTGACGGTAAGCAGCTAATGATCACTTTTACATATGAAGGTCTACCTCTAGAAGTAGAACCTGGAATCTCAGTCGCCGCTGCGCTCATCAAGCATGGAGAGAGAGTCACAAGGTTCACTCGATTTAACTCTAAGCCCCGAGGAATCTTCTGCGGTATAGGTGTCTGTTTTGACTGCTTAATTGAAGTGGATGGCCAGCCAAATCAACGTAGCTGCATCACAACGGTGAAAGAGGGAATGGTCGTGAGGGTGCAGCATGGAAGCTAGATATCAGGTTATTGTCTTGGGCGGTGGACCTGCCGGTCTTAATGCCGCAAAGTACGCAGCTAACTCTGGGTGTGAAGTTGGACTTATAGATGCCGGCACTCGGCTAGGTGGCCAATACTGGCGACACACTGGTCAAGAAGATTTCGATCAATCGGTTCATCACGACTTTGATCAGGGATCTCTCTTGATGGATGCGGTACGAGCTAATAAACGTATAACTATTCACAGCGATACAAATATCTGGAGCGCATCGATCATCAATGATGAGGTTGTCCTTCGAACAAAAGCTGGTGCTTTCATCACGCAACGGTTGATCATTGCAACCGGAGCTTACGATCGTTCACTTCCCTTTCCGGGATGGGATATACCCGGCGTTATGGCTGCAGGGGCAGCGCAATCGCTACTTAAGGGACATGGCGTCCTGGCCGGCAAGAGGATCGTTGTTGCCGGAACTGGTCCATTCCTGCTGCCTGTCGCAACTGGTTTATATACCCACGGCGCGACTGTAGTTGGCTTACTTGAGGCATCTGCCAAGTATTCATGGGCAAGGAACTCAGTTGAGCTTCTGCGAAATCCGTCAAAGGCTCTCGAGGGTCTCGGCTATCTGATGGAACTGCGAAAAGGAAAAGTTGCAGTGCGCTTTCGGCAGGCAGTTATTGCAGCGCATGCTGGCGCAGATGGATTACTTGAGTCCGTAACGATCGCAAATATTGATTCGGAGTGGAAGATCCGCTCAACCTACAAACTCTCATGTGATGTCGCAGCCGTCGGGTGGGGTTTTACCGCAGATACCGCTATCGCCTCATCTCTGGGCCTCGCATTAGAGGTGGATGCAACAGGTTCTGTAACGGCTTCTGTAAATGAGAATCAGCTAGCTAAGCAATCCAATAGCGCAATACAGATATATGCCGCAGGAGAGCTCACGGGAATTGGCGGTTCAGACCTGGCTCTCGTTGAAGGCGCAATTGCTGGATTATCTGTTGCAAATTCAACTCGTGACCTAAAGGTGCTTAAGAAGAGGCGCAAAAAATTACGTCGCTTTGCCCAAACGTTAACAAAGGTCTATCCCGTGCTTCCAGGGTGGAATAGTTGGTTAACTGGTGATACAACCATCTGTCGTTGTGAGGAAATCTCGTATTCTGATATCAAAGCTGCACAAGAAGAGTTTGATGCCAGCGATGCTCGCACCATAAAACTAATGACGCGATGCGGAATGGGGTTGTGCCAAGGACGCATCTGTGGTCGCGCGATTGCTGACATTATGGATAGCCCGACGCATGAGCGAATTAATTCCGCGGCGAGACCAATTCTCTCGCCCATCACCCTTGGTGAAGTTGCTCAAGAGGGATTATTGTGACGCCATGACAAATCCTTCTCGCACTGAAAAACCTTGGCATGGAATTTTGACCGCAACAGCAACTCCATTCACTTCTGATCTTGCAGTCGACTTCGATAAATATGTTGAGCATGTGCAGTGGTTAGCTGAGAATGGAACTCACGGTGTTGTGACCAATGGTTCACTCGGTGAGTACCAAGTACTCACTGCTGAAGAGCGAGCCAAGATGCTTGAGACAGCGATTTCTGCGGCGCCGAATGGGTTTCATGTCGTAGCAGGCGTTGGAGCATATGGAGCTGCAGAATCTCGCCGCTGGGCGGAACATGCTGCCGCCGCGGGTGCTGGAGCGGTAATGCTTCTGGCTCCAAATGCCTATCGGGCAAATGATGATGAGGTTGTAGCCCACTTTAAAGAGGTAGGAAAAGTTGGAATTCCAATCATCGCCTACAACAATCCCTTCGATACTAAGGTAGATCTACTTCCTGATTTGGTTGCGCGTATCGCCGATGAAGTTCCTAACGTTGTCGCAATTAAAGAGTTCACTGGTGATGTAAAGCGAGTCTGGCAGATTCACCACCGAGCTCCTCGCATTGAAGTCTTAGTAGGCGCGGATGATGTGATGCTTGAACTTACAACTGCTGGTGTTGTCGGATGGATCGCCGGTTTTCCAAATGCCTTTCCTAAAGAGTCATCTGAACTTTATAACTTGGCGCTCTCTGGAAAATATGCAGAGGCCGCTCCCATCTATGCGGCGGTACACGAACTTTTCAACTGGGACTCTCGCAAGGAGTTTATTCAAGCGATCAAACTCTCGATGGATATCGTTGGACGTTATGGTGGACCAACGCGCTTGCCTCGTCTTCCACTTCCAGCAGCGGATGAGGCGAAGGTCCGGGCCGACACTGCTCGTGCAATCGAATTCTTTAAGAATCGCTAAATGACAACCCTTCGTTCGGTACAGACGGTCGAGTCACATACCGAAGGAATGCCCACGCGTGTCGTACTCTCCGGCATTGGTGAAATTCCAGGTGCGAGCGCCTTCGAAAAACGTGCATATTTCATGGAGCACATGGATCATCTGCGCCAATGGTTAATGTTTGAGCCCCGCGGACATAGCGCGATGAGCGGTGCAATAATCCAAAAGAGCACTAGACCTGATGCAGATGTCGGAGTTATTTACATAGAGGTCTCCGGCTGTCTGCCTATGTGTGGTCATGGCACGATTGGTGTGGCGACGGTCCTTGTTGAAAAGAAGTTAGTAGCCGTAGTAGAGCCTGTAACCACTATCCGACTAGATACTCCAGCGGGATTAGTAGTTGTTGACGTTGCGGTTCGTGAAGGCAAAGCCCAATCTGTAACGATTACAAATGTCCCATCGTTTTTATATCAACGCGATCAGGTTGTAAATGTTCCTGGGTATGGCGAGATCACCTACGACATGGCGTATGGTGGAAACTTCTATGCCATAGTCCCCATTGAGCGCGTGGGGATAGCTTTTGAGCGTCAGAATGGTGCCAAGTTCCTTGAGGCTGGACTCGCAATATCAGATGCAATAAATGAGCAGAATCGCCCGGTCCATCCCGAAAATCCCGAGATCGCGATCTGCCACCACATTGATTTTGTTACACCTGGTGATGAAGCGCTCCACTGGAAAAATGCGATGGCGATATATCCGGGCTGGTTCGATCGGTCGCCCTGCGGCACTGGAACGAGTGCCAGACTGGCACAGTTGGTAGCGCTCGGAACCTTCAAAGATAACGACGTGCTTATCAATGAGTCTTGGATTGGCTCTCGCTTCGAAGGACGAGTGAAGTCACACACCACCGTTGGGCGATATCCCGCAATAGTTCCCACGATTACAGGTCGTGCTTGGATTATGGGTGAGGCAACCTGGATCCTGGATTCAAGCGATCCCTTCCCTGATGGATTCGTTGTTTAAGCCCATTAAACTCTCTTTATGAACAAAATTCCCGACCGCGCTCCTGGCACCCAATCGCATGACATCCCGAAGGGTGAGGCTCTTTCAGAGTTTATGTCGCAAGGTTGGGCCGACTCTTCTCTGGAGAATGTGCAGGCGGCAGAAGTTGTTAAATACGCGGCTATCCGTCGCACAAAATTGTCTTCCCTTTATCCTGGAGTGCGACTAGTAATTCCCGCCGGAACTTTCAAGGTTCGTAGCAATGACACTGATTACAAGTTTCGAGTTCACTCTGCGTATGCATATCTAACGGGAATCTCGGCATCTGACTCAGTTCCAGATTCCGTTCTGGTCCTAGAACCAACTGAAATTGGCCACGAAGCAATTCTCTACACCCACCCACGTTCTCCGCGCGATACCTCTGAGTTTCACTCAGATCGTAGACATGGTGAGTTCTGGATTGGCCGACGCCTCTCTGCACGCGAGACGGAGCTGCGTTATGAGATCGCGGTTCGACACATCGATACGCTGCCTGAACTTCTCTCTGATGAGGTCGAAACTTTAGCAATCCGCGGTGAAGATCCAATTGTTGATTCATTAGTGGAAAGACATAAGAAGCGCGAAGCGAAATTAGTCAGTGTAATTTCAGAGATGCGTCTTATTAAAGATAGTTATGAGATTGCGGAATTGCAGAAGGCGATCGATATCACCGCACGTGGATTCAACGACATGATTCAAGCCTTTCCTGCTGCTACCTCTGTTAAGCGTGGCGAGAGAATTATTGAGGCCGCCTTCTATGGTCGAGCCAGATTAGAAGGCAATGAGTTGGGATACGACACCATCGCAGCAAGTGGAGCTCACGCATGTGTACTTCACTGGGTGAAGAACGATGGAGATGTTCTGCCAGGAGATCTTATTTTGATCGATGCCGGTGCCGAAGTAGAGTCAATGTATACAGCTGATATCACTCGCACAATTCCAGTAAATGGAAAATTCTCTCCAGCACAGCGCAAGATATATAACTTGGTTTATGAGGCGCAAAAGGCAGGAATTGCTGCTGTAAAACCTGGAGCAGGTTGGTTCGATTTTCATAATGCTGCGAGTGCGGTATTGGCAAAGGGGTTAGAGGAGCTCGGAGTTCTGCCTGGAACCGCAGAGGAATCACTGGCAGAGGATGCTGGCTTTCACCGTCGCTGGACTGTCCATGCCACGGGACACATGTTGGGACTCGATGTGCATGATTGCGCTCAGGCTCGGCATGAGAGCTATAAAGGTGCCGTACTTCAAGAAGGAATGGTTCTCACGGTAGAACCCGGTCTCTATATTCAACCTGACGATCTCCTCTTTCCCGCTGAGTACCGTGGCATCGGTGTCCGTATTGAGGATGATGTTCTGGTAACTAAGAGCGGCGCGCAAGTACTTAGTCGCGCTCTTCCTAGCCATCCTGATGAGGTCGAAGTTTGGGTTGCTAATCTGCTTCGCTAAATCGAATTACCGATAGCCGCAGCACCTACTCCTAAGATTAGAGTGCAAGCCAGGTATCCCCACGCAACTCCATGCTTCTTGGATCTAAAGAGATCGTGTGTCTCAATTGCAAAGGTGGACCAGGTTGTAAAAGCACCTGCAAATCCTGTTCCGAAAAGGAATCCAATATCTGCGGAGCGATGTACGGTAATTCCCAAAACAAAGGATCCAAGAACGTTAATGAGTAGGGTCTCAAGTGGAATATGGTCTTTGCCGCTTCTGCGTAAATATTTATCGATCAAATATCGTAATGGGGCACCGACGCCGGCACCGAGTGAGATAAGAAGGGCTCTCACTTTTTCACCCAACGCTTATCGAGAAAGTCATAGGTCGCAAAGACCAGCACAGCAGTTCCGACAATTGAAGCCAAGGCATAAGTAAGTAGGCCGTGGTAATTATGAGAACTCAGATCTTGATTTATTTTTACTGCAAAGGCTGAGTAAGTCGTGAAACCTCCGCAGAAGCCAGTCCCTAGAGCAGGTCTCCACCACCAGCGCGGACTTTCATGGTGCTTTATATAAACGACTATGATCGTGAGCAGAATAGATCCCACGAAGTTGACCATCAAGGTCGCCCAGGGAAAACCAGGTTCAACGATTGCTAACGAAACTCCCCACCTGGCGAGTGAGCCAACAATTCCGCCGAGTGAGACAACGGAGAGTTTTTTTAGCTCCAATTTCTCTTTGAGGTGAATCTTGAGCCTGCACCAGAGACCAAACTAATGATGATGGAGGCGAAGATTGCAGACCAGAAAGATTTGATGGTGAGCGCGCTACTGATGTGAGTTGTTACCTCAAGCATCGCGGCATTGATCACGATTAAAAATAATCCAGCGCTCAAAATGACGGCAGGAAGGGTCATCAACTTCAAGAAGGAACCCAGGAAGGTGTTAATGAGGGAGAAGATGAGGGCCACCCAGAGGTAATCCCAGGCTCCACCATGAACCTTTATTCCTGGCACCAATCCAGTTGCTGCCCATACTGCAAGAGCTAAAACACCCCAACGAACAAGTATCCTCATACTTAAAGGATACCGTCTCGCTTTCTGATAACCGAGCCAAGCCAGCGCAGTGGGTCGTACTTAACGTCTACGACGCGCTCCTTCATGGGAATAATTGCGTTATCTGTGATCCGAATGTGCTCTGGGCAGACCTCTGTACAGCACTTAGTGATGTTGCACATTCCAAGTCCGTGCTCCTCTTGAGCGCTCTGTTTGCGATTACGAAGAGTATCTAGTGGGTGCATATCCAACTCCGCCAAGCGGATGAAGAATCTAGGACCGGCGAAGGATTTCTTATTCTCTTCGTGATCGCGAATGACGTGGCAGGTGTTCTGGCACAGGAAGCACTCGATGCACTTACGGAACTCTTGCGAGCGCTCCACATCGACCTGCTGCATGCGCGCCTCGCCAGGAGCGAGGTCGGAAGGCGGTTCATAGGCTCGAACTTCCAGAGCCTTTTTATAGTTAAAAGAGACATCGGTAACGAGGTCCTTGATGACCGGAAATGCGCGAAGCGGGGTAATGGTGATTACCTCATCTTCTGGGTAAGCGGAGATCTGAGTCATGCAGGCCAGACGTGGCTTGCCATTGATCTCCATGGAGCAAGAGCCACACTTTCCAGCTTTGCAGTTCCAGCGGACGGCTAGATCACCCATCTGGGTTGCTTGAACGCGGTGGATGATGTCGAGAACTACCTCGCCGCTATTGGCTTCGACGGTGACATCTTGCAGGCCACCATCTTTATCGGTTCCACGCCAGATGCGGAGTTTTAGTGTGCGCGCCATTAGTTGGAACCACCTTTCGCAATTTCTTCAGGAGTCATGTACTTCTCGAGTTCATGTACATCAAAGAGATCGAATAGTTCTTTTGGAAGAGCAGGAAGAGGTTGCGCTTTGATGTTGACCTTCTCCCCATCAAAACTGGCAATGTGGTTAACCTGACGCCAGGTTGAACTCATTCCAGGGAAGTCATCGCGAGTATGTCCACCGCGTGACTCTTCACGCAACAACGCAGACTTTGCAGTGCTCTCTGCAACCAACAACATATTGTCGAGGTCAAAGACCAAGTGGAAACCTGGGTTGAATTTCCGATCACCGGTAACGGAGATATTGGCGCTGCGCTTACGTAAATCTGCAATCTTTTCAATCGCCTCTTGAAGCTCTGCGCCAGTACGAATAATTCCAACGAGGTTGTGTGTCACCTCTTGAAGCTCTTGGTGCAACGAATACGCATTCTCTCCACCCTGACTTACGAATGGTTGAGCGATCTTCGCAGCTGCTTTTGTAATGGTCGCTTCGCTCACTGGATTTTCCCCATGCGACTTCACGTATTCGGCAGCGCCTTTGCCTGCGCGGCGACCAAATACCAAGAGATCGGTAAGTGAGTTTCCACCAAGACGATTTGATCCGTGCATACCACCAGCAACTTCACCAGCGGCAAATAGCCCATCAACACCTACTGCAGCTGCACTATCAGGATCTACTTCGACTCCACCCATCACGTAGTGACAGGTTGGACCAACTTCCATTGGCTCTTTGGTGATATCTACTCCAGCGAGTTCGTAGAACTGATGCCACATGGATGGCAGGCGCTTCTTAATAACTTCTGCGGAGAGGCGCTTAGAAACATCGAGGAAGACTCCGCCATGTTCTGTTCCACGTCCCGCTTTGACCTCGCTGTTAATTGCGCGCGCAACTTCATCGCGTGGAAGCAACTCTGGAGGGCGGCGATTGTTATCTTGATCGATATACCAACGATCAGCCTCAGCTTCGTTGTCGGCATACTTATCTTTGAAGACATCTGGAATGTACTTAAACATGAATCGTTCGCCAAGAGTGTTGGTCAAAATTCCACCCTCACCACGAACCGATTCGGTAACAAGAATGCCCTTAACTGAAAGTGGCCAGACCATTCCAGTTGGATGGAATTGCAAGAACTCCATATCCACCAGGTTAGCTCCGGCCTTAAGTGCTAGAGCGTGGCCATCTCCAGTGCCCTCCCATGAGTTGGAGGTAATTTTGAAAGTCTTTCCGACTCCACCTGTTGCAATAACCACTGCAGGCGCTTCAAAGAGCACTTCGGCGCCATTTTCACGGCGGTATCCGTATGCTCCTGCAACCTTGCCATTCTCTTTGAGAATTTCCGTGATGGTAACTTCAGCAAACACCTTGATGTTCTTTTCAGGATCGCCAGTCTCGCGGCCATCCTTCTGCTGTAGCGCCACAATGCGTTGTTGCATTGTGCGAATAAGTTCCAGACCAGTACGGTCACCAACGTGAGCCAACCGTGGATATTCATGGCCACCGAAGTTACGTTGTGAAATCTTTCCTTCTTTGGTGCGATCAAAGAGCGCGCCCCATACCTCTAGCTCCCAAATACGATCTGGCGCCTCTTTAGCGTGAAGTTCAGCCATGCGGTAGTGATTAAGGAATTTGCCTCCGCGCATAGTGTCGCGAAAGTGCACCATCCAGTTATCTTTTTCGTTGACATTACCCATGGATGCAGCCGCACCACCCTCAGCCATAACGGTGTGCGCCTTACCAAATAGAGATTTACAAACGATAGCCACAGATAAACCTGCCTCGCGCGCCTCTACCGCTGCACGCAAACCTGCACCACCAGCACCAATTACGACGATGTCATACTTGTGACGTTCAATTGTGTTAGTCATGTCAGTCGCCTTTAGAAGAAGTAGAGGTTGCGGATGGAGTGACCAGAAACCTGGCGGACATAAAGATCTGCGAGCGCAACACCGAAGAGTGAGATCCAAGCGAAGTTCTGATGCTTGTGATTGAGAATCGAGACCCAGGTCCAGAGCTTGTAGCGAATTGGATGCTTCGAGAAGTTACGCAGGCGACCACCCACTGTGTGACGACACGTATGGCACGACATGGAGTACAACCACAAGAAGGTTGCATTTGCGAGTAGTACTAATGTGCCAACGGACATGTGGCCCCATTGACCCTTCTCATTTCTAAAGGCACCAATCGCATCAATAGTAAGGAATACGTTAAAAACGAGTCCGGCATAAAACGCGTAACGGTGACCATTTTGAATAATGAGAGGAGCGCGAGTCTCACCTGTGTACTTACCGTGCGGTTCTGCAACTGCACATGCAGGAGGGGACATCCAGAATGAGCGGTAGTACGCCTTACGGTAGTAATAACAGGTCATGCGGAAGGCCAACGGGAAGATCAAGATGAAGAGCGATGGCGAAACCGTCATTCCAAAGATGTGATACGTGCCGAAGATTGTTCCGATAAATGAAGGCGAACCTTTTACACACGCGGTCGAAAGACATGGAGAATAGAAAGGTGAGATCAAAGGTGCCGCAAAGTACTTTCCATTTTCGAATGCACGGAATGTCGCATAAACGATAAATGAGAGAAGTACGAAGACGGTGATCGCTGGTTGGATCCACCACTTATCTGTACGTAACGTGCGAGCGCTTAACTTTGCTCGACCCTCTGAGAAGACGCCATTGCCTGAGGTATCAATTGCCATGGGAGAAGTTTCGTACCAGAGCCCCATTAACGCTAGATAAGTACCTAGTTGGTAGGGGTGAAATCGCCCACAAGGGTAAAAAACGCCCGAATACGGGATAAAAATGGCGGAGGGCGTGGGATTTGAACCCACGAAGGTTTCCCTTGCCGGTTTTCAAGACCGGTGCACTCGGCCGCTATGCGAGCCCTCCGTGGGCAAA